>Ga0209023_10004279_pt1 | contig 16365 bp, 12 predicted proteins | sample LakOneMetagenome_FD_187468 | JGI IMG/M metagenome (GOLD analysis project Ga0209023, IMG submission 187468) | Freshwater and sediment microbial communities from Lake Erie, Canada (SPAdes) (version 2) | ecosystem: Environmental > Aquatic > Freshwater > Lentic | place: Lake Erie, Canada... | reverse complement strand
CACCGGCCACTGGCACGAAGTGGCCCGCATCGACCATTCGTTCGAACGCGGGCTGACCCAGACCAGCGCCACCTACACCCGCAATGACGATGACACCGTGAAGGTGGTGAACCGCGGCTACGACGTTGCGCGCAAGGAATGGAAAGAGGCCGAGGGCACTGCCAGCTTCGTGGGTGACCCTACGCAAGCTGCGCTCAAGGTGTCTTTCTTCGGCCCGTTCTACGGCGGCTACAACGTCGTGGCGCTGGACGAAAACTATCAGTGGGCCATGGTGGTCGGCTCCAGCACCGACTACCTGTGGATCTTGTCTCGCACCCCTACTCTGCCCTGGCATGTGCGTGAGCATCTGCTGGAGCGTGCCCAGGCCATGGGCATCGATGTGAAGCGGATCTTGTGGGCACCGCCCGCCGGTGAGCAGCACGCCAAGCGTGCGGTGATGACTTAACAGATAACGGGTAACGGGTGACGGGTGACGGGTGACGGGTGAAAGTGATGTTGATGGGCGGTTGTCGCGACGGACATAGGATCTGGCTGCATTGGGTAGCCAAGCCGCACGGGCCGGACGTCAACAGCGCCGCTTGCTTTGAATTAATGGACTGCGCTGGTTTAGTGGGGTGATTGCCGCCCCACCGTCGTATCCAGTATGCGAAGCCCACCGAACGCATCAAACAACACGTCAATCACGTCAAGAACATCCAGCGCATCCAGCAAAAAAAACCACGAACCGTCGACGCTATCAAATCAATAGCTGCTCCCACTTGATTGGCAAGCGGCAGCAGGCAAATTGATCAAAACTCTCTACCCAAGCTCCGGCACCGTGGCAGCCGCCACCAGCCGCTGGGTATACGGGTGCTGCGGCGCGTCGAGGACGTGGTCCACCGTGCCGTGCTCCAGCACCGCGCCGTCCTTCATCACCAGCACGTTGTGCGCCATGGCACGGATCACTTCGACGTCGTGCGTGATGAGCAGGTAGCTCAATCCCTTTTCCTTTTGCAGCCGCTGCAGCAGACCCAGCACCTGCTGCTGGATGGTGACGTCGAGGGCGCTGGTGGGCTCATCCAGCACCAGCACCTGCGGCTGCACGATGAGCGCGCGGGCAATGGCCAGGCGCTGGCGCTGGCCGCCCGAGAATTCGTGCGGGTAGCGCTCCAGCAGGCGGGGGTACTGCGCTTCGGTCAGCCCCACCTCCGACAGCACGGCCTCCACGCGGATGCGCCGCTCGGCGGTGTTCAGGGCCGGCTCGTGCACCTTGAGGCCTTCGCCCACGATTTCTTCCACGGTGAGGCGCGGCGACAGTGATGAGAACGGGTCTTGGAACACCACCTGCACGCGGCGGCGCAGTTGCTGGTTGGACGGCGTGTTGCGCATGGCGGGCAGTTGCCATGCCTGCCCGCCTAGCTGCAGCTGCCCCGTGTACGGCAGCAGGCCCAGAATGGCCTGCGCCAGCGTGGACTTGCCTGAACCGGACTCGCCCACCACGCCCAGCGTCTCGCCGGGCAGCAGCGACAGCGTGGCGCCCTGCACGGCCACGAACTCGCCTTTTTTGAACCAGCCGCGCATGCCTGGCAACGGCGTGGGGTAGACCACGCGCAGGTCCTGTGTGTGCACCACGGGCGGCGTGCCGGCCGGCGAGTCGGCGGGCGCCACGTCGCGGCGCGGCTGGCTGGCGATCAGGCGGCGGGTGTAGGCATGCTGCGGCGCGCCGAACACGTCGGCCACGGGGCCTTGCTCCACCAGCACGCCCTGCTCCATCACGGCCACGCGGTCGGCAAAACGGCGCACCAGGTTCAGGTCGTGCGTGATGAGCAGCACGGCCATGCCGTTGGCCCGCTGCAGGTCCGACAGCAGGTCCAGGATCTGGCCGCGCAGGGTCACGTCCAGCGCGGTGGTCGGCTCGTCGGCCAGCAGCAATTGCGGCTCGCTGGCCAGCGCCATCGCGATCATGGCGCGCTGGCGCTGCCCGCCCGAGAGCTGGTGCGGAAAGCTGTTGGCGCGCCGCGCGGGTTCGGGGATGCCGGTCTTGGCCAGCAGCTCGATGGCGGCCTGGGCGCACTGCGCGCCCGTGAGGCCTTTCTTGAGCTGCAGGATCTCGGCGATCTGCACGCCGATGGTCATCAGCGGGTTGAGCGCGGTCATGGGCTCCTGGAACACCATGGCGATCTCGCCGCCGCGCACGCCGCGCATCTCGCGCTCGGTCAGCGCCAGCAGGTCGCGCTGCCCGCGCAGATGGGCCTGCCCCGTGATGGCCGCGTTGCCCGCCAGCCGCAGCAAGCTGAGCGCGGTGATGGTCTTGCCCGAGCCCGACTCGCCCACCAGCGCAAGCTTCTCGCCGGGAGCGATGGTGAAGCTGACGCCGCGCACGACCTCCTTGGCGCCGAAGCGCACATGCAAATCGCGCACATCCAGCAGCGGTGCGGAAGTGGCCGGACCAGGGGACGGCGCGGACACACCGGCGCTGGGTGTGAGGGCACTCATTGGTCGGCCTTTCGGGGATCGAGGGCGTCGCGCAGGGCATCGCCCATGAAGGTCAGCAGCAGCAGCGTGGTGACCAGCACGGCAAAGGTGGACAACGATATCCACCACGCATCGATGCTGTTCTTGCCCTGGCTCAGCAACTCACCCAGCGACGGTGTGCCGGGCGGCACGCCCAGGCCCAGGAAGTCGAGCGAGGTCAGCGCCAGGATCGCCGCACTCATGCGAAACGGCAGGAAGGTGACCACCGGCGTCATGCTGTTGGGCAGGATGTGGCGCCAGATGATCTGGCCGTTGCCCACGCCCAGGGCGCGGGCGGCCTTCACGTAGTCGAGCTGGCGGTTGCGCAGGAACTCGGCGCGCACGTAGTCCGACAGGCCCATCCAGCCGAACAGCGACAGCAGGATGAGCAGCAGCGACACGCTGGGCGCGAACACGGCGCTGAAGATGATGAGCAAATACAGCTCGGGCATGGAGCCCCAGATCTCGATGAAGCGCTGGAATGCCAGGTCCACCTTGCCGCCGAAGAAGCCCTGGATGGCCCCGGTGATCACCCCCAGCAGAACCCCCGTGACCGTGAGAGCCAGGCCGAACAGCACGCTCACCCGAAAGCCGTACAGCAACTGCGCCAGCAGGTCGCGCCCCCGGTCGTCCGTGCCCAGCCAGTTGTCGGTGGTGGGCGCCGACGGGTTGGGTGATTTGGCGAAGTAGTTGAGGGTGTTGGGACCGTAGGTGTTGAGGGTGTAGACCGCCCAGTTGCTGCCTTGCTTCAGGCGTTCTCTGATGAAGGGGTCCAGATAGTCGGTCGGCGTCTCGAAGTCTCCGCCGAACGTGGTCTCGGGGTAGTCCTTGAGCATGGGGAAGTACGTCTGCCCCTCGTAACGCACGATGATGGGCTTGTCGTTGCTGATCAGTTCTGCACCCAGGCTGATGAGCACCAGCGTGCTGAAGATCAGCAGGCTCCAGTACCCCAGCCGGTTGCGCTTGAAGCGCAGCCAGGCGCGGCGGGACGGGGACAGCGAAGGCGATGGCGAAGAAGAAGCGATGCTCATGCCGTGGAGGGGGTCAATCAAACTTCACGCGCGGGTCCACCCACACGTAGCACAGGTCGCTGACGAGCTTGGTCACCAGCCCGATCAGCGTGAACAGGTACAGCGTGCCCAGCACCACCGGGTAGTCGCGCCGGATCACGCTTTCATAGCTCAGCAGGCCCAGGCCGTCGAGCGAGAACAGCGTCTCGATGAGCAGCGAGCCTGTGAAGAACGCCCCGATGAACGCCGCCGGAAAGCCGGTGACGATGGGGATGAGCGCATTGCGAAACACGTGCTTCCACAGCACCTGCCGCTCGCTCAGCCCCTTGGCGCGGGCCGTGAGCACGTACTGCTTGCGAATCTCTTCCAGGAACGCGTTCTTGGTCAGCATGGCAGTGACCGCAAAGCTGCCCAGCACCATGGCAGTGACGGGCAGCGTGATGTGCCACAGGTAGTCGACGATGCGCGCGCCCCAGCTGAGTTCGTCCCAGTTGGACGAGGTCAGCCCGCGCAGCGGAAACCACTGCAATTGCCCGCCGAAGATCACGAGCAGCGCGACGCCCAACACGAAGCCCGGTATCGCGTAGCCCACCAGCACGAGCAGCGTGGTGATCAGATCGAACCGGGACCCCGCCCGCACGGCCTTGGCCACGCCCAGTGGCACGGCCACCAGGTAGCTGATGAAAAAGGTCCACAGGCCCAGGCTGATGGACACCGGCAGTTTTTCTTTCACCAGGCTCCACACGTCCTTGTTCTGAAAGAAGCTCTTGCCCAGGTCGAACCGTGCGAACTGGCCCAGCATCTGAAAGAACCGCTCGTGCGCAGGCTTGTCGAACCCGTACAGCGCCTTGATCTGCTCCAGCCGCTTGGGGTCGACACCCTGGTCGCCGCGGTAGGCCATGCCACCGGATTCCACGCCGCCCTTGCCACCAGCGGTACGGGCTTCCGCCAGGTACTGCTCCACCGGCCCGCCGGGCACGAACTGGATCACCGCAAAGGTCAACAGCAGCACGCCCAGCAACGTGGGCAGCATCAACAACAGACGTTTGGCGATGTAGGCGAGCATGTTGGGTTATCGGTGAAACGGGGCACCGCGCACGGGCAAAGGCAAAGGCAAGGGCAGGCCCCAGGTGTGCAGCGAATCGGGGGAGCGCTCGTTCACGGCTTTGTCCACCACGAGAACATCAACCACTCTTCCGCCTTGGCGTAGGGGGGCATCGGTTCCTTGTAGGCCAGGCGCTTCTGGTTGTAGACCACCCGGTGCGACTCGAGCGTCCACTGCGGGATGAGGTAGTGACTGTGCATGATCACGCGGTCCAGAGCACGGCAGGCGGGCAGCATCTCGGCCTGGCTGGTGGCGCGGGTGAGCGCGGTCACCAGGGCATCCACCGCCGGGCTGTTCACCCCTGCGTGGTTGCTGGAGCCTTCGACCTTCACGCCCTGGCTGCCGAACAGCTCTTTCATCGCCTGGCCGGGGTTGTAGGTGCCTGGGTAGGCCAGGCTGATCATGTCGAAGTCGAACTTGTCCAGGCGCTGCAGGTACAGCGCAAAGTCCACCGTGGTGAAACGCAGCGTGATGCCAAGCTTCTCCAGATTGCGAATCCATGGCGTCACGGTGCGGGCGCCGGCTTCCTTGCTGTCCAGGAACTCGATCTCCATCGCCTTGCCCTCGGCATTGCGCAGCGCGCCGTCGCGGTAGGTCCAGCCCGCATCGGCCAGAAGTTGCCGGGCGCGGCGCAGGTTGTCGCGCAGCGAATGGCCCTCGCCCTCGGTGCTGGGCGGCATGTACATGGGGCCGAACACCGTGTCGGGCACCTTGCCGCGCCAACGCTCGAGCAACGCCAGCTCCTCTGGCCCAGGCGTGCCCGTGGCCTGGCAACTGGTGTTGCCGAACAGGTCCTTCACGCGGGGATAGCCGCCATAGAACATCTGGCGGTTCATCCACTCGTAGTCGATGGCCAGGCCCAGCGCCTCGCGCACGCGCACGTCCTGCAGCAGCGGGCGGCGGGTGTTGAGCACGTAGCTTTGAAAGCCCGAAGGCAGGCGGTGCTTCATGTCCTTCTTGACCAGCACACCCTGCTTGAAGAGCTTGCCGTCGATGCGGCGGGCCCAGTCGCCGGCCGAATAGATGGTCATGAAGTCGAACTCACCGGCCTTCATGGCCTCCAGGCGCGCGGTGTTGTCCTTGTAGATCTTGACGGTGATGCGGTCGAAGTTGTGCGCACCCCGGTTGACATTGAGATCACGGCCCCAGTACTGCGGGTCACGCTGGTAGGTAACATCGCGGCCGAACTTCACATCGCCAATGCGGTACGCGCCGCTGCCGATCGGTATGTCGGTCACGATCTGGTCGAACGGCTTGGCCTTGCCATCCGGTCCGCGCCCCCACGCCCGGCTGAACACCGGCAGGCTGCCCACGGTCAGCGGCAGCTCGCGGTTGGGCTGCTTGAAGCGAAAGCGCACGGTGCGCTTGTCCAGCACGTCGACCCCTGCCACTTCCTGCAGCAGCGTGGCGTAGCTGGGCGACGCCTGCGGGCTGATCAGCATGTCGTAGCTATGCTTGACGTCCGCTGCCTCCACCGTGTCGCCGTTGTGAAAGCGCGCCTCGGCACGCAGGCGGAAGGTGGCGCTGAGCCGGTCGTCGGCCACCTGCACGTCTTCGGCCAGCAGGCCGTAGGCCGAGGCGGTCTCGTCCATGGAGCCGGTGAGCAGGGTTTCGAAGATGAGCTCGCTCAGGTACGCGGGTACCGAGCCCTTCATGGTGAAGGGGTTGTACTTGTCGAAGGTGGAGTAGCGCAGGTTGCTCACCATGCGCAGCTCGCCGCCCTTGGGGGCGTCCGGGTTCACGTAGTCGAAATGTGAGAAGCCCTCGGGGTACTTGAGGTCCCCCCACAGCGCATAGCCGTGGGCAGCCCAGGCCGGAGCCGCGCATACCGTCAGCAAGAAAGTGAGCCAAAACCGCATGCGACAATTCTGCACTACGTCGGCGCGGCCGCCGCACAGGCTGGGGGGATTCCCCCCTGACCCGCTGGGCGACACCGAAGCGCCCTCTTTTTTCACGCATTCCACAGGAGAACAACAATGGGTTTTCTGACCGGCAAGAAGCTGCTCATCACGGGCGTGCTGTCCAACCGCTCCATCGCCTACGGCATCGCCAAGGCCTGCCACGCACAAGGCGCCGAGCTGGCCTTCAGCTATGTGGGCGAGCGCTTCAAGGACCGCATCACCGACTTTGCCGCCGAGTTCGACGCCAAGTTGATCTTTGACTGCGACGTGGCCAGCGACGAGCAGATCGAGCGCATGTTCGCCGACCTGGCGCAGACCTGGCCCAAGTTCGACGGCTTCGTGCACAGCATCGGCTTTGCACCGCGCGAGGCGATTGCCGGCAACTTCCTCGAAGGCCTCTCGCGCGAAGGCTTTCGCATTGCACACGACATCAGCGCGTACAGCTTTCCGGCCATGGCCAAGGCCGCCCTGCCCTACCTGAACGACAAGTCGTCGCTGCTCACACTGTCGTACCTGGGCGCGCTGCGCTCCATCCCCAACTACAACACCATGGGTCTCGCCAAGGCCAGCCTGGAAGCCAGCGTGCGCTACCTGGCCGAAGCCGTGGGCCGCACCGAAGACGGCCGCGCCATCCGCGCCAACGGCATCAGCGCCGGCCCCATCAAGACGCTGGCGGCCAGCGGCATCAAGGACTTTGGCAAGCTGCTGTCCCGCGTGGCCGACGCATCGCCCCTGCGCCGCAACGTGACGATCGAGGACGTGGGCAACGTGGCGGCTTTCATGCTGTCCGACCTGGCCTCGGGCCTGACCGCCGAGATCACCTACGTGGACGGCGGCTTCAGCCAGACCGCGGGCCTGAGCGCCGACCAGGTCTGATCAGGTCAGACCTGACCAGACCTACCACGGGTCTTCAAGCCAAAACAGGCGCTACCAATTTAATAGCAAATGCTTCGCAGACGTTGTCTGGCCTGGCTGGCCTTGTCAGGGACAACCACAGCCATCGGTTTGCCAGCCCGCGCAGGCGACGCACCCGCGCTGCTGCTGGCCAACGTGTACCGCCCGGGCATGCCCCTGGCGGAATACTGGGTCAGCGAAAAGTACGACGGCGTGCGCGGCTACTGGGATGGCCACACGCTGCGCACCCGCGGTGGAGAGACGGTGACTGCGCCGGCGTGGTTCACCGCAGGCTGGCCTGACACGCCGATGGATGGCGAGCTGTGGGCCGGACGCGGCCGCTTTGCCCATGCGCAGTCCACCACCCGGCAGCAGCAGGCCGACGACGCCGCGTGGCGGCAGATGCGGTTCATGGTGTTCGACCTGCCGCAAAGCCCCGGCACCTTCGACGACCGCATCCCCGCGCTGAATGCCGTGGTCGCAACCATCGGCCAGCCCTGGGTGCAGGCCGTGCAGCAGCACCGCGTGGCGACCGATGCCGCACTGCAGGCGCTGCTGCAGCGCACGGTGCGCGCGGGCGGCGAAGGCCTGATGCTGCACCGGGGCGCATCGCTGTACCAGGGCGGGCGCAGCGATGACCTCGTCAAGCTCAAGACCCATGAGGACACCGAAGCCCGGGTGGTGGCCCATGTGCCCGGCAAAGGCCGTCTGGAAGGGCGCCTGGGGGCGCTGCTGGTCGAGATGCCATCAGGGCAGCGATTCAAACTGGGCGCCGGTTTCAGCGACGCGCAGCGGGCCGACCCGCCGCCCATCGGCAGCTGGGTCACCTACCGATTTCGCGGCACGCACGACGGTGGACTGCCCCGCTTTGCCAGCTTTGTGCGCGTGCGCGAAGACATGCCGCCGAGCCGCTGAGGCCACTGTCGCCGCTGAAAGCACAACGCCACGCCGCACATCACTGCACGGCGTGGCGCCTGGGTGTCATTCGTGTCCTCAAAGGCTCACGAAAGAGTCAGCGATCAGTTAGGCAGCAGGACCTTGTCCACCACGTGGATCACGCCATTGGACTGGTACACGTCGGCAATGGTCACGCTGGCCGTGCCACCCTTTTCATCGGTCAGCGTGATGGCCTTGCCGCTGGCCTTGGCAGTGAGCGTGCCGCCCGCCACGGTCTTGATGCTGGCCATGCCCTTGCCGTCGGCAATCATCTTGGACAGCGCTGCAGCGTCCCACTTGCCGGCCACCACGTGGTAGGTCAGCACCTTGGTCAGCGTGGGCTTGTTTTCAGGCTTGAGCAGGGTGTCTACCGTGCCGGCGGGCAGCGCTGCAAAAGCGGCGTTGGTGGGTGCAAACACGGTGAAGGGGCCTGGGCCCTTGAGCGTCTCCACCAGCCCGGCGGCCTTCACGGCAGCGACCAGCGTGGTGTGGTCCTTGGAGTTCACGGCGTTGTCGATGATGTCCTTGCTGGCCAGCATGGGGGCGCCGCCCACCATGACGTCGGCAGCGAAGGCAGGCATTGCACCGGCAGACAAGGCAACGAACAAACCGGCAGCGATACGGGCGTTGAAAGAAGTGCGCATGGAAATCTCCTGAAAGTATGAAAGGGATGTCTCACACCGCATGAAATGCACGCGGCTACCAGTCAATACGCCCGGCTTCGCCTGCCGGATTCAAAAAGATTTGCAACAGCGCAGATACAAAAAAGCAAATCGCCCCGCGGCATGGACCGGGGGGCGATGGTGGGGTCAACGGGCTGTGCCCTTCAGGAGCACTGCCGGCCAACCGGTGAGGTTGCGCGCAGGATCAGATCGTGCGGCCGTAGGGGCCGTCGCCGCCCACCTGCACCAAATTCTTTTCGGTAGCCAGTGGCTTGGGGTTCTTGCCCGTCTTCTCGTCGGCCACGCAGTCGGCGTAGTAGCGCACCTGGCCGTTCTCATCCTCTACCTCCACCAGGCCGTGGATGTCGGTCTCGAAGCCGGGGCACAGCTTGGCGAATTCGCGCGCGAACTTGAGGTAGTCCACGATCTTCTTGTTGAAGACTTCGCCCGGGATCAACAGCGGAATGCCCGGTGGGTAAGGCGTGACCAGGCCCACGGTGATGCGGCCTTCGAGTTCGTCGATCTCCACGCGGTCGGTCTTGCGGTGCGCGATGTGCGCGTACGCGTCCGACGGCTTCATGGCGGGCGTGAGGTCCGACAGGTACATCTCGGTGGTCAGGCGCGCGATGTCGTACTTGGCGTACATCTCGTGCACGTGCTGGCACAGGTCCTGCAGGCCCATGCGCTCGTAGCGCTTGTGCTGCTGGCAGAACTCCGGAAGGATGCGCCACATGGGCTGGTTCTTCTCGTAGTCGTCCTTGAACTGCTGCAGCGCCGTGAGCAGCGTGTTCCAGCGGCCCTTGGTGATGCCGATGGTGAACATCACGAAGAAGCTGTACAGACCCGTCTTCTCGACCACCACGCCGTGCTCGGCCAGGTATTTGGTGACGATGGACGCGGGGATGCCGGTCTTGTCGAACTTGCCGTCCAGGTTCAGGCCGGGCGTGACGATGGTGGACTTGATCGGGTCCAGCATGTTGAAGCCATCGGCCAGCTGGCCGAAGCCGTGCCACTTGGCGCCGGCCTTCTTGCTCTTGCTGTCGCTGCGGATGATCCAGTCTTCCGCGCGGCCCATGCCCTCATCCACGAGCTTGTCGGGGCCCCAGACCTTGAACCACCAGTCCTTCTTGCCGAAGTCGTTCTCGATCTGGCGCATGGCGCGGCGGAAATCGAGCGCCTCCAGGATGCTTTCTTCCACCAGCGCGGTGCCGCCGGGCGGCTCCATCATGGCGGCGGCCACGTCGCAGCTGGCGATGATGCTGTACTGCGGGCTGGTGCTGGTGTGCATCAGGTAGGCCTCGTTGAAGAGGTGGCGGTCCAGCTTGGTGGTCTGCGAGTCCTGCACCAGCACGTGGCTGGCCTGGCTGATGCCGGCCAGCAGCTTGTGGATGGACTGCGTGGCATACGTCACCGAATGCTTGGGGCGCGTGCGCTTCTTGCCCATGGCGTGGTAAGTGCCATAGAACGGGTGGAACGCCGCGTGGGGCAGCCAGGCCTCGTCGAAGTGCAGGTTCTCCACGTAGCCATCGAGCATCGCCTTGATGGTCTCGGTGTTGTACAGCACGCCGTCGTAGGTGGACTGCGTAAGGGTCAGCACGCGCGGCTTGACCTTCTTGGCGTCCACGCCCTTGAGCAGCGGGTTGGCCTTGATCTTGGCCTGGATGGCTGCCGGCTCGAATTCGCTTTGCGGAATGGGGCCGATGATGCCGAAGTGGTTGCGCGTGGGCTTCATGAAGACGGGGATGGCCCCGGTCATGATGATGCTGTGCAGGATGGACTTGTGGCAGTTGCGGTCCACCACCACCACGTCGCCGGGGGCCACCGTGTGGTGCCACACCATCTTGTTGGAAGTGCTGGTGCCGTTGGTCACGAAGAAGCAATGGTCGGCATTGAAGATGCGCGCGGCATTGCGCTCGCTCTCGCCGATGGCGCCGTTGTGGTCCAGCAGCTGGCCCAGTTCTTCCACCGCGTTGCACACGTCGGCGCGCAGCATGTTCTCGCCGTAGAACTGGTGGTACATCTGGCCCACGGGGCTCTTCAAGAAGGCCACGCCGCCCGAGTGCCCGGGGCAGTGCCAGCTGTACGAGCCGTCTTCGGCGTAGTCCAGCAGCGCCTTGAAGAACGGCGGCTGCACGCCCTCCAGGTAGCTCTTGGCCTCGCGGATGATGTGGCGCGCCACGAATTCGGGGGTGTCCTCGAACATGTGGATGAAGCCATGCAACTCGCGCAGGATGTCGTTGGGCAGGTGGCGGCTGGTCTTGGTCTCGCCGTGCACGTAGATCGGCACTTCGGTGTTCTTGCGGCGCACCTCGCCGATGAAGTTGCGCAGGCTCAGCACGATGGGGTCGAGCCCCTCGCCCACCGTGAATTCCTCGTCGTCGATGGACAGGATGAACGCACTGGCGCGGCTTTGCTGCTGCGCGAACTGGGACAGATCACCATAGCTGGTGACGCCCACCACCTCGAAGCCCTCGGCCTCGATGGCCTGCGCCAGCGCGCGAATGCCCAGACCCGAGGTGTTCTCGGAACGATAGTCCTCATCGATGATGATGATGGGAAAACGAAACTTCATGCGCAGCCTCCGTGAAACCGTGCCCTGCCGGCCAAAAAACGAAATAGGCGCGAAGTGTAAGGAATAACGTTGACGCGCCTTTGAACTGCCATGCTTTTGACCCAGAATGTGGTGCAACAAACACAACCACAACGAGGAGGTTCGCTATGGAGGACTCCACCATCTGGTGGCTGGCAGCAGGGGCATTGGTCGTGGCAGAACTGCTCACGGGCACTTTCTATCTGCTCATGGTGGCCGCGGGCCTGGTAGCCGCGGCCCTGGGCGCACATCTGGGGCTATCGTTCGCCCTGCAGATCGTGGCGGCTGCGGTCGTGGGCGGTGGCGCTGTCGTGGCGTCCTACCAGCTCAAGAAGCGGCGCCCCGGAGACCCATCCGTCCGTGCAGACCGCAGCGTCAACATGGACATCGGCGAGACGGTGCTCATCGACAGCTGGAATATCGACGGCACCACCACCGTCAAGTACCGCGGCGCGCAGTGGACGGCCATCCACCGCCCCGGCATCACCCCATCGACCGGCATGCACCGCGTCGCAGAACTGGTGGGCAACCGCCTTCTGGTGGACCCGGTGTAGCGGCCCCCCCGCACGCATCCTGGCTACCCATTTCCCTATTCAATTTCTCTATTCATTCACCATCCAGAAAGGCTGTCCCATGGAACTTGCCGTTGCCGTCGTCATACTCATCATCGCCGTGATTTTCATCGCGCGCTCCGTCAAGGTCGTGCCCCAGCAAAACGCCTGGGTCAAAGAGCGCCTGGGCAAATACGCCGGCACGCTGGCCCCCGGCCTGAACCTGCTGGTGCCCTTCATCGACAAGGTCGCGTACAAGCACAGCCTGAAGGAAATTCCCCTCGACGTGCCCAGCCAGATCTGCATCACGCGCGACAACACGCAGCTGCAGGTGGACGGCATCCTGTACTTCCAGGTCACCGACCCCATGCGCGCGAGCTACGGATCGAGCAACTACATCATGGCCGTCACCCAGTTGGCCCAGACCTCGCTGCGTTCGGTCATCGGCAAGCTTGAGCTCGACAAAACGTTCGAAGAACGCGACATCATCAACGCACAGATCGTGCAGGCCATCGACGAAGCCGCGCTGAACTGGGGTGTGAAGGTGCTGCGCTATGAGATCAAGGACCTGACACCCCCCAAGGAAATCCTGCACGCCATGCAGGCCCAGATCACCGCTGAGCGCGAAAAGCGCGCGCTCATCGCAGCATCCGAAGGCCGCCGCCAGGAGCAGATCAACATCGCCACGGGTGAGCGCGAGGCCTTCATCGCCCGCTCCGAAGGTGAAAAGCAGGCTGTCATCAACAAGGCCCAGGGCGAGGCCGAATCCATCAAGGCCGTGGCCGAGGCCAATGCTCAAGCTATCGAGCGCGTGGCATCGGCCATCCGCCAACCAGGGGGTGAGCAGGCTGTGCAGCTCAAGGTGGCCGAAAAAGCCGTCGAGGCCTACAGCCAAGTCGCTTCCGATGCGACCACCACCCTCATCGTTCCCAGCAACATGACCGAGGTGTCGGCGCTGATCGCATCGGCAATGAAGATGGTGCAGACCACCAGCACGCCACGCATCTGAGGTCACGCGGCACGGGGGCTGCCACCGGCCCGCGATACCGTGAACTGTTGAACCGGTCACCAGCACGCTGCAAGGCAATGCCTTCAGCGTCCGGCACCGGTTTTTTGATGTCAGGCGCAGTAATCCTGCCAATGCAACAGGCGGTTGGTTTCTTTTTTTGGTACGCAACATCACCCTTGCCAAAGGGGTGACGCAGTACAGCCTCGGCTAGGATGGCGGGCATTTTCCTCACCCGCCATCCAGACACCTCTCCACGTGCAAGAACCTATGGGCGCCACCCTTATCGTCGGCATGCTGTGCGTGCACCTGCTGTGTTTTGGCGTCATGTTCCTGCTGATCAGCGCACGCCTGCGTGACAAGAAGATGGGCATGGAAGTGTTCGCCGTCGGCAACTTGCTGCTGGGCTCGGCCTACGTGCTGCAACTGCTCGGCGGTCCCCCGGGGTGGAATGCGATGAGCGTGTTCAACCACACGCTGACCTTGTGTGCGCCAGCCGTGTACTGGGTGGGTGCCATGCGGTTTTTCGGCCGCCCCACGCGGCTGTGGCGCCCGCTGGTCAGCATGGCGCTGGCCTATACCGCTGCGCAAATGCTGGTGCAATGGACACTGGGGTCCTCGGCCCGGTACGCCATGCTGGCTGGCGCCTCCGCCCTGCTCTTTCTGGCCATGACGGTCACCGTGATCTACGGCGCCCGCACTTTCGCCAAAGATCTGCGGGTGGAAATGGCGCTGTTCGCCATCCTGATCGGCGGCATCCTGGCATTGAACGCGATGAAGTTCGTGATCATTGTCCAGAACGGGCTGCCGTCACTGGACATGGACAGCCGGTTCCAGACGGTGTTCTACCTCTACATGTCCTTCCTGGCGACCGTGCTGGCGCCCTCCCTCATCTGGCTGGTCTTGCGCCGCCTGACGGACGAACTGCGCGCCATGGCGGCCCACGACCCGCTGACGCAGCTGCTGAACCGGCGCGGCCTGGTGGACGGGCTGCAGGCGCATTTCCGTTCACGGACCGCAGGCCCCGCGCACCTGCTGATCGTGGACATCGACCACTTCAAACACATCAACGATACCTACGGCCACAAGGTAGGCGACACCGTGCTGGTGCATGTGGCCGACGTGCTGCGGAACACCGCCCGCCAGGCGGACCTGGCCAGCCGCGTGGGCGGAGAAGAATTCGTGATCGTCTGCCTGGACACGGATGCAGCCGGCGCCCTGCGCCTGGCCAACCGGATGCGCACGGCCATCGAGCACAGCCAGGTGACGATGTCCGCTGACCCGAGCAGCCCCATCCGCTGCACCGTCACCATCGGAATCTCCGAGGGATTTGCCACCACACAGGACCTGGACCACGCCACGCAAGAGGCCGATGCAGCCCTGTACCGCGGCAAGCACGCAGGACGCAACCGCGTCGTGAGAGTCGGCGACGCTGCGCCGGCCAGCGCCGAGATCGAATCCGCGCCGCGCCAAGCCTGGCCTGCCAACTAAATTCCGCAGGACTTCCGCGAACCGAAAAAATGACCTGAAAGCACTGCTACAATAGCGGGCTTCGGAGAGGTGGATGAGCGGTTTAAGTCGCACGCCTGGAAAGCGTGTGTGGGCTAATCCCCACCGCGGGTTCGAATCCCGCCCTCTCCGCCAGTAAGCAAGCAAACAAGCGCCTCTCGGGGCGCTTTTTTGTTTTTTGCACCTTTGTTTGCACCATTGAGCAAATGATTGAAACAGCTTACTTTGGTGAGCATCGAGCAGTAGATGTCACTGCCCTGGTTGAAAGCCGCCTGCCACTTGTGATTGACACCGCAACCCAGGACCCCTGTTGACGTGCCTCATGTCAGAGGTCAAACACAGGAGGCAACGGGCCCGGGACAAAAGGCTAGCCGGCCGAACAAGTAGCGGTCATCAAGTTTGAAGGTGGGACATGACTGCCCCTGTGCGTCCCGTGCGCGAAGCATGGCTGGCTACTAGATGGACTTGCGATCTAGTAGAGCGCAGATTCCCTGCAACCAGGAACATGCACCGTATGCTCCTTAGCGGCGACAACAACTGCGAACAGTAACCCACAGCACATAAAAAAATGCAAGCAGCAAGATCGCATTACCGATAGAATCCGGCCTACCGATAGTAACAAGCGACGATCCCATCTCTGCCACCTAGGCAGCATGCGGGATCAGACCCAGTTAGCACTGATGTAAGTTCATTGACGTTAGGGGCTGCGTAGACTTTCTGCGCGGTCTTAGTCGTAAGCGTTCGTTTTTCAGCGTTGGCGGGGTCTAGAGAGTACCAATGACCATGAGTTTTTACGCACGCACTGGGCGAGCGTAGACGTCGTGCGGCCTCTTGATCTCGCTTGATCATCCTCATCACGTCAACTTAGCCCAGAGCTTTGTTTGCCCGGTCACTTTGTGTGGCCATGACGATGAGGATTTTCTGTGTCCAAGACCCTGCCTACTCCGCCGACAGATCCGGCGATGTCTCCCACCTCCCCCCCTGAGCGCAACGCGGCCACTGTTGCCATGCCTCTGATGCTCAAGCGCGCCACCTTGCTTAAGCTTTTGGGGATCGGTCGCACCCTGAGCATTGAGCTGCACACCCCCGGTCATCCGAATTTCGATCCTGCGTTCCCGAAGCCCTTGCGCCTCACTATCAACGGTCCAGCGTTTTTCGCTGGCGACGAGTTGACTGCCTGGATCGAGCATCTCAAGCAAATGCGCGATGCCGCTGCGGCTGCCAACGACGACAAGTTCGACTTGCCGCAATAGCACCACAACAGCGTGCCAGATGCAGGCACGCTTTTTTCTCTTTCCACTTTTTTCGATGGAGCAACCCGCTCTGGGGATTAACTCGCTCCGAAGAACCTTGAAGAAGATCACCATGAACTTGATCAGCCCGCCCTTCCCCTTGAATGCGCTTCCTGACACGGCCCGTCATGCTGCGCATGAAATCATCCAAAACACTGGTGCGCCCGATGTAATCGTAGGCATGACGGTTCTCGCCAGCATGTCTATCGCCGCGCAGCTCAACTTCGACGTTCGTCTCCCCCACGGCACCGTACGCCCTGTTGGATCGACCCTCATATGTCTGGCCATGCCCAGCTGTTGATTTCCATGCAAACCTGACCCACCATTTCCATCGAATCTTGACCCACCCTTGTTCGTGAACTTCACGCTCACGTTGTGGATAAGTTCTTGGTCGCCTTCTCCTTCTTGGTGGTGTG
>Ga0209023_10004278_pt1 | contig 16366 bp, 12 predicted proteins | sample LakOneMetagenome_FD_187468 | JGI IMG/M metagenome (GOLD analysis project Ga0209023, IMG submission 187468) | Freshwater and sediment microbial communities from Lake Erie, Canada (SPAdes) (version 2) | ecosystem: Environmental > Aquatic > Freshwater > Lentic | place: Lake Erie, Canada... | reverse complement strand
CGGGAACTACAGCATATCCATCCCTGCTGCTGTGAAAAGCCTCATCTTCACCAGTGTAAATTTTGAAACACTCACACGTACCATTGGTAACCAATCGGTAGTGAATGCCAGCCTGCGGGCCAAAGACACCAAACTGGAAGAAGTGGTAGTGGTGGGATTTGGTACACAACAGAAAAAGGCGTTCACAGGAGCGGCCTCCAAAGTGGATGCCAAGGAATTTGCACAATTGGTTACACCATCAATTGATAAGCAATTACAAGGCCGGGCAGCCGGGGTGGACGTAGTAAATTCAGGGGGGTCGGTAAATACGCCTGCAAAAATCAGGATACGGGGCTACAATACGATATCATTAGGTGCCAGCCCGCTAATTATTGTGGACGGAGTGCCAATTACAACGGGTAATCTTGCATTAACCACTAATTCCAATGCAATCGGCGATATCAATCCTGCTGATATTGAAACTATTGATGTACTTAAGGATGGTTCAGCTTTGGCTATTTACGGATCAAGGGGGGCTAATGGCGTAATTCAGATCACCACCAAAAAAGGGAATAAGAATAAAACTTCCATTACCTATGATGGAACAATAGGCTTTACATCCCCTTCAAAATTATTCTCAGTACTTGATGCGCAAGGCTTTGTTGCCATTGCTAATGAAAAATTCACGAATGCCGGACAGGCAGGTCCGGCGCGGATGGATGCTCTTGGAACAAACACCAACTGGCAGAACAATGTTTTTGTTACCAGTGCTTTTGTTCAAAGTCATACAATAAGTATGTCCGGCGGAACCAATAAATCGACCTATTACTTTTCATTGAACTACTCTGATCAACAAGGTACGGTTCGTACCAACCACAACCGTGCTTACAGGGTAAGAGCAAATATTGAACAGGAAGCAAACAAGTACATCAAATTCGGAAATAATATCACCCTTTCCAGGCAGGAAGACAAAGATCAACAGAACGGCTCAAATGCATTAAGCGGTTCAGTGGTTGCGGCTTTACGAGCTTTGCCAAATGTGGCAATTTATAATTCAGCAACGCCCACGGGGTATAACATTACAGGGAATTCTCTTGGGCAAGGGGCCAACTTACGTACGATTGATGATAACTATGTGAACATTGCATTTGTGTTGGATAAGAATAAATTTTATTCTGACAAATACCGCATCATTGACCTGGCCTACGTTGATTTAATGCCGGTAAAAGGATTAACGATCCGCTCTCAACTTGGTATTGACTATTACACGGATAACAGTTTCCTGGGCTATGACCCAAGACACGGAGATGGGTTCAGTTCCAATGGCAGAGCCAATAATGGACAGCAAAACATCTTAGCCACTACCATCCAGGAATATTTCAACTATAACAAGACGTTTAAGAAGCATAGCATTTATCTTACCGGTGGCTATGAATTGCAACAATCAACCACCAGGTTCTATTCCTCTACCGGAACAAATATCTCGGATCTTTTTTTCCTGAAGGAGAATGTGATAACAAGCACCGCTCAAACGCAATCTATTTCGGGCAACTATGGTAAATCTGCTTCTGAATCATTCTTTGGAAGGCTGAATTACGATTATGCCAATAAGTATTTTTTGCAAGCAACGCTTAGAAGAGACGGGTTGAGTTCACTCGGCACCGATAACCGTTATGGTAACTTTCCCGGGGTTTCAATTGGTTGGAGACCTTCTCAGGAAAAATTCTGGAGATCGGGATTCTTCAATGACCTTAAGTTCAAAGCATCTTATGCCATTGTTGGTAATCCGCTTGGCGGGTTTGGCTACCTGAGTACTTACGGATCTGCCCCTTATGGTAACATAGGCGGTATTGCTGTTTCAAATGTCGGTAATCCTGATCTGAAATGGGAACGCAGTAAAAAAACAGATATAGGAATGGAGGTTACTTTTTTCAGAAACAGGGCTAACCTAACCATAGATTGGTTTAAGAATGCAATTGACCAGATCATATTGGCGGTGCCTACACCACAAAGTGCCGGAGTTCCCGGAAACAGTATTTTAAAAAATATCGGGACTGCCGAAAACAAGGGGTTGGAAATAAGTTTTGGCCTGGATGTGGTTAAAGGAAAAGATTTTTCCTGGAATTTCAATTTTAACTATACCAATATTGTTAATAAGGTTAAATCATTGTACCCGATTGGTTCTACTCCTGCTACTGAAATTACTAACCCGGGGAGTAGCCCTTATAATATCATCAGGGTAGGGGAGTCTATTTATTCATTATATGGTTATCGCTATGCAGGAGTAAATGCTGCCACCGGAAATCCTTGTTATTATAAGGCCGATGGCTCATTGGTGCAGCGCAATGCTGCTACCGGAGCATATAATTATCTGCTGAGTCTGAACGATCCCAATGTGGGCGTCGCAACAACGTTAACATCTGCCGACAAGCAAGTACTAGGTTCGGTGAACCCAACTTATTTTGGAGCGTTTACCAATTCATTTACTTATAAGAATTTTGGATTGGAAGTTATGTTCCGTTATTCCGGGGGAAATAAGATCATGAATGTTACCCGCCAGGAAGTTTTACTGAACCAGAAGTTTGCAAACAATGGATCAGAGATACTGGAACGCTGGACAAAGCCCGGGGATATCACCAGTACGCCGAGGTTATATTATGCCAATGACGCTATTATTAACCAGAATGGGGAAGCCATCAGCCGCTTTGTTGAGAAAGGAGACTTCCTTCGCCTTCAGAACATCGTACTTGATTACCGCTTTGATAAAGCAGCACTGGCGCATTTCCATGATTATATAAAGAGTATCCGGTTGTATGTACAGGCACAGAATGTTGCGGTTTGGACAAAATACAAAGGAGCTGACCCGGAAGGATACAGCAATTTTGGAGTGGATGCAACCGTATCTCCTGCCATCAGGACCATTTCTGCAGGAATAAGCGTAGGATTCTAAACTAAGAAAATAAACACACCTTTCAATTAATAAATAATATCATGAAAAGTTTAAAAAATATTATAAAACTCTTACTGATTTCAGCGGCTGTTTTCTCAAGCGGCTGTAAGAAAGCTGTTGAACTGGCTCCGTACAATGCTTTTAGTGATGAAACGGCTTTCTCCACACCCGAAAGATGCGTACTGGCATTAAACGGGGTTTATGATGCGGCTCAGAGCGGCGACTATGATCCGCTGAACGGAACCGCCCACTCGGTAAGGGGATATCCTTTCGGGGCAGCCAGTATAGAACAGGGCGAAATGCGGGGAGAAGATATGGTGAACATTGCCACTTTTTACCAGATCACTTATTTAGCCACTTATTCCCCCGTTTCACCGAATAATGTAAATATGTGGATCAACCTTTACCTGCTGATCAATAAAGCCAACCTGTCTATCGATGGATTTAAGCTGGCCTTGTCAAAGGGTATCATATCATCAACTGTTGAAGCGCAATATGAAGCCGAATGCCGCTTTTTACGGGCAATGGCTCACCACGAATTACTGATCAACTTTGCCAGGCCTTACCTGGATGGAAACGGTAGTAACTTGGGTGTTCCATATCACGATTATGCCATATTTAGCCCGGCATCACTGGATAAACTAAAGTCTCAGCCAAGAGACCTTGTTAGCGTTTGTTATGATAAAATGCTGGCAGATCTCGATTATGCAGAAGCAAACCTGCCCAGTTCTCCGAATGTGACCAGGGCCACTAAGGCGGCTGCCATTGCTCTTAAGATGAGGATCAAGATGCACAAAGGTGACTGGTCTAATACCACTGGAGTAATATTTGAAGGAAATAAACTGATTCCAACCGCAGCCATAAACCCTTTGAGCTGGACAAGTGTGGTATCTCCTGTTGGCGGATATAAACTGGAACAAACACCCAACGGACCGTTTTTAAATAATTCAACATTAGAAAGCATTTTTTCGATAAAGAATGATGCGCTGGATAATACAGGGGTAAATGCCGCTCTTGCGCAGATGCTCGGGCCAAATTCTCCGGGACGTGGATTGGTTGCAATAAGCCCAACCATCTTTAATCTGCCTGCATGGCGCTGTGATGACAAACGGAGGGATACAACTACTGTTCTGGGATCGTCGCCGCTTACACCTACTGCTACAAACATGATCATTTATGGAAAAAGCAATGCAAATACCAACTCCTTTTTTACAAGAAAATATATTGATTATGTAAACCAGGCAGATTATGCTCCGATGATACGATATGCTGAGGTTCTGCTCATGCAAGCAGAAGCAGAAGCAAGAAATGCGGCAGGAGTAAGTCAGCGTGCTATTGATTTATTGAATACAGTTAGAAACAGGGCTATCCCGGTTCCCGCCACTAACCAATATGTTATTGCTAATTTCGCTGATAAAAATGCTCTCATTAAAGCTATACTTGATGAAAGAAGAATAGAATTCCTGGCAGAAGGGAAACGCTGGGGAGATATTCACCGCCTTGCAAAGGATCCCATATTTTCTACCGGTGGCATCCCGGCAAAAGCCGCAAATGGCTTTAACAATAATGGTGGATTATATGGTTGCAGTTCTGCAATACCTGCTCTCACAGTAGGCTTAATCCCTTATGCAGACTATCGCTTCTTGTGGCCCATACCACAGGATGAGATCGTTCAGAACCCTATCGTTGCCCAGAATCCGGGCTACTAAAAAATTACCGGCTCACCAATAAAAAAAACTCCACCCGAAACCGAGTGGAGTTTTTTTTATTACAAGATTTTTATTTCAATACTTCTGCCAGTTTGCGCTGCAGGGCGCTGCCTCTTAACCCGGTGGCAATGATCTTGCCCTGTGGGTCGATCAATACGTTGTAAGGAATTCCGTCAAAACCATATGCCGCAAGAGAAGGGCTATTACCCCTGTTAAGATCGCTTATCTGAGTCCAGGCCAGTTTATCTTCGGCGATCGCATTTAACCAGGCTGCTTTATTATCATCAAGTGAAACACCCAGGATGGTGAAGTTTTTATCTTTGAACTCATCATAAGCTGCCACAACGTTCGGGTTTTCTTCACGGCATGGACCACACCAGCTTGCCCAGAAGTCAACCAAAACATATTTGCCCTTGAACTGGCTCAGTGAAACCGGTTTATCATTCACATCTTTCATCGTAATTTCCGGGGCCTCGCTGCCAACCCCTGCCCCGGCCTGCGCAGGAGGAGTTGATTGCGCCGAATTTTTTTCCGCTATGCGGTCTTTGAGAAATTTTGAAAAACCATCAATGCCTTTATGCCTTGGGAAACGGCCTGCAAGTGTGGCCAGGGGTTGAATAAATTTATTGGGTTCAACCGGGGCCATGGTTAGAATAAAAAGAGATACCACGGGGCTTTTGCAGGTGTCGGCAAAAGAAAAACAGTAACTGGTGAAATTTTCATTAAGCATCCTGTATTCACCCTGCAATGCCATTACAGTGCTGTCACCTGGCGTGGCGCCCGACTTTATTAAGGTATTCAGCAGTTGGCCTTTTGCCGACATAAGGCTGGCTACGCTATCTGTGTGTTCCATTGTTTTCTTTAAGGATGCATTGGCTGTTCCGCTGAACGAATAACCGGCATGATCGCCCCTGGCCATATCTCCTTTAAAACTGATATTCTCTCCATCGTTGATGAAGAAGTATGCCGTTTCAGAATTCTCTACCCGTATCCGGTACAGGCCCTCTTCTTTTGCAATGGCCGACACAGAAAACTTCCCGTCTTTTATGATACCGGTATCAAGCACTTCGGCTGCTTTGTTGGTAAAGAATAATTCTTCCAGGAATATCTTTTGGCTGTTTGCTCCTTTCAATTCACCATTCAGTGTAAATTTTCCTTTACCGGCATCATTGCTGCAGGAAAATAAGAATACCGTGATGGCAAAGCCCGCTAATAATTTTTTCATCTATCAGTTGTTTAATTTTTTATTGAGTAATTCATTTACGATCTGCATGTCTGCTTTTCCTTTACTGAGTTTTTTAACTTCCCCGGCAAACAGGCCGATCAATCCTTTTTTCCCTTTTTTATATTCCGCTGCCTTATCCGGCATTTTTGCAATGGTTTCATTTACCCATTGCTCAATTGAACTGGTGTCGGTTTCCAGCACCAGGTTAAGTTCTGCTGCCAACGCTGCCGGTTCCTTTTCCGGGTGAACCATCAATACCGGAAAAAGTTTTGATGAAGCCATACCGAAACTCAACTTTCCATCATCCACCATCTGTATCAGTGCCGCCAGTTTTTCCGGGGGTAAAGAAAATGATTTAAAACCGGCGTTGCTGTCGTTCAAATGACCTTTAACCGGCCCCAGCAGCCAGTTAGCCACCGCTTTATAATTTTTACAAAGAGTTGTCAGTTCCTCAAAATAATCTGCCAATTCTTTGTCCTCGCAAATTACAGCAGCATCATATTCCGGAAGCTGAAGTACTTCGGTGTAATGATTTTTGAGAGCATCGGGTAAAACAGGTAAACCATTTTTTATTTCAACTATGTAGTCATCCGTTATCCGGAAAGGGGTAAGATCCGGCTCGGCAAAATAACGATAATCATCAGCATCTTCTTTGGTACGCAGGGAGAACGTAATGTTGTTATCCGCATCATAGCTCCTTGTTTGCTGTATTATTTTTTCTCCCCGTTCTGTAATTTCGATCAGCCGTTGCACCTCCACGTCAATGGCCCTTTTTACATTGCGGATGCTGTTGAGATTTTTTACTTCCACCCGGGTGCCGAGTTTTGATTCTCCTTTTAGGCGGATGGAAATATTGGCGTCGCAACGCATGCTTCCTTCTTCCATATTGCCATCGCAGATGCCCAGCCAGGTAACCAGTTTACGCAGTTCGGTGATGTAAGCAAATGCCTCATCGCTGCTGTGCATATCGGGCTCACTTACGATCTCAAGTAAGGGTACGCCGGCACGGTTCAGGTCAATGGAGGTATAGTTTTCATCTACGTCGTGCAGGCTTTTACCGGCGTCTTCTTCAATGTGAATGCGGTTGAGGCGGATATTACGTTCTGTTTCTCCCGCCTTGATTTTTACAAAACCATTTTTGCAGATGGGCGTAGTATGTTGCGATACCTGGTATCCTTTCGGAAGATCGGGATAGAAATAATTTTTACGGGCAAAATAATTTACCTGCTCAATGTCGCAGTGAACCGCTAGCCCTAGCTTAACAGCATATTCAATGGCTTTGCTGTTCATGCGGGGCAGGGTACCCGGGTGTGCCAGTGTAATGGGACTGATATGTGTGTTTGGGTCGGTACTGAATGCAGCACTGTCGCCACAAAATAATTTGCTTTTGGTAAGCAGTTGGGTGTGTACCTCCAGGCCAATCACCACTTCGTATTTATCAGCTGTTTTCACGACGCCAAAGGTAAGGAATAGGGGGCAGAGCTATTTTGCTGTTGCCGAAAAGGAATGTTAAACAGGTTATTTAAAAACAACCCCGGTCTTTTATGACCGGGGCTGGTGCTTCATGCTTATTCACGGCTTATAAATTCGCTGTCTTTAATTTTTTAGGGATCTTGATGTCAAAACTCATGGTATTGCCATTACGTGTTGCCTTGATATTGTAAGATGACTTGTCTGCATTTTCGTGCAACTGGTCCCTGGCTTCGTCGGTATTTGAAACTTTTTCACCACCTACTTCGGTAAGAATATCGTCTTTCTTAAGTCCGGCTTTATCGGCTGGAGAATCCTTATCAACATCCAATACCTTCACGCCTTTACCATCTTCGGTATCCTGTATCTTCAAACCAAGTTTTTGCTGGCGGGGATACATATCACCAAAATAGTTGTAACCTTCTCCCAGGCCGTATGCTTTTGGAAAGGTCTCACCAAAATTCTTATCACCCCATACTTCTACTTTTGGAGCAGGATTTATACGTGGGATGGTATATGCTCTTGCCATTCCATCCGGGCCGGTAAAGGAATAGGACATAGCGCCGGATGTTTTTGTTTCTCCCAAAACAGCTTTAACTGAATTCTCTTTACCATCCCTTTTATAGTACACTTTCACTTCATCTTTTGGTTTCTGTGCTGATATGGCATCATACAGCGTTCCGGAATCATCGATCTTTGTTTCACCTACTTTGGTAATCACGTCACCAACTTTAAGCCCGGCTTTTTCAGCAGCGCTTTCTTTGCTTACCTGTGTGATCTTAGCGCCACCATCTTCAGCACGTTCGGTGGTTACTCCCAGAAATGCACGGCTCTCTGCATTATCATCATTCCAGAAACCACTGAATCCGTCAAAAGCATCGGGTGATACCCGGTAACGCATATTGCCTTTTCCATCCCGTATGATGATATTTCTGCGGTTGATGGTGATCTCATCGTCTTTGAATTCTGAAATGGGTTTTCCGTTGATCGTTACTTTGTCGCCCTTGGTCTCAATAATGATCTTTGCGTCTTTATCGCCTTTTTTACGGATGATGATCTCCTGGCTTTCTTTGGAGCCCTTGTCGCCTTTATCACCTTTCTCGCCTTTGTCATCCTGGGCAGTTACGGCCAGGCTAAGGCAGGTAAGTCCGGCTATTGCTGCAAATAATAATACTTTTTTCATGCTAAGCTGTTTTATGTACGAAATGTTTAGTAGGTCAAATGTAGCCAAGATTTTTTAATTACGAAATATTTCGCAGATTATTTTTTTGGTTTAACATTTTTTTGAATTTTTGCCACAGATTACACAGAAACGCAGAAAGGCAAGATAGTTCTGTAAGACCTGTTACAGGCCAGGGTTCAGTTTGGTATATGTTCTAACCGGGCAGTCATCAACAATACCCTCGCTAATGAAGCCCATTCCTATCTTCTCAAGTACTTTTATGGAGGCGAGGTTCTCAATATGCGCCCTGCCGGTGATGAGTTTAAGGTTTAGTATTTTGAAACCATGCAGCAGTGTTTGTTGTGCCGCCTCTGTTGCATAACCCTTTCCCCAGGCTGTTTGCATCAGCCGGTAGCCAAGATCGATCTCATCAAGTTCAGGCCGGTATTTTAATCCGCACCAGCCAATGAACTCATTATTCTCCTTAACGTGTATGGCCCAGCGGCCCAGGTTATTTTTGTATTGAGGCAGTATGGTATTAACAAGGATATCTTCTGCCTGTTCAATGGTTTTCAAGGTAGGTTCATGCACGTACTTTACAATTTCCGGGTCACTGTTAAGTTCCAGTATCAAAGGCGCATCGGCTTTCGTGAACTGGCGAAGAAAGAGACGGGGGGTTTGTAAAATGATGTGCATAATTGATATAAATATGGCTGAAAGGAGAGATGCCTAATGGCGCCTAACTCTTTTTCTATTTTATTCTCTTAGCCTAATAATGATTTCACCTTTTCGATCACCTCTTTCAAATTACCCGCATCCTGTCCGCCGGCAGTAGCCAGGTTCTTTTGTCCGCCGCCGCCGCCTTTGATTAAAGCCGCTACATGTTCTTTAATGATCTTCCCGGCGTCTAAATTTTTTGCCATAACAACCGTATCGGAGATACTGATGGCAACATGTGCCTTGCCGTCGATATTGCTGCAAAGCACCGCCACGTGGTCGTGCAGGTGATGCTTCAGGTCGAAGCAGAGTTTTTTAAGTGCATCCGCATTGGGCACTTCTATGATATCGCCGATAAAGGTTACGTTGTTGATGATTTCGTCTTTCTGCATCAATTCGTTGCGGATGCCAACCAGTTGCCTTGCTTCCAGGCTTTCTATTCTTTTCTGTTGGGCAGAATTTTCAGCCAGTAAATTCTCTACAGATTTGTTCAGGTCAGCCGGATTTTTCAGCAGGTCACGAATTACACGAATTTGCTCTAATTGATCATTTATGTATGACTCTGCAGCAATTCCACAAATCGCTTCAATACGCCGAACACCGGCAGCCACCGCCCCTTCGCTTTTTATTTTGAACAGCCCCAGTTCGCCGGTGCTGCCCACATGCGTGCCGCCACATAATTCAATAGAGTAAGCAGAATCCATGATGACCACCCGAACCACATCGCCATACTTTTCACCAAACAATGCCATGGCGCCAAGCTTTGTTGCTTCTTCCTTGGGCATTGATCTTATTACCACCGGAATATTCTCCCGTATCTTTTCGTTCACCAGTTTTTCAACGGCAGCAATTTCTGCATCGGTCATTTTTGAAAAATGGCTGAAGTCGAAACGCAGGTGTTCTTCATTCACCAAACTTCCTTTCTGTGCCACGTGTGTACCCAGTACATTGCGTAAGGCTGCATGCATCAGGTGGGTTACGCTGTGGTGAACCGTGATGTGCTTTCTTCTTGCTTCATCCACTTTTGCAATTACCTCACCGCTCATATCCCCCGCAATGGTTTCTGCAAAATGGATGATAAGGTCATTTTCTTTTTTGGTATCGACGATAGTTAATGGTTCATTGTTGATGGTTAATAGTCCGGTATCTCCGACCTGGCCGCCGCTTTCGGCATAGAAAGGCGTAGTATCTAACACCACCTGGTACAGACTTTTTCCCTTGCCGGAAACCTTGCGGTACTTGACGACTTTTGATTTTGCTTCCAATGAATCGTAGCCAACGAATTTTGAAGACGGGATGTCGTTGACGATGATCCAGTCTTCAGTTTCCATTGCTGTTGCAGCACGGCTTTGATCTTTTTGTTTTTGCATATGAATATTGAACACATCTAAATCAACATCACATCCATTTTCTTTTGCAATCAATTGAGTTAAGTCAATAGGGAATCCATATCTATCAAATAACTCAAATGCTTCTTTGCCTGGAATAGGGACAGGCATATAAGTATTTAAGTAATCAGCACCTTCATGACTTTTAAGTACCTCTATTATAGAGCTGAGTCTTTGTAGACCTTTATCAACGGTTCTCAAAAATGCATCTTCCTCCTCCTTCACCACCTTACTCACAAAATCCAGTTGTTTGTTCAACTCGGGAAAAACATGCTCAAACTGTTTTGCAAGCACGGGCAACAGCTGATGTAATAATGGCTGCTTGTAATCCAAATAAGAATAATAGTAACGAACGGCACGGCGTAAGATCCTTCTTATCACATAACCGGCTCCTGTATTAGATGGTAGCTGTCCATCAGCAATGGTAAAAGAAATGGCACGGATATGATCTGCCAGTACCCTGAAGGCAACACTTTCCTTATCATCGCCCGCCTTATATACTTTATTTACCTTTTTGCTTATTGCATCAATGGTTCCGGTAAAAACATCCGTGTCGTAATTGCTTTGCTTTTGCTGGATCACCCTTGTCAGCCTCTCAAAGCCCATCCCGGTATCCACATGTTTGTTAGGTAAAGGCTCAAGGCTTCCGTCTTTCTTGCGGTTGAACTGGATGAATACATTATTCCATATCTCTATCACCTGCGGATGATCATTGTTCACCAATGTTTTCCCAGCTACCAGTTTTCTTTCTTCATCTGTACGGCAGTCGACATGAATTTCGGTACATGGTCCGCATGGGCCTGTATCACCCATCTCCCAGAAATTATCTTTTTTGTTACCAAGCAATATCCTGTCTTCCGCAATTAGTTTTTTCCATTCATTATAGGCTTCCTCATCTTTAGGCAGGCCTTCTTTTTCATCACCTTCAAAAATGGTTACGTATAATCTATCTTTGTCTAATTTATAAACATCGGTCAGCAGTTCCCAGCTCCAGGCAATGGCTTCTTTTTTAAAGTAGTCGCCAAAGCTCCAGTTACCCAGCATTTCAAACATTGTATGATGATAGGTATCCACGCCCACTTCTTCCAGGTCGTTGTGCTTGCCGCTTACCCGTAAACATTTTTGGGTATCGGCCACCCGGGGGTTGGGTGCCTTTTTATTGCCGAGGAAATAATCCTTGAACTGGTTCATGCCTGCATTGGTGAATAACAGGGTAGGATCGTCTTTTACCACAATCGGGGCGGAAGGAACAACAACATGGCCCTTCGATCTGAAAAAATCAAGAAATTGTTGTCGTATCTCAGCACTCGTCATCATATGCCAATTGTTTATATGGGTTGATTTTTGCGATTTATGAAGCTATATTTGTGAACTTTTGTTCGGCGTGGGCAAAGGTAATAAAACAGCCTCAAGCCGCAAGGGAATGGGTTTGGGGTTTAGTAATGCTGAAAGATCCGATATCCTTACCAAAAGCTTAGCATGAAAAAAATAAAATATTACTATAACACCCATACGCTTCGCTACGAGAAGCTGGTAACCCCTTTCCGGGTTAAGTTGTTACGGGCATTTGGTTTTATTTCTGCAGCGCTGGTCACTTCAGCGCTTATTATATGGGCTTACACCCGCTTTTTTCCCAAGGCCACCGATAAGGAAGCACAATTAAAATACGAGATCATAAAGGATAATTATGCTACCCTTGCCGAAAAGACCAAATTGCTGCAGCAGCAGATGGCTGAACTGGAAAAAAGGGATAACGAGGTGTACCGCTCCATTTTTGAAGCCAATCCTTTAACCGATAGCGTGCGGACAAAACTGATAGAGAAGAAGAAAGAGATCGCAAAGGTTAACCTGATACAGGATGATGAACTGGGCAACGAGATCGCAAAAACACTCAATAATATTTCGGCCCGGATCGCTTACCAGTTTGAAAGTTATGGCTCTATTGAAAAGCTTATAAACAACCAGGAAGCAAAATTGGCCAGCATCCCTGCTATTCAGCCGGTAAGTAATAAAGAACTCACCCGGATAGCCAGCGGCTTCGGCATGCGTATCCATCCCATTTATGGTATTGCAAAAATGCACTCAGGACTTGATTTTACCGCCCCGCAGGGAACGCCCATCTATGCCACGGGTGATGGAGTGGTTAGCACGGCTGAATTCGGCACGGGTACTGGCAACCATGTCATCATCAATCATGGATATGGGTACGAAACCGAGTATATGCACATGATCCGCATAAAGGCAAGGCCGGGCCAGCGGGTAAAGCGGGGGGAAGTGATTGGCTGGGTGGGAAGCACCGGCGCCAGTACCGGGCCGCACTGTCATTACGAAGTGCATATCAACGGCAACCCGGTTGATCCCGTTTACTTCTTCTTTAACGACCTGAATGCCGAGCAGTACGACCGGGTATTAAAAATTGCTGCTACGGGAAGTGCCAAAAGTTTTGATTAATTTTAATTATGCCACTCAATCAGATATCATTCGCTTTTGATGAAGCCCCGGTTAAAGAAAAGCCGGTTAAAAAAATTGTTGTTGCTGAAAAGCCTTTACCTGCTCCTGAAAAAATAAAAGTGAAGGCTGATAATAAAAAGCAAACAAGGGGAAGGGTATCCCTTAAAGAAATGGATGCCGGTGCCGACCTGATAGAGATACCGGAAGATGAGATCCTGTTCCAGAAAAATTATTACTCCATCGGCCTGGTGGCTGAAATGTTTAAAGTGAACCAGTCGCTGATACGTTTGTGGGAAAACGAGTTTGATATTTTAAAGCCCCGCAAAAATGGAAAGGGCGATCGTCTTTTCCGTCCCGAAGACATCAAGAACCTGAAACTGATCTTTCATCTGTTACGGGAAAGGAAGTATACCATGGAAGGCGCCAAAGAATTCCTTAAACAGAATAAACGGGCCGAAGAAAAATTCCAGTTGATAGAATCGCTGAAGAAACTGAAAGGGTTCTTAAATGAATTCAAGGCAGACTTATAACCAGCCCTTAACAAAACTGATTTTTGTTGTGCCCCGTTCAACAGTACTTTAGCATTCTTAATTTTCACCAATCAAATTTTCCGGATGAAATTTTTAGCAACCCTGTTATTTTCCAGCCTGCTGGCATTTACTGGATACAGCCAGGCGCAGTACGAGATTGGCCAGGATGAAAAGCACCCGGAAGTGAAAGTGCTGCGGGGTATCGTAAACAAGTATCTTGTTCAGAATGATACGGCATTCAGCTGGTACTCGCAGAGCCAGGGTTACTATAACCCCGATACGGCTACGTTGAATGCATTTGAAAGAACAAAAGGAAAAGTACAGTACGTGGTTTTTGGCGGCACCTGGTGTGAAGACACCCAGTTTATCATACCTAAGTTTTTCAAGATACAGGAGAAGAGCGGTGTGCCGGATGACGCGGTAACCTTTTTTGGGGTGAACCGGGCAAAAAAATCCCTGGGAAATATTTCCAGTGCGTTTAATGTTACACTTGTGCCAACCATTATTGTAATGAAAGACGGAAAAGAGATCGGCCGGGTGGTGGAGTATGGAAAAACGGGTAAGTGGGATAAGGAGCTGGTGGATATTCTGAATCAGTAATTATTTGATCTCATAAATATTGATCCCGTCACTTTTTAATAAATAGATCTTCCGGTTCATTGCTTTAATGGCCAGATAGTCTCCGAAAAAAACAGGCAGCCTGTATTCTTTTAACTGAAGTGAGCTCAGTTCATAGCTGTAAAGTTTTCCATCATCAAATCCATACATGGTCTTGCCCGATACTTCTACGTTATTCCATTTTAAAAAAGGCAACCGGTTTTTAAATGAGCCATAGTAATCAAAAATATAAAACCCTTTTTCCGGATCGTAGAGATAAACAAAATTATCCCGGTCGATGATCTTTACGGGCGAAGGCACGGTATCAAACAGCAGCCGCCAGCCAATGCTTTCCTGCAGCAGCTTTCCCTGCTCATCAATTTTTTTCAGTTTGAAATCCTCTTCATCAAAAAGCCAGATGTTGTTGTCGTAAGAGAGGGAGAGGCTTTTGACCAGGAAGATATTCTGGGTCCGCAGGTTCACGGTATTCCGCATGGTCAGCAAACGATCGAGTGTTACAATGGTTGAAAAATTCTTATAGTAAAGCAATGTTTTCAAAGGGTTGGTCACATCAATGGAGGAAGGGTTGCCGTACCGCTTTACATCATTGAACACAGCTACCGAATCCCCGTTTTGATCAATTTTTTTAAGCCGGTTCCCTTCGGTGATAAGATAAATGTTATCCAGGTTATCTACATTGAAGTAAGAATATTTTCCTTTGATGGTCTTCAGGAATTTAAACGCAGAATCGCTTTGTGCAGTAGTTGCCACGGGTATTGCCACAGAAACACAGAAACACAGAATAAGAATTATGATGCCTGTTTTTTTCATTTGTCGTAATACTTGAGTTCTAAATTCCCTCCGTCAAAAACAGCATAGCTGAAATATTTTATCCAGTCGCCGAGGTTAACATACCTGCTTTCCCGATGGCTATCGGGATCATTGAGTATAAAATCAATGGGTAGGTGGCGATGGCCAAAAATGAAATAATCATAATGCCGGGCGTTTAAAACTTCTTTGCAATAAATGATCAGCCATTCTTTGTCTTCCCCTAAAAATACTTCATTGCTTTGCCCCGTCTGTGCCCTGCTTCTCCGGCTAAAGTAATTTGCAATACCCATGCCGATGAATGGCGGCAATATTCCAAACAGCCAGTTGCAGGCTTTGTTTCGGAATATCTTTTTGATGAATTTATAACCATGATCTCCGGGACCAAGTCCATCCCCATGCCCTACCAGGAATTTCTTCCCATTGAATTCAAAAGGCACGGGTTCAAAATAAACAGGAATATGAAGTTCTTTCTGAAAATAATCTTTCATCCACATGTCGTGGTTGCCCACAAAAAAATGAACGGGTATGCCGGCATCGGTGATCTCGGCAAGCTTACCTAATATGCGTACGTATCCTTTGGGAACTACTTTTTTGTATTCGTACCAGAAATCGAAGAGGTCGCCCACAATGAAAATTTCTGCAGCGGTTGATTTTACTTCATCAAGGAACCGGATGATCTTTTTTTCCCTTGCAAGGCTTGCTTCGGCATTGGGTGCACCCAGGTGAAAATCGGAGAGGAAGTAGATCTTTTTATTAGCGCTGGCTTCCATGATTTCAGGGTTTGTTTTTTTGCTGCAGATATTGCAACAGGTCTCCTGACTCTATTTCTGGTTTACCCTCTACACTGCCGTTGAACCAATATATCCAGGTGGTAACGGGTTTGCCATCCCGGTAGGCGATCACTTCTTCCCGCTTGTAGGGAGGGGTTTCCCCCTCTTCTGCATTGAGGCCTTCGTAATCATCCAGCTGGCCAATGGCCCATGAAAATTCACCCGGTTCATTGATGCCATATAATTCACCGGAGATAAATTTTTCATCAATCGTTGGCCGGGCCACGGGGAATTCTCCCATGTCGTAAAGCTTGCCTTTTACAACGGCTTCACCCAATAAATGAAAATATTTGGTGAGATACTGGTAAACGGGATTACGGAATCCGCTGCGCAGCGATCCGTAAACAAACAGGTTATAAATCTCTGTACTCATCTTGCAATAAAGATACTTGTAAAAATGCAATTATGCTTCCACCAGGAAGCAGTAAACTTCTTTGGGACCGTGTACACCTGTTACCAGGGTCTTTTCAATGTCGGCGGTGCGGCTGGGGCCGCTTGCAAAAGTTATCAGGGAGGGGATATTGCCA
>Ga0209023_10004277_pt1 | contig 16368 bp, 11 predicted proteins | sample LakOneMetagenome_FD_187468 | JGI IMG/M metagenome (GOLD analysis project Ga0209023, IMG submission 187468) | Freshwater and sediment microbial communities from Lake Erie, Canada (SPAdes) (version 2) | ecosystem: Environmental > Aquatic > Freshwater > Lentic | place: Lake Erie, Canada... | reverse complement strand
GTTTGGCGTTCTCATCGGCTATGGTGGTGGGATGTTTGCTCCGCCGCCATCAGATGACGATTCCTATTTCAGCGCGGCGTTTGCGGCGCCGCTTGAGACTGCGCCGGGAGACGAGGGATGAGCGGGTTTCCGTGGCGCACGACGTTGTTCATTTCACTGGCGGCGAACCTGCTGGTGATCGGCGCCGTGGCCGGCGCGTTCGGCGCGGGGGTGCGTTTGCAGCGCGACACGCCACAAGCGGCGGTCGCCAATATGCCGGGGCCGCGTGCGTTCATGGCCGCCTTGCCCGCAGAGCTGCGCGCCAAGGTCCGCACCGAATTGGTGCATAGCTGGGATCAGTCGCGGCAGTTGCGTGAGCAAGCCGTGCAAGCGCGGCGCGACGCTTTCGCCGCAGCCGCGACGGAGCCATTTGACGCCGAGCGCGTGCGTAGCGCCTTCGCGCGATTGCGCGCCTCGGATCAGGCGGCGATCGCGGTCTTTCATGACAACGTCATTGCGGCATTGGCGAGTATGACGCCCGAAGAGCGGGCGCAGGCTTTGCAAGCCTTACGCACGGCGGCGCCCGCAGCGCGCGGCTTGGGCGGCGGTGGTAGGAGAAGCGCCGCCGCTGACGGCGTCGTCGCTCCCGCGGGCCCAGAGCGCCGCATGGAACGGCGCGAGCGCTTCCGTGATGCGATCCGCGAACGCCGCCAGCAACGTTTACAAGAGCAACAGCCGCCGCCCGCGCCGTGACTATTCCGCGGCGGTGGCTTCCGGCTCGCGGTGCCCACCGAACGTGCGCGGCAGCGTGATGGTGACGATAGTGCCGCGCCCGACTTCGCTTTGGATGGCGAGTTTGCCGCCGTGCATTTCCGTCAGCGACTTGGTGAGCGCAAGGCCAAGGCCCGTGCCATGATTGTTGCGGGTGAGCTCCTGTTCGACTTGCTCGAACGGCCGCGCCAAGCGCGGCAAATGCTCTGGCGGAATGCCGCAACCGGTATCGACGACGCGCAACGTGAGGCCCGTCGCGGTCGCGCGCCCATGCACCATGATGGCGCCCTGATCGGTGAACTTGACTGCGTTTGAGAGCAGATTGAGCAGGATCTGCTTCACCGCGCGATGATCGGCCTCGATCTCCGGCAGGTCCTCTGCATCGACGACAATCTGCAAACCCTTTTCTTCGGCCTTGCGCTTGGTCAGGCGTACCGCTTGTTCGATCGCCACCGATGGATCGAGCGGGCGTGGCGCAAGCGTGAGCTTTCCGGCTTCGATCTTGGCCATGTCGAGGATGTCGTTGATCAGCTCCAGCAGGTGGTTGCCGCTGTCGAAGATATCGGTCGAGTATTGTTTGTACTGATCGTTGCCGATCGGCCCGAACAATTCCTTCGCCATGATCTCCGAGAACCCGATCACCGCGTTGAGCGGCGTGCGCAGTTCGTGGCTCATATTGGCGAGGAATGTCGACTTGGCGCGACTGGCTTCTTCTGCTTTCTGACGTTCTTCGTGCGCTTCGCGCGCGAGTTGCTTGATGCGGTACTCCTGCGTCTCCGCGCGGCCGAGTGACTCCGAGAGCCGGCGTTCGTTGCGCGCCAGTTCTTCTTCCTTCCGCTTTAACGGCGTGATGTCGACGCCGACCGTGATAATGCCGCCGTCACCGGCGCGACGCTCGACGACGTGCAGCCACTCACCGGTGGTGAGCTCAATGACACGCACGTCCGGGTTTGACGGGTCGTTCTTCTCGCGGCGAATGCTGGCGGCAGCCGCCGCCGCCACGGTTTCGTACGACGCGCGCTGGCGCAGCACTTCCGGCCCGAGCTTGAAGCAGGTCGCGAAACTGTTGTTCCACAACAGCAAGCGGCGGCGTTGGTCCCACAAGGCGAACGGGCCAGAGAAATTTTCCAGCGCTGCGCGCAGGTGGCTTTCCAGGCGCGAGACACGCGCTTCCGCCTCATGGCGTTGCGTTGCGTCGATCACCGTGCCGAACACGCGTGTTTCGACGCGGCCGCTCGAATCCTCGACCGCCGCGCCGCGCGCTTCGATCCAGCCCATGCCCGTGCCGCGCACGACGCGGAAGCGCGCGTCGAGCACACCGGACTGGCGTGCGCGGCGGAATTCTTCTTCGACGCCGAAGCGGTCCTCAGGAACGACGAGGTCGAGCAGATCGCGCAAGCCGAGCGTATCTGACGGCGAGCCGAGGAGGCGTGCCGCTTGTTCGGACAATTGCACTTCGTCCGCCGCTGGACGCCATTCGAGTACGCCGACCTTCGCCCCGTCGGCGGCGATGCGGAAATGTGTCTCCGCACGCACGGCTTCAGCTTCCGCCAAGCGCGCGCGCTGCGCGTTCTGCCGCATCAACAGATAAAGCACGCCCATCGCCGCAAGGGGCGCTGCGGCTACGAGTGAGAAGCGCAGCAGCGCCGATAGCCAAAGCGAAATGTCGTCAGGGGCGGCGGCGGCGGCGAGCACGCGGAAATTGCCGATCTGCGCTGTCGCTTCGGCCGCTACCCACGTTGCATCGCCACTGTCGCGGATGAGAGCGCTGCCTTCACGACGCCGCGTTGTGGCGAGCACTTGTTGCTCAGCCCGTTGTCCGGCGCGCTGTAGCGCAGGCGACGAGTAAAGGATGTCGCCGCCGGGCGAAGCGATGAGCACGCGCGCGTTCGGCGCGAGTTCCGGCAGCAATCGGCTGGGGTCGATGATCGTCACGATGGTGCGATCGCCCACCCGGCGCACGATCGTAGGCGCCGAGGGAAGCTCGCCCATGTTCGGCGCGCCGGCCCAGATCGGAGCGCGATCCGCGGTTTGAAGCGCTGCCTGCGCGAGCCGCGCTTGCGCCGGGCTGGTGATGGCCTCGATGGCGCCGGCGCCGTTGAACACGGCAGCGGCCGTCGCAGCCGGAGCACTCGCCGCTGCATTCGCCAGTGCGCCCGCGTCAAGCGCATTGCCTGAGCGTGCGAGCTCGGCCGCACTCGATGTGGCGCCGACGGCGATCGCCAGATTCGCGTTCACGCGTTCGGCGATCAAACCCGCTGTCGAGGATTGCGCCGCGGTGATCGTCGCAGCGGCATCATCGTGGTGTGCCTTGATCTGCAGCCCAATCGCCAACCAAAACGCGACGACGAACAGCGCGACGAGCGCGATGAACGGCCTGCTGCTCCTGTCGGCGGGTTGGATCGCCGCCTCATTGTATGTGTTTGCGTCTGACACGAGTTCTTGTTCCGCTCAGCCCGAATCGGAATCGTTGGAAACTCAAATCGTAACGAGGACGTAAACGTCCTGTCGAGCCAAGGCCGGCTGTGAACATCACAGCCGCCGGTTGGTGACCGAAAAGCTTCAGGCCAGCGTGCGTTCGACCATCTCTCGCGTGTTTTTTGAGAGCGCGGGCCGGTCGCGGAGGCTTTCCAGCGCAGCCCGCGCGTGGGTCTGCCGCTCTGCGTCGAATCGCTTCCATGATTCGAACGGTGTCAAGAGCCGCGCGGCCAGAGCAGGGTTGGCCGGATCGATGTCTCCGGCCAGCGTCGCGAGGAAGCGATAGCCTGCGCCATCGGCGCGATGGAAGGCGCGGGGATTGCGCATCGCGAAGGTCGCCGCAAGCGCGCGCACGCGATTTGGGTTGGCCGTGTTGAAGTCAGCGTGTTGGCGCAAACGTTGAACGCGCTCCAGCGCATCGGCGCGCGGCGCACCGGCTTGAACGGCGAACCACTTGTCGATCACCAGCGGATTGGCGCGCCAGCGTTCATAGAAATGCGAGAGCGCCGCATCGAACTTGTCGCTGCCCGAGGCGCCAAGCGCTTCAAGTGCGGCGATGGTCTCCGTCATGCTGCGCGCGCTTTCGTACGCTGCGTACGCCGTATCCTCCGCGTCCCTGCCCAGCGAGGCCAGTAGATCAAGTGCTGCACTCTTCAGTGCGCGGCGCCCAGCAGCGGGCGCGCCAGCCGAGAAGGGGGTTTCGCCCGGCAGAGACGCAACGGATGTCAGTCGATCCTTCAACGATAGTGCGATGGTGTGGCGCAGACTTTCACGGGTCGCATAGAGCGCTTCTGGATCCGGCGCCTTCGCCGCGAGCACCAGTTCCGCCAAGTCCGGCAATCGCAAAGCGAGCGCGGCGAAAGCCGGATCTTCCTGCGCGCGATCGAGTTCGCGGCCGAGCGCCTTCGTAAGCGCCGGTGCAGCGTCAGCAGCGGCGCCAAGCAACACCGCGCGTGCGATCGATTGGCCGGCTTCCCAGCGCGTGAACGGGTCTGGGTCGTGCGCCATCTGGGCCAAGCGCTGTTCGACGCTTAGGTCGTCGTCGAGCGTCACCGGCGCGGCAAACCCACGGAGCACACTCGGGATTGGCGGCTCCATGACGTCAGCGAAGCGGAAGGTCGCGCTCGGCTCTGTTAGCACCACGTGTTGTTCGGTGCGGGAGATCGTATCGCCTTCAGCCTTCGAAGCGAGGATGGCGCCGTCGGCGGCGATGAAGCCGATCTGCAATGGGATTGGCACCGGCTGCTTCGCCGGCTGACCGGGCGTCGCGTTGGTCTGTTGCGACACGCGAATGGTGCAGACATGCGATGCGGCGTCGTACTCGCTGCGCACGGTGAGGCCGGGCGTTCCGGCTTGATTGTACCAATTCATGAACGCGGAGAGATCGCGGCTCGACGCTTCGGCGAAGCAGGCGATGAAATCCTCGACCGTTGACGCCGTGCCGTCGCGACGCTCGAAATAGAGCTGCATGCCGCGCTCAAACGCGTCCTTGCCGATGATCCGCTTCAGCATGCGGATCACCTCGCCGCCCTTTTCGTAGACTGTCGCCGTGTAGAAATTGTCGATCTTCTGATAGCTCGACGGCCGCACAGGGTGCGCGAGCGGGCCGGCGTCTTCTGGGAACTGACGTGCCCGCAGCCGCTTCACGGCTTTGATGCGCTCGACCGGGCGCGAGCGTTGGTCTGCTGAGAATTCCTGCTCGCGATAGACCGTGAGGCCTTCTTTCAAGCACAGCTGAAACCAATCGCGGCAAGTGATGCGATTGCCGGTCCAGTTGTGGAAATATTCGTGGCCGACGACGGCTTCGATCGCCTCGAAGTCCGCGTCGGTCGCCGTTTCGGAGTCCGCGAGGATCAGCGATGAGTTGAAGACGTTCAGGCCCTTGTTTTCCATCGCACCGAAATTGAAGTCGCGCACGGCGACAATGTTGAAGAGATCAAGATCGTATTCGCGCCGGAAAACGTCTTCGTCCCATTTCATAGCGCGTTTCAGCGCATCCATGGCATAGCGCGCGCGCTCAGCATCGCCCGGATCGACGTGGATTCCGAGTTCAACGTTGCGGCCGCTTTTGGTGACGAAGCTGTCGTGAATGGAATCGTATGCGCCGGCGCAGAGCGCAAAGAGGTACGAGGGCTTCGGGTGCGGATCGACCCAGACGGCGAAATGCTTGCCGTCAGACATATCGCCGTGCTCGGTCAGATTGCCGTTCGAAAATAGGCTGGGGTAGGTCGCCTTGTCGGCTTCTATCCGTACTGCGTAGCGCGCGAGAACGTCGGGGCGATCGAGATAGTAAGTGATGGCACGGAAGCCCTCCGCCTCGCACTGCGTGCAGAAGCGGCCGCCTGACATATAGAGACCAGAGAGGTGTGTGTTGTTGCGCGGACTGATGCGCGTAACGATGTCGAGATGAAAGTCAGCGGGTGGCGCGTTGATGATCAGTTTGCCCGGCTCAAGCTGATAGGCGCCGGCATCGAGCGGCTCGCCGTTGATGGCGATGCTATCCAACTCCATGCGCTCGCCGTCGAGAACCAGCGGCTCGATCGCTTCGGCGTTGCGGCGCACGTGGCTGCGCGCTGCGACCAAAGTCACATCCGGATCAAGCGAGAACACCAGCGCGATCTCATCAATGAGATAAGCGGGCGGGGTGTAGTCGGCTAAACGAACGGAAGCGGTTTCGGCGTCACGCATGCAGTGTCTCCGCGGGGAGACATGAGCCGCGCCAGCGCCGAAATCAATGCGGGTTATTCAGCCGCGACAGCAGCTTCCATCTTCGGCGTTGGGTCGTGGTAGATCGCCGCTAGAACCATTTCCGCCTGCATCGCCAGCTCTTGCAGCTGACCAGGCGTTTCGTGCGGGTTGTCTTGTGCAAACTCGATGAGCTGCCGGGCCACGCGCATCAGGCGCAGCGAATTGGACATGACGCGCGACTGATGCTCAACGCGCATCGGGTCGCGGTCGTATTCCGCCATCGGCACGCGCCAGCCGCCCCAATCCTTTTCATCCGTGACCACGACCGGAAAAGTGCCCGGATAGGGGTGACGCGGATCGCGGGCATCCGGGGAGAGGCGGTTGACGGCGCGCAGCACGCGCCAGTTTTCCGTCTCGATCAAGTCGGGCCGCGCCGGTTCTTTGTCTTCGGCGGAAAGCTCATGCGCCTGAAAGTCACGCCCAAGGCCCGTGTTGTAGGAGACGCGCAGGGGTTCTTCGACGCCCTTGACCCATTGCGGGTTGACGCTTTCGATCACCGCCCACGTCGCCACCGGCTTCACGTAAACGCGTTGGCCCTTGTGGAAGACCGCCTTCGCCATAGGAACTCACCTTGAAAAATTCTCGGAGAGACTAACCCGGCCTCGATTGAGCCTTCGTGAAGAGACATTGACGCCAAGACACTCTTTCGCGCCTTTCCGACGGCGCGTTAAGATGGCGGAAACCAAGACGGCGCGGTCAGCGTCCAGGGAGGACGGCTTGAATTTCGATTTTTCCGACGACCAGAAGGCGCTCAAAGATCAAGCGCGCAAATTTCTGGCCGACAAGGCGAGCGCAAAGGTCACGCGCGGCGTGCTCGATAACGCCGATGTCTCCTACGACAAGGATCTGTGGCGCGGCGTGGCCGAACTGGGTTGGCTCGGCGCGGCCATTCCGGAAGAGCATGGCGGCCTTGGCTTGGGCCGTCTCGAACTTTGCGTCCTCGCCGAAGAGCTTGGCAGGGCCGTTGCGCCGATCCCGTTTTCATCGACGGTGTATTTCTTCGCGGAAGCCGTGATGCTTGGCGGCAGCGATGCGCAAAAGGCGGCGCTGCTGCCGAAGGTCGCTTCAGGCGAACTGATTGGGTGTTTGGCGATCTCAGAAGGGCCGGGCGCGCCAACGGCATCGAACATCCAGGCCAAGTTCGACGGCGCCGCGCTGACGGGCGTCAAGATACCCGTGACCGATGGCGATTGCGCTGACTTTGCGGTGGTCGCGGCCAAGGAAGGCAGCGGCGTTTCGCTCGTGCTCGTCGACCTCAATCAGCCGGGTGTCACGCGCACGATGTTGAAGACGCTCGACCCAACGCGCGGGCATGCGAAGCTCGACTTCAAGAATGCTAAGGCCGAACGCCTGGGCGCTGCCGGCCATGGCTGGGATTTGGCCGAAGCGGTGCTGGATCGCGCGGCGGTGCTCTTGGCGTTCGAGCAAATTGGCGGCTCGCAAGCCTGCCTTGAAATGGCGATCACCTACGCAAAGGGCCGCTTTGCGTTCTCGCGCCAGATCGGGTCTTTCCAAGCGATCAAGCACAAGCTCGCCGACATGTATGTGTCGATCGAGGTCGCGCGCTCCAATGCCTATTACGGCGCTTGGGCGCTTTCCACGGAAGCGGCGGAGTTGCCGTTTGCGGCCGCCGCTTCGCGTGCCGCAGCGAGCGATGCGTACTATCTTTGCGCCAAAGAAAACATCCAAACGCACGGCGGCATGGGCTTCACGTGGGATGTGGACTGCCACTTGTTTTTCCGGCGCGCCAAATTGCTGGCGCTGCAGGCGGGTGCGCCCGCTGTGTGGAAAGAAAAACTCGTGCGTAGACTTGAACAACGCAACGCGGCTTGAGGGACAACGACAATGGATTTCAACGACACGCCCGAAGAAGCCAAGTTCCGCGCCGAAGCGCGCGCGTTCCTCGAAGCGACATGCAAGCCGAAGGCGGCCGAGAACGACCGCATGAATCGCTCGCTCAACCCGGCCGAATACATGAAGGCCGCGAAGGCCTACCAAAGCAAAAAGGCCGAGGCCGGTTTCGCGGGCATCACCTGGGCGAAGGAGCAAGGTGGCCGCGGTCTGCCCCCAATCTTCGCCGTGATCTTCAATCAGGAAGAAGCCAAGTTCGACGCGCCGGCCGGCGTGTTCGCCATTGGCCTTGGCATGTGCGTGCCGACGGTAATCGCGTTTTCGGACGACGCGACCAAGGACCGTTACGTCGCTAAGGCGCTGCGCGGCGAGGAGATCTGGTGTCAGCTTTTCTCTGAGCCTGGCGCCGGATCGGATGTCGCTGCCTCGAAAACCAAAGCCGTGCGTGATGGCGATGATTGGATCGTCAACGGCCAGAAGGTTTGGACGACCGGCGCGCATTTCTCGGACTTCGGCATTCTTCTCGCGCGGACCAATCCGGACGTGGAGAAGCACAAGGGCCTCACCATGTTCATCGTGGACATGAAGCAGAAAGGCGTCGAAGCGCGCCCGATCCATCAAATGTCCGGTGGGCGTGACTTCAACGAGGTCTATTTCACCGACGTGCGTATCCCCGACAAGAACCGCCTGGGTGAAATCGGCGGCGGTTGGGGCGTTGCGCTTGTGACGTTGATGAACGAGCGCCTGGCCGTAGGCGGCTCCTACGGACCCGACTACAAGGAAATCTTCGAGTTCGCGAAAAGCATCAATTCGCCAACTGGCGAAGGCGCGCTCATTCAAGATGAAGCGTTCCGCCAGAAGCTTGCCGACTGGATCGTGCGCGCCGAGGGCTACAAGCTCGCGAAATTTCGTACAATGACGGCGTTGTCAAAGGGCCAAACGCCAGGGCCGGAGAGTTCGATCGGCAAAGTCATCAACGCCAATCAGATGATGGATATCGGCAACAGCGCCATTGAGGCGTTGGATCACTACGGCATCATCAACGATGGCGAGTTCGCTCCGCTCGATGGCGCGTTCCATCAAAGCTACATGTTCGCACCCGGCTTACGTATCGCTGGCGGCACCGATGAGATTTTGAAAAACATCATTGCCGAGCGCGTACTGGGGCTACCGCAAGATGTGCGCGTCGATAAAGGCGTGGCCTTCAAAGACTTGCCGACGAACGGCTAGCTATTGCGCGACAGCCGGAGCAGGCGCGGCAACGCGCTTGATGGTGCCTTCGAAGATGGCGGCGGTGTCGATGCCGAGCGAGCCGTGCGCTATTTCGCCCACGACGTTCGCGCCCGCTTGCAGGCGCACATCTTGCGCTTGCAGGCGGCCTTCGACGTCGCCCTGAACCGTGATGGTTTCAGCGATGAGATCGCCTTTGATCTTGCCGCCGGCGCAAACTGTGATGGCCGAGGCGTGCACATCGCCTTCGATCTTGCCGCGAATTTCGACGGTGTCCGTCGTGGTGATCGAGCCTTTGATCTCGGCGTTCGCCGAGATGATCGTTGGCGCCGGGCGCGGGGCCGCAACCATTGGTTCGCTCGTCGCCGGCGCGTCAGTTGGACGCGCGCCGGACATCCCGGTGGCGGCCTTGAGCATCGTCATCGACGTGCGGCGAACAGATTCCATGGCGTCGGACATTGGCTCGATCCTCTGCGCAGCTTGCGCGCCTGCGTTCATGCAAAGGACGCGCCGCATCGCGGCTGGAGAAAGGCACGCGCACGCACTCGTCTACGCCGCGAAATGCGTTTCAAGATTGGCTTAGGCCGCACCGATGAGCGGATCGCTGAAGCTCGGCTCTCCCGTCTCGATATGCCCCGCAAAGCGTTGGGCAAAACTGGGATCCGCAGGGGAGGCAACCTCGAAATCGTACCAGCGCGCGCTATGGGCCAGAGGCAATGTCGCCATGGCGGTCCCGCCCGGCGCGATCGTGGCTTCGAACGCTGGCGTCGCGCCGTAAGCATTTGAGGTAAGCCGGTATGTGGCGGGTGCGCTGCCTATATTCCGCAGCAAAACGTGCAGCGTTTGATCGCCACGACTGTAGTTGAGTTCGGCGCCAAGGCGTGGCGCGCTGGCCGCTGTAGCGCCGCGATAGGCTCTGTAGAATCCGTTCGGCCCGAAGAGAGCGATATCATAGCGGTCAGTGTCCGCCATCAACTCGTGACGCAGCCGTTCGCCCCGCTCGACGGTAAAAAACCACGGGCCCGCCGCGTGGCCGCGCGCGGAGAGCGCCGCACCAACCGCACCGCGATTGTCGATCGCGACGGTGACGCTGCGCCGCAGCGCATCAACCTCACAATTTGCGTTCAAATCGTAAGGCAAAGCGCGTGCGGGCCTCTGACCCGTCTCTTGGCGAACGACTGCAAACGCGGCCGGAAGAGTTGGCGCCGGCAATGACGCGGTCGCATCGGCGTTGGCGATGTAGGCGGCGGTCGCTGGAAGGCTCACCGCGCCGGCGTCGGGCGAACCGAAGTCGAAAACCGAGGTGAGATCGCCGCACACAGTGCGCCGCCAGTGTGTGATGTTCGGCTCGGCGACGCCAAACCGCGCCTCCAAGAATTGCAAAACCGACGTGTGGTCGAATGTCTGAGAATTGACCCAGCCGCCCTTGCTCCACGGCGAAACCGCAATCATCGGCACGCGCGGACCTAGGCCGACGGGCTCGCCGCGGTAGGTCTCAGCGTTCACAGCGAACGTTGACCCGCCGAGCGCTGTGCCGACCGCCGGGATCGGCGGCGGAACGTGGTCAAAGAAGCCGTCGTTTTCGTCATAGTTCAGGATGAAAACCGTCTTTGCCCAAACCTCTGGGTTAGCGACCAACGCTTCCAACAGGCGCGCCGTCAGTGATTGGCCGTAGCTTGGACCCGCTGTTGGATGCTCGCACATAATGTAGGGGGCAACGAGCCACGACACGGCGGGCAGGCGCCTCGCATTGATGTCCTCGGCGAAGGCGGCCACCAAGTGTTCGCCGCGCGAGGCATCCGCATTTTCACGCGTCGAACTCGCAGGCCAACTCCGCGCGCGTTCAAGCAGCGCCGCGTCGGGTGCGCCACGGAATGCTTTGAAGTAAGTGAGCGCGTTGTCGCCGTAATTGTCGTACTCTTGATAGACTTTCCAAGTCACGCCCGCAGCCTGCAGGCGCTCAGCGTACGTGGTCCATTCGAAGCCTTTGAATAATCCGTTGTCGCGCGCAATGTCTGGCGACGAGCTGAGTTCGAGAAGCGGATTGCGGACCGTAAGCGGTCCGGACTGACCGGCGGCAAGCCCGCTGGTGCCGGTAAACAGAAACTGGCGATTGGGGTTGGTCGGTCCAAAGATCGAGGAATGATAGGCGTCGCACACGGTGAAGGCATCGGCGAGCGCGTAGTAGAATGGCAAATCCTCGCGTGTGAAATAGCCCATGGTCATCGCGCTCTTCGCGGCGATCCAGGCGTCGTGATTTTTCCAGCGCGCGTGCGACCCCTTCCAGCTGTGATCGAGGCTGTGCATGCCTTCCGCGCTCGTGCGCTTCGCGTCGAGATGGAAAGGCGCGATGTACCCGCCACGACCGTCGGGCTGGCGCCAGACTGGCGCGCCGCTGGGCAGCGTGATCGCGCGGGGATCGTCGAAGCCGCGCACGCCGCGCATCGCGCCGAAATAGTGATCGAAAGAGCGGTTCTCCTGCATCAAGATGACGACGTGCTCGACGTCGCGAATGGTGCCGGTGCGTCCGTTCGCGGGGATCGCTAGCGCCCTCGCGATGGTCGCGTTAAACGCCTCCGCCGCAAGCGCTGCCGCGCCGAGCCCCAAAACGCCGCGACGTGTCTTTTTCATGAACGGCTCCGTGAATGCTTGCCGACGTTATCGCAAGGCGGCAGTCGGGGCTAACCCCATTCTGGCGGTCTCAATGCCGCCGCCCTTGGTCTCTTGGCAGTTGCACTGAGGCGTCAGACCGTCGATCAAGTCGCGACACTCGAGGTAACGCATGTCTTTGAATCGCCGCACGGTATTAGGGGCCAGCGCCGCAACGCTTGCGCTGCAAACAGTGCCCGGATGCGCGACCGCACCGCCGCCAGATGCCGATGCCGAGCTCACACGCATCACCGAATGGCTGCTTTCGACCTATCCAGAGAGCGCAAGCTCTGCCGGCGTCGACGTCGATGCGCGCACGGCCTTACGCGGGAAGCTTGAAGATCGCTCCGGCGGCGGTCAGCAGGCGATCGCCCGGCAAGTGCAGGACACGCTCAGTGCGCTCCGGCGCATCAACACGGGTGCGCTGAGCGCCGAGCAGCGCGTCAACCTCGATGTCGTAAGCGCTGCGCTTGAACTGACGGTGGACGGCTTTGCCTTTCCTTATGGCGATGTCGCCGTCCTCAACTCCAATTGGTCGTACCGGAATTCACCGTACGCGGTGGCGCAGAACGTCGGCGCGTTCGTCGAGATTCCGTCTTTCCTCGATTCAAGCCATCCCATCCACAACGCAGCAGACGCCGACGCTTATCTCGCGCGCATGGAAGCGTACGCAGCCCAACTCGATGGTGAAACCGAGCGCGTGCGCGCCGATGCTGCGCGCGGTGTGGTGCTGCCGGATTTCTTGATGGCCAAGAGCCTCGACCAGTTACGCGAAAGCCGCGCCGCGCCGATCGAGCAATGGGGCATTGTTACCTCGCTGGCGCATCGCACCTCGAATTTTGCCGGCAATTATTCCGGTCGCGCCGCTCAAATCGCGCGCGATCACATCGCGCCTGCGCTTGATCGTCAGATCGCGGCGCTCGCGGCAGCGCAGCCGCACGCCTTAAGCGATGCGGGCGTTTGGCGCTTGCCGCGCGGCGAAGATTACTATGCCTGGGCGCTGCGCGCCGGCACCACCACAACGATGACGCCGGATGAAGTCCACGACATGGGTCGCCAGGAATTGGCGGAGTTGCAGGGGCGCATGGAACCGATCCTGCGCGGCCTCGGCTATACGCAAGGCAGCGTCGGCGAGCGCATGAAAGCGCTGGGCGACGATCCGCGTTATCAGTTCGCGGCCGGTGATGAGGGTCGCGCGCAAATCCTCGCCTTCTGCCGCGAGAAGATAAACGACATTCGCGCGCGCATGCCGCAAGCGTTCGAAACGCTGGTGCGTGGCTTCGTCGAAGTCGTGCGCATTTCGCCCGACGTTGAGGACGGCGCGCCCGGCGCTTATGGCGGTGCGGGTACGATCGACGGCCGCGAGCCTGGCCACTTCTGGATCAATCTGCGCACACCGGCGCTGCACAATCGCTTTAGCCTCGCCGATCTCTGCTACCACGAAGCCATTCCGGGTCATGTTTGGCAGGGCGAGTATACCTTCCACCAAGCGCTCATCCGCAATTTGCTGGCGTTCAATGCTTATTCGGAAGGCTGGGCGCTTTATGCGCAGCAGATCGCCGATGAACTCGGCGTCTACGATCAATTTCCGGCGGGCCGTTTGGGTTATCTGCAATCGCTTTCGTTCCGCGCATGCCGATTGGTGGTGGATACGGGTCTGCATGCCAAGCGTTGGACGCGCGAGCAGGCGATCCAATGGTTTGTCACCAACAACGGCTCAAGCGCCGACGAAGTGCAGAGCGAGGTGGATCGGTATTGCGCGTGGCCGGGGCAGGCGTGCGGCTACAAAGTTGGCCACAGCACGATCAACCGCTTGCGTGAGCATGCGCGTACGACGTTGGGCGCGCGCTACGACTTTAAGAAGTTCAACGACGCAGTCGTTACCGGCGGCAACGTGCCGATGACGGTGCTGGGCCACGTGGTTGATCGCTACATCGCAGGACCGTAGCGGCTAAACCAATTCCTCAAACAAGCTCGGCTCGTTCTCGCGCCAGCCTTCGATCTTCAGCATCTTGAGCTTAGTGCGGATGCCGCCATTGGCGGAGAAGCCGACCAGCTTGTCATTGGCGCCAACAACGCGGTGGCAGGGCACAATGATCGCGAATGGATTGCGCCCAAGCGCTTGACCCACAGCGCGCGCGCCGTCCGCGTCGCCAATGGCGCGAGCGATCTCGCCGTACGTGCGCGTGGCGCCCGGCGGAATGGCGCGCGTGGTTTCATAAACGCGCGCGTTGAAGGCGTTGACGCGGCCCATATCGAGTTGGATCGCGCGCAGTGTTTTCTTCTGCCCTTGCAGCAGTGCGATGATGTCATCGATCGCGTGCTGAATGTGTTTAGGCGGCGGCGTTTCATCCGCGGTCGGGCAGTGTCGCATCAGCCGCGTGCGCGTGGCTTCGTCACTGCGTTCAGGCAGTTGCAGGCCCATAACCCCGCGCTCGCTCCAAGCGATGCCGCAGCGGCCGATGGCCGTTTCGAAGAGGGCGTAAGCGTGCATTCCGGCCCTTGAATAAACGGACTCAAGAGGATAGAACATATAGAGAACATGAGTCCGCGTCCAGCCCCCTTTGGGCCTCTTAAAGAGGCGCCGCCGGAAGTCCCTGGCTTTGCTGGTTTTCTCCAGCAAATGTCGGCTGCGCCGCTGCACGAAATAGGGCCGGCAACCACGGGCTATGAGGCTTCGGCGCTGGGTTTTAGCCTGGCCTTGGCTGCCTGTTGGGCAGGACCCGCGGGCATCTTCTGGGCCGGTGAAGAAGCGGCGTTTTCGGAAGAGGGCGCGCCTTATCCTGTCGGCCTCGCCCACTACGGAATCCCGCTCGACAAGCTCATCGTCATCCGCGCCAAGAAACGCGAGGAGACATTGTGGGCGACCGAGCAAGCCTTGGTCGCAACTGGCGCCGTGGTGATCTGTGCGTTGGGCGCCCACGGCAAACCGCTCGATCTCAAAGCCAGCCGGCGCTTGTTGCTCTTCGCCGAACGCAACCATGCCCGCTGCTTGTTGCTGCAGCCGGCAAGCGGCCCGAGCGCTGCGTGGACACGCTGGCGCATCAGCCCCGCCGAAAGCGACGCGCCCGACGACGAACTCGGTCCGCCATCCTTCATCGCTGAACTCACCCGTCACCGCGCAGGTCCCGCCGGCGCACGCTTTACTCTCGACTGGAACGCTCATGACCGCCGTTTCGCAGAACGCGCGCTGGTTGGTGATCTATCTGCCGCGCCTAGCGACGGATCGGTTGATCCGATCTGGTCGCGCGCCGGCTGACGATCGCCCGCTCGCGACCTACACAAAAGAATCCGGTGCGTTTCAGCTGACCGGCGTCGACGCGCGCGCGACTGCGCTGGGTTTGCGTCTCGCCATGTCGCTCGCAGACGCGCGCGCCATGCAGCCAAGCTTGGCCGCCATCGAAGCTGAACCCGAAGAAGACGCCCGCGCTCTCGATAACATCGCCGCTTGGTGCGGACGTTTCACGCCGATTGTGGTGCTGGATCCGCCCGAAGGGCTTTTCCTCGACATCACCGGCTGCGCCCACCTGTTCGGTGGCGAAGAGACGCTGCGCAAACTGATTATCACGCGCCTGCACGCCCAAGGCTTCGGCTCCCGCGCCGCTATTGCCGATACGCCCGGCGCCGCTTGGGCTTTCGCGCGTTACAAAACGCAGAACCGCCCCGCCAAAACATTGCGCGGCGCGCTCGAAGACTCGTTGAACGAAACAAGTTCTCTTCAAGAAACGCTTTCTTCGCTTCCCATCGAAGCCCTGCGTCTGCAGCCAGACGCCGCCGCCATCATCCGCCGCTTCGGCTTGAAGACCATCGGTCAACTCATCGACATTCCACGCAGCTCCTTCGCCGCCCGCGGCGGCGAACACGCCATGCTGCGTCTTGATCAAGCGCTTGGCCGCGTGCCGGAAGTGCTGACCCCGCGACGCCCGCCACCCATGGTGTTCGCGCTACGGCGCTTCCTTGAGCCCATCTTCAGCACCGACGCCGTCCTCGAAGTCACGCAAGTGCTTTGCGAAGACACTGCGCCGAAACTCGAACGACGCGGCGCGGGCGCGCTTAGCATGGAGCTCGTTCTGTTCGGCGTCGATGGCCGTGATCGCGTCATCACGGTCAATGTCAGCCGCCCGCTGCGCGATGTGAAAACGTTGATGCGGCTCTTCCGCGAGAAGCTGAATATCGTCGGCGAAAACCTGAACGCCGAATTTGGTTTCGAAGCCGCGCGCCTTGACGTCGTCCGCATCGCGCCTATCGAAGAGAAGGCACGCACGCTCGTCTCGATCGAAGAACTCGCCGCCAGCTCCGATAAGATCAGCGAGATCGTCGATATCCTAAGCTCGCGCCTCGGTGGCAAGCGCGTGCTGCGCCCACAATTGCACGAAGAGCACAATCCCGAACGCGCCGTCGGCTGGCGCTCAGCGCTCAGCAAAGAAAAGAAAAACCCGGTCACCAAAAAACCGCCCGTCGATAACGTCATGCGTCGACCCGTGCGTCTCTATGCGCCGGCGCAACCCATCGAGGTGATGGCCGGCGTGCCGGACGGTCCGCCCATCCGTTTCCGCTGGCGGCGCGTCACCCGCGAAGTGGTGCGCTCTGAAGGCCCGGAGCGTATCTCCGGCGATTGGCTCCGCCACGAACTCACGCGCGACTATTACCGCGTAAGACAAA
>Ga0209023_10004275_pt1 | contig 16372 bp, 13 predicted proteins | sample LakOneMetagenome_FD_187468 | JGI IMG/M metagenome (GOLD analysis project Ga0209023, IMG submission 187468) | Freshwater and sediment microbial communities from Lake Erie, Canada (SPAdes) (version 2) | ecosystem: Environmental > Aquatic > Freshwater > Lentic | place: Lake Erie, Canada... | reverse complement strand
CGAGATGGTTTTGAAGCACTCAAAAAAGAATTAGATTATCTATGGAAAGAGCATCGTCCTGATATCACCAGAAAGGTCTCATGGGCAGCGAGTTTGGGCGATCGTAGTGAGAATGCGGATTATCAATTATAACCCCTATTTTTGTACTATTTATAAAATAACAGAATAAAATCATAGTTCTAGTAAAAGTATACATAATTTTTGCCTATACTTTTATTGTTTTATGTTGACTGAACTGGCTGAAGATTGATTTTGGTTGTTATCTACATTTAAACAAAGGACTGACTTGATGAATGCGAACGATTTTTATGTAGTTTTTGAAAAAGAACTGGATCAACTGGAAGTTGAGTTAATCTTGAAATATTGGAAATTTTATGAAGATGACTCATTGAAATTTTTAAATACTATTAAGAGTTTGACTCTAAATACAGATTTTAAGAACACCTCTCAAGTATCAACGTTCGTAAGTGAAAGATGCTATCTGACCTCCACCTGTTTAGATTTCTCATGTAAAATTTGTAAGTCTGCATTTAAAGCAAGCAGTCGAGAGCATTTTAAAAGAATTATTGATGCTGAGAGTATTTGTGAGGAGTGTAAGATTGTTGAGATTAACAAAGAGGCAAAAGATATATTAAAAATAATGAAATACGATATTGATGAAAATAACTATTTTTCCGTTGATTTTTTTGAATGCAATACTTCGTATCTTGAAAAAATTTATCTATTTATAATTCTTTCCGAGTTTGATGTAAAAGAAAATGGATTAATAAACAGGTGGGATTCATTTTCAATGAAAAAGTACTCCAAAGAATTTGATTTTATTCTAGGTTCATTAATTGAGAAAAATGTAATATTTAGGGTTAAGTTTGAAGTTGAATTAGATTCATATATTAGGTATATGCAAAATTTTTTTTGTAGGAATAAGTTTATATTGGATCCAAGTATTATAGATCAATATCGCCCAATTTCTGAAAAAATTCCCAGCCAAGGGTTTTATCTTAGGCGTGCAAAGGAAGATGATTCATATCAAGACTGGATGATCGAAATCTTCCAAGGTATTCAAAACTCAATTCTGAGTGATAATGATATAAATATATTACGAAACTATATTCAATATATACAACTCAATAAGGTTTATGTTCTCTTAAATACAGTTAAAGAGGCATACGCTATAGATGTAGAGCAAAATATTGCTTTAGATTCAATATTTATTTTCTTGATAAATAATTATTCGCTTCAACATATTTACAATATTTTTTGTTATCAAGCCGAAAAAACTACCACAATCATACATGTGAAAACTAAGGGAGGGAAAGTAAAATTGTCATATACGGAAAAATCAAAAATTTTTCGCAGTAAAGTTGAAGCGTATTTGAACTATTTGTCTGCACAAAATAAAAAACACGAGCATACAAAGCCACTTCCTTTCAATTGGCATACTACACATATTGAGTATTTTACTAGCATTCATATATTTCAAGAAGGCATAAATTGGGCGAGTTTAAGTACACAAGAAATTATTAGTAAATGGTTGAATAGTCCAACTGTGAGAGTTTTGGATAGTTAAATATAAAGATTGGGGTATAAAAATTCCTTCCTAATATGCAGTATTTTTTGTTCCTTTTTAGGAAATTTAAGCTAACCTACGAAGTAACTAAGAATAATAGATTAGAAGGATTTATGGAAAATTTAACAGATCTAAAGGCAATCCTTCACTCAAAACGTGCAAATATTTACTATCTGGAATATTGCCGCGTCATGCAAAAAGATGGGCGTGTTCTTTATCTCACCGAAGCCAAAAACGAAAATCACTATTGGAATATTCCGATAGCTAATACGACTGTGATTTTGCTAGGTACAGGCACGTCTATTACTCAAGCAGCAATGCGGATGATTACAAGTGCAGGTGTATTGATCGGTTTTTGTGGCGGTGGTGGTACTCCGTTGTTTGCAGGTAGCGAAATTGAATGGCTCACACCGCAAGGTGAATATCGCCCTACAGAATATGTACAAGGATGGCTTCACTTTTGGTTTGATGACTTAAAGCGCTTGCAAGCCGCCAAGTTCTTTCAGGCGAAACGTATTGGTTTTATTGAATATGTGTGGGGTAAGGATAGGGATCTTAAAAATGAGGGATTTAATAGCAGTGATATCACCACAGCATTATCCACTTATTTACAACGCAACAAACAGAGTGAGACGGTTGGTGAACTCTTGCTCAATGAAGCGCAATTGACGAAGAAACTTTATGCCCAAGCCGCGCAGTGGACACGTCAATCAGATTTTGTCCGCACTCATGAAGCCACTGATTTGGCGAATCAATTTTTAAATCATGGGAACTATCTTGCTTATGGACTCGCTGCGACGACACTGTGGGTGCTTGGTATTCCGCATGGTTTTGCAGTCATGCACGGTAAAACGCGACGTGGGGCATTGGTGTTTGATATTGCTGATTTGGTGAAAGATGCGATTGTGTTGCCACTCGCGTTTGTTTGTGCGAGTGAGAAAGCCACTGAGCAAGAATTTAGACAGCAATGCTTGCAGAAATTTACCGAACACAAAGCATTGGATTTTATGTTTGAACAGGTGAAAGCAGTGGCTTTGGCGCGTGGTGATGTATGTTAGTCACTTTCATTAGTCAGTGTGAGAAAAAAGCGCTTGCGCGGACTCGTCGTGTTTTAGATGCATTTGCTGATCGCATTGGCAGCAATACGTGGCAGACGGTGATTACCGAAGATGGATTGATTGCGGTTAAAAATTTACTTCGCAAAACAGCAACGAAAAATACTGCGGTGGCTTGTCATTGGGCGCGTTCACGTAGTCGAAGTGATTTGGTGTGGATTGTGGGAAATCGAAATAAATTTAGTCGTGAAGGGGTTGTGCCTGTCAATACCACTCAAAGGAATGTCATGAGTGCTGAGTGGGAAAATAATTGGACGTATCTGCCGTTGATTAAGTCCTTAGTTGCGATTTCTGCGTTACTACATGATTGGGGAAAGGCTACGCAGCTTTTTCAAAATAAATTAAAACCAACATCAAAACCTCAGAAAAATATGGGTGATCCACTTCGGCATGAATGGATTTCTTGCATTTTGCTTGAGGCAATAGTGATTCAATCAGGAGATATAGAAAATGATGATGCATGGTTAAATTTACTCATATCAGGTGGGATCAATGAAGCAGCTATACAAGATTTGATCAATGAAAAAAGCCAGTATCTAAATAAAAATAAACCTTTAGCTAATTTACCGCCTATTGCAAGTTTAGTGGCTTGGTTGATTTTGACGCACCATAGACTACCTTTGATGTCAAATATTGAAGATTTCAAAGGTGTTGAACGAAATGATATTAAATCGCTACTCAAAAATATAACTTCGGAGTGGGGTTATCAAAATAAATATGACGAAGCCGATTTTGCCAAACGCGTTAAAGAGTGCTTTGTATTTCCGCAAGGGTTTATCAGTCAATCCAAAACTTGGATGAAACAAGTTCAAAAATGGTCAGCACGTTTACTCCATGAGCAGCCTCAAACGAAAGTGCTTATTTCTAATGGGGCTTGGCGTGTTGCGCTACACCATTCGCGATTATGTTTGATGTTGGGCGATCACTATTATTCGTCGTGTGAAGCAGATTCGACATGGCAAAGCCCTTTAACTTTATATGCAAATACAGACAAAAATAGACAACTTAAACAAAAATTAGATGAGCATCTCGTGAAAGTCAGTGCAAATGCCTTGCGCGTTGGGCAAATGTTGTCACGCTTTACCACTGACATGGAGGTAGCGACGGATGTACTTGCATTAAAGCGAAAAAGCCCTCAAGGATATGAATGGCAAGATACTGCTGTAAGTAAGATTTCGGCGTTTCGTAAGCAACATGAACAATCAGAAGAAAAAGGATATGGTTGCTTTATCGTCAATATGGCGAGTACTGGCTGTGGTAAGACATTCGCAAATGCCAAAATCATGCGTGCGTTATCCTCAGATGCACAAAGCTTACGTTATGTTTTAGCACTTGGGTTGCGGACGCTCACTTTGCAAACGGGTGATGAGTATCGAGAGCGCATTGGCTTAGATAATAGTGAGCTTGCGGTACTGATTGGTTCGGCGGCGGTGAAAGAGTTGCATGATAAAAAAAGAGCAAGTCTTGCCGAAGAGGAGCTGTCCTTTGAGTCGCAAGGTTCGGAATCAGAGGAGTCCTTGCTTGATGAAGATGTTAATTATGATGGTGCAATCACTGTTGATTTTTTAGAAGCAGTCATTCGCCAAGATAAAGACAAAGCGTTTTTATACGCGCCTGTACTGGCATGTACGATTGACCATTTAATGGCGGCTACCGAAACGACTCGTGGTGGTCGTTATATTTTGCCCTGTTTGCGTTTACTTTCTTCGGATTTGGTCATTGATGAAGTAGATGATTTTGATGGTCAAGACTTAATCGCGATTGGACGGCTTATCCACATGGCTGGGATGTTGGGGCGTAAAGTGATGATTTCATCCGCCACGATTGCACCCGCTTTGGCAGAAGGTTTTTTTAATTCGTACCAAGAGGGATGGTTGCTACATAGTCAATTTAGATCAGCACACCCAAAAGTCGCTTGTGTTTGGGTCGATGAATTTACCTCGCAGATTTCGTTTGTGGAGGCTGATAAAGCTGCCGAGCGTTGCCAAATTTATGAAAAACAGCATCAAAAATTTATAGTATCGCGTATTCAATCTCTTTCAAATCAGGTCGCCAAGCGTAAAGGCGTTATTGTCGATTGCGCTGATTTATATAATAGTGATTATGACGCATCCTCAAATGAGGGGCGTACATTAGAGCAAAGCTATTTTGAGAAAATTAAACAATCGGCAATCTCATTACATCAACAGCATCATACCGTTGATGCCATAACAGGAAAACGAGTTTCTTTTGGCGTTGTGCGTGTCGCAAATATCCCACCTTGTACTGCTCTCTCGCAATATTTGATGGAAACCGTATGGCAATCTGGTGTCACTGCAAACGTCATGGCATATCACAGTAGACAGGTTTTGTTACTGCGCCATGTTCAGGAGCAACACTTAGATGCTGTACTCAAGCGTAAAGAAAAACAGGGTGAACAGCCAAAAGCGTTCAATAATTTAATTATTCGTGAGCATTTGAATAATACAAAAGAGATGGATGTGTTATTCATTTTGGTCGCAACTCCTGTTGAAGAGGTCGGGCGAGATCACGATTTTGATTGGGCGGTTGTTGAGCCGTCATCTTATCGCTCCATTATTCAACTGTCAGGTCGCGTTCGTAGGCATCGTATAACAGAGGTATTACACCCAAATGTTGCCCTCATGCAATATAACCTCAAGGCATTACGTCGAGATGGTAAACCTGCTTATTGTCGCCCTGGTTATGAAAATGAAAAGAGATTAAAACTAGAGTCTCATGATTTAACTAAATTAGTTGATCTCTTAAAGATTGCTGAGTCGATCAATGCCATCCCGCGTATTGATCAGCCAGCGCTTCTAACGCCACATAATTCTTTGTCCGATTTAGAGCATCAAGCTTTAATTATCGCTCTTAAAGACTATGCAAAAAAAGGACCTGAAACACTTCAGGCGTGGTTAAGCAGTTGTTGGTGGATGACTGCTTTACCACAAGTTTTAAATCGGTTTAGAGAAAGTGAACCCACTATCCAAATGTATTTAATTTGGAATAACAATAAGTTGGTTTTTTGTGAAAGGAATGACGCTGGAGACTTTATTGCAAGAGAAAAAATGTATGGAATTACCCAAGATAAATCAACGCCTACGAAAGGAATATGGTTAAATCGAAGCTATCACCATGCATTACTTCAAAATATAGACAGTCAGGTGCTCACTGAAACTGAGGTCGCACAAATGATCAGGAGAGACTCGAAACGATACGGAGAAATCAATTTTCCAGCGCGAGATAAAGATAAACAGTTTAGTTATTCAGATCAATTTGGGCTGATTTTAGTTAAGACACTATAAGGAGAAAAAGTATGGAAAAGGTTTATTCCGATTTTCTGAAAGAACGTAAACGACTTTGGCTGGATAAGAAAATTTCCTCTGAAACAAAAAATAAGAAGGACATTACTGATGAAAAAATACAAGCGATTCGGGATAAGTATCTGCCAGAAGCTGATCAAAGATATGATTATTCAACATGGTTTTTAAAAGCAGTAAAAGAAGCTAGACCCTTCATCACGTCACATCCTAGTACTTTCACACATCCTGATGCAAAAACAACTGCCATTTTATTCAAAGGTGGTTTTACCGTTGATGGTTATCTTAAATCAGGTAATGTGGAGATCAATCAGAAGTTTGATGTGTTTGGAAATGCGGCAACTAATGCGGTTGTTTTGGATACTTTTATCTTCCTCACTTCCAAAGGTGAAAACGGGCAATCCATAATTGAGAGCTTTAGAGAGCCGACTAAGTCATCTGAGCAATTTGTAGCATCTTTTAATCTTGATTATACGGACGTGGTTTCTAAGTTTCATAAAATGTTTTTAATTCCAGAAAAGTTAGTAACCAATAAATTAGTCAAGCAAATTTATTTTCCACTTAGCGAAGCTACTGACTATCATTTACTTTCTTTGCTGCCTTCATCTGCACTCACTTTTGAACAAAAAAGTAGAATTGATGAGATGAAATTTTCAAAAAGTGCAGAAACTGCAAGAGCCAATAAGAAGCAAAATCTATATGACGAAAATGGTTTTGATGAATTGTTTAATTTAACGGTCTTAGGATATGGGGGAGCGCATCCTGAGAATATCAGTGTTTTAGCAATTCAAAATAGAGGTGCTGCGTACCTCCTACAAAGCACACCCCCTGTTTTGGAAAAACGCCATATTCGCTTACCACGATATGACTTTTTTAAAAATAGTTTGTGGATGAGAGAGTATAAGGAAAGTTTTCAATCATTGCATAAGCTTGCTATGGCAAGCGTCAATAATGTACATATACGGCAAGCCATTGAAAATATTATTAAATATATTGTTGATCAAGTGCTTTTTAAAGCGTTATCAATCCGTGCATTAGAGCCTGATTGGACGCTGGATGAGTATTATCAAGCTTTGCCTTTGTATCAAAAAATTTGGCTAGATAATGCGCGAGCGGATGAAAGAGAAACCAATGAAACATGGCTCGATGATCTCACTCAGGCATTGGTTAGATGGTTATTTAGGGGCTATGAGGATTGCTTGAAACAAGATGCTATTACTTTTGCGGATGGAGAGTTACTACATGTCCGCAGCATGATCGAAAATTTAATTCAAAAAGATAAGGAATTATTGATATGAGACGTTTCTTATTGATTCCTCATTTAAAAATTCATAATGCAAATGCGATGTCTAGTCCTTATACCATTGGTTTTCCCGCAATGACTGCTTGGTTAGGCGCGGTTCATGCATTACAGCGGAAATTGAATCAATCGGGTTGGGACGAGGTGGTGTTGAGTAAGGCGGCAGTGAGTTGTCATCACTTTGATCTTCAAACCTATAAAGGTCGAAATGATTTTGTCTACTCTATTATAGGAACGTCAAATCCACTCGGTAAGGATGGTAAGCGACCTGCATTTATTGAAGAGGCAAGGTGTCATTTAGAAGTCTCTCTTCTCATTGAGTATCAAGGCTATGACCCTGACCAGTTAGAAGAGTTTGCTGAAGCCGTTACAGAAATTCTTCACGCACAAATGAAAATCGCGAGTGGGGATATTTTAAGTGTTGGGAAAGTTCAAGTGCTATCTGTTGATGAGGATGAGCCGAGTGACTTAAAAAAATTAACGAATAGACTCATGTTAGGTCATGTCATGATCGAACGTCGTGATTTGATGATCCATGCAATGAATGAGGGCGTTGATGCATTAGATGCTGTTCTTAATCATTTAAAAGTGATGCATCGCGCCGAGCAAGATGCAGATGGCGAGGTGAAGTGGACGAGTAAGCGATTGACCTTAGGCTGGATTGTACCCATTGCTGTGGGTTTTCAAGGTATCTCTAGCTTGGGTATTGCAACGAATCAAAGAGACGAACATACACCTCATCGTTTTGCGGAAAGCGTCGTGACATTAGGTGAGTTTGTGATGCCGTATCGCATCCAAAATTTGGACGACATGTTATGGCAATATCATGTTGATCTTGAGCGTAATTTATATCTTTGCCAAACCAGTTCACAATAAAACATAACTCTTATATAGGAAATTATCATGGCTAAAAATGACAACGCGATTGCTTCTGTATTGGCATTTGAAAAGAAGTTGGTTTCATCGGATGGTTATTTGTATGGTACCAATTGGGGAAAACGTACTGAAGAGAATCCATTAAAACTCATTGAGAAATCGGTACGAGGCACAATTTCAAACCGTCTTAAAGACGCGATACAAAAAGATCCATTAAAATTAAATGCTGAGGTAGAGAAAGCAAATCTTCAAAAAGTAGATGCATGTGCTTTAGGTGAAAATCAGGATACGCTGAAGCTGCATTTTACGTTGAAAGTATTGGGTGGTATCGAGAAACCCTCGGCTTGTAATAATGCACTCTTTAACAAAAGTTATGCAGAAGCAGCAAAATCTTATGTAGATGACGAGAAGTTTACCGAACTCGCAAGACGCTACGCCTTAAATATTGCCAATGCGCGTGCATTGTGGCGGAACCGTGTAGGGGCTGAGAAAGTCGAAGTTGTTGTCAAAGCAGGATCACAAAAATGGACTTTTGATTCACTTCAGTTTTCACTCCGCCATTTTGATGATACTCATGCAGATATTAATGCGCTTGCTGAAAAAATTGCTGAAGCCTTACGAGGTGAATTAAGGTATCTATTGCTTGAGATTGATGTCTATGCCTTAGTCGGAGGCGCGCAAGAGGTATATCCGAGTGAAGAGTTGGTACTTGATAAAGGTAAGGGGGATAAAAGTAAGATTTTGTATAGCGTCAATGGTGTTGCTGCGATGCATTCACAAAAAATTGGTAATGCCTTACGTTCAATTGACACTTGGTATCCAGATTTTGACAGCTCTGGGACTGGCCCGATTGCGATTGAACCCTACGGTGCTGTCACAAATTTAGGTAAAGCTTACAGAACACCAAAAGATAAAGTTGATTTTTATACTTTATTTGATCGTTTTGCATTAGGTGAGAAGCTCGAAAGCAAAGAACAGGAACATTATGTGATGGCAGTTTTAGTGCGCGGTGGTGTATTTGGACAAAGTAGTAAGGAGTAATGATGAAACAATATATCGAAATCACTTTACTGCCTAATCCAGAGGTGGATGTTCATTTTCTGTGGTCTAAAGTCTATCTTCAGCTTCATTTGGCATTGGTCGAAATTAAAGATGCTGATTCACTCGTTCCTGTGGGCGTGAGTTTTGCTGAATATCGTAGTGATGAAAAGCATAGTTTATTGGGTAGTAAATTGCGTGTTTTTTCATCAGATAAGAGTCAATTGGAGAAATTAAATCTAAATCATTGGTTTAATCGATTGAGTGATTATGTGCATATAACCAGTATTCGTACTGTTCCAAGTGAGCATGGGTATGTCGTGGTGCGCCGAGTTCACACACCTGCAAATGTGGGCAATTTGGCGCGACGCTATGCGAAACGGCATAGCATCAGTTTAGAGACAGCCCTCGAGTTATACACAAACTATGATCCTAAACAGCCTACGCGTTTGCCTTTTATTAAGGTCAAAAGTTTGAGTTCGGCGAATGATTTTACATTATGTATTCAGCAGAACGCGAAGGCTACAGCTATTAGTGGCTTGTATAGTACTTATGGTTTGAGCGGTACAAGTACAGTTCCTCATTGGTAACCCAAAAATAACCTTTATTTTTGATGACTCTTTAAAAACATACTTTATCAATAGGTTATGGAGCAGCTAGAAAACATTGGGGGAAACCTCTTATTTTCTAGCTATTCTTTGTTGTTGTTAGTTTTTTTAGTACGATACGTTAGTTAGCCGCCGCATAGGTGGCTTAGAAATGAAAACTATGTGTTGTTCGACCGTGACACCAGTTAGCCGCCGCATAGGTGGCTTAGAAAATTAGCCGCAATATTCTGCAACTGCGGAACAAGTTAGCCGCCGCATAGGTGGCTTAGAAAGTTTGTAAAGTTAGCGGGCAGACGTATCTAAAGTTAGCCGCCGCATAGGTGGCTTAGAAAACACAGCATCGTCGGCAGGTATCATATCCCCAGTTAGCCGCCGCATAGGTGGCTTAGAAATAACGGAATCTGATGCAATCGCTATGACTGATGTTAGCCGCCGCATAGGTGGCTTAGAAATAGTTAAGTCACTCCCTTTCAACTTAGGCGATGTTAGCCGCCGCATAGGTGGCTTAGAAATACATTGTAGAAATTATTTATAACTAATAAATGTTAGCCGCCGCATAGGTGGCTTAGAAAAGAAGCGGCTCACGCCGCTTACGTTGTAAACAGTTAGCCGCCGCATAGGTGGCTTAGAAAATAATCACGGTACTGTTCACTATCTGGCACTCGTTAGCCGCCGCATAGGTGGCTTAGAAATCACACTCTGGACAATGTGAATAAGAACTATCGTTAGCCGCCGCATAGGTGGCTTAGAAAGAATGTCTACTGGTGGACACATTACACTAGATGTTAGCCGCCGCATAGGTGGCTTAGAAATCACAACGGGAAGAACAATAATCCCCGTATTGGTTAGCCGCCGCATAGGTGGCTTAGAAAACTACACGTTTACGCCACACCATACAAGGAATGTTAGCCGCCGCATAGGTGGCTTAGAAATAGTTTGGGCGATACAAGCGCGCCTCCTGAAAGTTAGCCGCCGCATAGGTGGCTTAGAAAAAATGGTGAAAACGATATTCGTATCAGTGAATGTTAGCCGCCGCATAGGTGGCTTAGAAACAAAGAAATGGGGCAAAGAAGAGGCTGGACACGTTAGCCGCCGCATAGGTGGCTTAGAAAATAGCGCCCAAAGTGATTGGGCATTCTGGATTGTTAGCCGCCGCATAGGTGGCTTAGAAATAATTGTGGTGGAAAAATTCACGTAATTGAAAGTTAGCCGCCGCATAGGTGGCTTAGAAAACGCAGCGTCGTCAATATGTATCATTTTACCAGTTAGCCGCCGCATAGGTGGCTTAGAAAATAACGGTATTCTAGCTAGTATCCTCGCCGATGTTAGCCGCCGCATAGGTGGCTTAGAAAATCAGGTAGATTGGTATAAGTTTCACCAACAAGTTAGCCGCCGCATAGGTGGCTTAGAAAACCGATAAAACGAAACATGCAACCATTTTGTAGTTAGCCGCCGCATAGGTGGCTTAGAAAAAATAGCCGCGTGCCATTGCCTGTATATATCCGTTAGCCGCCGCATAGGTGGCTTAGAAAGTTGATGCGGCTGATGTTAAGGCGGGCTACAAGTTAGCCGCCGCATAGGTGGCTTAGAAAAAAAACTACAATTGATAACGCCAATTCTATCAGTTAGCCGCCGCATAGGTGGCTTAGAAAATATAGAGCAATCTGAGTGGCTTGACGTTCAAGTTAGCCGCCGCATAGGTGGCTTAGAAATGCACCAATGACAGCGCTCGCAATAATACTGGGTTAGCCGCCGCATAGGTGGCTTAGAAAAATGGCTGCGGCGAGTGCTACTACAGTTTCAAGTTAGCCGCCGCATAGGTGGCTTAGAAAATTCGCCGCTTGCTGTCTCATCTGACCAACTAGTTAGCCGCCGCATAGGTGGCTTAGAAATAATTGTGGTGGAAAAATTCACGTAATTGAAAGTTAGCCGCCGCATAGGTGGCTTAGAAAAATCAAAGATGCAGCGCCCACGTACTACGGTTGTTAGCCGCCGCATAGGTGGCTTAGAAAATCAAACGCAATCGACTTGAACAACAAATCTTGTTAGCCGCCGCATAGGTGGCTTAGAAAGTGAACAGTTGCAGAAATACGGTCATCGAGACGTTAGCCGCCGCATAGGTGGCTTAGAAATAAATAAAACTTGAATCCAAGAAATACCTAATGTTAGCCGCCGCATAGGTGGCTTAGAAAATTTCGTCAGATTTTTTCTGTATCTCCAGCCAGTTAGCCGCCGCATAGGTGGCTTAGAAAACCCTACGTTCTTTGGTGAAACACTCCAAACAGTTAGCCGCCGCATAGGTGGCTTAGAAATTTTATCTTCAGATAAGGAGTTCCAAAACCTGTTAGCCGCCGCATAGGTGGCTTAGAAATACCGAAGAAGAAATGGTGTATGCCGAGGTGGGTTAGCCGCCGCATAGGTGGCTTAGAAAAATAATCTTTTAAACTTGCATTGAAACCATTACGTTAGCCGCCGCATAGGTGGCTTAGAAATTCTAAAAGTTCAGCATCATCGCCTTTGAAAGGTTAGCCGCCGCATAGGTGGCTTAGAAAAATTTACCTTTGGCAATAATAGCTTCCAAACTGTTAGCCGCCGCATAGGTGGCTTAGAAAACCTGTAGACATACGAAAATGTATAAACAATCGTTAGCCGCCGCATAGGTGGCTTAGAAAATTACAACGTCGAATAAAATTATTCATACTATGTTAGCCGCCGCATAGGTGGCTTAGAAATTGTAGCTGTGCAGCTATCTCATACAGGGTATGTTAGCCGCCGCATAGGTGGCTTAGAAATAAAGGTACACGAACAAGCGCAAATAATTATGGTTAGCCGCCGCATAGGTGGCTTAGAAATCAAAGTTCAAACCACCCATACCATCACCCTAGTTAGCCGCCGCATAGGTGGCTTAGAAATGATAGTGCAACAGGTGCCAAATCTACTGACTGTTAGCCGCCGCATAGGTGGCTTAGAAATCTTGATTAGTTGTATCAAGCTCAGTTTGAAGGTTAGCCGCCGCATAGGTGGCTTAGAAAGATAGCTGTAAGAAGCGCCTGAATTGTTGCAGGTTAGCCGCCGCATAGGTGGCTTAGAAAGTTGCAGCGCTCGCTGCAATGACCTCAGTACAGTTAGCCGCCGCATAGGTGGCTTAGAAAATAAAAAATGGTTGTGATCTCTTTGTCGGGTAGTTAGCCGCCGCATAGGTGGCTTAGAAAGATAATGAGCATATCGCCAATGAAAAGGATTTGTTAGCCGCCGCATAGGTGGCTTAGAAAGATGGTACTTGTAATTGTGCGCCTTCGCTCATGTTAGCCGCCGCATAGGTGGCTTAGAAAATGAAGTGGAATATGTAAAAGAATTAAAGCGTGTTAGCCGCCGCATAGGTGGCTTAGAAAATACCAACGAGATATGAAACCGCGCTCTTGCTGTTAGCCGCCGCATAGGTGGCTTAGAAATGATACCGCTTTTATGTGACCGCGAGCATTAAGTTAGCCGCCGCATAGGTGGCTTAGAAATGTGCCAAGGCGTAGTTTCTTTGCAGACTCTTGTTAGCCGCCGCATAGGTGGCTTAGAAATGCGAGGCTAATAACATTACCTGTCACAGAGCGTTAGCCGCCGCATAGGTGGCTTAGAAATAGAACTGCAAAAAGTATTTGTTTTAGTTCCTGTTAGCCGCCGCATAGGTGGCTTAGAAAGCACACATAGCGATTTAATGCGCCCGTTTAAAGTTAGCCGCCGCATAGGTGGCTTAGAAATCACGCATCTTTAACGCAAGCTCATCAGCATTGTTAGCCGCCGCATAGGTGGCTTAGAAAATGAATCATGGTCTCTAATAAATCAGACTCATGTTAGCCGCCGCATAGGTGGCTTAGAAACATTGGATGCCACTACCAATCCGACCAAAACAGTTAGCCGCCGCATAGGTGGCTTAGAAAAGATAGATATGAGTCATGAAGTTTGAGTTGAAGTTAGCCGCCGCATAGGTGGCTTAGAAATGTCCGCGTCAACATAAAATTCGATGAATGAAGTTAGCCGCCGCATAGGTGGCTTAGAAATATTCCACGCCACCCCAGAAAACAAGGCCCTAGTTAGCCGCCGCATAGGTGGCTTAGAAATATCAAACAGTAGCCACCAAATAATCAGACTTGTTAGCCGCCGCATAGGTGGCTTAGAAAACCAGTAGAACCCTTAGAGTATCCATAAGCACGTTAGCCGCCGCATAGGTGGCTTAGAAATGACATGACAGCGATTACCGCATGGGCAACATGTTAGCCGCCGCATAGGTGGCTTAGAAATTTCCACGGTACGCGCAAACCTGAGCCAATATGTTAGCCGCCGCATAGGTGGCTTAGAAAATACAGCGTCATCAAGGGGGATCATTTTACCCGTTAGCCGCCGCATAGGTGGCTTAGAAATATTGATTGATGATCCATTTAAGGACAGACAAGTTAGCCGCCGCATAGGTGGCTTAGAAAAGCTTGGTATTTAGGACGCAATCCAGACAAGCGTTAGCCGCCGCATAGGTGGCTTAGAAAATAAGAAAGTTTCGAAGTGGGTCGTGAGGCGTGTTAGCCGCCGCATAGGTGGCTTAGAAAAATCTGCTTACACATCGCAGTCAGAAGTACGCGTTAGCCGCCGCATAGGTGGCTTAGAAATTGATATTGTTTTCGTGATATTGGTGCGCCAAGTTAGCCGCCGCATAGGTGGCTTAGAAATGTGTGGAATAGATATGATTTACGATCCAGCCGTTAGCCGCCGCATAGGTGGCTTAGAAATTCTAGCATTAGGTCAATATCGCGTATCGTGCGTTAGCCGCCGCATAGGTGGCTTAGAAAGCATTATTCAAAGCCCGACTGATTTGCAATGCGTTAGCCGCCGCATAGGTGGCTTAGAAAACTTGAAGTTGCACTCTATCAAGCTTGCATTAGTTAGCCGCCGCATAGGTGGCTTAGAAATTTAAACGAACGTAGGCGCACAGCTTGAATTTGTTAGCCGCCGCATAGGTGGCTTAGAAAAGATAGTGAACAGCATCGCGAACATGGTGAATGTTAGCCGCCGCATAGGTGGCTTAGAAAAGCCACAAGAATTAGAAAATTTAATGCTATCGGTTAGCCGCCGCATAGGTGGCTTAGAAAGATGTCAGTGATCATGTGCAAATACTTATTAGGTTAGCCGCCGCATAGGTGGCTTAGAAAAACTAACAAATATAACATATCAATTCTCCTCAGTTAGCCGCCGCATAGGTGGCTTAGAAATTGAAGACAACGAGAAAGGATCACGCTTCACAGTTAGCCGCCGCATAGGTGGCTTAGAAATGACTGTGCAAAGTGGTGCACACACATCACAAGTTAGCCGCCGCATAGGTGGCTTAGAAATTACAAACAGAGTAGTTATTCTCTGGTTTTAGGTTAGCCGCCGCATAGGTGGCTTAGAAAATAATCAAAAGAGCATTGCCCTCCTGTTGGCAGTTAGCCGCCGCATAGGTGGCTTAGAAACAAGGGATTGGATCTACTGTAAAGCCCATTTCGTTAGCCGCCGCATAGGTGGCTTAGAAAAGTACCTTGCACCCAACCTGTAATGGACGTGAGTTAGCCGCCGCATAGGTGGCTTAGAAAATCAAATCTTGAAGATAACCAGCACGAGAACTGTTAGCCGCCGCATAGGTGGCTTAGAAAAATTGATACGCCGCTGTTTTCTTTGCGAGCAAGTTAGCCGCCGCATAGGTGGCTTAGAAATGAAATGCTAAAAGACGAAATAGATTATATGAGTTAGCCGCCGCATAGGTGGCTTAGAAAAAAACGATAGATTTTAGGTGTTCTACCGAAAGGTTAGCCTCCGCATAGGTGGCTTAGAAAATTGCGACCTTTACATATTGACCCTCAGCACCGTTAGCCGCCGCATAGGTGGCTTAGAAATGACTACCAAATTTGTTGGTTTTTCAGGTTAAGTTAGCCGCCGCATAGGTGGCTTAGAAAATTAAAAAGCCCCAAAAGAGGGGCGGTGTGTTGTTAGCCGCCGTATAGGCTGCTTAGAAGTAAACCAAAGGATGGATAAAAGTACGCCGCAGTAGAGGTGACTTAGAAAGCCTATAACTCATGGAACTGGTTTAGATATAAGTTCGCGGCCCTATTAGCTATCGGTTTTAATCAAAAGTGAATATGATAGAATAGTAAATTTTAAAGTTGTAAACAATTAATTTTGTGGGAATGTGGTGTCTAAAGTCGGTGGCTTCCATTGATATTACCAGTATCAATGGAAGCGCCGAATTTGAAACTTAACATTTCAGAAGAGGTGTACTATGCAACATCTTAAGCCAGAAATATATAACACACTGCTGGAGTTGACAAGACGGTTTGTTGTACTGGAATGGATAGTGTTTATGGCTTTAATGCGGCTTGATAAGCTAAGTCGCTAAGTTCTTATAATTTGTATTAGTTCCGACTTGATCTGACACTTGACTTGAAAAGTTGAGGGTTACCAGTTTTGAATATGGGTGTCGAATCCTAATCAAAACGGAGTAACCCTCATGTTGAATACTAACAATCCCATCA
>Ga0209023_10004274_pt1 | contig 16383 bp, 15 predicted proteins | sample LakOneMetagenome_FD_187468 | JGI IMG/M metagenome (GOLD analysis project Ga0209023, IMG submission 187468) | Freshwater and sediment microbial communities from Lake Erie, Canada (SPAdes) (version 2) | ecosystem: Environmental > Aquatic > Freshwater > Lentic | place: Lake Erie, Canada... | reverse complement strand
CCTGCCCATCCACGAGCCGACCGGTTCGATGGTCGTCGACATCGGCGGCGGCACCACCGAGGTGGCCGTGCTGTCGCTGTCGGGCATCGTCTATTCGCGCTCGGTCCGCGTCGGCGGCGACAAGATGGACGAGGCGATCATCAGCTACATGCGTCGCCACCATAACCTGCTGATCGGCGAAACGACCGCCGAGCGCATCAAGAAGGAAATCGGCACCGCCCGCGCGCCGGCCGACGGCGAGGGGCTGTCGATCGACGTCAAGGGCCGCGACCTGATGCAGGGCGTGCCGCGCGAAGTCCGCATCTCGGAAAAGCAGGCCGCCGACGCCCTGGCCGAACCGGTCGGGCAGATCGTCGAAGCCGTGAAGGTGGCCCTGGAAGCCACCCCGCCGGAACTGGCCAGCGACATCGCCGACAAGGGCATCATGCTGACCGGCGGCGGCGCGCTGCTGCGCGGTCTGGACGCCGAGATCCGCGACCACACGGGCCTGCCGGTCACGGTGGCCGATGATCCGCTGTCGTGCGTGGCCCTGGGCTGCGGCAAGGTGCTGGAGCACCCGAAGTGGATGAAGGGCGTCCTGGAATCGACCCTGGCCTAAGCCAGGCTTTCCTCTAGAGGCGCCTGGGGGGCGTCGGGAGAACAGTACGTGCCCTTTCGCGAAGGTCCCCTCGGCGACCTGAAAGTGCCGCTTACCTGGACGGCGGCGGTGGCCCTGATCGTGGCGGCCGTCATCGCCGTCGCCTTCCTGCTGGCCGATCGTCGCGAGACCCTCCAGGAGCAGGCCTATGGCGTCACCCGCCAGTCGCTGGACGTCGTGGCCAAGCCGGTCAGCGGCGCCATCTCCGCGCCGGGCCGCTGGACGGGCCTGGGCTTCGATTACCTGCGCAGCTACTTCCTCACGGCGTCGGAGAACCGCCGTCTGAAGACCGAGCTGGCCGAGATGCGCCAGTGGCGCGACCGCGCCCTGGACCTGCAGGACCAGAACGAGCGCTTCAAGAGCCTCCTGGGCCTGCGCACGGATCCGCCGATCCCGATGGCCTCGGCCCGGGTCGTGGCCGACAGCCGCGGTCCCTTCGCCAACACCCGCCTGGCCGACGCCGGCTCGGAAAAAGGCATCCAGGTCGGCAATCCAGTGCTGAACGAGCGCGGCCTGGTCGGTCGCATCGTCGGCGTCGCCGGCGGCGCCAGCCGGGTGCTGCTGCTGACCGACATCGCCTCGCGCACGCCGGTGATGATCGACCGCACCAACGCCCGCGCCATCCTGACGGGCGATGGCGGTCCCAATCCGAAGCTGGAATACCTGCGCGGCGTCGATCCGATCCAGCAGGGCGACCGCGTTGTGACCTCGGGCGACGGCGGCGTCGTGCCGCGCGGCCTGCCGGTGGGCGCGGCCGTGAAGGGCCTGGACGGCCGCTGGCGCGTGGTGCTGTTCGCTGACCAGTCGTCGATCGACTACATCCGCATCCTGCTGTTCAAGGACTTCGCCCAGCTGGCCGACGAGAAGCAACTGGAAGCCAAGACCCTGCCGCCGGTGACGACCGAGGATCCGCAGACCTCGATCCTGTCGGCCCCGCCGCCCGCGCCCAAGCCGGCCGTGACGACGCCTCCGGCCGCCGCCACGACGACCCCGCCGGCGACGACCGCTCAGCCCAAGCCTGCTGCGCCCAAGCCTGCGGCCCCGGCCGCGCCGAAGCCCGCCGCGCCCAAGCCGGCCGCCGCGGCCCCGGCCCCGACGGGAACGCCGCGATGAGCATGAGCGGCGGCCGCGCCCTCAATCCCGGCCGCTGGCTGGGCGTGCCGATGCTGCTGTGCATGCTGGCCACGGTGCTGTTCGCCGCGCCGATCCGGATCTGGGGCCTGCAGCTGCCCGAACCTGTTTTCGCCATGGTTCCGGCGTTTGCGTGGGCGATGATCCGCCCCTCGATCCTGGCCCCGTTCGCCCTGTTGGTCCTGGGCCTGTTCCTGGATATCTTCTGGGGCGGACCGACCGGCCTATGGGGCCTGTCGCTGCTGGTCGCCTACGCCATGGTCCTGATCCTGCGCAACGCCATGACCGGCCAGAGCCGGCCGATGATGTGGGCCTGGTTCGCCGGCGTCACCGCCATCGCCATGGTCGCGGCCTTCCTCTTCACCATGCTCGACAGCCTGGCCATGCCCAGCCTGCTGGCTGTGTTCTGGCAGTTCCTGGTCACCGCGCTGCTGTTCCCGTTCGCCCACCGCCTGGTCGATCGCTTCGAGGACGCGGACGTTCGGTTCCGCTAAGGCCATGAGCGAACCGTCCATCTTCTTCTTCGAGGTCAACGAGCGTCAGGGGGTCTTCCACCGGCGCGCGTTCCTGCTGGGCGGCATCACGGGCGCGGGCCTGCTGGCCTTGGGCGGGCGGCTGGCGCAGCTGCAACTGGTCGAGGCCCAGCGCTACCAGAAGCTTTCGGCCGGCAACCAGTTCAACTACCGCCTGGTGCCGCCGCCGCGCGGCCTGATCCGCGACCGCAACGGCGTGTCGCTGGCCTCGAACCGCCCGAACTTCCGTCTGATCATCAACAAGGACAAGGGCTTGGACGCCGAGGCCGTCATGGACGACCTCAGCAAGCTGGTGCCGATCGACGGCTCGCGCCGCGCCCGCGTGCTCAAGGAGCTGGACCGCGCGCCCCGCAAGGCGCCGGTCGTGGTGATGGAGGACCTCTCCTGGGAGGAGTTCAGCCGCGTCAACATCCGCGCCCCCGAGCTGCCCAGCGTCACCGCCGACATGGGCGAGGTGCGGGTCTATCCGTTCGGCGGCGCCTTTGCGCACGTCATCGGCTATGTGGCCAAGGTCAGCGATCGCGACCTGACGGCCGCCAAGGATGACGCCACCCAGGACCAGGAACTGCTGCACCACCCAGGCTTCCGGATCGGCAAGCAGGGCGTCGAGAAGGCCTTCGACAAGGCGCTGCGCGGCCGGGCCGGCGCCACCAAGACCGAGGTCGACGCCCAAGGCCGCGTCGTGCGCCTGGATCCGGCCGGCGACGTGCCGCCGACCCCGGGCAAGGAAATCCTGCTGACCCTGGACGCCGACATCCAGAACCGCGCTCTCGAGGTGATGGGCGAGGAGAGCGGCGCCATCGTGGTGATGGACATCCGCAACGGCGACCTCCTGGCCATGGTCTCGGCCCCCAGCTTCGACGCCAACCGGTTCGTCAAGGGCCTGTCCGGCCCCGAGTACAAGGCCCTGGCCGAGTACGAGCGCAAGCCGATGCTGGACAAGTCGCTGACCGGCGTCTTCCCGCCCGGCTCGACCTTCAAGCCGACCGTCGGCTTGGCCGCATTGACCGCCGGCATCAATCCCGAGGTCCGCGTCAGCTGCGGCGGCAGTTGGTATTATGGCGGCCGCACCTGGCGCTGCTGGGAGCCGCGCGGCCATGGCTCGCAGAACCTGCACGACGCGATCAAGAACTCCTGCGACATCTATTTCTACCAGACGTCGCTGAAGATCGGCCCCGACGCCATCGCCAACGCGGCGCGGGCCATGGGCTTTGGCCAGATCTACGACATCGGCATCCCCGGCCAGAAGCGCGGCAACGTCCCCGACCCGGCCTGGAAGAAGCGGGCGTTCAAGAAGAATCCGGCCAACCAGATCTGGTTTCCGGGCGAGACGCCCAGTTACGGGATCGGGCAGGGGGCCCTGACGGTCAACGCCCTGCAGCTGGCGGTGATGACCTCGCGCCTGGCCAACGGCAAGAAGGCCCTGGTGCCGCGCCTGATCAAGTCGGTCGGCGGGGTCGAGCAGCCCAGCGGCGCGGCCGTGCCCGATCTGCCGTTCTCGCAGGAGCACCTGAACTATGTGCGCGGCGGCATGGCGGCCGTGGCCAACGACGTGCGCGGCACCGCCTACAAGCAGAGCCAGCTCGGTCTGGGTGACGTGCAGATGGCCGGCAAGACCGGCACGGCCCAGGTGCGCAGCTATGACGGGGTCAAGAACCGCAAGGGCTACGCCACGACCTGGCGCCTGAAGGACCACAACCTGTTCGTGGCCTTCGCGCCGTATGACGACCCGCGCTACGCCGTGGCGGTCATCATCGAGCACGGCGGCCTGGGCGGCGCCACCGCCGGCGCCCCGCGCGCGCGCGAGGTGATGCGCGTGGCGCTGCTGAAGGATCCCGAGATCCGCGCCCGCATTGAAAGGCCCGCGCCTCTGCCCGAGGCCGCGCCGGACGACGTCATGGAAGGCGTCGCCCCCGAGGATCCGGTCGAGGGCGCCGCGCCGCCCGAGCCTGACGCCAACCCGACGACGCCTACGACGCCCCCGACCACCAAGCCTCTGGGAGGCCACATATGACCTTGAGCGGCGGCCTGACCCGTCCGGGCGAACGCGATCGTCCGATCATCAAGTTCATGGAGGTCGACTGGACCTTCTGCCTGGTGCTGGCGATGATCGCCGGCATCGGCGGCCTGATGCTGTTCTCGATCGCGGGCGCCTCTTGGGAGCCCTGGGCCGACAAGCACCTGCTGCGTTTTGGCGTCTATTTCATCATCATGATCGCCCTGGCGATGTGCGACCTGCGCTGGTGGTTCGCGGCGGCCTATCCGATCTATGGCGTGGGGCTGGTGCTGCTGGTGGCCGTCGACCTGGTCGGCGACATCTCGCTGGGCGCCCAGCGCTGGCTGCAACTGGGTCCGATCCGCTTCCAGCCGTCCGAGGTGATGAAGATCGGCCTCGTGCTGGCCCTGGCGCGCTACTATCACGGCCTGTCTTCGGACAGCGCCCGGTTCTCGTGGCGCCTGCTGATCCCGGCGGCGATGATCGGCGTGCCATTCCTGCTGGTCGCCAAGCAGCCCGACCTTGGCACCGCCATCCTGATCGCCGCCACCGGCGGCGCGATCATGATGCTGGCCGGCCTGTCTTGGCGCGTGATCGCGGCGCTGGGGGCCATGGCCGCGGTGGCCATCCCGCCCTTCATCATGTTCGGGCTGCACGACTACCAGCGTAACCGGATCCTGACCTTCCTGAACCCCGAGCAGGACCCGTCCGGCGACGGCTACCACATCCTGCAGTCCAAGATCGCCCTGGGCTCGGGCGGCCTGCTGGGCAAGGGCTTCGGTCTCGGCTCGCAGAGCCAGCTGAACTTCCTGCCCGAAAAGCAGACCGACTTCATCTTCGCCACCCTGGCCGAGGAGTTCGGCTTCGTGGGCTGCTTTGGCGTGCTGTTCCTCTACGGCGCGGTGATCTTCATGGCCCTGCGCATCGCCTCGATCAGTCACAGCCATTTCGGACGCCTGGCCGCGGCCGGGGTGACGGCGACCTTCTCGCTTTATGTGCTGATCAACGGGGCCATGGTCATGGGCCTGGCCCCCGTCGTGGGCGTGCCGATGCCGATGCTGTCCTACGGCGGCACCGTCATGCTGACGGTCATGGTCGGCTTTGGCCTCGTCCAGGCCGTGCGCGTGCACCGCTACACCGAAGTGACCAGCGGCAAGGGCTCGTTGATGTAGGCTGGCGAAGCTGGTCGCCTAGCGAACCAGCGCCGCCTCGGTCGCCCGGATCAGTCCGTCGATCACGCCGGGCTCGGTCGAGGCGTGGCCCGCATCCCAGACGATATCGAAGCGGGCTTCGGGCCAGGCTTTGTGCAGCTTCCAGGCGCTGTCCAGCGGGGTGACCACGTCGAAGCGGCCCTGGACGATCCAGCCTGGGATGTGGCGGATCTTGTCGATGTTGGCCAGAATCCAGCCGTCGTGGTCGAAGAAGCCCTTGTTGGTGAAGAAGTGGCACTCGATCCGCGCGAAGGCGATCGCGAAGTCCTCTTCGTTGAACTTCGGAGGGCGCGCTTCAGGGCCACGAAGGGAGATGGTGTCGCCTTCCCACTGGCTCCAGGCGGAGGCGGCTTCCAGCTGCACGCGGCGGTCCTGGGCGACCAGGCGGCGGTGATAGGCGGCCATCAGGTCGCCCCGCTCGTCCTCGGGGATCGGGGCCAGGAACCGCTCCCAGGCGTCGGGGAACAGCATCGAGGCGCCTTCCTGGTAGAACCAGCCCAGCTCGCGCTCGGTCAGCAGGAAGATGCCGCGCAAGACGAGGCCGTCGACACGGTCCGGATGCTTGATGGCGTAGGCCAGGGCCAGGGTCGAACCCCACGAGCCGCCGAACACGGTCCACTTCTCGACGCCTAGATGCTCGCGTAGGCGCTCGATGTCCTCGATCAGGCTCCAGGTGGTGTTGTCGTCCAGGCTGGCGTTCGGGCGCGAGCGGCCGCAGCCGCGCTGGTCGAACAGGGTCATGCGCCATTTGGTCGGGTCGAAGAACCGCCGCATGGTCGGATTGACCGCCCCGCCCGGGCCGCCGTGCAGGATCACGCAGGGCTTGCCCCGCGGATTGCCGCATTCCTCGTAATAGATCTCGTGGGGGCCGCCGGTCGGCATCCAGCCGAACGAGAAGGGTTCGACCTCGCGGAAGAGGCCGCGACGGCCAACGGAACTCATGGCGGCGGCGGAAGCGTTACGATCCATGTCGCGAACCCTAGCGTGTTTTTCCGCCGCCTGTGAACGGAGGAAAGCCACGGGTTTCGCCTTTCATTCGGTTCTGTATGTTGCCCGCCATGACTCAGCCCGCGCCTGAAGACTATTCCGACGACGAACTGCTCGCGATGCTGAACCCGATGCAGCTGGCCGAGCTGGATCGGCAGATCGGCGAGATGTTCGGCGCCGAGGGCGTCGACAAGGCCGCCGCGCTGCTGGCCATGGCCAATGTCTACAGCCTGCGCGCCGCCGAGCGCGACGAGGTTTCGGCCCTGGCTATGTTGCAGCTGGCCGCGGCCATGCGCCGGCGCGCCGACCAGATGCTGGCGTCGAAGAACTAGAGCGGAAACCGCCGCTCCACCCAGTCCAGGATCGCCGCGTTCACCTCGGCCGGCTTCTCCTGCTGAGTCCAGTGGCCACTGCCTTCGATCAGAACCTTCTCCAGGTCCGAGATCTGGTCGCCCATGCGGTCGGCCATGGCGGGCGGCAGCACCACGTCCAGCTCGGCCATGATCATCAGGCAGGGGATGCCGTCAATCCGGCGGGGCAGGGCTTCGGCCTTCTCCCAGTTGCGGGTGAAGTTGCGGTACCAGTTGATGCCGCCGGTGAAGCCGGTGCGTTTGAACGCGTCGACGAAGTAATCGAGCTCCTCGGGCTCCAGAAACTGGTTGTCGTCGCTCGCCGGGTCGTAGTGCAGCAGAGCGTCCTGCAGGGCGAGGCTGCGACGTTCGGCCGGGCGGCCCAGGAACTCGTCCTGGCTGCCCTTGGGCTTGCGCATGAAGAAGCGGATCGTCCGCTCCGGATCGGCCCCCAGCCGCGCGTCGGCCTCGCCGGGCTTCTGGAAGTGGACGATGTACATGTCCTCGCCGTAGGCGTTGCGGAACATCTCGATCGGGTCCAGCGGCAGGCGCGGGGTGAACGGCGTGTTGAGCCCGATGATACCGGCCACGCGGTCGGGATGCAGCAGCGGCATCTGCCAGACAATGATGCCGCCCCAGTCGTGACCGACGAAGATCGCCTTCTCGACGCCCAGGTGGTCCAGCAGCCCGACCAGGTCGCCGGTCAGGTGGTCCATGTCATAGGCCTCGACGGCCTCGGGACCGGGGGTCAGGCCATAGCCGCGCTGGTCCGGCGCGATCACCCAGCGGCCAGCGGCGGCCAGGGCGGCGATCTGGTGTCGCCACGAGAAGGCCAGCTCCGGGAAGCCGTGGCAGAAGACGATCGGAACGCCCTGGCGCGGACCAGCCTCGTAATAGGCCATGCGGATGCCGTTGACGTCTGCGTACTGGGGTTCGGGCAGACCCGGATTCTTGACCGTCATGACCGCACGTCTCCCCACGTTTCTATGTAATTGGCGATCACCCTGCGACCCATCGCCCAGCCCGGCAAGCTTCATTTCAGCTTTCCGTAGGGGCGAAAGGGCGTAGAAGGCGCGCCATGACCGATCCCGCTTCGCCGCCCACCGTCGTCCCGTGGCGTCTTGTCCTGCTTCTGGGCGCCCTGACGGCCTTCGCGCCGATGTCGATCGACATGTACCTGTCCAGCCTGCCGTCGATCGGGCGCAGCCTGCATGCGGGACCCGAGCAGACCCAGACGACCCTGGCGGCCTTCTTCGCGGGCATGGCCATCGGCCAGATCATCTATGGCCCGGCCTCGGACCGGTTCGGTCGCCGCCTGCCGCTGCTGGTCGGGATCGTCGTCTTCTTCGTCGCTTCGGTGGTCTGCGCGCTGGCTCCGAACATCGAGATCCTGATCGCCGCCCGCTTCGTCCAGGCCCTGGGCGGCTGCGCCGGCGCGGTGATCGCCCGCGCCGTGGTCCGCGATCGTTTCAGCCATGCCGACACCGCCCGGGTGCTGTCGCTGATGACCCTGATCATGGGCCTGGCGCCGGTTCTGGCCCCGCAGCTGGGCGGCGTGGTGCAGTTCTTCGCCGGCTGGCGCGGCGTGTTCTGGACCCTTGCGGGCTTTGGGATCGTCATCGGCCTGTGGGTGAGCGTCGCGTTGGCGGAGTCCCGCTCGGCCGAGACCGAGGCCCAGGCCCGGGGCGAGAACCCGCTGCGCGCCTATATCGCCCTGTTCGGCATGCGCCGGCTGGTGGGCTACGCGATCGCCGGCGCGCTGAACGGGGCGGTGCTGTTCACCTACATTTCGGGCGCGCCGGACCTGGTGATGGGGACCTACGGCCACACGCCGCTGGTCTTCAACCTGATCTTCGCCTTCAACGCCGTCGGCATCATCGGCGCCAGCCAAGTCAACCGCCTGCTGCTGCGCCGCAATCTGCCCGACGAGGTGCTGAGCAAGGCCAGCATCGCCTCGATCGTCGCAGCTTTCCTGTTGACCATCGCGGCGTGGACGGGCTGGGGCGGGCAGTGGACGGTGCTGCCGCTGCTGTTCGCGGCGCTGTCGATCTATGGCCTGATGGGCGGCAACACCATGGCCGGGGCGCTCAGCGTCGACCCGCGCCGGGCCGGCTCGATCTCGGCCCTGATGGGCTCGGCCTCGTTCGGGGCAGGGGCGTTGGCGTCATGGGCCGGCGGCCTGCTGCATGACGGCACGGCCAAGCCGGTCGCCGCCGTGATGTTCGCCTGCCTGGTCGGCTCGGCCCTGGCGATCTTCTTCCTGGCCTTGCCGGGCGGAGATAAGCGTCAGGCCTGAGACGGCATCGAGAAGCCGCGCCAGGCCATCAGCGTCCAGGCGGCCATGAACGACAGCCCGCCGATCGGGGTGATCGCGCCCAGGATCTTCGGCGCGCCCAGCGCCATGGCGTAGAGCGAGCCCGAAAACACCAGGGTCCCGACGAAGAACAGGGCCGTGACCAGCCCCATGCCCTTGGCCCCGGCGCGGTGCAGGGCGAAGGCCCCGAACACCGCCAGGGCGTGGAACATCTGGTACTGGGCGCCGGTCTTCAGCCACTCAACGGCCTTCCAGCTTTCGATGCCGTGGGCGGCGAACGCGCCGAAAGCCACGGACAGCAGGCCGCTCAGCGCCGCCAGGCCTGTCCAGGTCCGGGGAGTCCATCCCTCCATCGGCTTACGCTCCGTCACCGTTGCAATCGTCGAGCGCGACCTTAACGTCGATCATCTGGACGTAAAGCAAAGCCGGCTGCGTAAGCAGTCAGAGCCTCGCGCGTCCAGAAGGGAGGACGGCATGGCGCTCACCTGGGGTGACGATTACCCGATCCATCAGACGCCCGAGCCCGTGGCCTATGCCGGGACGGATCGGAACTTCTACGACCGCTACTTCTTCAACGGCTACGCGCCAACTGGCGACGGCAGCGACCTGTTTTTCGCCGCGGCGTTCGGGGTCTATCCGCACCTCAACATCGCCGACGCCGCCTTCTGCGTGATGAAGGACGGCAAGCAGGTGAACCTCCACGCCAGCCGCTGGCTGCAGATGGAGCGGATGGACCTGACGGTCGGGCCGATCGCCATCGACGTGCTTCAACCCCTGCAGCGCCTGAAGCTGACCGTGGCCGCGCCTGAGCAGGGCATCGCCGCCGAGATCGTCTTCGAGGGCCGGTCCTTCCCGATCGAGGAGCCGCGCTTTGTCCGCCGCAACGGTCCGCGCACGCTGCTGGACTACACCCGCCTGACCCAGAACGGTCGCTACAGCGGCTGGATCGAGGTCGACGGTGTGCGGACCGTCGTCGATGGCTTCGTCGGCACCCGCGACCGCTCGTGGGGCGTGCGGCCCGTCGGCGCGCGCGACGCCCAGGAGCTGGCGCCGCCGGCCTTGCCGCAGTTCTTCTGGCTGTGGGCGCCGTGCAATTTCGAGGATGGCAGCCTGTTCTTCCACACCAATGACGACGAGCTGGGCCGGGCTTGGAACCGTCGCGCGCTGTGGCTGGAAGACGGCGGTCGAGAGGACCACTTCGGCGGTTTCGCCCAATCGTCCTGCGCCATCGACTGGAAGAGCGGCACGCGCCACGCCGCCGCCGCGACCCTGGACCTCGGGGCCGACGGTTCGATGACCATCGCGCCGAAGACCGAGTTCTTCATGCTGGGCCTGGGCTACAACCACCCCGTCTGGGGCCACGGCCTGAACCACGGCGCGCTGAAGGTCGAGCGCGAGGACTTCGTGACCGCCGACCTGGACCGCAAGATGCCGCACCTGCTGCACGTGCAGGCGATCAGCGACGTGACCTATGTCGATGGCGCTGGCCGAACGCGAAAGGGCAGGGGCGTCTTCGAGCAGCTGGCCATCGGGCCGCACGCGACCTCGGGCTTCGCCTCGATCCTGGACATGGCGCCTTGAGCGGCCTGGCGGAACGCCTTCAGGCGTATCTGACCCGGACCTGGGGCCAGCCGGTCACCGTCGCCGACCTCTCGCGCATCCCCGGCGGGGCCAGCCGTGAGACCTATCGCTTCGTGGCCAATGCGGGCGGGGAGGCCAGGCCTCTGATCCTGCGCCGCGACCCGCCCGGCAGCCTGATCGAGACCGATCGCAGCCTGGAATACCTCGCCCTGGAGAGCTTCCACGACCGCGTGCCCGCGCCGCGGCCGGTGGCGATGGACGCCGTAGGCGCGGAACTGGAGCGGCCGTTCTTCATCATGGAGCGGGTCGAGGGCGGGGCGGTGGCCTCGCCGTTCACGGTCATGCCCTATGGCGCGCACGCCCGGACCATCGGCGAGGCGTTCTTCGACATCCTGGGTCGGATCGCGGCGGCGGATCCCGCCGGCCTGCCGCTCGCCAAGGCCGCTGAGCTCCCGGCGCCGCAAGACTGCTGGCGGATCGCCATCGATCACTGGGCGGCCGTCATCGAGGCCGACGAGCAGCATCCGCAGCCGATCGTCCGCGCCGCCATCCGCGCCCTGCGCCGCAAGCCGCCGCCGCCTCCAGCTGCGGTGCGGGTGGTGCACGGCGACTATCGCGGCGGCAACTTCCTGCACGCGCCCGACGGGGCGATCCTGGCGGTGCTGGACTGGGAGATGGTGCATCTGGGCGATCCGCTGGAGGACCTGGCCTGGGCCATTGACCCGCTATGGAACCCGTTCGATGCGACGACCGTCGCCGCCATGATCCCGCGCGACGAGGCCTTGGCCATCTGGTCGAAGGCCAGCAGCCTTTCGGTCGACGAGAACGCCCTGGCCTGGTGGTCGCTGTTCGCGGCCGTGAAGGGTCAGGCGATCTGGACCTCGGCGGCCAAGGAATATCGCGACGGCGGCTTCAAGGAGCCGATCCTGGCGGTGTCGGGCTGGTACACCGCCCGCCGGCACGACGAGATCCTGGCCGCCGCTCTGATGCGCCTGGAGGGTCTGTCATGACGCCCAGCCTGCCCGACATCCTGGTCGGCAACTTCATGTGCATGGCCGATCCCGGTCCGCCCGAGCAGCAGGGCGAGTTCATGGCCGGCAAGGTCGGCCTTGTGGCGCTGCTGTCGCTGCTGGCGGCCCAGGAGGCCGAGCGCGGAGCGGCGTCGCGGGTGACCGAGAACGCTCTGATCCGTGCGGCGCTGACCGAGGCGGCGGCCGACTATGGGCTGGAGGTCGCCATCCTTCCGTCTACGGATGAAGTGACCTTTTCGGCGTTGGACCGGGTCAACGCGGCGCTGCGCACGGCGTTGATCGGCTTGCACGCGGCGGTCGAGGCGCGGGACGACACGGCGCGTCACCACGCTATCCTGCGGCTCTACGTGAAGATGGCCGACCTGCGGCGGCTAGACTTGCCGCCGCTGCCGGCGCGGTAGACGCCGCTATCTGTGCTTGTTGTGCTGGGCCTGCTCGGCGGGCGAGATGTCCAGCGGGGCAGGCGCGGCGGCGTTGTAGGCGCCGGTCTGGTGCAGGTCCATCACCACGCTGCGGTGGCCCTCCCAGATCATGTGCAGGGCGACATAGAGCACGATCGCCAGGCCGACGAAGCCGATCCAGCGGTGCTTGTGCAGCAGGTTGGCGATGGCGTTGGCCGCCAGGCCCATCAGCGCGATCGACAGCAGCAGGCCAAAGACCAGGATACCGGGATGCTCGCGCGCGGCGCCGGCCACGGCCAGCACGTTGTCCAGCGACATCGAGACGTCGGCGATCAGCACCTGCAGGAAGGCCTGCTTGAACGACTTGGGCTGACGGGTCGAGGCGTCGGCCGCGGCGTCGGCGTCCTCGTGGGCCTGCTCGCGCAGCTCGCGCCACATCTTCCAGCAGACCCACAGCAGCAGCAGGCCGCCGGCCAGCAGCAGGCCGATGACGCCCAGCAGCCAGGTGGTGATCAGGGCGAAGCTGATCCGCAGGACGACCGCGGCGCCCAGGCCGTACAGGATGACCTTTTTGCGATCCTTGGGCGGCAGGCCGCCGGCGGCCAGGCCCACGGCCACGGCGTTGTCGCCGGCCAGGACCAGGTCGATCATCAGGACTTGCAGCAGGGCCGTCAGTGGACCTTGCAGGCCGCCCAGGTGGGCCGTCAGAGCTTCGAACATGTACACTCAATGCGGTGAGGCGCTTGGTGATGCAAGGCGCAAAAAGCGAAGGCCGGACGCAAATACGACGACGCCCCGGATCGTGGATCCGGGGCGTCGCTTTTTCGTCCGGCGCAGGCCCTAGTGGGCGTGCTCGGGTTCCTTGTGGTGAGCGTCGTGATGCCCGTGGTCGGCGGCGTGGCCGTGACCGTGGTCGGCGTGGGCATCGTGGCCATGGTCGTCATGACCCGCGGCGTGTTCGCCGTGATGCGCGTCGTGACCGTCGTGACCATGCGCATCGTGGCCGTGGGCGTCATGGCCGTGATCGTCGTGGCTGACCGGCTGGGCCGAAGCGGCGGCGACCATCGGGTTCACGTACGAGACGTGCTCGGCCGGCGCGTGCGGCTCGGGATGAGCCTCGGCATGCAGGTCATGGCCATGGCCATGGTCGTCATGCCCGTGAGCGGCGTGACCGTGGTCGTCGTGCGCATGGGCGTCATGGTGACCGTGGTCGTCATGCCCATGAGCGTCGTGGTGACCGTGATCGTCGTGGCCGTGGCCGTGATCGTCATGATGCGAGACCGCCGAGGCGACCGCCGCGCCCGCCACCGCGCCGCCGGCGGCGGCGACGAACGGGTTGACGTACGAGACGTGCGACGAGGCCGGGGCGTGCTGCTCCTGCTCGAATTCCATCTCGTTGCGGCCGTAGTCGGTCAGGGTGCGGTACTTGCGCTGGCGCTCGGCGCGGCGGCGCGAGGCCGCGGCGTTGCGCGAGACGCCGACCAGGATGATCAGGGCCAGCAGCACCAGGGCGATGCCCAGCGCGGTCTTGATCGGCACCGAGCCCAGGCCCGGCAGCGAGATGCTGCCGTTCAGGGCGCCCAGGTCCAGCTTGCCCATGCCCTTTTTGGCCTGTTCCGGCAGGGCGGCGACGCGCTTGCTGATCTCGCCCAGCGAGAAGCCTTGCGGGGTCTTGGCGCCGTTCAGCTCGACGCCGAACTGCGACTTCAGTTGACCCTTGGCTTCCGGACCCGGCTTGACCTGCCACGCGAAGGTGGTGGGCTCGCCCGGCTTGACCACGGCCGTCTGGCGGCCGTTCGGGGTGACTTCATAGCCTTCGCCCGACAGTTCGGCGTAGGCGCTGGTCTTCTTGGCGGCCTTGGTCAGGCCCAGCTTGGCGGCTTCCTGCTTGATCAGGTCGCCCAGCGTGGCCGGCAGCGACAGGGTCACCTGGCCGGGCTGGTTCTTGGAGAGGCTTTCACCGGCGGCCAGGACGGCGCCGTTGGTGGCGGCGGGCGCGACGGCGGCCTGCAGCTTCTCGAGCTTGGTGGCGGGCTTGGCCGGAGCGGCCGGAACGACCGGCGGCTTGGCGGCCACGACGGGCGGCTTGGCCAGCGGCGCGGCGGGCGTGACCGGCTTGGCGGCCTGGATGGGGGCGGGCGCCGGGGCGACGGTCTTCGGCGTCACCGGCTTGACGTTGGCGACGACGGCCGGCTTCGGAGCCGGCTTGGGCGCTGCGACCGGATGAGCGACGGGCTTGGGCGCGGCCGGGATCGTCGCATAGACGCGGTGCGGCTTCTGCTCGTGACGGGGGGCGCCCTTCGGGTTGGCGATCGGACGCATGGCCGTGACCAGCGTGCCGTCCGGACGGCGCCAGGTCTTCAGATGCGAATTGCGCGACGGGGGCGGCAGCGGGCTCGACGTCACATTGGCGTCGGCCTGAGCCTGGGCTTGCGCCTGGCCGGGACCGCCCAGCAGGCCGTCCTGAGCCTGATCGGCGCTGGGCGGCGGAGCCGCGCCCATCAGCTCAGGCGTCATCGACGCATCTTGCCGCTCGCTGGGCGGCGGCGCCGAGGCGACCTGGTCGCCAGCGCTGCAGCCGGCAAGCGCGAGAACGCCAACCGCCGTGGTGGCCAGGGCGGCCAAGCGTACCTTACGTCCCAACATCGGGTCCCCCGATCCCATGTCTAACTTCTCCGCGAGCAAGCGCTCGCGGACCACTGTTCGCGAGAAAAGCACGAGCTTGCGACGAAATCAAAACGGTTAAGAGGGATTCACGAAACAGTTTCGTCCTGCGCGCGAACTTTAGAAGCTTCGTAGAGCGCGATGGCCGCTGCGGCTGAGACGTTCAGGCTCTCGAAACCGCCCGGCATGGGGATTTTTCCCAAGGCGTCACAGTGTTCTGCGACAAGACGGCGAACGCCTTCGCCTTCCGAACCCAGAACGAGGACGGTGGGCTGGTGGTCCAGCACGGCCTCCAGACTTTCTTCCGCCTCGCCGGCCAGGGCCACGGCGCGCCAGCCCATGTCGGCCAGTTCTTCCAGCGCCCGGGATAGATTGACCACGCGCGCGTGCGCGACCTTGTCCACCGCCCCGACGGCGGTCTTGGCCAGCACGCCGGAGAGCACGGGCGCGTGGCGGTCCTGCAGGATCACGCCCTTGGCCCCGAACGCGGCGGCCGAGCGGAAGATGGCGCCGATGTTCTGCGGGTCGGTGATCTGATCCAGCATGACCAGCAGGCCGCTGGCCGGCGACCCCATCTCGGCGATCGACAGAGACTCGGCCTCGTCGATCTTCAGCGCCAGACCCTGGTGCACGGCGCCTTGCGGCAGATGCTTGGCGATCTCCTGGCCTTCCATCACCTGCAGGCACGCCAGCTTCTGAAGATTGGGGGCGAGTCGCTTGGCGCGGTCCGGAGTCGCCAGAAGGCGCTTCGGAGCGGGCCGCAGGGGGTTCGAAAGCGCCGCCTCGACGGCGTGAGTCCCCCAAATCCAGTCCTTGGCGTCGCCTTGGCCGCGAGAAAAGTTGTTCTCTTTCCGTGGCTTGGAACGAAAATCGCGTCCGGGTGCAGAAGGACGTTTCCGGTCGTTGCGTTCGGAATGAGAGGACACTATAAGACGCGCTCCGATTTGGGGCCCAAGGGCTTCTCGGGCCAGCCGGCGCTGCTCTTAGCATCGTCCGTCACCGGTCCAAGAAGCTTTTGTTCCAGTTCGAAGTTCAACGGCTTGCTGTTGCGCATTGAACCGGGTAAAGGCCGCCGGCTTCGGAACTCCGTCGCGTGCTTGGGGGAATGTCCCGAGTGGCAAAGGGGGGGGACTGTAAATCCCCTGGCGTACGCCTTCGCAGGTTCGAGTCCTGCTTCCCCCACCATGCACGCGACGAGTTCCGAGGGCAGGCGACGCCTGAAGGCAAGCATGGCGTCCCAGAGCCGTAAGACCGGGAGCCGACGCGACCCCGCAAGCCCCATTTTTGGGTGATGGGCGGGTATAGCACAATGGTAGTGCAGCAGCCTTCCAAGCTGAGGATGCGGGTTCGATTCCCGCTACCCGCTCCAGCTCCCCATATGAGTTACCCCAACAACACCCGCCGGCGCGAAGGTAGAGACGATGGCCAAGGAAAAGTTCGAACGCACTAAGCCGCACTGCAACATCGGCACCATCGGTCACGTTGACCATGGCAAGACGACGCTGACGGCTGCGATCACGATCACGCTGGCGAAGTCGGGCGGCGCG
>Ga0209023_10004273_pt1 | contig 16385 bp, 14 predicted proteins | sample LakOneMetagenome_FD_187468 | JGI IMG/M metagenome (GOLD analysis project Ga0209023, IMG submission 187468) | Freshwater and sediment microbial communities from Lake Erie, Canada (SPAdes) (version 2) | ecosystem: Environmental > Aquatic > Freshwater > Lentic | place: Lake Erie, Canada... | reverse complement strand
TTCCGATCTCGCTGCCCACCGAGGCGTTGGTGTCGTCGAACCGCAAGATCCTGATCGCCGGCGCCTTCGGCGGAATGTTCCTCGGGTTGCTGGCGTCGGTGGTGGCGGCCCGCATCTCGCGCAAGGTGCTGGACGACGAAGAGGCATCGGAGATCATCGGTCATCCGCTGGCCGGGGCGATGCCGGCGTATCACATCTCCTCCGACCGGCGAGCGATCGTCGAGTACCTGCCGGCCGAGGCAACTCAGTTCGTCGATCACCTTCGCGTCCGGCTCGACGCACTCGACCGTCGGCGTCGGGCGCTGGTCGTCACCGTCACCGGCACCGACGTCTCGGTGGGCACCACCGCAGTCGCGGGCGCCCTCGCCAACCGCTTCGCGATGAACGGCTCCGATGTCATCGTGCTCGACGCCGATCCGCTGCACCCCGAGCTCAGCGAACTGTTCGAGCTGAAGTCCCGGCCCGCTCGCGCCGCCGCATCCTCCGCGATGCCGCCCACCGATGCCCGCCGCGTCCTGCGCGAAACGCAGATACCAGGGTTGTGGGTGGTGGCAGGCAGCGATCTCGCCGAAGGCGTGGCCCTGCGCCGCGAAGACACGGCGCGGGCGCTCGAGCTGCTCGACGGTCTCGCCGACGTGATCATCGTCGACGGAGGCCCGTTCCTCGGTGCCGCATCCACGGTGCAGTTCGCTCACCACGCCGACGCGGCGGTGCTCGTCATCCCCCGTCACCGCCAGTTGAAGCAGGCGCTCGAGCTGATCGCCACTCAGCTGCACGAGCAGCAGCACAACGTGCTGGCCGTGTCCACCCCCATTCCCAGGCACCGCCCCACTTGAGCCCGATGAGTGTGGCGGTCGTCATCCCCGTCGGCTCGGTCGACGCAGCGCTCGAGCCGCAGATCCGGCGTGTGCTGGGTCAAGCCGGCGTGCAGCTGCACGAGCTGGTGCTGTCCGTCAACTCGTCGGCCGCGCCAGTCGTGCAGGCTGTGCAGGCGGTCGTCGCTGCAGTCGGCGATCCGCGGGTGCGCGTGGTCGACTCGTCCGCGCAGCGCGGTGCGGCGCGTGCGCGCAACGTGGGCGCTGCAGCCACGGGGTGCGACCTCATCGCCTTCTGTGATGCCGACGACCTGGTGCACGAGGGCTGGCTGAAGGCATTGGTCGCCGGGCTCTCCCGTTTCGACGCGGTGTCGGGCAAGACGATCGACGTCTTCCCCGAAGCACGGATGGCCGCCTGGTACCCGCCGGCCACGCCCGGCGACCTGAACAGCTTCCTGGGGCGGCCCTACCTGCTCACGGGCAACCTTGCCGTGCGGCGCGGCGCATTCGAGGCGGTCGGCGGGTTCGACGAGTCGCTCACCCGGTGCGAAGACATCGCCATCAGCTGGGCGCTCACCGACGCCGGGTACACCATCGGGTACGCCGACGACGCCGTCATCGACTACCGCCACCGCGCCGGTGTCGTGCCGATGATGCGCCAGTACTACCTGTACGGTCGCGGGATGAGCGAGGTGCTGCGCAGATTCGGGGCACCGAGCGGCGAGGGTCGGTCGTCGACAGGTGGCATCCGCATGCTCAAGCCCAACGGCCAGCGTGCCTCCCGCCACACGTTCGTCGGCACCCTGCGGCGCGGGGCGCTCGCCGCCGGGCGTGCGCGCGGGCTGCTGCCGTGGCCCAGGCGGGCACCGGGCGCGGTGCACACATGAGCACCGAGGTGGTGGTCGCGGGGCCGTTGGCCCACCGGCCGATGGGCCACATCCCGGTGCTCGACGGCTTGCGCGGCGCAGCCATTGCGTTCGTGTTCTGCGTGCACCTGTACTCACCGGTGTTCTCCGGTGGCAGCTCGGGTGTCGATCTGTTCTTCGTGCTCTCCGGCTTCCTCATCACCAAGCTGGCGCTGGAAGAAGCCGATCGCAGCGGTGGTCTGTCGCGCAGCCAGTTCTACCTGCGACGCGTGTTCCGCATCTTCCCCGCGGTCATGGCCATGCTCGCATTCCTGCTGGTGGCCTCGTTCACGTACATGAGCGACATCGGCAACTCGCTGCGCCGCGAGATCCTGCTGGCGGCCGCTTCGATGGGCAACCTGTGGCCGGTCTTCTACGGCTTCGAACCTCGGCGGGTGCTGGGCCACACGTGGTCGCTGGGCATCGAGGAGCAGTTCTACCTCCTGTGGCCGCTCGTCCTGTGCCTGGTGCCCATCTCGTTCGTCGCGCCCCGTCGGTTCGCGAAGTGGGTGGCCGCCGTCACCCTGGCCTCCGTGCTGATCGGGCGTCTGATCGTCGTCGGTGTGCTCGACTACCCGCACTGGAAGGCGATTCCCTTCCTCGACTTCGATGGCCTCGCCCTCGGGTGCATCCTTGCGCTGGTGCTGCACACCGACGATGCCGGTCGTTGGCTGCGGGTGCCGCAGTGGTTGCTCGGGGTCGCCGCGGCACTGGTCGCGATCGACCTGTTCGGTGCTCGCGCCTACATCGACCACGACACGTACGACCTGCGCAGCCTCGTGTTGCGTGGCTGCTTCCTGCTCGTGGTGGCCGCAATGGTGCTCCAGCCCGCTACGGCGTGGGGTGCTGTGCTGCGCCTCAGCCCGCTCGAGTGGCTCGGCAAGCTGTCCTACTCGCTCTACCTCTGGCACGTGCCGGTGTTCGCGATGTTCAGCCAGGAACGCAACCCCGATTCATCGCGAGCCGTGCTGGTCGTGCTCAAGGTGTCGTGCGCCTTCGGCGCGGCGGTGTTGTCCTACTTCCTCATCGAGCAGCCCGCCATCAGGTACGGCCGCCGGCTCCGCGACCGCCGGCGAGCGACCACGGCGTCCGTCGCCGGCGCGGTCGGAGACTCGGTCTGATGGCGAGCCCGCGGTCGGCGCCGCTCTGGATCGGCCAGACGCCGGCTCGCCAAGAGCAACCCGAGATCTGGTTCATGATCGCGGTGGCAAGCCTGACGTTCGCGCTGGTCGACGGCTTCGGTGCCTACGACCAACTGTTCGCCCTCACGCCCATGAAGTACGTCGGCCTGCAGTTGGCGATGCTGTTCGGTACGTTGCTGCTGTGCCCGCGAGGGGCCTACGGCCGGGTCGTGCTGCCATTGCCGGCGGTCGCGTTCGTGGGTTGGTGGCTGACGTCGTACCTGTGGGAGTCGAACCGCGCGGGGTGGTTCAGTGCCACCAGCCGCGACCTCGCCACTCTCGTCACGATCGTGGTGCTCGCGCAGGTGCTCGGCGTCGACGAGTTCATTCGCAGCCTGCTGCGCAGCGGCTACATCGCGATCGGCCTCATCTTCCTGGCCCTGGCCGTGCAACCGGGGCTCGCCTACGACGTCGGTGGGCCGGCGCCCGGTCTGCACGGCGGGTTCGTCCACAAGAACGCGATGGCGCCGTGCCTGCTGGTCATCGCCGCCGCGGTGCTGTGCTTCCACCCCGACCGGCGTTTCCGCCGTGGCTTCGTCGCGTTCGTCGCCGTGCTGCTCTTCCTCGGGCAGACCACCACCGGGCTGGCCACGCTGGCCGTCCTGGTGTTCCTCAACATGGTGCTCACCAACTACCTCGGCGTGGTCGAGCGGCTCGGTCGTGCAGCCGGGTCGTTGATGGTGGCCAGCACCATGGTGCTGGGCATGGTGGCTGCACAGAGCTTCAACTCGGTCGTCCGCCTCAGCGGCAAGGACCTCACGTTCTCCAGTCGCACCGTGATCTGGGAGGGCGTCACCACGGCCATCCGACAGCGGCCATGGCTGGGGTATGGCTACGGCGTCTGGCAGAACATCTGGGTCGACCCCATCCTCGCCATCAACATCCACAACGGTTTCCTCGTTGCCGAGAGTCACAGCGCTCCGCTCGACCTGATGCTGCGGTTGGGCATCGTCGGGTTCGTGCTGTACCTGGTGCAGGTGGTCAGCACTGCCAGAGTGGGTTGGCGCGGCCTGCTGCGGGGCGACCCGTTGGGGCGCATGGCGCTGCTGGTGGTCGCCGTCATCCTGCTGGTCGGGTTCTCCGAGTCGCTCACCGCGTTCGGCATCTGGCCGGCGCTGGTCATCGTGTTCGGATCGTTCAAAGCCGGCAGCGGTACGCGCTCGGCCTCCACAGAGCCGCCTCGGGCCAGGCGCCGTCTCGCCGGGCGGTACCCGGTCGTCAGCGGCCGCGCGACGTGAGCGACGACGCACCGCCCCCCGATGCGGGAGCGATGGCCAAGGGACTGCGCCGCCTCGGCATCGGCCGCCAGGCGCTGGGCGACGGCATGTCCGGCCTCGCCATCGAGGGCGCGCAACTGGTCGGCACCTTCGTGTTCTTCGCCATGCTCAGCCGACGCATCGGCCCCGCCGACTACGGCTCGTTTGCGGCGATGTACAGCCTCATCGGCATCTCGATCGCGCTGGCGCACATCGGGCCCGGCCTGGCGATGTTGCAGCACGCCATCGGCAACGACGTGAAGTCGGTGGGCCCCCAGTTCTTCACCATCTACGCGTGCTGCGTCGCGTTGGCCGTCGGCATCGTGATGGCGCTGTCGCCGCTGTTGCTGCCACGTGTGTCCACGTTGACTGTGGTGCTGTTCATGGCGGCCGAACTGTTCGGCGCGGCGCTGGTACAGGTGTCGTCCACCCTGCGCCTCATCGTCGTCGGCTTCCGGTCGACGGTGCCGTTGCAGCTGATCCCGGTGGTCATCAAGGTGGCCGCAGTCGTCACCCTGTTCGTCACCGACGAGCTCACGTTGCGCACGTACGGCTTGGTGTACGCATGCGCGTGCATCGCGGTGGGGGTGGTGGTCTTCCTGAAGGTCACCTCGACGCTGGGGATTCCCCGCCGGCTGAGCAGCATCCGCCGCGACCACCTGGGCACCACCGTCACCGTGTCGTCGACGATCTGGGTGTTCAACCTGCACAACGACGGCGACAAGCTGACGATGTCGGCCAACGACCTCGGCGCCGACGTCGGGCTGTACTCCGCCGCGTACCGCTTGGTGATGCTGGCCGTGATCCCGATCAACGCCCTCGTCACGTCGAGCTACCGCACGTTCGTCGACCCCAGTGTCGGGCACCACTTCCGGCGCGCCGCCAAGTACACGCTGGCCACCACGGTGTACTGCACGCTGGCCGCTGCGGCGCTGATCATCGCCGCACCCGTCGCCCTGCCACTGGTGGTGGGCGACGGTTTCAACGGAGCCGTCTCGATCACCCGCTGGCTGGCGCCGCTGATGGTCGTCCGCGGCTTCACTCACTTCCCGCTCAACGCGATCATGGGGTTGGGGCACCCTCGCGTGCGGCTGGCCTGCATCGCGGTGTCGGCGACGGTGGCCATGGGCGTGTACCTCGCGCTGATCCCCAGCATGTCGTGGAAGGGCGCGGTGATCGGCTCGTACGTCAGCGACACCGTCCTGGCGATCGCGGCCTGGACGATGCTGTGGCGGGTGCGCAACGACTGGCGGCAGGTGGGCGCAACCGAACCCGTCGGCATCGAACCCGAGGTCTCCTCAGCGGGCTGAGCGAGCGCCGCCGTGCCCCACGCAAACGGGGTCAGCTGCGGTGCCGCAGCCGCACGCCGCACACGCCCAGCACCAGGCCCACGCCGCGGCCGGCGAAGGCAAGGGCCCACCGGAACTGCGGAGCCGAGCGGTGCGCCAGCTGCACGATCGGATGCGCCACCCCGCGGGCCGCTCGCCTGGCGCCGCGCAGCAGCAGCCGCGATGGTGCGACCGCATGCGTGGAATGGTTGATCACTGCCTCGTTGTTCCCCAGCCAGGCCTGGCGCCACAGCTGGTACCGGAACGTCGCTCGCCGCCCGTCGCACGGCTCGTGCGAGACGGAACCGGCGGCGAAACGGATCTCGGCCCCGGCAGCGCCGGCGTCGGCGAAGAACACCATGTCCTCGCCCCCCACCTTGCCGAGCTCGGCCCGGAAGCGCACGCCGCTCGCGGCCAGCCAGGCGGACCTGAGCAGCACGTTCGCGGTGTTGCCCGACGTGGGCACGCTCTCGTCGGCGTAGAGCGCGTTCTCCTCGAGGAACGGCTCGCTGCTGAGCCACGGCGGTGCCTCCGCCGCAGCGAAGAACGCGCGGTGGCCCACCACGATGTCGGCCTGGCGGATGCGCGCGACCCGCAGCAGTTCGCGCAGCCAGCCAGGATCCGGCACGCAATCGTCGTCGAGGCAGGCCACGAACTCGCCGAGCGCCATCGCCGTCTCGATCGCGCAGTTGCGCGCAATGGCGATGTCGGCCGAGGCGGTGTTCCGGTACTCCAGGGGGATCGCGACAGTGGCCCGCAGGCCGGCCACCACCTCGCCGGCTCCGCCTTCGGGGCTGTCGTCGACGACCACGATGGCGATGGTGCCGTCGGCGACCTCTGTTGCGGCCAGCCCGGCGATGCGCTCGACCAAGGCTGCCAACTGGTCGTTGCGGCGGAACGTGCACACGGCGATCACGGCGGTGTGCGTGGCCGAACCCGGCGTGCTGCTCATGCGGTGCGAGCAGGCTGACGGATGATCGCCTTCGGCCCCACCACGGTGCATCCGGCGGGCACGTCGTCGAGCACGACGGCATTGGCCCCGACAGCCACATCGTCGCCGATGACGATGTCGCCGAGGATGACCGCGCCGGCGCCGATGTTGACCCGGCGACCGATGACGGGCGCCTTGTGCGGCTCGTGCAGGTGACGATTGCCGATCGTGACGCTCTGGCGAAGGGTGGTGTCGTCGCCGATGACGGCACTGCCGTGCACGACGATGCCGCCTTGGTGCTCGACGCACACACGCCGGCCGACGACCGCGCAGTGGGGCAGTTCGATGCCGTAGTGGTTGCGCACCCAGCGATACAGGAAGCGGTAGACCAGGGTGAGTGGGGCGCGCAGCGCCCGCGGCTGGACGGTGAGGCGCCAGTTGCCGAAGCGATGCACCACGACGGCTCGGAAGCCTGGAAGCGTGGCATCGCGGCCGTGCGTTGCGTAGTCCTCTCGGCACAGCTGGAGGAAGGAGCGCTCGTGGCTGGTGGACACCGTCACGGGGGTGAGCTCATCGGTCATCGGGCGGCCGCCTCCGTTGCGTCGTCGAACAATGCAGCGAGCGTAGGTGCGTTCGACCGGATGTCGTGTCGAGCGGCCACGGCGGCGGCGGCGCCGGCCACCAGGCGGGTGCGCAGCGAGTCGTCGGCCAGCAGGCGTGCCAGCGCGTCGGCGAGCAGATCGGCTCGGGCCGCGGGCACCACCAGCGCCGTCTCGCCGTCGATGGCCAGTTCGGGGATGCCGCTGATGTAGGTGGTGACGACCGGCACCCCGCGCGCCATCGCCTCCATGATCACCACCGGCAACCCCTCGGCGAAGGTGGGCAGGCAGAACACATCGGCCGTCGCCAGGAGTTCGGCAACGCGCACGGGTGGCTGCGGCCCGTGCCACGTGATCGCCTCCGCGACGCCTGCGGCCTCGGCGCGACGGCGCAGCTCGGCCCCGTGGCCGTCGGGCTCGGGGCCGACGGCATCGACCGCCACTGTGATGCCTCGCTCGCGCAGCAGGGCGAGTGCATCGATGAGCACGGCGTGGCCCTTCTCGGCCGACACGCGTGCGACGATGGCGACGCGCGGGGGAGTGTGCACCGGCTCGTCTGGTCGCAAGGTGAAACGCGTCAGATCGATGCCGCAACGGACGACGTGCAGCTTTGGCCAGTCGACGGGTTCGCTGATGCGCATGAGCTGCGCGCGGGTGAAGTCGGAGATGCACGCGACGAACGACGCCGATGCGACCTTCTGACGCAACTGGGCTTCGCTCTCGTCGACGAACTCGTGCCAGCCGTGGATGGTGGTGCTCCACCGGTAGTGCGCACCGTGGCGATGACGATGGGCCACCTCGACCGCGTACCACGCGATGGATGCCGGCGTCTGGCCGAAGTGAGCGTGCACGTGGGTGCTGCCGGAGCGCCGCATGGCGCGGAACACCAGGATGCCCTCCGCCAGGTGGAAGCAGCGCCACAGCCGCGGCCGCAGCCCGGGCGGGCCCGATCGCAACGGGATGGCCAGCACCGATGGATGGCGCAGCACGGTCGCGGCAACCGCGAGCAGTGCTCGCCACTTGGCGGTGGCCTTGAGGTAGGTGGTGTGTTCGTGCCGGCCCTTGGTGTCGGCCCGGCGATCGGCCTCGGAGACGGTGTTGATGGAGATGACACGGACCTCGACGCCCAGGTGCTCGAGCGCGTCGATCTCGTCGGCGATGAACGTGTGCGAGACCGCGGGGAAGTGCGTCGCGACGTAGGTGATGGGCTGGCGCGTGTGGGGGTGCTGCATGCGGGCTCTCCGGACCGAGGTCGCGGCCGCCAGCGTATCCGTTGCGTCGCCCGGTGCAGGTAGCCTCGACCGGGACGTTCGGGAGGATCGTGTTCCAGCGCTACTTGCACCTCACGGGCATACCTGCCTATCGCACACCAGACGGCGGCATCTTCCTCGATCCCCTGTGGGAGCGCGATCTCAGCCGTCACACCTACTTCGGCGCCGAGGTGCGTGTGCTGTGCCCGATGATCTCGGTGGCCACCCCGCCCGCCGGCACGGTGCCGTCTCGCTTGCCTGGCTGCGAGTTCCGCGGCCTGCCGCACGCCACGAACCTGCCCAAGTATCTGCTCTCCGGCGACTGGTTCCGTGCGATCTGGCGCATCTGGCGCAACCTGGCCTGGCCCGACGTTGCGTTCATGGGGTTTGTCGAGCACCCCATCCCGTACGGCTGGGTTGCTGCGCCCGCCGCCCGGCTGCGGAAGGTGCCGTGGTACACGTTCATCGAATCGTCGCCATGGCGTGTGCCGCCCGGGGTGACACCGAAGTGGAAGCACCGCCTGAGGGCCGCGGTGGCCGAACGCATCAACGGTTTCCTCTTCCGGCGGGCGGCGTTCGCGTTCGTGTCGCAGCCGGTGTACCAGCACTTCCTCCGGCCGGGCTGCCCGCACCTGGTGTCGCCCGCCTCGTGGTTCCTGCACGACGAACTGGCCACTCCGGCGCAGATCGCCGAGGCCCGGGCCGTGGCAGCCGACCGGCCGCTGCACCTGATGTTCCTCGGCCGGCTCGACCCCGGCAAGGGCATCGACGTGCTGCTGGAGGCGATCGAGCTGCTCGACACGCCCGGCAACGACTTCACCCTGACGGTGATGGGCGGCGGCCAGTTGCGGCCGCGGGTAGAAGCCGCGGCAGCGGCTGCCCGGCACGTGCACGTGGTGCTCGGCGCCCCCGTGCCGTACGGGCCGGAGTTCTTCGCCGTACTTCGCGGTGCCGACGTGCTGCTCGTGCCCAGCCTGGGCGACGAGCAGCCGCGCAACGTCTTCGACGCGTTCTCGCAGGGGGTGCCCGTGCTGGTCTCCGACACCAGTGGGTTGCGCTCCATCGTCGACGACGGCGTCACTGGGCACCTGCTGCCGGTGGGCGATGGGTCGGCCCTGGCGGCAGCCATCGAAGCCATGGCCGAGCCTGGCGAACGTGCCCGCTGGGCGGCGTATGGCGACGCCGGCTACGAGGTCGCCAAGGGGTACGACCACGACGAGATGCACGCTCGCCGAGCCGAGTTCGTCGCCGGGCTGCCGGCGTCGCTAGCTGGCCGCTGACCGGGTGCGGTGGCGCGTGTGGCGCCACTCGCGCCACACGAGCGGCACGAACGCGATGTCGTCGACCAGGTAGCGCTTGGCCAGGCGCCGCGGGTGCGACACCAGGCGGTAGCACCACTCCAACCCGCTGCGCTGCACCCAGCCGGGGGCACGGCGCTGCAGCCCCACGTGGAACTCGGCGGAGGCGCCGAGCAGCATGAACCACGGTGCGGTGCCTTCCGGGGGTGCGGCCGACCGCACCACTCGTTCCAGTTCGTGCCCCTTGTTCATCGCCAGGCCGACCACCACTGCGGCTGGCCGCAGCCGGCCGACCGCATCATGGATCTGGGCGGCAAGAGCGGCGATCGCAGCAGCGTCGGTGGCCTGGAAGATCGGCGGCACGATGTACTCGGCGTGGGGATGCTGTGCGTTCAGCCGAGCGGCCAGCTCGTCGCTACTGGCGACGATCACCACCGGTAGCCCACGGGCACAGACCTGCTGCCACCAGGCGGAGAAGAAATCGCTGCCGGTGAGGCGGCGCGGCAGGCGGCTGCCCAGCAGGCGGCTGGCCCAGATGATCGGTGCACCGTCCGGTAACACCAGTTCGGCGTCGATCGCCACGGCGCGTTCGGCGGGGTGCTGGGCGTAGCGCACGAGGTGATCGACGTTCGGCGTCACCATGGTGCGCCAACCGGCCGCCGACACCCCGTCGCCGTCGGCGTCGAGCACGTGCTGGGCCACCTGTTCGATGGTGGCGTCGCCGACGAAGTCGAGGCCGAACAGCTGCACCCGCTGCACGGTCACGTGCCCTCGGCCCACAACTGCTCCAGGCGGCGCCGGTAGCGGGCAGGGTCGAGGCCGTCCTTGGAGTGGATCATCACCGCGACGGTCGCCGGGTCGAACGACGAGAAGAACTCGTCGAACTCGTGCTCGTCGCGCAGGTCGACACCCCATGAGGCCTTCACCAGCGGCACGGTGGAGGGGTGGTGGCCCGACGACGGATAGCCCTGCACGCCTCGCGTGTGGGTGCCGTAGAGGATGTACTCGGAGAACGTGGGAAGGCGCATCAGCGCTGCCCGCCAATCGCTGCCGGTGACGGCCTCGATGCGCTCGATCATCGCCACGACGTTCTGCCGCCGCCAGCAGATGAGGTTGCCGACGTGGCCGCGCGCCGGCACCGCCGCGGCGTCGAGCCCCAGCAGGCCCGCGGCCGTGGAGGTCCAGCGGCGAACCTCGTCGTTGACGAACTCCACGTCGAGGAGGGCCACGGAGTCGTCGGCGAGCACCTTGCTGGTGTCGAACGGGCGCACGAAGGCGACATCCGAGTCGCAGAACATCGACACGTCGGCGCCGACCTGGCTGGCGACGGCGATCTTCAACACCTGTTGGATGATCCAGCCACGGGTGGGCCGTGACCGCAGGCTGAGCCACAACGACTTGCGGCCCGGCATGCGCCGGACCCACCAGGGGAGCAGGTCTTCCGAGGTGATGATGGTGGCCCGGTCGGAGAGGTGCTGGAAGTGGCGGAGGTCGCGGTGGTCGACGACGAGATGGTGCGACAACGTCGGCGCGCACCGTTGCACGGACTCGACCAGCAGCTCGCAGCGGGCGAGGTCGGGCAGGTACGTGGGGGTGACCAACGTGCACTGCGGCGAAAGGGGATGTCGCGGAGGTTCCATGAGCAGGCTCGCGACAACGCCCGAGCCGATGGAGCCGCCGTCGCGTGGCGCACGCTACCAGTTCGGCGGAACCCTCGTTCGCCTACGGCTGGTAGTCGGCGACGCGGAGCAGCGGGATGATCTTCTCCATGTCGGACGACCCCCCGTACTCCCAGAAGGCGAACAGCGGCTTCATCTGCGCCTCGGTGACGGTGCGTTTGTCGGCGTAGAACTGGGGCCACGGGCCGCCGCAGAAGTCGCCCACGAAGGCTCCGTAGCGCTGCAGCGCGTCGAACACCATGTTGCCCAGCGGGCTGAGGCCGGCCGGGCGCGGTGTGCCGGCGGGGATGCCGATGCGGCTACCGATCTTGATGGGGCCGTAGGCCCCGCCGTTGTCCCATGCGGTGGCGGGCCAGCGGTAGTCGGGCGTGGCGCCCGCCTTCAGCATCGGTGCCGTGATCGCCAGCGCCAGCGCATGGTCGATCGAACCGCGCTGCAGGTCGTCGCCCGTGATCAGGCCGCCGGCCCACGACAAGTTGGAGGCGCGCGTGCCGTCGTTGCTCGGTGAGCCGGCGCCAGGGCCACTGGTGATGCTGCCGACTGCCCACGGAGCGCCGACGGAGCGGGTGGTGACGCGCCGGGTGATGGGGTTGACCAGGGCGTTCCACACCTCGTAGTAGGTGTCGCCGTCGACCAGCACGAGTACGTGATCGACGTCGCCGCCATCCATCAGGTCGGCCGGGGCATGCACCGTGAACGTCGTCGCGGGGCGCACTCGGTGCCACAGGGCGGCGTCCAACCGCGGCAGGTCGAACGTCCAGACCGGGTCGGTGGGAGTGGAGCGGAAGATCCCGACGCTCTGGGTGTTCACCCACCAGTGCAGCGCCGTGCTGCCGTTCACCGGTGTCGCCAACTGATGCAGGCGAGCGTGGTTGAACCATTGTGTGCCGGCCGCGGTGGTCGTGTTCCAGGGCGAGTTGGCGGCAAAGGGCCGGCCCCCGCGTGTGGCATCGAGGCGTTGGTGTTGGCGCTGTGCAACGGCGACGGCGGAGGCGCCGCTCTGTGCGGCATCGGTGACGCCGACGGGAGCGCTTGCCGCAGAGGTCGCCACATGGCCGACCAGCAAGGATGCCAGCGCAATGGAGAGTGCGGCCCAGCGGCAGGTTCGTCGATTCATCGCGCGTTCTCCAGTGATCTACAGAGTTGAGCGCCCGCTCGCCGGCGACGTGCGCCGAAGTGGACAGCATAGCCGAACATGACGAAATGATGACGAATATGTCGATTGGAGGTCGGTCGACACGCGGGCGCCGCCGCTCAGCCGGGCCCGGCGGCGCATCGTTGCAGGTCGGCGGTGTCGACGTCGGTGGCCCGCACCACCAGCCAGTAGTCGTGCTCGTTCCACGGCAGCAGGCCGGCCGAACGGATCGGCCCGACCACCTCCAGGTCGCTCAGGGGGATGTCGGGTGTCGGCTCGGGTGCGCTCGGCAGCAGCACTGCCATGCGCCGGGTGTCGGGGAAGTAGAGCTGATCGATGGTGTGCGGGAGGCCGTCGTCGGCCTGCTCGTCGCCTCTCGACGCGGCGATGCCGTCGTAGTGCATGCCATCCCAGAAGAATCCGGCATCCAGCGACTCCGGTGGGAAGCCGAGGCACTGGACGATCTCGCCGGCCCGGGCGGTGCCGTCGTTGGCGGTGATGGTCTGGTCCAGCTCCCAGTACGACAGGCCGGCCACGAGCGCCGTGAGCACCAGTGTGGACGCACGGGCCGCGACGGGCGTCAGGAAGATCCACGTGAGGGCGATCATCCCGCTGAACAGCGAGTAGCGGCTGAAGTACGTGGACGTCAACACCACCAGCAGCTCGCCGGCCAGACAGATCGCGAGCGCACGGGCCAGCAGGGCCGACGCGGAGAGCGTGGGCGGAGTGGTGCGTTCGGCCCACCAGCCCTGCGCCACCCAGACGCTTCCCCAGGCTGCGAACGCGAACGCCACCAGCAGCGGTGCGGCCGAGCGCCACTCGCCGAAGTGATGCCACATCTCGGTCATGAAACCGCGCTCTTGCGGCGCCCGCTGTCGGGTGACGTGGCCGGCGGCCAGCAAGCCGGTGCCGAGTGCGACGCACACCACCAGCAGGCCACCGCGCAGTGCCGGGCGGGTGACCAGCCAGGCGACACCGAGTGCGATCAGCAGGCCGAGCGACACCGCGTTCCACTGACCGGCGGCGAGGATGGAGCGCGGGTGGAAGCCGATCTCCACCGCTCCGCCGTTCGGCACACCACTGCGCCACAGGTAGAACGGGGCGGCGAGCGTGACGAACACGATCGCGAACACCTTCCACGCGACGCGGAACCGAGCGCGGCACGCCCACAGCACCAGCAACGCGACCGCCGCGCTGGTGCCGGCCTGTTGGCGCACCGAGAAGCCGTAGAAGGCGGCGACGGCCGCGCCCCCGCCCAGCACCGGCTCGCTGCGCAGGAGGGCGAGCCATCCGGCGCGGGTGCCGACGCGGATGCCGGCCTGTTCGGCCCCGGATCGGGCCGGTTCCTGGGCCCTTGCCCACAGCTGCAACGACAGTGCGACCGCCCAGATTGCACCCGCCACGGCGAAGGTGTCGGATTGGAAGGTGCCGGCGACACCGACGAAACCGCTGTACGTGCCGAGCAACGTCAGCGCGACCAGCCGGCGGGGCACCCGCAGGGTGCGCAGCACGTTGCGGAACCCCAGCAGGGCCACGCCTGCCATGAACGACCCGAGCAGGTGCAGTTGGTCGCGGCCATAGCCGAACACGGTGGTCCAGATCTCGGCCACGGGCAGCATGCCCAGCAGGTTGATGTCGTTCCAGTCGACCAAGCGGATGGTGTGGTCGAAGTGGAACGAGGCGAAGATCCGCTCGTAGGCCCACGAGTCGGCGGCCGGGATGTGGTCGGCCCCTACCGCTTTGCGCCACAGGAACGGGGCCAGGCTGAGCAGTGCGATGACGGCCCACTCCACGGTGGCTCCACCCAGTCTGGCCAGGGGCAGCGCATGCCGCGATTCCGCGTGGGAACCCCTCGCAGCGCCGCTCGCCCGCATCTCGTCGCTCACCCTCTTCGCTTCGATGGTGGGATGTTAGATGCCACGAGGTCGCGGACTTGGAGTCCGCGACCTCGTGGTCGTGCGTCAGCTCGGAGCCGTGGCGTCACGGCTGGTAGTTGGCCACCCGAAGGAGCGGCCCGAGCTTCTCCATGTCGCTGCTGCCGCCGTAGTCCCACCAGGTGAACAGCGGTCGCATCTGGGCTTCCGTCACCGTGAACTTGTCGACGTAGAACATCGGCCAGGGCCCACCGCAGTAGTCGCCGACGAAGGCGCCATAGGTGACCAGCGCATCGAACATCTGGTTGCCGAGCGGCGACAGGCCTGCCGGGCGGGGGGTGCCGGCCGGAATGCCCAGGCGGCTGCCCATCTTGATCGGGCCCTGCGCCCCGCCGTTGTCCCAGGCAGTCGCCGGCCAGACGTAGTCGGGCGTTCCGCCCGCCTTCAGCATGGAGTGCGGCAGGGCGACCACCAGGGCGTGGTCGATCTTCCCGGCGGCCACGTCGCGGCCGGTGATCAGGCCGGCGGCCCAGGAGAAGTTCGCGGCCCGCACGCCGTCGTTGGTGGCCATGGTGCCGGCTCCGGGGCCGTTCACGAAGTCGCCTGTCGCCCAGCCGGGGCCGGATGCCCGGTTGGTGACCGTGCGGGTGACCGGGTCGACCTGGGCGTTCCACACCTCGTAGTAGCGGGTGCCGTCGATGAGCACGAGGATGTGATCCTCATCACCGCCGTCCACCATGTTCGCCGGAGCATGCACCTGGAAGGTCTGCGCCGGGCGGTTGCGGTTCCACAGCGGTGCGATGTACGCCGGCATGTTGAAGGTCCAGACCGGGTCGGTGGCCTTGGCGTAGTAGATGCCCACGCTGGAGGTGTTGACCCACCAGTGCTGGAAGGTGTCGCCGTTCACGGCGATCGGCATCGTGTGGAGGCGCACGGCGTCGAACCAGGTGGTGCTGGCCGGCGTGGGGGTGTTCCACGGCGAGCTCGCACCGAACGGCCGGCCGTTGCCGGCCACCATGGGCGGCGCGACGGTGGTCGTCGTCGGCGCCACGGTCGGCGGCACGGTGGGCGCCACAGTCGGCGGGACGGTGAGCGGCACCGTGCTGGTCGGCGCGGTGGTCGGCGCAGCGGTCGGCGCGGTTGTCGTGGCTGTCACCACCGGCGCTGCGGTGGTCGGCACCGGTGCGTGAGTGGTGACCGGCGGCAACGTCGCCGGTGTGGTGGTGGTGGGCAGCACCGTGATGGGGGCTACCGGGGACAGAGCGACAAGGGTGGTCGTGGGCGCTGGGGCAGCACGACGAGGGGGCCGGTCGGGGGACGCACAGCCGCCTCTCGCCAGTACAGCCACCAGTGCCACCACTGCCGTCTTGCCGGTCTTGCTGGCGACGAGTGAGCGGAGCATGCCTTGGTATCGTCGGTGCGCCAGCACCCCTTGAGGGTGCCGCAGTCAAGATACGCTCAAGCGTCGGTAGACCACCGTTCACCCCTTCGTATCCACTGTTCATCTGTGGTGTTCCTGGGGTTTGCAGTCGCAGAGCGCGGGCTCAGCGAATGGCCTGCACCTGCACGACGGCGCGCAACGGGATCGCGCCGTACACATGCGGGAACGCCTCGGGCGCGTCGCCCAGCTGCTCGTACACCAGCTCGGCTGTCAGCTGCGCTTCATCGATGTGCAGCAGCAGCAGCTCGTCGGCGTCGGAGTAGAAGCGCTCGACCACCCCCTGCCACTGCTCGGCGGTGCTGCAGTGGATGAAGCCTTCGGTGGCCAGTTCGACGCCGCGGGTGGAGCCGGTGTGCTCTCCCTCGGCCAGCGATCTCGCCCAACGGTCGGGGTCGGTGAGGTGGTAGATCATCACCCGTAGGCTTGCAGATCGATGCGCATCGACGTCTTCACCATCTTCCCCGGTCTCGTCGATGCCTTCTGCGCGGAGAGCCTCCTGGGCAAGGCGCGCGGTAGCGGCCTGCTCGACCTACGCCTGCACGACCCGCGCGATCACACCACCGACGTGCATCGCACGGTCGACGACGCGCCGTTCGGCGGCGGCGCTGGAATGGTGATGAAGGCCGAGCCGCTGTTCGACGCGGTGGAGGCCGCCGACCCGCCGCGGCCGCTGTTGCTGCTGGGGCCCGGCGG
>Ga0209023_10004272_pt1 | contig 16388 bp, 10 predicted proteins | sample LakOneMetagenome_FD_187468 | JGI IMG/M metagenome (GOLD analysis project Ga0209023, IMG submission 187468) | Freshwater and sediment microbial communities from Lake Erie, Canada (SPAdes) (version 2) | ecosystem: Environmental > Aquatic > Freshwater > Lentic | place: Lake Erie, Canada... | reverse complement strand
CCCCGGGTGCAGGGCATCCGGGGTGGGTTGATGCGTGGCGCTGACAGCGCCGAGGCTCAGGTTTTGGCGGGCTCGCGCAGCTCTTTGCGCAGGATCTTGCCGACATTGCTTTTGGGCAATTCGTTGCGGAATTCGACAAAACGCGGCTGCTTGTAGCCGGTCATGTTTTCGCGGCAGAACGCCTTTACTGCATCGGCCGTCAATGCTGGGTCTTTCTTGACGATAAACACCTTCACGGCCTCACCGGATTTGTCATCCGGCACGCCGATGGCGGCCACTTCCAGCACACCGGGCATCATTGCAATCACGTCTTCCACTTCATTGGGATAGACGTTGAAGCCAGATACCAGAATCATGTCTTTCTTGCGGTCGACGATATAGAAATAACCTTGTTCGTCCATCTTGGCCATATCGCCGGTATGCAGCCAACCGTCGGCATCCATGACCTTGGCAGTTTCTTCGGGACGCTGCCAATAGCCCTTCATCACCTGCGGGCCTTTGACACAGAGCTCGCCAATTTCACCCATGGGCAGGATTTGGCCATCTTCCCCTTTGATGCAGACCAGCGTAGATGGCACCGGCATGCCGATGGAGCCGTTGTAGGCGCGCAAATCCAGCGGGTTGATGCACACCGCGGGCGACGTTTCGGTCAGGCCATAGGCCTCCGCCAAGGTGGTGCCGGTCACCTGTTTCCACTTGTCGGCCACGGCCCGTTGCACGGCCATACCACCGCCCAAGGTCAGGTGCAGGTGCGAGAAATCCACTTGCTCGAAGCCGGGGGTGTTGAGCAAGCCATTGAACAGAGTGTTGACACCCGTGATCGCAGTGAAGCGGGTACTTTTGAGTTCTTTGACGAAACCGGGCATATCGCGCGGATTGGTGATCAATAGATTACTTGCGCCGAACTTGATGAACACCAGGCAGTTCGCGGTCAGCGCGAAGATGTGGTACAGCGGCAACGCGGTGACGATGGTTTCTTCGCCAAGCCTGATATTGGCCCCCACCCACGCCGCCGCCTGCTGCATATTGGCCACCAGGTTGCGATGGGTCAGCATCGCGCCCTTGGAGACCCCGGTGGTGCCGCCGGTGTATTGCAGGAAGGCCAAGTCGTCCAGCGTACTGCGGAGTTGGGGCAGCTGGTGCATGCGGCCGAGTGTCAAGGTGTCGCCGAAGCGCACCGCACCCGGGATATTGTAGTCGGGCACCATTTTCTTGATGTACTTGAGCACGAAATTGATGAGCGCGCCCTTGGGGAAGCCCAGCATGTCGCCCAACCCTGTCGTGATGGCACGCACGCCCGGCATCTGCGCCAACACTTCTTGCGCCACGTTGCCGAAGTTGTCCATCACCAACAAGACACTGGCCCCGGAGTCTGCCAACTGGTGCTTGAGCTCACGCGGGGTATACATCGGGTTGGTGTTGACGACGACCAGCCCAGCGCGCAAGACGCCAAAAATCGCCACTGGATATTGCAGGCAGTTGGGCATCATGATCGCGACGCGATCACCTTTTTTAAGTTTCAACTCGCCAAGCAGATAGCCGGCAAAATCACGGCTGAGGCGATCCAGTTCGGCATAGGTGATCGATTTGCCCATATTGATGAAGGCGGTTTTATTGCCGTACTGCGCAATTGCCTTGTCAAACACATCGGTGATCGACGCGAACTCGTTCATGTCGATTTCGGCGGGCACGCCGGCGGGGTAGTGGTCTAACCAAGGCTGTTGCGAACGCATGCACTGTTCCCCTGCAAGTGAGCCGGCGCAGTAGGTGCGGCGGCGTATGGATTCCGCTTTGATTTGAGCATAGCCTCCCATGCGTGACAAGCCGATCTGGTCAAGAGCAGGAATGCTGCAATGCGCAATTTCCATGTATTTCCCCGCATTGTGCTCGCCACCGTGCCGGCCTTGCTACTGATGGTGTCCGCAGCCTGCCACAAACAAGTGCCGGAACAGGCCGTGCGGGCGCAGCTTGCGGCGTTGCAGGCGGCAATGGATGCCCGCGACGCCACTGCAGTGCGCGATTTGCTGGCAACCGATTTCATCGGCGAGCAGGGGCTGGAAAAACGCGGCGCGCATCAACTTGCTGCTGGCCTGTTTCTGCGCTACCGCGAGGTAAGCGCGAAGATCGGCCCGATCCAGGTCGAGGTGCTCGATCCCAGCAACGCCATCGCCCGCTTCAACCTGCTGGCCACGGGCGGCAGTGGTGGACTGCTGCCCGACAGTGGCCAAGTATTCGCGGTGGAAACCGGTTGGCAGTACATCGACGGCCACTGGCTGCTGCGCAACGCAAGTTGGAAGCCTGCGTTGTAATGCGTTTCAATCTGCGCGCGCCGCCAACTGCCGCAGCACATACTGCAACACGCCGCCATGACGGGCGTAGTCCACTTCCTTGGGTGTGAGCAGCAATACATCGACTTCAAAAGTGATGATGCGGCCATCGACGCGGGTGGCGGTGACGGTGGCAAGCTTCGAAGCGCCATCGGCCAGCCCGGATACCGCGTAGGTCTCATGGCCATCCAGGCCCAGGCTGGCGGCGTTCTGTCCCGCGCGAAATTGCAGCGGCAGCACGCCCATGCCCACCAAGTTGCTGCGGTGGATGCGCTCGAAACTTTCCGCAATCACCGCTTTCACGCCGAGCAGCAACGTGCCTTTGGCGGCCCAGTCACGGCTGGAACCGGTGCCGTATTCCTTGCCGGCGATCACCAGCAGCGGGGTGGCGTCCGCTTTGTAGTGCATCGCGGCATCAAAGATCGCCATTTTCTCCGGCGGCTGCGCGCCGAAGTACAGGGTGTTGCCGCCTTCTTCGCCACCGAAAAACAAATTCTTGATGCGGATATTGGCGAAGGTGCCGCGTACCATTACATCGTCATTGCCGCGCCGGCTGCCATAGCTGTTGAAATCTTGCGGGGCCACGCCACGGGCAATCAGGTAACGGCCGGCCGGCGACTCTTTCTTGATGCTGCCGGCCGGGCTGATGTGGTCGGTGGTGATGGAGTCCCCGAAGTAGCCCAGCACGCGCGCGCCGTGGATGTCGTCGATGCGGCCCACCTGCATGGTCATGCCGTCGAAGTAGGGCGGGTTCTTGATGTAGGTGGACTCCGCATTCCAGGCATACAGTTCGCCATCCGGTGAGGCGATGGCGTTCCAGCGTGCATCCCCTTTGAACACGTCGGCGTAGTTCTGCTTGAACATGTCCGGGCCAAGCGTGGCCAAAATGGTGTTGTGGATGTCCTGGTTGCTGGGCCACAACTCTTTCAGATACACCGGTGCACCATGGGTATCGGTGCCCAGCGGCTCCTTGGTGATATCGAGTTCGGTGCTGCCGGCCAGCGCGTAGGCCACCACCAGCGGAGGGCTGGCCAGATAGTTCATCTTCACTTCGGCGTGGATGCGGCCTTCGAAATTGCGGTTGCCCGACAACACCGAGGCCACGCACAAATCACCGGCCGCAATTCCGGCGCTGACTTCGACCGGCAACGGGCCGGAATTGCCAATACACGTGGTGCAGCCATAGCCCACGGTGTAGAAGCCGATTTTTTCCAGCTCGGCCAGCAGCCCGGCGCGTTGCAGGTAATCCGTGACCACCCGTGAACCGGGTGCCAGCGACGTTTTGACCCACGGTTTGCGGGTCAGCCCACGTGCGGCCGCATTGCGCGCCAGCAGGCCAGCGGCCACCATGACGGCCGGATTGGAGGTATTGGTGCACGAGGTAATCGCGGCAATGACCACCGCGCCATCCTTGATCCGCATGTGGCTGCCGTCGATGGCGATATCGGCCTGGCCTTTGCCATGTTGTTCGTTGCCCACGGCCGCGCCACCACCTTCGGCGATGAAATCAGCCACCTCGCTGCTGCGCTTGTCGCGGGCGGCGGTGAGTTGGCTGATTGCCGCGCGGCTGGCACTTGGCATGTCGGTCAGCAAGACCCGGTCTTGCGGGCGCTTGGGACCGGCCAGCGAGGGCAGCACGGTGCCCATGTCCAGTTCCAAGGTGGCGCTGTACTGCGCGTGCGGGCTGCTGGCGTCGTGCCACAGGCCTTGCACCTTGGCATAGGCCTCCACCAGGGCGATCTGATCATCACTGCGACCTGACAGGCGCAGATAATTCAGTGATTCGGCATCAATCGGGAAAATGGCGCAGGTGGCGCCATATTCGGGCGACATATTGCCAATCGTGGCACGGTCGGCCAGCGGCAGGTGTTGCAGCCCAGCGCCGAAGAATTCGACAAACTTGCCGACCACACCGTGCCGACGCAGCATCTCGGTGACGGTCAGCACCAGATCGGTGGCGGTCGCCCCTTCCGGCAGTTTGCCGGTCAGCTTGAAGCCCACCACTTGCGGGATCAGCATGGAGGCAGGCTGCCCCAGCATCGCGGCTTCCGCCTCGATACCGCCCACGCCCCAGCCCAGAATGCCGATGCCATTGACCATGGTGGTATGGCTGTCGGTGCCAAACAGGGTGTCAGGGAAGGCCCACTGGACGCCATCCAGCTCACGCGTCATCACCACCCGCGCCAGATATTCCAGGTTGACCTGATGCACGATGCCGGTGTTGGGCGGCACCACCTTGAAGTTGCCAAAGGCCTTTTGCCCCCAGCGCAGGAAGCCGTAGCGCTCGGTATTGCGTTCGAATTCGATCCGGCCGTTGGCGTCCAGCGCATCGGGGCGGGCGAACACGTCCACTTGCACTGAATGATCAATCACCAATTCCGACGGAATCAGCGGGTTGATCTGCTCGGGCCGGCCGCCCAGTTTCACCACCGCGTCGCGCATCGCCGCCAGATCCACCACGCAAGGCACTCCAGTGAAATCCTGCAAGATCACGCGGGCCGGCATGAAGGCGATTTCGGTCGCAGGTTCCGCGGCGGGGTTCCACTGGGCCAGCGCTTCGATATGCGCCGGCAGCACGCTGACGCCGTCTTCATGCCGCAACAGGTTTTCCAGCAGGATTTTCAGCGAATACGGCAGGCGCGTGATGTCAAACCGCTGCCCCAGCGCCGGCAGGCTGGCGTAGGCATAGGTGTTGCCATTCACATCAAGCTGGGCGCGGGTGGCAAAGGAATTCAACATGGCAGGCTTCCGATTGCAGGGATGCCGCAAGTGTATGCGCTGAACTGTAAGCATTCCGTTGCAGTGGTGTAGCAACCAGTTCCTTGAAGGCGGCAATTGCGGGATTAAGTAGGGTGGAAAAAGTATGTATAATTCATGCATACCAAAGTGGATGTGCGCGATGGAAGCCACCGTGGCCGAGCGCGGCCAAATCACCTTGCCCAAAGCCGTGCGCGATGCATTGGGCCTGGCCAAGGGCAGCGTGCTGAAAGTGGAACTGGATGGCAGCCGCATTGTGTTGAGCAAGCATGTGGACGATGCCATTTCCCGTGTGCGCGGCAAGTTTGCGCTGGATGCCAGCCCAACCAGTAAAGGCAAGATCCCGTGATTGCGGTGGATGCCCCGGTGCTGGTGGAATTGCTGGCCAATGGCCCGCATGCCGATGCCGCTGAAGCTTGCCTGCGGCAGGCCCTTGGCGCGGGCCGGGTGGTGATTTGCGATGCCGCACTGGCGCAGTTGTGCGCCAGTTTGCGTAACGGTGCCGACGCACTGGCCGCGCTGGAAGAAATGGGCGTGCATTTTGCCGCGATTGAACCCAAATCCGCCTTACGTGCTGGCGAAATGCAGCGCCGGCAACGCCAACGTGGGGCCGCCACACGCCCGATTTCCGATTTCCTGACTGGTGCCCACGCGCTGCTGCAATGCGATGCGCTACTCACCTTCGATGCCGAATTTCATCGCGACTACTTCAAAGGCTTGAAGTTGATCGTGCCAAACGTTTGATCGCACCACCTCACTGGAGACCTCCCCCATGTTGAATGCATACCGCCAACACCTTGCCGAGCGTGCCGCGCTGGGCATCCCCGCACTGCCACTGACGGTGCAGCAGACCGCCGAGGTCATTGAATTGCTGAAAGCCCCGCCGGCGGAGGAAGCTGAGTGCCTGCTGGACTTGTTGGTCAATCGCGTGCCGGCCGGCGTGGACGATGCCGCCAAGGTCAAGGCCTCGTATTTGGCGGCGATTGCGTTTGGCAGCGAAACCAATGCGCTGATTTCCCGCGCCCGCGCCACCGAGTTGCTGGGCACCATGCTGGGCGGCTACAACGTCGCCCCGTTGGTGCAATTGCTGGACGATGCCGAGATTGGCAGCGTGGCGGCCAATGCACTCAAGCACACCTTGCTGGTGTTCGATGCCTTCCATGACGTGCAGGACAAGGCCAAGACCGGCAACGCCAATGCGCAAGCCGTGCTGCAAAGCTGGGCCGAGGCCGAGTGGTTCACCAGCAAGCCGGAAGTACCGGCCAGCCTGACCATCACCGTGTTCAAAGTACCCGGCGAAACCAATACCGATGACCTGTCGCCGGCGCCGGACGCCACTACCCGCCCCGACATCCCGATGCATGCACTGGCAATGTTGAAAAATGCGCGCCCGGATGCACCATTCCAACCGGAAGAAGACGGCAAGCGCGGGCCGATTCAAAATATCCTGTCACTGAAGGACAAAGGTCATTTGGTGGCCTACGTGGGCGACGTGGTCGGTACCGGCTCCAGCCGCAAATCGGCCACCAACTCGGTGCTGTGGTGGACCGGCGATGACATCCCCTACATCCCCAACAAGCGCGCCGGTGGTGTGTGCCTCGGCGGCAAGATCGCGCCGATTTTCTACAACACCATGGAAGACGCCGGGGCGCTGCCGATCGAGCTGGATGTCAGCCAGATGCAACATGGCGACGTGGTCGAGCTGCGTCCGTATGAAGGCAAGGCACTGAAAGCTGGCGAAGTGATCGCCAGCTTCGAACTCAAATCCGACGTGCTGCTGGACGAAGTGCGTGCCGGTGGCCGTATTCCGCTGATCATCGGGCGTGGCCTGACCGCCAAGGCGCGTGAAGCGCTGGGCTTGCCGGCCACCCACCTGTTCCGCCTGCCGGTCAATCCGCCGGATACCGGCAAGGGTTTCACCTTGGCGCAGAAGATGGTGGGCCGCGCCTGCGGTCTGCCGGAAGGCAAGGGCATGCGCCCGGGCACCTATTGCGAGCCGAAGATGACCTCGGTAGGCAGCCAGGACACCACCGGTCCGATGACCCGTGATGAGCTGAAAGACTTGGCCTGCCTGGGCTTCAGCGCGGACCTGGTGATGCAGAGCTTCTGCCACACCGCCGCCTACCCCAAGCCGGTGGATGTGAAAACCCATCACACCTTGCCGCAGTTCATTTCCACCCGTGGCGGCATTTCGCTGCGCCCCGGCGATGGCGTGATCCACAGCTGGCTCAACCGCATGTTGCTGCCTGATACCGTGGGCACCGGCGGTGATAGCCATACCCGTTTCCCGGTGGGGATTTCGTTCCCGGCCGGCTCCGGCTTGGTGGCATTTGCCGCTGCCACCGGGGTGATGCCGCTGGACATGCCCGAATCCGTGCTGGTGCGCTTCAAGGGTGAATTGCAGCCGGGGGTCACCCTGCGTGATCTGGTCAACGCGATACCGCTGTATGCCATCAAGCAAGGCCTGCTGACCGTGGCCAAGGCCGGCAAGAAAAATATCTTCTCTGGCCGCATCCTGGAAATCGAAGGCTTGCCGAACTTGAAGGTGGAACAAGCTTTTGAATTGTCCGATGCCTCGGCCGAGCGCTCCGCCGCTGGTTGCAGCGTGCGCCTGAACAAAGAGCCGATCATTGAATATCTCAACAGCAATATCGTGCTGTTGAAAAACATGATTGCCGAAGGCTATCAAGATGCGCGTTCGCTGGCGCGCCGCATCGAGAAAATGGAGGCTTGGTTGGCCAACCCGCAATTGCTGGAGCCGGATGCCGATGCCGAGTACGCGGCGGTCATCGACATTGATCTGGCCGACGTGCACGAGCCCATCGTGGCCTGCCCGAACGATCCGGACGATGTGAAAACCCTGTCCGATGTAGCTGGCGCGCAGATCGACGAAGTGTTCATTGGTTCGTGCATGACCAATATCGGCCACTTCCGTGCCGCTGCCAAATTGTTGGAAGGCAAACGCGACCTGCCCACCCGCTTGTGGATTGCACCGCCCACCAAGATGGATGCCAGCGAGCTGACCAAGGAAGGCCACTACGGCACCTTTGGCAACGCCGGTGCGCGCACCGAAATGCCCGGCTGTTCGCTGTGCATGGGCAACCAGGCGCAGATTCGTGAAGGCTCCACCGCGATGTCCACCAGCACCCGCAACTTCCCCAACCGCTTGGGCCGCAATACCAATGTGTACCTGGGTTCGGCCGAGTTGGCGGCGATTTGCGCACGCCTCGGCCGGATTCCCACGCGTGAGGAATACATGGCCGACATCGGCGTGATCAATGCCAATGGCGACAAGATCTATCGCTACATGAACTTCGACCGGATCGAGGAGTACAGGGCGATTGCGGATACCGTTGCGGCGTGATGCTTGCGCTGTAGTTTGAAACAGCAACGCCCGGCCCGACCGGGCGTTGCTGTTTCGGCTTTGGGTGCGCAACCTATTCCGGGTCGTAATCCAGATTGAACGACAGCCAGCGTTCGGCCTGCGCCAAATCCACGCCTTTGCGTTTGGCGTAGTCGGTCACTTGTTCTTTGCTGACCCGGCCTACCACAAAATAATGGCTATCGGGGTGGCTGAAATACAGACCCGACACGCTGGCTGCGGGGTACATCGCAAAGTGGTCGGTCAGGGTGATATTGGCGTTATCAGTGGCTTTGAGCAAGTCAAACACCACGCGTTTTTCACTGTGTTCGGGGCAGGCCGGGTAGCCGGGGGCAGGGCGGATGCCTTGATAGCGCTCGGCGATCAAATCGTCATTGCTCAACTGCTCGTCCGCGGCATAGCCCCACAATTCGGTACGCACGCGCTGGTGCAGACGTTCGGCGAAGGCTTCGGCCAAGCGGTCGGCCAAGGATTTGAGCAAGATCGCGTTGTAGTCGTCGTGCTCGGCGCGGAAGCGTTCCAGATGCGGCTCGATCCCCAGTCCGGTGGTCACCGCGAATGCGCCCACCCAGTCCTGTTTGCCACTGTCTTGCGGGGCGATGTAATCGGCCAAACACAGGTTAGGGCGCTCGATGGGTTTGTCGGCCTGTTGACGCAAGCAGCGCAGCCACACATCGGCACCGTCTTTTTGCAGCACGATATCGTCGCCCACGGTATTGGCCGGCCAGAACCCGCAGGCTGCTTTGGCAGTGAGCCATTTTTCACTGACGATTTGCTTCAGCATCGCACGCGCATCGGCGTACAACTCGCTGGCCTGTTTGCCCACGATGCTGTCGGTCAAGATCGCCGGGAATTTTCCGGCCAACTCCCACGCATTGAAGAACGGCGACCAGTCGATGCAATCCACCAGTTCCTGCAACGGGTAGTCATCAAACACATGCAGTCCCGGTTGCAATGGCGCCGGCGGGGTGTAGTTGGCCCAGTCGAAAGTGAACTTGTGCGCGCGGGCTTTTTCCAACGTCACCAAACGTTTGCCATCGCGTTGGCGATGACGCTGGCGGATATCGGCATAGTCGGCATCGTTGGCGGCCATGAAGGGTCCGCGTAGCTCCGGCGACAGCAGCGTTTGCGCGATACCTACCGCGCGCGATGCGTCTTTCACCCATACCGTGGGTGACTTGTAATGCGGGTCAATTTTCAACGCGGTATGCGCACGCGATGTGGTGGCACCACCAATCAGCAGCGGGATGGTGAAGCCCTGCCGCTGCATCTCGCGGGCAACGTGGCTCATTTCCTCCAGTGACGGCGTGATCAGGCCGGATACGCCAATCATGTCGGCGTTTTCGGCAATCGCGGTATCCAAGATCTTTTGCGCCGGCACCATCACCCCAAGGTCGATCACCTCGAAGTTATTGCAGGCCAGTACCACGCCAACGATATTTTTCCCGATATCGTGGACATCGCCTTTGACCGTGGCCATCACGATCTTGCCATTACTTTTGCCGGCGTCGCCGGTGCGCAGTTTTTCAGCTTCGATGAAGGGCAGCAGATAGGCCACTGCCTTTTTCATGACGCGCGCGGATTTGACCACCTGCGGCAAGAACATTTTGCCGGCACCGAACAGGTCGCCAACCACGTTCATGCCGTCCATCAACGGGCCTTCGATGACGTCCAGCGGACGTGTGGACAGGCTGCGGGCTTCTTCGGTGTCGGTTTCGATATAGGCGTCGATGCCTTGCACCAGCGAGTGCGCCAAACGCTGGCCTACCGGCTTGTCGCGCCATGCCAGATCTTCGACTTTCTTTTCGCCTTTCTTGCCTTTGAAGCGGTCGGCGATTTCGAGCAAGCGTTCGGTGGCATCATCGCGGCGATTAAGCACCACGTCTTCCACGCGTTCGCGCAGATCCGCATCCAGACTGTCATACACCGGCAGTGCGCCGGCATTGACGATGCCCATGTCCATGCCGGCGCGGATCGCGTGATACAAAAACACCACGTGAATGGCCTGACGCACGGCCTCGTTGCCACGGAACGAAAACGACACGTTGGAAACGCCGCCGGAGATATGGCTAAACGGATGGCGGCGTTTGATTTCGCGGCAGGCTTCGATAAACGCCACCGCGTAATCGTTGTGCTCCTCGATACCGGTGGCAATGGCAAAGCAATTGGGATCGAAGATGATGTCTTCCGGCGGGAAACCAATTTCTTCGGTCAGCAGCGCGTACGCGCGCGAACTGATCTCAACCTTGCGCTCGACGGTATCGGCCTGGCCCGCTTCATCAAACGCCATCACCACTACCGCTGCACCATAGCGCCGCACCAGGCGTGCCTGCCGCAGAAATTCGGCTTCGCCTTCTTTCATCGAAATCGAATTGACGATGCCTTTGCCCTGCAAGCATTGCAAACCGGCTTCGATCACCTCCCATTTGGATGAGTCCACCATGACCGGCACTTTGGCGATGTCCGGTTCGGCGGCGATCAAGTTGAGGAACTCGACCATCGCCTTCTTGGAATCCAGCAGGCCTTCGTCCATATTGACGTCGAGCACCTGCGCGCCGTTTTCCACTTGCTGCCGCGCCACCACCACGGCCTCGTCCAAGCGGCCTTCCATGATCAATTTCTTGAATTGCGCACTGCCGGTGACATTGGTGCGCTCGCCCACGTTGATGAAGTTGGATTCCGGGGTAATGGTCAGCGGTTCCAGGCCGCTGAGGCGGGTTTGCCGAAGCAGGCGGCTCATGCCACGTCCTCCAACTGTGGTACCACGCGTGGCGGTAGCGCATGTACCGCTTGTGCAATCGCATGGATGTGTTCAGGCGTGGTGCCGCAGCAGCCGCCGACCAGATTGATCAAGCCGCTTTGGGCAAATTCACGCAGTACTTCGGCCATGTCTTCGGGGGTTTCATCATAACCACCAAACGCATTGGGCAGGCCGGCGTTGGGGTGACAGCTGACATAGGTGTCGGCCACTTGCGCCAGCACATCCACATGCTGACGCAGGTCTTTGGCACCCAGTGCGCAATTCAAACCAATGGCGAGTGGCTGCACATGTCGCAAGGAATACCAGAACGCCTCGGCAGTCTGCCCGGACAAGGTGCGGCCGGAGGCATCGGTAATCGTGCCCGAGATCATCACTGGCAGGCGTGCGCCGATTTCGTCGAACACATCATCAATGGCAAACAGCGCGGCCTTGGCATTGAGGGTGTCAAACACGGTTTCCACCATCAGCACATCGGCACCGCCTTCGATCAGGCCGCGTGCCGATTCGCGGTAGGCCTCGGCCAGTTCGTTGAAGGTGATGGCACGAAAGCCCGGGCGGTTCACATCCGGCGACAGTGAAGCGGTGCGGCTGGTGGGGCCCAATACGCCAATCACAAAGCGTGGTTGGCCGGGTGTATGCGCTTGCATGGCATCACATTCGACGCGTGCCAAGCGTGCACCTTCACGGTTCAACTCGCGCACCAGATGCTGCAAGCGGTAGTCGGCCAGCGAGATACTGGTGGAATTGAAGGTGTTGGTTTCAACAAGATCAGCGCCGGCTTGCAGATACTGGCGATGAATGCCGCCGATGATGTCGGGGCGGGTAAGACTGAGTAGGTCGTTGTTGCCGCGCTGGTCATGGCCTTCGCAGCCACAGCCGGGGCCGTGCTGGTGGCCTGCCTGCGTAAACAACGCATCGAAGCCGTCGGCAAAGCGTGTGCCGCGATAGTCGGCTTCGCTCAATTCATGGCGCTGAATCATGGTGCCCATCGCGCCATCAATGATCAGGATACGTTGGCTCAAAGCAGCTTGTAGCGCGGCAACCCGCGCCGGATGAAGCCAGGGGAGGGACATGACACGTATTCCTTACGGCTTGATGCCGGTCAGTGAAATCACTTCAAAATGCGGCGGGCGGCGCTCGCGGGTGACGGTGCCGCAATTGGCAATGCTCAAGCCGGCTTTTTCGGCAAATTTGCGCAAGTCCTTTTCGCCAAACCCGAGGTTGATATGGCCATATGCATCCACCACGGCGCGGTGTTCATGGCGGGCCAAGCTGGATAGCAGCAAGCGTCCGCCCTTGCGCAGCACACGTGCGGCTTCGGCAACCGCCTGTGCAGGCCTGGCGGCGTAGGTCAGGGCGTGCATCAGCACGACCAGATCGAAACTTTCGTCATCAAACGGCAGCGCGTGCATATCGCCTTCGCGAACCTCTACGTTGCCGTAGCGGCGCAGGCGCTCGCTGGCCGCCGCCACCACGCGTTGGCTGGAATCAATACATACATAACGATGTGCATGTGGTGCCAGTAACTCGGCCAGCACGCCGTCGCCCGAGGCGATATCCAGCACATCGCCCGGCCATAGCAACGGAATCGCGGTGCGTGCCAAGGCCTCCCACGTGCGCCCCGGCGAGTAATGGCGCTCCATGTCACCTGCCACCGAGTCGGCCCAATTTTGGTCAGCGGCACGCATCGCCAGCACGGCAGGCACGCGTTCGGCATCTTGGCGCAGCAGCGGGTCGTCGCTGCCGTGGCTGATCGAATGCCATAGCGCACGCTGCGGGGGCTCAATCGCGCTATCGTCAAAACGATAATAGGCAGAGACGCCGGCGCGGCGGTCGCGCACGAGCCCGGCATCCTTGAGTTTGGCAAGGTGGGTGGAGACGCGTGGTTGGGCCAGCTGGGTGATTGCAGAAAGCTCTGCCACCGTCAGTTCCTCGCCTTCCAGAAGCGCCAGCAGGCGCACCCGGGTGGCGTCGGCAAAAACCTTCAGATGCGACGACCAAGTTTCGAGATCCATTTATATCTTTCCATCGCGATTCAAAGATAATTGTTGCGCGATGCGGGATTGCGGTCAAGCGACTTCGGTGCCCGAGGTTGCTACAATGACGCTTCTTCGAAGCAGGCGAGGCAGTTGTGGAGTTCGGATATAGCGAAGAGCAGCGGATGCTGCAGGATGTTGCCCGCCGCATTGCGCGCGAAAAAATCGCGCCTAGTGCAGAACACCACGACCGAACCGGCGAATTCCCGCTGGAGAATATCCGTGCTTTGGGCGAAAACGGTTTGATGGGGATCGAAGTCCCCACCGAATACGGTGGGGCCGGCATGGATTCGGTTAGCTATGTGCTGGCGATGATCGAAATTGCAGCTGCGGATGCAGCGCATTCCACCATCATGTCGGTCAACAATTCGCTTTTCTGCAATGGCATTTTGACCTTCGGTAGCGAAGCGCAGAAGCAACAATACGTGCGCGATATTGCCGAAGGACGCGAAATTGGCGCATTCGCCTTGACCGAGCCGCAATCAGGTTCAGATGCCACCGCAATGCGCTGCAAAGCCGTCAAGCAGGTCGATGGCAGCTATGTCATCAACGGCAAGAAGAGCTGGATCACCTCCGGGCCGGTGGCCAAATACATCGTGCTGTTCGCAATGACCGATGCCAACAAGGGCGCACGTGGCATCACCGCGTTCATGATCGACACCACGCGTGCCGGTTTTCATCGCGGCAAAACCGAGCCGAAGTTGGGCATACGCGCGTCAGCCACCTGTGAAATCGAATTTACCGATTACGTGGCATCCGCCGAAGATGTGTTGGGCAGCGAAGGTCATGGCTTCAAGATCGCGATGAGCGTGCTGGATGCCGGCCGTATTGGTATCGCCTCGCAGGCGATTGGCATCGGCCGTGCTGCTTATGAAGCCACCTTGGCGTATGTGAAAGAACGCAACGCCTTTGGCGCACCGATTGGCACCTTCCAGATGACGCAAGCCAAGATCGCGGACATGAAGTGCAAGCTGGATGCCGCGTTGCTGCTTACTCTGCGCGCGGCGTGGTTGAAGGGCCAAGGCCAGCGGTTTTCCACCGAGGCCGCCGTGGCCAAGCTCACCGCGTCGGAGGCGGCAATGTGGATCACCCATCAAGCGCTACAGATCCACGGTGGCATGGGCTATTCGAAGGAGATGCCCATCGAACGCTATTTCCGCGACGCCAAAATCACCGAGATTTACGAAGGTACCAGTGAAATCCAGCGGCTGGTCATTGCCCGCCACGAAACCGGTTTGCGATAACCCTTACCTCACATCCCTGCGGCCGCGCCCTCTGCGCGGCCGCTTCCCTTTGGAGACGCGTCAAATGAACAAGTCAGCCGAAACCAACGCAGGCGAACCTCTGAAACCGATTCTCGATGCCTTGGCCAAGCGGGTAGATAAGGCCACGCTTGAGCAGGCTCGCGCCTTTGCGGCAGCGTTCTGCAAGCGCATGGATGCCGAGGAAATTGGCCGCCATGGCGCCGCCGGCTGGGCCGAGCGTATTGTCGGGATGCTCGAGTTCGCACGTACGCGCAAGCGCGGCAAGGCCAATATCCAGCTGTTCAACCCGGTGCTGAAGGCTGACGCGAAGGTGTCGCCACACACCGTGCTGCAAATTGCCAATGACGATATGCCGTTTCTAGTGGACTCGGTGAGCATGGTATTGGCCGAACTTGGCATCGGTGTACATCTGTTGGGTCACCCGGTGGCGCGTTTGAATCGTGACAAGACCGGCAAGTTGGTGGCGGTGGGTGACGGCAGCAACGAATCGCTGATGTATCTGGAAATCGACCGCCAGCCGCAGGCGGCGCTGGCGAACATCAAGGCGCAGATCAGCAAGGTGCTGGATGATGTGCGCGCCATCGTCAACGACTGGGAGCCCATGCGCGACCGTATGCGCGAAGTCGCCGAGGAGTTGGGTGCGCGCAAACTGCCGGTAAGCGATGCCGGCAAACACGAGGCGCAAGAGTTTTTGCGTTGGGCGGCAGACGAGCATTTCACTTTCTTCGGCTATCGCGAATACAAGATCGAAAAACAGGGCAAGGATGATGTGCTGGCGTCGGTGCCGGGCAGTGGCATGGGCCTGTTGCGCGGGGACGATACCGGCAAGGCACGTCCGGTGAAGTCATTGGCGGCGCACTACATGCCGCAGTCTGGTTCGGTGGATGCGTTGATCCTGACCAAGACCAATGCACGCGCCAGCGTTCACCGGCAAGGCTACATGGATTACATCGGTGTGCTGGGCTTTGATGGCAAAGGGCGCGCCATTTCTGAACAGCGCTTCGTTGGTCTGTATACCTCCAGTGCTTACACCCGTCGGCCGTGGGACATCCCGTTGGTGCGTGAGCGCCACGCCTACGTGATGGAGCAATCCGGGTTGGATCCCAATAGCCACAGCGGCAAGGCACTGCGCCACATCTTGGAAACCCTGCCGCGCGACGAGCTGTTCCAGGCCAGCGAAGACGAGCTATTCAAGATCTGCATGGGCATTCTGGGTTTGCAAGAGCGCGTGCGCAGCAAGTTGTTCGTACGGCGTGATCGCTATGGTCGCTACTTCTCGGCCTTGGCGTATGTGCCACGGGAACGTATGAGCACCCATGTGCGCCATCGCATCGAGGCGATGCTGCGCGATGCCTTGGGCGGCGATCGTGTGGATACCAATGTGCAGATCGGCGATTCGCCGCTAGCCCAGATGCACATCATCATCCGCCCCAGCCAACGTAATGACGAGGTCAGCATCGACCTGCCAGCGTTGGAGGCGGGGCTGGCAAAGATCGTGCGCGATTGGCGCGATGAGCTGCGCGAGCGTCTGGTGGCACGTCACGGTGAAGAAGCCGGTCTGCGTCTTGCCGCTCGTTTTGGCAATGCCTTGCCGGCAGGCTATATCGAAGAGGTCAGCCCCGACATCGCTGCCGACGACGTGGAATACATTGCGGCATTGACGGGCCCACAAGATTTGCGCCTGTCGTTGTACGTCGATCCACGCAAACAAGACATGCGCTTCAAGTTGTATCGCCAGTTGCAGGATATTCCGCTGTCGGATGCGTTGCCGATGATGGAAAACATGGGTCTGCGCGTGATCACCGAACACCCGTACCGCGTGGATGGCGAGGCCGGGCTGGCATGGGTTCAGGAATTTGA
>Ga0209023_10004270_pt1 | contig 16396 bp, 23 predicted proteins | sample LakOneMetagenome_FD_187468 | JGI IMG/M metagenome (GOLD analysis project Ga0209023, IMG submission 187468) | Freshwater and sediment microbial communities from Lake Erie, Canada (SPAdes) (version 2) | ecosystem: Environmental > Aquatic > Freshwater > Lentic | place: Lake Erie, Canada... | reverse complement strand
GACGGGCAATCTGGAAGAGATGGAGCGGCTACCACCGGCATAGCCTTGTTGAAACCAAGATGCGCTGTTTCAAGTTGCTGGGCGAACACGTCATGGCACGCGACTTCGAACGTCAGGTCGCCGAGCGACAAGTACGGGCTGCCATGCTGAACCGCCTCACCCGGCTGGGCCGGTTCGGCCAAAAGCGGAAGTTCGTCGGATTACCCATCTGGTTGTATAAGTGTTAAACTCATGGCAGTCACTGAAGTGTTGAGAAACCCAGTGTCGCCCTGTGTCTACTCTTTGCCACGTGCAGGAGGCGGCGTCGCCGCAAATGGTAGCGGTGCAGTCATCATTACATTTGGCTCACCGGAAAGTCGGTAATTTGGTGGCTGTTTTTAACTACAGGAGATATCTCATGGTCAAACTTGCGTTGTTCGTTCGTCTAGAAGCCAAGCCGGGTAAGGAGAAAGAAGTAGAGAACTTTCTGTTAAGTGGTCTTCCCCTCGTTCAGGCAGAGCCGGCTACTACAGCTTGGTTCGGCATCCGCCTAGGGCCATCAACCTTTGGCATTTTTGACGCGTTTTCAGATGAAGTTGGGCGGCAAGCTCATCTTTCCGGTCAAGTCGCAGCCGCGCTTATGGAAAAAGCGGGGGAGTTATTCGCCGAGCCGCCGTCAATCGAAAAGGTTGACGTTCTTGCGGCAAAGCTGCCAGGCTAAGCAACCCCAGTAAGTCGCCCTGGCCGACGACTTAGAGCCTATCCCAGTAGACCTGCTGAGCGCCAGGCAATGATTCCACAAACGAGGTGAAGGCAGGCGAGATAGTTGCCTGCCTTCTTCGGCCAACGGATCAGCAGGCCACGGAATCGATTCATTCAGCTGTGCGTGCGCTCGACGACCCAACGTCGGGCGCGAAATCCTGCATCCTTGTTCAGTTCTAAAGCTTCTTCATCGCGCGCTCGAATGTGGGCGATGAAGCCAAGATCCTCGACCCATTGACGGTAAGCGTCCAGCCGCCCCACCTTCAGGGCAGAGTCAGGCCAGCGTAGAGTCTGCAAATGGCAGCAGCGAATAGATTCGGCTGTTCGGGCAGGTTGGCAGCCTGTCGAGGGTGTCGGCGAGCCAGCGGGCTGGATCCAGCCCGTTCAGTTTGGCCGTGGCAAACAGGCTCTGGCTGGCCGCGGCGCGGCGGCCAGCCCGCTCGGAGCCGGCAAACAGCCAGTTCTTCTTGCCGATGGCGATCGGGCGGATCGCGTTTTCGACTGGATTGTTGGCGATCGGTAGGATGCCGGAGCTGGCGTAGCGCACCAGGGCCGACCAGCGCTTCAAGGCGTGCTCGATAGCTTTGCCCGTACCGCTGCCGATGGCCACGGTGCGCTGTGTGGCCAGCAGCCAGGCGTGCAGTTCGTCCAGCGCCGGCACGGCGCGCGCGATGCGCATCGCCAGACGCCCGGCGGGCGTCGAGGCGGCAGCGTCCTGCTCGACGGCATACAGCTGCGCGATACGGCGCAGCGCTTCCTCGGCCACGGGGCTACCGCTGGCAGCGTGCAGGTCGAAGAACTTGCGCCGGATGTGAGCCAGGCAAGCCAGTTCGGTCGGTCCCTGCGCAAACAGGGCCTTGTAGCCGGTGTAATCGTCGACCATCAAGTGGCCGCGCCAGTCCTGCAAGAAGGCGCGCGCATGGGCGCCGGCACGGCTCGGCTGGTAGTCGAATACCACGATGGGCGGCCCATCCTCCCATGTGCCGCAGCGGTAGGCCCACAGGTAAGCCTGCTTTGTCTTGCCGCTGCCGGGATCGAGCTGGCGCACCGGCGTCTCGTCGGCATGCAGGCAGCTGCGCTGGCGCAGCAGATCACCCAGGCGGTCGGCCAGAGGCTGCAGGGCCACGCCGATGCGGCCGACCCACTGCGCCAGCGTCGAGCGCGCCAGTGGCACGCCCTGGCGCGCGGCGATTCTCTCGATCCGGTACAGCGGCAGGTGATCCAGGTACTTGCAGCTGGCAACCCAGGCCAGCAGTCCAGGCGCGGCCAGGCCGCCATCGATAACCGCGGGCGGGATCGCCGCTGCGGTGACGGTGTCGCAGGCGCGGCAGGCATATTGAGGACGGATATGGCGATGCACGAAGAAGCGCGCCGGCTCCACGTCCAGTTGTTCGCTGACTGTGGGTTCATGACGGTTCTCGATGCGCGGCAGTTCGGGCGGCAGTGCCTGACGGCCAGCGCGCTTGCGCGCAGGCTTGCTGCTGGCCTGGCTTTCCAGCTTGCCCTCGATGGCGGCCAGGTCCATGTCAACCGCTTCCTCGAACAGCGAGCGCTGCTCGCCGCTGAGCACTTCGCTGGCCTTGCCATAGCGGATGCGCTTGAGGTAGGCCAGTTCGTGCGTCAGGGCCGTGATCTTGAAATCCTTCTCGGCCAGCTGGACCTGCTGCTGCTCGACCAGCGCACGCACCTTCGCCAGCATGGCGGGATCGATATCGGTGCGGGCGAGTTCGTCGAGCAGATTCATGGGGATGCAGTGTAGCGAGCTGCGCCGACGTTTACAAGCAAAACAGTATACGTGCCGGCCCTACAGCCGCCATTGCGAGGGCGCCTGGGCCGACAGGCGCTGCCAGTCCACGCCCATGACCAGCCATTGCCACTGCTCTGCGCTGAGTTGCCAGCATTTGTCGCCAGGCTCCGGCCAGACGAACTGGCCGCGATGCAGGCGGCGCAGGCACATCCACACGCCGGTGCCGTCCTAGCTCACCACCTTGAGCCGCGTGCGGCGCCGGTTGCTGAACACATAGGCCGTGCCGTCGCAGGGCGCACGGCCCAGTGCCTGCTGCACGTGCAGGGACAAGCCATCGACGCCGGTGCGCATATCGACCGGATCGAGCGCCAGCCAGACTGACTCCGGCAGCAGCTTCACCGCAGCTCCTGCAGCAGCCTGGCCAACCACGCCGCATCGACGCCAGTGTCCATGCGCATGCTCCAGCCGGAAGGGCTGCGCAGCTCCAGGGCCGGTGCGCAACTCGGCACACCGATGCGCACCGGAAGCAGCTGGGGGCTGCCTGCTGCCCGCTCGACGCGGCGCGCCCAGTACTTGAGACGCTCCACGCCAATATCGTGATCTCGGCAATATGCTTCAGCGGATAGGCCTGTGCCGCGCCAGTGCGCCACGCGCTCGTGCCAGGTTGATGCGGGAATTCGGAGACGGGTCATGGGATCCTCGAGGTGGAAAACATCGAGTCTGCCCGTCGTCGGCACTACATCATAGGTAGGTGGGCTGCACGCTTACCGTTGCGTGACTGGACCCATCACTACAACTGGCATCGCCCGCACCAAGGCATCGGCGGCAAGGCGCCAATGTCCAGGCTCTCAACTAACCCTAACAACCTCTTGCAATTTCACACCTAGCCCTCCGGTTTTTGTCGCCCAAAGCACGAATTTTTCGGGCTGTAACCCGCATCCAGCCTAAAAACCGGTTTCTGGCCGCTTTTAAGGCTGCTTTTTGGTACTTTTAGTACTTTCCGCCCACTCTGGACGGAGTTATCCCACTATCGCCGACAAACGCCAGCCAAAGATGGTCGCCATGCGTGTCAAGTTGTAGGCGGCGAATGTGAACGTGGTCTGTGCGTACCTTCGCCAGGCCGACGAAGCGCGCCTTGCACGGCCCGCCGATGGTTTTGCTCCAGCCGAAGATCTCCTCGACCAGCTTGCGTTTGTTGATGCTGACCGCATAGCCAGCGTAGCGCGTGGTCCGTCCATCGATGGCGCTGTGTTTTTTCTGCGCCACGTGCGGAGTCACGCCCTGGTCGCACAACTGATTGACGAATTCGGCCGCGTCGTAGCCTTGTCGGCGCCCAGTGTCGCGCCGGCTTTTTCGATGCTGCGCTTGGCCATGATAAGCGCAGCGTTGCGTTCTGCGGTGCCGCTCGCCAGCGTGGTGGTGGCGTCGACCACCAGGCCGTTGCGGTTCTCCATCAGCGCGTAGCCCAGATAGCACAGCCTGGACTTGTCGCCGTTGCCCTTTTTGTATAGCCGCGCGTCCGGATCGGTCGTCGATTGATGCGTCTCGTTGGATCGCTTTTCGCCCTTGAAGTCAACCGTGGCGTTGCGCACTTCATCGCTCGGCGTTGGTCCGCTGCCATCCGTCTTGGTGAAGCTCTTGACCGATGCCCATGCCTCGATCATGGTGCCGTCCGAAGATTACATCGACTATCCCGCGCTGGGGACGTCGCCGGCGGCGATGACGTGAGCGGGCAGCTGGCGCGCTGCCTCAGGCGCGCGCCAGCGCGGGGTCGGAAAAAGCTTCGACGATCGCGTCGAACACGCGCCTGATGCGCGGCGGCACTGGACCGCGCTGCGGACGATAGACGAATACATCCCACGCGGGTGGCGCGAACTCGTCGAGCACCGTGACCAGGCGTCCGCTTGCCAGGTCGGCAGCGACCAGGTAGTACGGCAACTGGCCGTAGCCGACGCCGGCCAGCACGGCGTCGCGCTCGGCCTCCGGATCGTTGGTCATGAAGGCCGGGGAGGCCGGCATGAACTGCTTGTCGTCGGCCAGGTACCATGGCCACACCCTGCCGCTGCTACTATCCACAAAGCCGGTGGTCGGCAGCGCCGCCAGCGCGTCCGGCGACGCGGGAATCCCGGCGCGCGCCACCAGTGCAGGCGAGCCGGCAATCACGAACGACATCTTGGTCACTGCGCGCGCCACGAAGCGGTTGTCGCGCATGAATCCCAAGCGCACCCCGATATCGATCTGTTCGTCCACCACGTCCGCAATTGCATCACCGAGGCGCAAGTCGACGATGATGGACGGATGCGCCAGCGCTAGGTTGGCCAGGGCCGGCAGCAAGTGCATGCGCGCCAGGCTGCGCGGCGCCGTGATGCGCACGCGGGTTGGCAGTTCCGGTTCGGCCGAATCGCTGGCGCGCTGGAACAAGGCATCGAGCTGCAGCAGCGAATCGCGCGCGCGCGCGGCCAGCTGCCCGCCGAACTCGGTCAAGCGGATCTGCCGCGTGCTGCGGTGGAACAGCACTTCGCCGAAGTGGCGCTCGAGCTGCTGGACCGCACGCGTCACCGCCTGCGGCGAAATGCCGAGCCGCGCGGCGGCCTCGCGGAAGCTGGACGATTCGGCAGCGGCGCAAAAGATTCGTATCAGGTCAGTCTGGTTCAGCAAGCAGGAACTCCTTGGTAGCCGTCGATTATTCCACAAAATTGAATTCTGAAATCGCCCTTGTTCCATATACAACGCTGCGCCGCACTTTCATACTGTGTCCTGAACTGAACCCCATCCCTTTCGAAGGAAGCACTCATGAACCAAGATATCGCAGGCAAAGTAGTCGTGATTACCGGCGCCAGCAGCGGCCTGGGCGAAGCGACCGCGCGCCAACTGTCATCGCTGGGCGCGCACCTGGTGCTGGGCGCGCGCCGCCAGGATCGGCTCGAAGCGCTGGCCGCGGACATCCGGGGCGCCGGCGGCAAGGTCGAAATCGTCGTGACCGACGTGACCCGCAAGCAGGACGTGGTGGCGCTGGTGCAGGCCGCGCTGACCAATTTCGGCCGGCTCGACGTGATGATCAACAACGCCGGCCTGATGGCCGTGGCGCCGCTTGCCGAACTGAAGGTCGACGAGTGGGATAGCATGCTCGACATTAACGTCAAGGGCGTGCTGTACGGAATTGCGGCCGCGCTGCCCGTGTTCCAGAAGCAGGACAGCGGCCATTTCATCAACATCGCATCGGTGGCCGGGCTGAAGATGTTCGGCAACGCGACCGTGTACAGCGCCACCAAGTTCGCCGTGCGCGCCATCTCGGAAGGCCTGCGCGCTGAAGTCGGCGGCAAGATCCGCAGCACCGTCATTTCCCCGGGCGCCGTCGAATCGGAACTGAAACACGGCAGCAGCCACGCCGAGAGCGCGAGCGCGGTGCATGACTTCTACGAGATGGCGATCCCGTCCGATGCGGTGGCGCGCGCGATTGCGTACGCGATCATGCAGCCGGCTGATGTCGACATCAACGAAATCGTGCTGCGCCCCACCGCCCAGGAGTTCTAAGCCATGAAAGCGGTTGCCTATCGCGCGGCACTTCCCATCTCCGCGCCTGAATCGCTGATCAACATCACGTTGCCGGACCCTGTCGCCACGGGGCGCGACCTGCTGGTGGAAGTGCATGCGGTGTCTGTGTGGACCTTGTGGCCAGCCTGACGCACACCGACCAGCACCTGCCCGAGATCGTCGCCGCGCTGGCGCCGCAGGGAAAGCTGGGATTGATCGACGACCCCGAGTCGTTCGACCTGCTGCTCCTAAAGCGCAAGAATATTTCGCTGCACTAGGAATTCATGTACACCCGCTCGATGTTCCTGACCGCCGACATGATCGAGCAGCATCGCTTGCTGACCCGGGTCGCCGATCTGAGCGACAGCGGCGTGCTGCGTTCGACGCTGGCGGCGCGCTTCGGCGCGATCAACGCCGCGAACCTGCGCCGCGCGCATGCCTTGCTCGAAAGCGGCAAGGCGCGCGGCAAGATCGTCCTATCCGGATTCTAAGGAGCCGTGAAAAAATTAGTGTGTCATTTGGGCGGTTCTGGCGGGATGCGATGCAAGGCGCGCGCAGGAGTCATAGCGAGCAATGGCGACGACGAGCAACGCCGCAGCGCGCCTGTAAGAGCCGATCCAAATGTGACAGTAATTCTTGAGCGGCTCCTAAGCGGCCCGGGCTGTCGGGCACGCTTTCATTTTTATCTAAACAACCATATCAGCTATGAAAACAAAAGCAGCAATTGCATGGAAGGCAGGCGCCCCACTGACGATCGAAGAAGTGGACCTGGCCGGGCCTAGGGCGGGTGAAGTGCTGGTGGAAATCAAGGCGACTGGCATCTGTCATACCGATTACTACACCATGTCCGGGGCGGATCCGGAAGGCATCTTCCCTGCTATTCTCGGCCATGAAGGCGCGGGCGTAGTGGTCGACGTCGGCCCCGGCGTGACGACGGTGAAGAAGGACGACCACGTCATCCCGCTCTACACACCCGAATGCCGCCAGTGCAAATTCTGCCTGTCGCGCAAGACCAACCTGTGCCAGGCGATCCGCTCGACGCAGGGCAGGGGCCTGATGCCGGACGCCACGTCACGCTTCTCGATCGGCGGCAAGCCGATTTTCCACTACATGGGCACGTCCACGTTCTCGAACTACATCGTGGTGCCGGAGATCGCGCTGGCCAACATCCGCAAGGATGCACCGTTCGCAACGGCCGCCTATATCGGCTGCGGCGTCACCACCGGGGTGGGCGCGGTGGTATTTTCGGCCAAGGTCGAAGCCAGCGCCAACGTGGTCGTGTTCGGGCTGGGCGGGATCGGCCTGAATGTGATCCAGGCGGCCAAGATGGTCGGCGCCAACAAGATCATCGGCGTCGACATCAACCCGGCGCGGGTCGAGATGGCGCGCCGCTTCGGCATGACCGACTTCGTCAACCCGAAGGAAGTGGCGAACGTGGTGGACCACATCGTCCAGCTGACCGACGGCGGGGCCGACTATTCGTTCGAATGCATCGGCAACACCACCACGATGCGGCAGGCGCTCGAGTGCACCCACAAGGGCTGGGGCCAGTCGTTCATCATCGGCGTCGCGGCGGCGGGCGAGGAAATCAGCACCCGTCCATTCCAGCTGGTGACCGGACGCGAATGGAAGGGTTCCGCGTTCGGCGGCGCGCGCGGCCGCACCGACGTGCCCAAGATCGTCGACTGGTACATGGACGGCAAGCTGCGCATCGACGAACTGATTACGCACACGTTGACGCTCGATCGCATCAACGAAGGATTCGACCTGATGAAACGGGGCGAATCGATCCGCTCGGTGGTGCTGTACTAAGGAGCCGTTCAAAAATAACTGTCACATTTGGATCGGTTCTGGCCGCGCTCTGCTGCGTTGCTCGGCGTCGCCATAGCTCGCAATGACTCCTCCTCACGCCTTGCGTCGCGGCGTGCTTTTTTCCGCGGTCCGGATTGCGGCGCAATCTGTCCGGCCAGAACCGCCCAAATGTAATACTTGTTTTTTCACGTTTCCAAAGCGCTGCGCGCTTCCCTGTGGACCGCCTGTGGACAACGGTGCCCGTTGCTCACCGTCTGTCCACAGGTCGGATAGATGTGCATGAAGACCCAGCGCGTGGCGCGGTCGATGGCGACGAACAGGTAGCGACGCGAGGTCTCGTCGGGCATCTGAGGCAGGTACTTGATATCGATATGGATAAAGCCCGGCTCGTAGTCCTTGAAGGTCTTCTTGGGCGTGATGGTTTCGCCTTCGGCCTTCGGGATCACGTCTTCAAGCCGCGACATGCCCTCGCGCTTGAGCAAGCGTGCAATGCCTGACCGGGCGACGTCGGGGTTGATGTGCTGCCGCGTGACGAACAGCAGGTCGTCAAGGGGAAGATAGAGCGACTGGCGAAGTGCCAGGACGATGGCTTCCTGGGCTGCGCTCAAGGTCGTATGCAGTGTATGGGCACGGTGCGAGCGGTCCTGCACATCGTCTCGCTTGAGCCACTTGGCAGCAGTGGCTCGCGTAATGCCAAAGACCTTTGCAGCCTCACGATCGGACAGGCCCGAATCCTTGATCTCCTGCCGGACTTTGGGGGTGGTACGTGCTTGTGGATGAATGCGCGAACTCATGCTGCCAACTGCTCCTGGTGCGATTGAATGCCGGGACTGCTGAACCCGGCAATCAAGTCGCCCAGCATAGCCTTTGCACGGAACAAAGGCCAGCTACGACGAGGAATATGATCGCACGAAACTAAACACCTATGGATTACCAACTCGTTCTTCAGTTGAGAGGCGACGACTGTCTCGACTTCGAAGCTATGGTCAGCCTTGAGGACGAGATACAGCAAATCATCGCGCCAATAGCCGAGGTAGATGGACACGACGTCGGCTGCGAGGAAATGAATATCTTCATTCTTACTCGTGATCCAGTCGCGAGCTTTGAGCGAATCAAACCGCTACTTTCCGCCGAAATCCTGCTGGACAAAGTCGGCGTCGCTTATCGGGAACTACGTTCCGATGACTTCACGCTTCTCTGGCCCACAAGCTCAATCCGCGCCTTCGTGATTGCTTAGTTGGCTCTGGGCCCATCAGCAGTCATAGGAGACCAAATGACTTATCTTTCGAACGAGCTTTTGTACCGAGACCTGATGCAGAAATTCATTCAGCGTTTACTAAGCGCGGCAGAGTTCGAGCAACGGTTCTTTGAGCATTGGCGCGCAGATCGGGACGAACAATGGAAACTGGATAAACGCGGCACTGTGTTAAGTCCTGACGAATTAGAACTAGGGCAGGTGCTTGATCAAACATTTACCGCTCTAGACTGCTACACCCCAAACCCGACAAATACGTTTGACATCTCTGAAACGCAGTTACGCTCGGAAATCACTGAGCTATTCCACGCACGATGGCAGCTGGGAAAAATCTGATTTTCTACTGCTGACGGCATTGCCATGCGCTGCTTGCCGGCCACCTTGCTCGGCGGCCTCACGCTGGACAAGTGCGTAGCCGATACGGAGGCGGGTCTGCTGCGGGATGGCGCGGGCGATCCACTCGTCCTGCATGCGCGCGAGCTTGTTCCGGGGCGCGACAAGATGGTGGTGCTCACCGAACCGGTCAGCGCCCGGATTGGCAAACCCGTCAGTCCGGAGCATATCGCGCTGACCGGAACCAAATGATGCTTTGTGAGCAAACCCCTTCTCCAAACCCGAGCATCGAAGATCACGCGAACTGGATCGGCGTCCTTATTCATCCGAAGCGACCTTGGCCGCAATCGCCTCGCCAATCGCGTAGAAATGCCCACCCGCCACATGATGAATGCTGCGCCATTCCGGGCCAGCCTGCTCGAACTCCCAGTGCCCGTTGCGGAAGACGCGGTCGTCGGCCCAGGCAGCGGTGACTTCGCCGATGAAGAGGTCGTAGACCTGCTGGTTGTGCGGTTCCGGCACCAGCCGGCATTCGAGCCAGGCCGAGCAGCCGGCAACGTAGGGCATGCCGCTGGCGCCAAGGCGCATCAGCTCGACGCCGATGGCATCCAGCTTGCCGGGCTCGCTGGCGCGGCTGCGCGTGCCGACCTCATGCGTCAGCTGGAGCAATTGCGCCGTCGGCACCTGGATCACGAACTGCCCGCTGGCTTCGATCAGTTCGCGCGTGCGCGTGCTCTTGTCGAGCACCACGGTGAGTTTCGGCGGCGCGAAGTCGAGGGCGCAGGCCCATGCCGCAGCCATCACATTGTCGACACCGGCGTGGCAGGCCGAGACCAGCACGGTCGGCCCATGGGTCAGCAGGCGGTAAGCTTTTTCGAGCGGGACGGGCTGGATATGTTCATTCATTGTCGGTTCCATGTTCGGTCAAGGATGCAATTGCGGGTGGGCGGCGAAGAGCGCCTCGATCCAGGCGCCGAAGACGCGCAGCTTGGGCGCCGCCATCTGTCCCTTAGCATAGACCAGCGAGACCGGCATCGCCGCACACGGGTAGTCGGGAAGCAGCGCCACCAGCGCGCCGCTGCCCAGGTGCGGCGCGACCTGGTAGCTGGCTGCCTGGATCAGGCCCAGGCCCTGCAGGCCGGCGCAAACATAGGCGTCGGCATCGTTCACCGATACCGGACCTGCGAAGCTGAAGCGCCGGATCTCGCCATCGACCTCGAAGTCCCAATCGAAAGGCCGGCCGGTGCGGCCCGAAAAATGCACGACTGCCTGGTGGCCGCCCAGGTCGCCGATGGCTGTGGGCGTGCCGTGGCGTGCCAGGTAGCCTGGCGCCGCGCAGGTGACAAAGCGCATGCTGCCGACCCGGCGCGCGACCAGTGCCGAATCGTCGAGGTCTCCCACCCGCAGCGCGCAATCAATGCCGTCGCGGTTCAAGTCAGCCAGGCGGTCGCTCAAGCCAACGACCAGCTCAACCTCCGGATAGGCGGCATGGAACTCGCCCAGGCGCGGCATGACCACATTGCGTCCGAGGGCGCCGGGCAACTCGATGCGCAGGCGGCCATGGGGCGGCGCACCATCCGTCCGGAACGGCGCTTCGGCCGCGTCGAGGGCGGCCAGTATCTCCAGGCAGCGTTCGTAGTAGTCGGCGCCGTCGGTGGTGAGCGACAGGCTGCGCGTGGTGCGCTGCAGGAGCTTGCGGCCCAGGTAAGCCTCGAGGTTCTGCATGGTGGCCGTAAGCGAGGCGCGCGGCAGGTCCAGGCTTTCGGCCGCGCGCGAAAAGCTGCTGGCCTCGACGATGCGCACAAACGTCTGCATGGCTTTGATGCGGTCCAAATCAACCCTCCCCGGCATGGCATGCATTGTTCAGATAAGATGAATTGTAAGGGAGACTGGACAGCTAATTATCTTTCGGCCAGGACTTTCTAGAATGGACGCATTACATGTCCATCCCACAGGAGAATCCATGAACCGCCCCACAACGCCCGCCGGCGATATCGCGCCCGGCATGGTGCGCCTGCTGGCCCTTGCCGCCGGCCTGATCGTCGCCAACCTGTATTACTCGCAAACCCTGGTCGGCCCGATTGCCGCCAGCACCGGCCTGTCGCAAGACGCGGCCGGCCTGATCGTCACGCTGACCCAGATCGGCTACGCGCTCGGCCTGTTCTTCATCGTGCCGCTCGGCGACTTGCTGGAAAACCGCCAGCTGATCTTCGTCCTGCTGCTCGGCACCGCCGCCGCCCTGGCCGCGGCCGCCATGAGCAGCAATGCCTGGCTCTTCCTCGGCAGTTCGCTCGCCATTGGGCTTGGCTCGGTCGCCGCCCAGGTGCTGGTACCCTTCGCCGCGCACTTGTCGCGAGAAGAGACGCGCGGGCAAACGGTCGGCAAGGTGGTCAGCGGCCTGCTGCTGGGGATCATGCTGGCGCGCCCTGCGGCCAGCCTCGTGGCCGACCATGGCGGCTGGCATACCGTGTTCGGCGCCGCCGCCATCATCGTGATGGTGCTCGCCTTTGTGCTGCGCACCCGCCTGCCCCAGCGCCGGCCTGCGCACAGCATGTCCTACGGCCGCCTGATCGCCTCGCTCGGTCACCTGTTCACCAGCACCCCAGTGCTACGCCGCCGCGCCGCCTACCATGCCGCCATGTTCGCCTGCTTCAGCCTGTTCTGGACCGTGACGCCGATGATGCTCTCCAGCCCGGCCTTCCACCTGTCGCAGACCGGCATCGCCATCTTCGCGCTGGTGGGCGTGGCCGGCGCCGTGGCCTCGCCGATCGCCGGCAAGCTGGCCGACCGCGGCCACACCCTGCCCGCCACTGCCGTTGCCATGCTGCTGGCGATCACGGGCTTCGCCCTGCCGCTGTTTGCGCCGGACTCGCGCAACATCGCCCTGGCCCTGCTGGTGATCGCCTCGATCGTGATCGACATGGGCGTGGCCGCCAACATGGTGCTGGGCCAGCGCGCCATCTTCTCGCTGCCGGCGGAAGTGCGCAGCCGCCTGAACGGCCTGTACTTCTCGCTGTTCTTCGTCGGCGGCGCGGTGGGTTCGGCGGCAGGCGGCTGGGTGTATTCGCAGTATGGCTGGCATGCCGCCCTGCTGCTGGGCATGGCCTTCCCGGCCGCCGCCCTGCTCTACTGGGCCGGCGAACTGATGGGCAGTACCAAGGCCGTGCGCGAGACCGTATAAGCCTGGCTGCGCTCAGGCATAGCGTGCCATCCGCTTCGCTGAAACCCGCCCATCGGCGGGTTTTGATGTGGTGCGACCGTTTCAAGACAGGCGCCCTGTAGCCTACCGCCAAATCCGTAGGGTGGACTCCTGAGTCCACGCGGTACTACCTGTGCATATCGAAATGCCTATCGCAGCCCTGAACATACAAGCGCTGATGTCATTCGGACCGTACGCGGTTGCGTACGGGAAGGCGCCGTACCACTTCGGTCCTCGGCCGCTACCCATCGATCGTAACGGCAAGGAAACCTGCGCTCAGGGCTTCCGAAACACGATCGCATGCTGGATCGGCAGCGACTCGATGCTGCGTTCCCACTTCAGGCCATGCGCCGTCGCTTCACGCCTTATCTGCAGCGCGCTCATCTTGTGCAGCGGCTTGATCGCGACTGCCGGATCCTCGGCCCGATACTCGACGAAAACGACGCGTCCGCCCGGCTTCAGGGCGTCGACGATGCTGTCGAGGACCTCCGCGGGATAGGCGAGCTCGTGATAGACATCGACCATGATTGCGAGGTCAACGGTGGCCGGCGGCAGTTTGACGGTGCTTTCGCTGCCCAGCACCGAGACCACATTGCGCACGCCGCGCTTTGCCATCTGGCTGTCGAGCATGCTGATCATTTCCGGCTGCACGTCGACTGCGTACACACGTCCGCCGGGCGCGATCTGTTTCGCCAACTGCCAGGTGTAGTAACCGGTGCCGGCGCCGATGTCGGCCACCGTCATGCCAGGCTTCAGCGCCAGTTCTCGCAGAAGCAATTCGGGCCGCTCCTCGCGTGCGCGGCTTTCGCGCTCGAGCCATTGCGCGCCCTCCCATCCCATCACGCCTGCGATCTCGCGGCCCATGTAGCGCTTGCCGATGCCATCCCGACTGGGTAGGACGCGCTCATAGCGCGTATCGGCGGCCGCTGCCTGTGCCGCGGCATCCATGGCAGCAAATGATGGCGGCGTCAGAGCCGACAGGCAGGCCAGCAGGACAGGCAGCGTACGGTGAATGGGGGAAGTGCGGGAATTGCGCGGGCAGGTGCGGTGCATGATCGGTTTCATGAAGAAGGCGCTGCCTGGAATGGCGCCGGCAGGCTTACCGTGAATGGAATAATCAGTGTAGCGGCGTTTGCTGCCCGACGTGCGTTGGATACGTCAGAATTGCCTGGTTACGGCGCGATGGCTGATCAGTTGCACCGGATCGGATTGACTGTGTCCGAAGCTGTCTGCCGTCGGAGTTAGCGAGATTTTTTGCATTGATAACCTGTTATGCTGAATCGATCCGCCGGATTCAGCCAGAAGCGGCCATTCGCTTGGTCACGTATCTGAACAAAAATTTAACTTGCATGTGCATTTCTTACATGAAAAAAGTGCTCGTCTCGATTATTTGGGTTGTTCTAGTGAACGCGGTATTCACTGGGATGTACGCCATTTTTATGGTGAACTTGAATCCGACAATCACCCATGGTGAGTCTTACGAGTTCGGGCAGACGTACGGCGCTCATTTTTTCCTGCTATCTGCTGCATGCATTGGATACGTTGCCGTCAAAAACAGACTTCCAGGCGCCAGGGAGCGCCGTTGCAGTGCAAAGCATCATGAGCTTACGCTTTGGGTCGGAAGTGGACGCTACAACGCGACCGCTGACGGCCAAAAGCGGGCAATCGGACCACATTCACGCCCCTGGGCGGTAGAAGGAAATTTCGTGTCGAATCTTTCGATCCTTGAACGACTGGAGGAATCGCTCTTGGCTTACGCCGACGATAGATTAACGCGTGACGCGTTTGTGGATTTCCTCAGCAATAGCATTCGAGCGCCTGAGGGCGTGCCGCTCTCTGTCACACATGAACTTCGGCGGTGCGAATACGCTATCGAGACCGAGGGTTATCTTAATGACCAAGGGTTCGAGTCCAAGCAGGGCTTAGCGCAAGAACGCTTGCGATCGTGGATTAATGACCTCAAGCGCATTTATGGCGGATAAGCGAACGACCTGCAAGTGATTGAGCGTCCGCTTTGGGCCGTGGCTGCACCAGCATAATTCATTAGTCAGCCGAAACGTGCCAACTCTGCTTCGCTGAATCCTGCGCGCCGGCGTGCCTCGATATTGAACGGCCCTTTCAGCACCGGCGCCTTGTAGCGCACGGTCAACGCATCGTAGGTCGCCATCGGCTCCAGCCCCTGCTGCGCACAGAGATGGAAGAACCAGCGGTTGCCGATCTCCACGTGCCCCTCTTCCTCGACCAGCAGGATATCGAGGATGGCAGCCGCCGCAAGGTCGCCGGCCTGGGCCAGCTTGGCGCGCAGCGGCGGGATCGCATCCAGGCCGCGTGCCTCCAGCGTGCGCGGCACCAGGGCCATGCGCGCCACCACGTCGCCGCTGGTTTTCTCGACCATCTCCCACAGGCTGTTATGGGCCGGGAAGTCGCCATACGCGTAGCCGAGCGTGGCCAAATGCCTGGACAGCATGTCGAAGTGGGTAGCCTCTTCCTTCGCTACGCGCAGCCAGTCGGTGTAGTAGGCGTCCGGCAAACCGGCAAAGCGCCAAAGCGCGTCGAGCGCCAGGTTGATGGCGTTGAACTCGATATGGGCCAGTGCATGGACCAGCATCGCCCGCCCTTCGTTCGTCGCCATCGAGCGGCGGCCCACCTGGAGCGGCGGCACCAGGTCGGGTTTCAATGGGCGGCCCGGGATGCCGGCAGGGGCCGCCAGCACGGCGTCGGCATCGACCGACCAGTCGCCATCGCGGTGATGCGCGGCGAGGTCCAGCACCATGCGTACCTTGGCCGCCGGATCGCATTCCAGCAGGCAGGCCAGCGCGCGCGTGCGCAGCTCGATAGGGAGCGACTTCATACACTTTCTCTATATGTTTAGAAGGAGCCGCGCAGTTTACCGCATCGCAGCCCGGTCCTGCCCCGGCAAGCGACGCCTTATGCGAAAAACACATACGCATGGTCAAAAAGCTTCGTTCACAGGCCCATGCCCCGCCAGTAAGGTAATCCCACTGATGACTTCTCTACAGAAATAACCATGATCAAGAAAAAACTGCTGGTCCTGCTCGCCGCCACCGCCCTGCTGCAACCAGCCTTTGCTGCGGACATCAACCTGCTGAACGTGTCTTATGACCCGACCCGCGAACTGTACCAGGACGTGAACGCCGCCTTTGCCAAGTCGTGGAAAGCGAAGAGCGGCGACAACGTCAAGATCAAGCAGTCGCACGGCGGCTCGGGCAAGCAGGCGCGCTCGGTGATCGACGGCCTGGAAGCGGACGTCGTGACCCTGGCCCTCGGCTACGACATCGACGCCCTCACCGACAAGAACCTGCTGCGCAAGGATTGGCAGACCCGCCTGCCGCACAACGCCTCGCCCTACACCTCGACCATCGTGCTGCTGGTGCGCAAGGGTAATCCGAAAGGCATCAAGGACTGGAACGACCTGGTCAAGCCGGGCGTCGCCGTCATCACCCCGAACCCGAAGACCTCGGGCGGCGCACGCTGGAACCACCTGGCCGCCTGGGGCTATGCCCTGCGCCAGCCGGGCGGCAACGAAGCCAAGGCCAAGGAGTTTTTGACCAAGCTGTATAAAAACGTGCCGGTGCTCGATTCCGGCGCGCGCGGCGCCACCACCACCTTCGTCGAACGCGGCATCGGCGACGTGCTGATCGCCTGGGAAAACGAAGCCTACCTGGCCGTCAAGGAACTCGGCCCGGACAAGTTCGACATCATCACCCCGTCGGTCAGCATCCTGGCCGAGCCGCCGGCGGCGATCGTCGACAAG
>Ga0209023_10004269_pt1 | contig 16397 bp, 12 predicted proteins | sample LakOneMetagenome_FD_187468 | JGI IMG/M metagenome (GOLD analysis project Ga0209023, IMG submission 187468) | Freshwater and sediment microbial communities from Lake Erie, Canada (SPAdes) (version 2) | ecosystem: Environmental > Aquatic > Freshwater > Lentic | place: Lake Erie, Canada... | reverse complement strand
CGGCTTGCCGTCGGCCCAGATCGACTGGTGGACGTGCATGCCCGAACCGTTGTCGCCGAACATCGGCTTGGCCATGAAGGTGGCCGTCTTGCCATAGGCGTGGGCCACGTTGTGGATCACGTACTTGTAGAGCTGGAGACGGTCGGCCATCACGACCATGGTGTCGAACTTCAGACCGAGTTCGTGCTGGGCGGGCGCCACTTCGTGGTGGTGCTTTTCCGGCTTCATGCCCAGCTCGCCCATTACAGCCAGCATTTCGCCGCGCAGGTCTTGAGCCGAGTCGATCGGGTTGACGGGGAAGTAGCCGCCCTTGGGGCCCGGGCGGTGACCCATGTTGCCTTCGGCATAGGTCTTGGCCGAGTTGCCCGGCAGTTCGACGGAGTCGAACGAATAGCCGGTGCTGTTGGGCTGGGTGTCCCACTTCACGTCGTCGAAGATGAAGAACTCGGCTTCCGGGCCGAAGAACACGGTGTCGCCGATGCCGGCCGACTTCACATAGTTCAGGGCGGCCTTGGCGATCGAGCGCGGGTCGCGGTTGTAGGGGGTGCCCGTATCGGGGTTCACCACGTCGCAGAACAGCGCCAGGGTCGTCTGCTGATAGAACGGGTCGATGATCGCGGTCGACAGGTCCGGACGCAGCTTCATGTCCGACTCGTTGATGGCCTTCCAGCCGGCGATCGACGAGCCGTCGAACATGGTGCCGTCGTTGAGGAAGTCGTCATCGACCAGGTCGATGTCGAACGTGACGTGCTGCATCTTGCCGCGAACGTCGGTGAAGCGGACGTCGACGTATTTGACGTCCTTTTCCTTGATCAGGTTCAGGATTTCCTTGGCGGTGCTCATTCCGTATCCCCTTCTTGAGCCTCGTAAGCGTTTGACCTTCCGCGCCTAGACGGCGGCGGGGCCGCTTTCTCCGGTTCGGATGCGGATGACTTCCGCGATCTCCGAGACGAAAATCTTGCCATCGCCGATGCGCCCGGTGCGGGCGGCGCGCGTAATGGCCTCCAGCGCGGGTTCCAGCTGGCTGTCCTCGACGACGACCTCCACCTTGATCTTGGGGAGGAAGTCCACGACGTATTCGGCGCCGCGATAGAGCTCGGTATGGCCCTTTTGGCGACCATAGCCTTTGGCTTCGAGCACGGTCATGCCCTGGACGCCCATCTCCTGGAGCGCCTCCTTCACCTCATCGAGCTTGAACGGCTTGATGATGGCTTCGATCTTCTTCATCGGTTCCACTTTCGGGCCCGCAGGCGCGCCGCGCCTTTGATGAGCGGCACCGATCACGCCCCCCGGGGGACTCGCAAGCTTTGGTCGGTCGGAAAAGGGATCGCCGATGTCGGTTAGGGAGTGATGATCAATATTTGCGCAGTCGAAGCGTGAAAAATGGTCAGTACGGGTTTGTTGCCCAAATGGCCTTGCAGCGCGCCGTTTCGCCCCTAGGATCGCCCCCAACGATCGTTTGAATGGGGTGGAATGTGCGCGACGACACACCGGTTTTGATCGGCGCAGGCCAGTTCACCTATCGCGGCGAACTGGAAAATTCGCCGTCCCCGCTCGAACTGCTGAAGATTGCGGCGGAACGTGCTGTTGGCGATGCCGGTCTCTTGGGGTCGGTTCTTGCCGAACTCGACGCGTTGGCGGTGATCGCTTTCAGTATCGACGCGCCGGGGGGGCTTTCGAAGCTTCCCTTGCCGCGCCTTGCCAACCCGCCTGCGAGCCTGGCGAGGACGCTGGGCGCTCGGCCGGCATGGAGCGTCTATACCGAGACAGGCGGCAACAGTCCTCAGCAGGCCGTCAATGTGGTCTGTGAGCGGATCGCCAAGGGCCAATCCGAGCTAGCTCTGGTGACGGGAGCCGAGTTTCTTGGCTCTCTGATGAAGCGTCTGAAGGGCGGGCTGGGGTTTGACGGCTGGGGTGATGACATCACCGAAGCGCCGGCTCGCATCGGCGATCCCCGTCCCGGCGTAACGCCGCAAGAGGCCGCACACGGCCTTGGCTATCCCGTGAACACCTATCCGTTGTTCGAGAATGCGCTGCGCGCGCGCGACGGTCGTTCTCTTGAAGACCATCAGGCTCGGTTGGGACGTCTGTTCTCGCCGTTCAGCAAGGTGGCGGCCGCCAATCCAAATGCCTGGTTCCCGGTCGAGCGATCGCCGGAGGAGCTGGTGACGGTCACCGATCGCAATCGGATGATCAGCTTCCCCTATCCCAAGTACCTGAACGCCATCATGGAGGTCGACCAGTCGGCCGCTGTGCTGATCTGTAGCGTGCGCAAGGCGCGCGAGCTGGGCGTGTCCGAAGACAAGTGGGTCTATCTGCACGGCTGCGCCGACGCCGCCGATCTCTGGTACCCGATGGACCGGCAGGATTTTCACTCGAGCCCGGCCATTCGTCTGACTGGAGAGCGCGCCTTCGCGATGGCCGGCGTCGGTCTCTCCGACATCGACATCATCGACCTCTATTCCTGCTTCCCGTCTGCCGTAGAGGTGGCGGCCGAGGAGCTGGGACTGGCGCTGGATGATCCGCGCGGCCTGACCGTCACCGGCGGCCTGCCTTACTTCGGCGGGCCCGGAAACAACTACGCCCTGCATTCCATCGCCGAGATGATGGGGCGCCTAAGAGCTCGGCCCGGCGCCTATGGGCTTTGCACGGCCAACGGCTGGTTCCTGACCAAACAGTCGGTCGGCATCTACTCGACCAGACCTGTCGAGGGCGACTGGGTGCGCGAAGCCCCGTCTACGATCCAGGACCGGATCGACGCCCTGCCGCATCCCGAGATCGTGGAGCGCCCAACAGGAAAGGCGGTCATCGAGACCTACACGATCGTTCATGCCCGCGAAGGTGTTCGAATGGGCATCGTGATTGGCCGGGACGACAAAGGTCGACGCTTCGTGGCCCATACGCCAGAGGATCCCGCGACCCTGCTGGACCTGGAGGCGCGAGAAGGCGTTGGCAGAACGGGAACGGTCGGTCCGCACCCCGATGGCGTTCGCAACCTCTTTGTTCCGGATTGACCGTCATGACCCGCGTCCATGTCATTCGCCACGGGCGTCCGGCCTCGACCTGGGGCGGGGCGGAGGATGATCCAGGTCTCGACGAGGTAGGGCGCCGTCAAGCCGTCGAGGCGATGGAAACGCTCATGGCTCTGCCGGAAGGAGAACGACCGCTGCGTGTCGTCTCATCACCCTTGCGTCGATGCCGTGAAACGGCCGCACCGATGGCGGCAGCGCTGGGTGTCGAGCTTGTGATCGATCCGCGCGTAGGGGAGATCCCGACGCCTAGTGGGATGGTTGCCGAGGACCGCCCAGCCTGGCTCCGCGCTGCGTTCGGCGGCAAATGGGGGCAGATTGTCGGTGATCTGGACTATGAAGCCTGGGCCAAAAGCGTTGCGACGGCGGTGGCCGAGCAGCCAAACACCGCGGTGTTCAGTCACTTCGTGGCGCTTAACGCCGCTGTCGGCGTGGCCACAGGTGAGGCGAGGGTGGCGGCATTCCGACCGGATCACTGCTCGATCACGACGTTCGACATTCGCGATGGGCGCTTGATCCTCAATGAGAAAGGACGCGAAGCTCAGAGCCAGGTGCTCTGAAGGAGTCGTCGTGCCGCGCGAGATCATGACCGTCGCCGAGATGACCGCGGCGGATCGCGCCGCCGTCGCGCTGGGCGTTCCGATCAGTACGTTGATGGAGCGGGCCGGATTGGCGGTCGCCGAAGCGGTCAGGACGCGATTCTCGCATCGGTCCGTCGTGATCTGGTGCGGGCCTGGTGACAACGGCGGCGATGGCTATGTCGCCGCGCGGCTTCTGCGTCGGAAGGGCTGGTCGGTTCGTGTGGAAGTCTCAGCGCCGCCGGCCACGGACGCCGCCAGGCGCGCCGCCGCGCGCTGGAAGGGGGAAACCGGCCCCCTGTCGCCAGAGCCCAGCCAAGCGGACATCTATATAGACGCGCTGTTCGGCGCGGGCCTGTCGCGGCCGCTCGAGGGCGATGTCGCCAGGCTGGCGCGCGCCAGCACCCTGCTGAACAAGCCCGTCATCGCGATCGATGTGCCCAGCGGTGTGTCTGGCGATACAGGTCGCGCCCTGGGCGAGACTGCGTTCCGGGCGGATCTCACGGTGACTTTTCATCGACGCAAGCTGGCCCACTGTCTGATGGACGGGCGCGCTTACTGCGGAGAGGTGGTCGTCGCCGATATCGGGCTCGCCGCGGCTGAACGCGAGAGCGCCCTGCACGAGAATACACCCGAGCTCTGGGAAGCCCGCTTTCCGTGGCCGGCCCTGGACGCGCACAAGCATCGGCGTGGGCGATTGAAGGTGGTCAGCGGTGACGCCTGGAATACTGGCGCGGCGCGGCTGGCGGCGCGAGGCGGTCTGCGTGTCGGAGCCGGTGTTGTCAGCATATTGTCGCCGCTGAACGCTTTGGCGGTGAACGCTGCTCATCTTGAAGCGGTGATGCTGGCGCCCTTTGAAGGCGAGGCGGATCTGCAGACAGCGGGAGAAGGCGCGGACGCCGTCGTGGTCGGCCCCGCCGGTGGCGTAGGCGACACGACCATTCGAAACGTCTTCGCCCTGGCCCGAACCGGCGCGGCTCTGGTGGTCGACGCAGACGCCTTGACCAGTTTCCGTCATGACCCTGGCGCGTTGTTCTCCGCGCTGGATCGCGATGACGTGCTCACGCCGCATCCGGGCGAGTTCGAGCGGGTTTTTCCGGGCCTTCTGGGCGAGTCGGCGGAGCGGGTGGCGGCGACGCGCGAAGCCGCGCGCCGGGCCGGCGCCGTCGTATTGCTGAAGGGACCCGATACCGTGGTGGCCGCGCCGGACGGTCGGGCGGCGATTTCGCTTAACGGATCGCCCTGGCTGGCGACGGCAGGATCAGGTGACGTTTTGGCGGGCTTCATTGGCGGACTGATCGCCCAGGGCATGGAGAGCTTCGAGGCGGCATGCGCCGGAGCTTGGATCCACGCGGAATGCGGGCGCGCGCACGGGCCGGGGCTGATCTCCGAGGACTTGCCGAATCTGGCCCCCGCCGTGTTGGCTCGGCTCCTGGCGCGTCGCCCTGTCCTGGCGCGCGCCGGACTTGCATCCCCCCGGTGAAATCCGTAAGGCCTGCCCCCACGCGGATGTGGCGAAACTGGTAGACGCACCAGATTTAGGTTCTGGCGCCGAGAGGCGTGGAGGTTCGAGTCCTCTCATCCGCACCAGATCTACCAAGCGTTCCCGTCCGTTGGACGGTGGGCGTGACTTTTGCCGCTGGCGCTCTTGGATGGTTGCGCACGTCGTGACATAAGGGCGCTCTTTCGCCGCCCCGGCCTCGCGGGCGGCGTCGATGTTTTTGACCCCAGGGCGGACCCCCGACGCGCGCGTCGCAGGTCCGAGAATATGACAATGTCGATGCAGATCGTTGAAAAGTCGGGCGAAGGCCTCAGCCGCGTTTATGGAGTGACCGTGCCGGCCGCCGAGCTGGCCACGCGTCTCGAAGCGCGGATCGCCGAAGTCGCGCCGCAAATGAACGTCAAGGGCTTCCGCCCCGGCAAGGTGCCCGCGGCCCACGTTCGCCGCCTGTACGGCAAGGCCCTGATGGGGGAAGTCGTCGAGCAGGCGCTCAACGAAACGACCCAGAAGGTCCTGGACGACAACAAGCTGCGTCCCGCCGGTCAGCCCGAGCTGAAGCCGTCTTCGGACATGGAAAAGGTTGTCGCCGGTGGTGAGGACCTCGCGTTCGACGTGGCCATCGAGATCATGCCGGACTTCGAGCCGATCGATCCCGCCAGCATCGAACTGACCAAGCCCGTCTACAAGGTCGCCGACGCCGAAGTCGACGAGGCCCTGGCCGAACTGGCCAAGCAGGCCCGCACCTACGAGCCCCGCAAGGGCAAGAGCCTCAAGGCCAAGGATGGCGACCAACTGCTGATCGACTTCGTCGGCACTGTTGACGGCGTCGAGTTCGCCGGCGGCAAGGCCGAGGGCGCCGAGCTGGTCCTGGGTTCGGGTCAGTTCATCCCGGGCTTTGAAGAACAACTGGTCGGCGCCAAGCCGGACGACGCGATCACCGTGAAGGTTACCTTCCCGGAAGACTATCAGGCCAAGGATCTGGCCGGTAAGGCCGCCGAATTCGCCACGACCGTCAAGGAAGTGCGCGCTCCGGTCGACGCCGAAGCCGATGACGAACTGGCCAAGCGTCTGGGCCTGTCGGACCTCGCCGCTCTGAAAGAGTTGCTGAAGTCGAACCTGTCGGGCCGCTATGACAACTCGTCGCGCTTCAAGTTGAAGCGCGCCCTGCTGGACGTGCTGGACACCAAGCACGACTTCGACCTGCCGCCGCGCATGGTCGACGCCGAGTTCGGCGGCATCTGGCAACAGGTTCAGGCCGACAAGACTCAAGGTGGCCTGCCGCCTGAAGACGCCGACAAGACCGAAGACCAGCTGAAGGATGAGTACCGCAAGATCGCCGAGCGCCGTGTGCGTCTGGGCCTGGTGCTCGCCGAAATCGGCCGCAAGAACGACGTGGTTGTGACCGACCAGGAACTGACCGACGCCATCATGCGCGAAGCCCGCCAGTATGGCGCGCAGGCCCAGCAGGTGTTCGACATGTACCGCCAGCGCGCCGATCTGCAGGCCGCTCTGCGCGCCCCGATCTATGAGGACAAGGTCGTCGACCTGATCTTCGGCAAGGCCAAGATCGAGGAAAAGGAAGTCTCCAAGGAAGAGCTCCTGGAAGAAGACGATCTGCCGGAAGGCTACGGCGGCTAAGGCCTCCGTCATCCGACGAGACAGGGCGCGGCTCGCGAGGGCCGCGCCTTTTTCTTTGCCTCAAGCTTTTCGTCCGCTCCTTGCAACCTGTTAAGCGCCACGCGATATGCGTTGGCGACGCCGCGCGAGGTCTGATTCGCGCGGCCCCAAAACGCGAAAAAGGGCGAACCCTATGTACGATCCGGTTGCAACGGCGATGAACCTCGTGCCGATGGTGGTCGAACAGACCAGCCGCGGCGAGCGCGCGTTCGACATCTTCTCGCGCCTGCTCAAGGAGCGGATCATCTTCCTGACCGGACCCGTCGAAGACGGCATGGCCAGCCTGATCTGTGCGCAGCTTCTCTTCCTGGAGTCCGAGAACCCCAAGAAGGAAATCGCCATGTACATCAACTCGCCGGGCGGCGTGGTGACGGCTGGCCTCGCGATCTATGACACCATGCAATACATCAAGAGCCCGGTTTCGACCGTGTGCATGGGCATGGCGGCCTCGATGGGCAGCCTCCTGCTCTGCGCCGGCGCCGCCGGCCAGCGCATCTCGCTGCCGAACTCGCGCATCATGGTTCACCAGCCGTCGGGCGGTTTCCGCGGTCAGGCCTCGGACATCGAGCGCCACGCCGAGGACATCATCAAGACCAAGCGCCGTTTGAACGAAATCTACGTAAAGCATTGCGGCCGGACCTATGAAGAGGTCGAACGCACGCTCGACCGCGACCACTTCATGAGCGCCGAGGAAGCCAAGGCCTGGGGTCTGATCGACCACATTAACGAAACGCGCGACGAGACCGACGCGAAGGCCTAGGCCTCGCCCGATTGACGCTGATCAAGCCGCCGGCCGCGAGGCCGGCGGCTTTTTCATGCCGGTTTAGATCGGCTTGCCCCGGAACACGCGGTAGCCGCGCTCATCGGCGATGGCCAGCATCTCGATGTCGCCCGAAGTGTCGCCGTAGGCGGCTGTGAGGCGAACGTCGTCGCCGAAGGCTTCCTTCAGGCGGACAACCTTCTCCTTGGCGCGACAGTTCGGGCCTGCCAGGACGCCGAGCGCTCGATCGTCGTGATCGAAGGCGAGGCGGGTGCCGATCAGCAGGTCGGCGCCCAGGCCACGCGCAAACGGCGCGACAGTGATGTCGGGGGATGCCGTGACAATGACAAGCTTGGCGCCCTTGGCTCGCCATCGACGCCAGACGGCAAGGGCGTCGGGACGAAAGAGGGAAGGGGCGTGCAATTCGGCGAACGCCCGCGCGTCGGCTTCGATCTCCGCCTGGGTCGCGCCTTTCAGGAACTCACGCACCGCAGCCGCCTTGAGCTTGCCGCGATTGCGGTTGAAGACATAGCCCGCCAGGGCGGGAGAGAGCCGCAACACGCCCGCGGTCCAGCGCGCGGGACCCGCCCGCCATTTCAGGAAGGCGTTGAAGCTGTCGCGGACGGTCAGGGTGCCGTCGAAGTCAAAGGCCACGAGCGCCGGCGCATCGGTCATGTCGCCTGTCATCGGCATCGAGGCCGTCAGGCCTTTGGCCATTAATGAGCGCTTCGCCATTCTTCTCCGCGCGCATCGGGCGCGCCCTGTTAAACAAGCGGCTGTTCGATCACGATTCCCGCATGGGCTCTAAAGCCTTCCGCTTCTATGGAAGGGTCGAGGTCCGGGAGCGGTTGCGCCGTTGGCCGTGGTCCCCATTTTAGACCGGAAGATCATTCCGCGGCACGGTGCATTCTCTGGCAGGCGCTCGAAAAAGGCGCCAAGGCTTGTGAACTGCGGCCGGATCGGGGAATGTCAAGGATTAGACAACTCCCGGCATGTAAGCTGTCCCTTCGGTGGCGGCATGTGAGCCAGGAGCGGGCGTCACGGCCGTAGCCGTCGCCGCCATAGCGTGAGAAGCGACCATGACGAAAGCCGCGAGCGGCGATACCAAGAGCACCCTGTACTGTTCTTTCTGCGGAAAGAGCCAGCATGAGGTGCGCAAGCTCATCGCGGGACCGACGGTGTTCATTTGTGATGAATGCGTCGAGCTCTGCATGGACATCATTCGCGAAGAGCACAAGATTGCTTTCGTGAAGTCGAAGGATGGCGTCCCGACGCCGCGCGAGATCTGCGAGGTCCTGGACGATTACGTGATCGGTCAAGGTCACGCCAAGAAGGTACTCGCTGTCGCGGTGCACAATCACTACAAGCGCCTCAACCACGCGTCGAAGAACAACGACGTGGAACTGGCCAAATCCAACATCCTGCTGGTCGGTCCGACCGGCACCGGCAAGACGCTTCTGGCCCAGACCCTGGCCCGAATCATCGACGTGCCCTTCACGATGGCCGACGCCACGACCCTGACCGAAGCCGGTTATGTGGGTGAAGACGTCGAAAACATCGTGCTGAAGCTGCTGCAGGCCGCCGACTACAATGTCGAACGGGCGCAGCGCGGCATCGTCTATATCGACGAAATCGACAAGATCAGCCGCAAGTCGGACAATCCGTCGATCACCCGTGACGTCTCGGGCGAAGGCGTGCAGCAGGCCCTGCTGAAGATCATGGAAGGCACCGTCGCCTCCGTGCCGCCGCAGGGCGGGCGCAAGCATCCGCAGCAGGAATTCCTGCAGGTCGACACCACCAACATCCTGTTCATCTGCGGCGGGGCGTTTGCGGGTCTGGAGCGCATCATCTCGGCGCGCGGCCAAGGCAAGTCGATCGGCTTCGGCGCAAAGGTTGCTGATCCGGAAGAACGTCGCACGGGCGAGATCCTGCGTAACGTCGAGCCTGATGATCTGCAGCGCTTTGGTCTGATCCCGGAATTCATCGGTCGTCTGCCCGTGGTCGCGACCCTGGAGGACCTCGACGAGGTCGCCTTGGTCAAGATCCTGACCGAACCGAAGAACGCTTTCGTCAAGCAGTACCAGCGCCTGTTCGAGATGGAGAACATCGGCCTGACCTTCACGGAAGACGCCCTGCACGGCGTCGCCACGAAGGCCATTGCGCGCAAGACCGGCGCGCGCGGCCTGCGTTCGATCATGGAGGGCATCCTGCTGGAGACCATGTTCGAGCTGCCCAACTACGAGGGTGTCGAAGAAGTGGTGGTCAATGCCGAGGTCGTCGAAGGCCGGGCTCAGCCGCTGCTGATCTACGCGGAGAAGAAGGGCGGCGCGGCCTCGGCCTAGGCGTCATCCGATCCAACTGAACGAGGCGCGCTCTTTAGGGCGCGCCTTTTTCATGTCTGGATGCGGCGTTTTTTGTCGCTTGGGATCTTAATGGTGCGGCGGCGCCACAGGATGGACAGGCTGGCTCGCATCGTTGGTGGGCTTGGCTTTGCAATGAAATTGCGTGAGCGGGGCGTTTGAGGGCATATCCCCTTCAGCTTGACTGCTTACACGCGACCTGTCGCCGCTATGAGGCGACTCTTCTTGAACGCTGTTGCGAAACGTCCACATAAATAGGGACCATTCCGTCCAGTCCCGGGCGGACGGGCCGATCGACCCAGGCGCATCGTCTGGTGTGACGGCGGCCCGCATGGCCGAGCGCGGGTTCCGCGCAGGCCGGGAGTAAAGAGCACTATGTCCGAACTTCGTACGCTTCCAGTCTTGCCGCTGCGGGATATCGTGGTGTTCCCGCACATGGTCGTGCCGCTTTTCGTCGGACGCGACAAATCCGTTCGCGCCCTCGAAGAGGTGATGCGCGGCGACAAACAGATCCTGCTGGTGACCCAGAAGAACTCGGCCGACGATGATCCGTCGCCCGGCGACATCTATGATGTCGGCGTTCTGGCCACCGTTCTTCAATTGCTGAAGCTGCCCGACGGCACCGTAAAGGTGCTGGTCGAGGGCAAGGGCCGCGCGGCCGTGGTCAAGTTCACAGACCAGGAGTCCTTCTATGAGGCCCAGATCGGTGAAGTGAGTGAGGACGAGGGCGTTGGCCCCGAGGCCGAGGCGCTGTCGCGCGCCGTGGTCGAGCAGTTCGAGAACTATGTCAAACTGAACAAGAAGGTGCCGCCGGAAGCCCTGGCCTCGATCCCTCAGATCGCCGAGCCGGGCAAGCTGGCTGACAGCATCGCCGCGCACCTGTCGGTGAAGATCGGCGACAAGCAGCACCTGCTGGAAATCTTCGATATCGTGAAGCGCCTGGAGAAGGTCTTCGCGCTGATGGAAGGCGAGATCAGCGTCCTGCAGGTCGAGAAGAAGATCCGCTCGCGCGTGAAGCGCCAGATGGAGAAGACCCAGCGCGAATATTATCTCAACGAGCAGATGAAGGCGATCCAGCGCGAGCTGGGCGATCCCGACGACCAACGGGACGAACTCATCGACCTCGAAAAGCGCATCAAGAAGACTCGGCTCTCCAAGGAGGCCCGCACCAAGGCCGAGGGCGAGCTGAAGAAGCTGCGCAACATGAGCCCGATGTCGGCCGAGAGCACCGTGGTCCGCAATTACCTGGACTGGATGCTGTCGATCCCCTGGGGCAAGGCCAAGACCAAGAAGATCGATCTTGGCGAGGCCGAAGCCATCCTCGACGAGGATCACTACGGCCTGGAGAAGGTCAAGGAGCGCATCCTTGAGTATCTCGCTGTCCAGGCGCGCACCAACTCGCTGAAGGGGCCGATCCTGTGCCTCGTTGGTCCTCCCGGCGTCGGCAAGACCTCGCTGGGCAAGTCTCTGGCCAAGGCCACAGGCCGTGAGTTCGTGCGCATGAGCCTCGGCGGCGTGCGCGACGAGGCCGAGATCCGTGGTCACCGCCGTACCTATATCGGCTCGATGCCCGGCAAGGTGATCCAGTCGATGAAGAAGGCCAAGACCACCAACGCCTTCGTCCTGTTGGACGAGATCGACAAGATGGGCAGCGACTACCGCGGCGATCCCGCCTCGGCTCTGCTTGAGGTGCTGGATCCCGCGCAGAATTCGGCGTTCGGCGATCACTACCTGGAGGTCGATTACGACCTGAGCCAGGTCATGTTCGTCACCACGGCCAACAGCCTCAACATGCCCCAGCCGCTGCTGGACCGCATGGAGATCATCCGCATCGCCGGTTATACCGAAGATGAGAAGCTGGAGATCGCCAAGCGCCACATCCTGCCGAAGCTGACCAAGGATCACGGCCTCAAGGACGCCGAGTTCGTGGTTCCGGAAAAGGCGATCCGCGACCTGATCCGCTACTACACCCGGGAAGCCGGGGTGCGGTCGCTTGAGCGGGAACTGGGCGCTCTGGCGCGCAAGACCGTTCGCGATCTGTCGCGCGAGAAGGTTGTCTCGATCACGATCGATGACGAGCGGCTGGCCAAGTATGCGGGCGTCAAGAAGTACCGCTATGGCGAAACCGACGAAATCGACCAGGTCGGTATCGTTACGGGTCTGGCCTGGACCGAATTCGGTGGCGATATCCTGACCATCGAAGCCGTCAAGATGCCCGGCAAGGGTCGCATGACGGTTACCGGCAACCTCAAGGACGTGATGAAGGAGTCGATCTCGGCTGCCCAGTCCTACGTCCGGTCGCGGGCTTTGCACTTTGGCGTCAAGCCGCCGGTCTTTGAAAAGACGGATGTACACATCCACGTGCCGGACGGCGCCACGCCCAAGGACGGGCCGTCCGCCGGCGCCGCCATGGCTGTGGCCATGGTGTCGGTGCTGACTGGCATCCCGATCCGAAAGGAGATCGCCATGACCGGCGAGATCACTTTGCGTGGTCGCGTCACCGCCATCGGGGGTCTGAAGGAAAAGCTCCTGGCGGCCCTGCGTTCAGGCGTGAAGACGGTTCTGATCCCTCAGGAGAATGAGAAGGATCTGGTCGATGTGCCTCAGTCGGTGAAGGACGGTCTGGAGATCATTCCAGTCTCAACCGTTGATGAGGTGCTGAAGCATGCGCTGACGGGCCCGCTGACTCCCGTAGAGTGGAATGAGGCTGACGAGCCCATTGCTGCAACTGCGAAGGTTGATGAGGGCGATGGTGACGCGATATTAACCCACTGAGAGTAACTTATCGTTGATAAGTAGGGCGGCGCGGGAGATTCCCGCGCCGCCTTCATTTGACGGGGCATTTTCCGCCGCCATAATCCCGGCCGAGCGAAGTGGCGTCGGCTTTTGCGAAGCGCCGCCGCTTTACAGGCTGGGAGAAAAACATGACCACAAAAGCCGAACTCGTCACGGCGATCGCCGAGAAGGCGGGCATCAATAAAAATCAGGCTAAGGACGCCCTGGAAGCCTTCATCGAATCCGTTACCGACTCGCTCAAGTCGGGCAACGATGTGCGCCTCGTGGGCTTCGGCACGTTCAAGGCCGTTGCGCGTGCAGCGGGCACCGCGCGCAATCCGCGCACTGGCGAGACCGTAAACCGCCCGGCCTCCAAGACCGCGCGTTTCCAGGTCGGCGAAGGTCTGAAGACAACGCTCAACGGCTGATCTGTTTTTGACATACAAGAGGGCGGAGCGCTTCGCGGCGCGCCGCCCTTTTTCTTATTCCCGCTTTGCAGGGACCGCGCTGACGGCTAGAAGGCCGGCTCGACTTTTGGGGCGGTTAGCTCAGCGGTAGAGCGTCTCGTTTACACCGAGAGGGTCGGGGGTTCGATCCCCTCACCGCCCACCAAAATTCACGCCGGAGCCAGCAAGCCTTCCAGCAAGGTCGCGGCCGACCTGTCCTCAAAATCCGTTCGGATTGCCGCGCCCAGCGTCGCCGCAGCCTGACGATAGCGGACATCTTCGAGCAACGTAGTGATCGCGGCCATGATCGCTTCGACGCTTGCGTCTGGCGAAAGGCGCAGGCCGGCGTCGCGTGCGACCACCCTGGTGGTGTTGTCGTTCTGATCGCGTCCCATCGGCATGCACAGGAGTGGCACGCCGGCCATCAGCGGCCGAAGTGTGGAGCCATGGCCGGCATGGGTCACAAACACCGCTGTTTCGTCCAGGAGAGCTGCGTGTGGCGCGCTGCGGACCACGATCACGTTGCTGGGCGAGGAGAACTCTGTCGGGTCCAGCGTGGGCCCTGTCGTCACCAGTCCGCGAACCGGCAGGCGGCCGAGCGCGGCTATGACGTTGGACAGCGCCGCCTCCTGCGCCTGATAGAGGCTGGAAAACGACACCAGCACCAGCGGAGCATCGCCAGCGGGTATGGCCGCTGGCTCGACCCAGGCGGGATCGGCCAGATACGGCCCCGCATAGGCGAACGGGGCGGGCAGGGGATCTGGCGCGAAATCGAACGCCCTGCTGGTGGCGATCAGGATCAGGCGGGCCGTATCGAGTTGGTCGAACAGATCGTTCAGCGGAGCTAGGCCGAGGGCGGTCCGCGCCATGTTCAGGGCCGGCAAACCGATCTGGAACAGTCCGCGACTCATCTGGGTGACCATGGCGTGCATGGTGCGCTCTTCGTCCGAAGTCGCCGGCGGCATACCCGCGCCGAAAGGCGGTGCTCCGGCCAAGGTCGGGAGCGACCAGATGTTGGCGGCGAACAGGGCCAACGGCAGATCGCTGGCCTCAGCAGCGAGCATGACCCCCAGTAGAAGTTCCTGACAGACGATCGCGTCTGGTTTGAAGGCGTCGATGGCGGCGAGCGTATCCTGCGCATAGGCCAAGGCCGGACCCGCCATGATCCGGTCGATCAGGCGCTGGATCACCTCGAGGGGGTTGTCGGCTTCATGGTCCTTCAGACGATCGTCCTCGCGACGCTTGCCGGTTTGGCTCGGCGCTGTTGTCCAGAACCGGAAGGCAAGGTCCAGGGAGGCGGCGTCCGTGTCGTTGCAGGCGTCGCTGAGGATCAGAACCTCATGGCCGCGATCCTGCAGATCGCGCGCGGCCAGCAGGAGGGGCTGCACATGCCCGCCGCCTTCCCAGGTGGTGAAGAGGTAACGCGCCATTCGATCCCCGCTCTGCCAAGCCTTGGGCTTACGCGGTCCCGCTTCATCTTGCCAAGAGCGATCAAAGTGATATCACTTTAATAGCTAAATTGGAGAACGACTATGTCGGAAGTCCACACCATCAACCGGTCAGTCGAGCGTATCCGTGGCGGCGTTGGCGGTGGCTTGCCGCTTTTGGCGCTTCCGCTTCTGATCGGCGCAGGGATCTGGGCGTTTATCAACGCCGACGCCTACGGCGCTGGCTACCATGCGCTCGGCGCCGTGCTCGTCACCCTGGCCGCGCTGATCGGTTGTGGCTTCTACTCGATGCAGCCGAACGAGGCCTATGTCCTGACGGTATTCGGCGCCTATGTCGGCACGGATCGCACCACAGGGCTGCGCTGGGTGCTGCCCTGGTATGGACGCAAGAAGATCAGCCTTCGGGTGCGCAACGTCACCAGCGAGATGCTGAAGGTCAACGACAAGCGCGGCAACCCGATCGAGATCGCGGCCAATATCGTCTGGCGCGTGGCGGATTCGGCCCAGGCGCTGTTCGACGTCGATGACTACGTGGCTTTCGTGAATATCCAGATCGAAACCGGACTGCGTGAGGTCGCCTCGCACTACGCCTATGACCACGCGGAGGAGGGCGAGCCCACCCTGCGCGCCGATGCAGAGGAGGTGGGCGCGAAACTCCAGGCAGATCTTCAGGCCCGCATCGCCGTCGCCGGTGTCGCCATCGATGAGGCGCATCTAATGCACTTGGCCTATGCTCCGGAAATCGCCGGTTCGATGCTGAAGCGCCAGCAGGCTGAAGCGGTTCTGGCCGCCCGGCGCACGATCGTGGCCGGGGCCGTGGGCATGGTCGAGAACGCGCTGAACCAGCTCAGCGAACGCGGCGTCGTCAGATTGGACGACGAGCGTAAGGCCGCGATGGTGTCGAACCTTCTGGTGGTGCTGTGCGCCGATCGTGAGGCCCAGCCCGTGGTCAATACCGGCACGCTGTACGGCTAGGTCGTGGCGAGCGATGTGAACGATAACGGGAAGGGTGGACGACGCGCATTTCTGATGCGCGTGCGCCCCGAGGTCTTGACCGCCGTCGAGCGTTTGGCCGCCGCAGAACTTCGCAGCGTGAACGCCCAGATCGAAACCCTGCTGCGGGAAGCGCTGGCTCGCCGCGGCGTTGGTGTGAGGGCGCCACGGAGCAACGAGGAACTCTAGCTGTCGCGAAAGCTTTATCGTTCCGAGGCCGAATGGCATGGTCTGGGTAGCGATGAGGATTCGGCGTGACGGACCTGAGAACGGATCAACCGTCTGGCTTGCGTGGTTTTCAGGATGCCGCTCCGGCGCCTGACGACACTGTGCGCCTGGTAGATACGACCATGCTCTATGCCCCGCGAAGCGGTGGCGTGCGCCGGTATCTCAACTCGAAGCGGGCCTGGCTGGCAGCCAATCGACCTTCCGTGCACCACACTCTGGTGGTTCCGGGCGCGCGCGACGCCCATGACGGGCAGGGACGCGTGTCGATCTATGCCGCCCCGTTGCCGTTTGGTGATGGATACCGCTGGCCAGTCGTCAAGCAGGCCTGGATGGAACGGTTGATCCGCCAGAGGCCCAACATCATCGAGGCGGGCGACCCCTATACTCCCGGCTTGGCCGCGCTGCGGGCCGGCGATGCGCTGGGCGTGCCGGTCGTGGGGTTCTGTCATACTGACCTTGGCGCGCTGGCGGCGCTGCATATCGGCGAATGGGCCGAGAAGCCGGTGCAAAAGCGCTGGGCGGCGATCTATGGTCAGTTCGATCAGGCCGTGGCGCCGAGCCGCTTCATCGCCGGACGATTGATCGAAGCTGGCAGATCGGAA
>Ga0209023_10004268_pt1 | contig 16398 bp, 17 predicted proteins | sample LakOneMetagenome_FD_187468 | JGI IMG/M metagenome (GOLD analysis project Ga0209023, IMG submission 187468) | Freshwater and sediment microbial communities from Lake Erie, Canada (SPAdes) (version 2) | ecosystem: Environmental > Aquatic > Freshwater > Lentic | place: Lake Erie, Canada... | reverse complement strand
TGTTCTCCTGTTCACTCCATATCTTCACTTCGTCATAGTTGTTCTTCAGGTTAGAGCAGTTGGTGTCAGCGCCCAGGTTGCACCATTCACCTATTACAGCATTGCCCAGGTAGCCATCATGAGATTTATTGCTGTTGGCAAAAAATACTGCATTGTTTATTTCGCCACCTACTTTGCAGCCGGGGCCTATGGTAGTTGCGCCGTATAGCTTAGCGCCCATTTTTATTACACTGTGCGCGCATGCGGCCAGCGGGCCACGTATCATAGTGCCTTCCATAACTTCGGTATCCCTGCCTATATATACTGGCCCCGTTGTGGCATTGATGATGCATCCGGGATAGATGGTTGCACCTTCTTCTATAAATATGTTTTCCTTACCGGATACTGTTACTCCTTCTGGAATAGCTGCACTCTTCCTGCCCTTGGTCAGCAATTCGAAATCAGCTCTTATTGCCCTGTCATTTTGCGAAAATATATCCCATACATTCCTGAGTATGTGTACCTCTCCTGCATATTCTATCGGGGCAAGATCCGGTATCTGGTTATGAAAACCGGCTAAGGACAGATCTGCTGCATCCGGCTGGGCTGCAATGGTGATAATACCCTTTACCAGTTTTTGTCCTGGGGCAAGTTTCTGAATTGCAGCTGTAATTGTTGCATCGCCAAATACATTGCCATTGATAAAGCAGTTATCATCCCCGGCATTTAATGGGAATACCTGTTGCAGGTAGGCTTCGGTAAGTGTTCCGGTAGGGGAGTTAAGTGCTTTTTCCCAGCGTGCACGCATAGTAAGGATACCACAACGGATATCGGCTACCGGGCGTGTATGCGCAAATGGTAAAAGATGAGCACGGGAAACGTCATCAAACAGTATATTCTTCATAAGCGTTGATAAAAGAACCTGCCGGCCCGGGCATGCAGTACAAACAAAAATCCCGACAAAAGTCGGGATTTTTCGTGCTTAATGCAAGCTTTTATGCAGTTATTATGCTTTCTTTTCGTAACGTTTCTTGAACTTCTCGATACGGCCTGCTGTATCTACGAACATTGATTTACCGGTATAGAATGGGTGCGAAGTGTTAGAGATCTCGACCTTTACTACAGGGTATTCGTTACCGTCTTCCCACAGTATAGTTTCCTTTGAAGGAGCTGCAGAACGGGTAAGGAATGTGTGCTCGTTTGATGTGTCTTTGAATACTACAAGACGGTAACCGTCCGGGTGAATACCTTTTTTCATTATTTTATTGTTTAATGCATGGGTTTTGCCATGCGTGATTTAAGGCTGCAAAGGTATAGAAAATTATACAATCAGCCAAATATGATTAATTTATTTCTTTACGAATTTTTCTATATCGGCTCTTGCTTCTTCAGCGCGGCCGTATTTGCCTACTATATTGCCCTTCGGATCTATTAAGAATGCCTGTGGAATGTACTCGAGACCGTAAGCCGGGCAAGCTGCTGATCCCCATTGACGTGGGTTCAGGTCGCTCATATGGTTAGGCCATATCAGGCCATCCTGTGCAATAGCAGCAACCCATGATTCTTTTTTTACATCCAGGGAGAAGCTGACAACGGTAAATCCTTTTTTAGCGTCCTTGAATTTTTTCTTGGAATATTCATTATACATGCTCACAAGGCCCGGATTAGATGCACGGCACGGACCGCACCATGAAGCCCAGAAATCAAGCAATACATAGGTATCTTTATTGATAGCAGACAGCTTTAGCGGTTTGCCGTCCGGATTGGAGAAAGCAAGTTCCGGAGCTTTCTGGCCTATCTTTATTTTGGTATTTTCATACTGGGCTGATGCTGTTGCGCAAACGGCCAGTACAAGTGCGATCGTAGTGAGTATTTTTTTCATATTGTTTTATAAATGAGTTGTAAATGTAAGTAACAATGTCAAATAATATGCCAAACGCAAAATTGATTAAGCCAAATTTTTCATAAGGCCCTTACAGATGTTTTTAGCGATACCCGGTCCTTCGTAAATAAAACCGGTGTAAACCTGCACTAATGATGCACCTGCATCCAGCTTTTCCTGTGCATCTGCAGCTGTGAATATACCTCCTGATGCTATAATAGGTATACTGCCTTTGCTGTGTTCGTGTATATACTTCACCACATGCGTAGATTGTTTCCTGGCAGGTGCGCCGCTCAGTCCACCTGCTCCTATAGCGTCTATTTCACTTTGTGGCGTAGCAAGGCCGCTGCGGCTTATGGTTGTATTGGTAGCTACAATGCCATCGAGCTTAGTGGTTCTTACTATATCTATAATGTCGTCCAGTTGTTCATCGGTCAGGTCAGGAGCTATCTTTAGCAGTATTGGCTTACTCTTTGGCTTTTGTTTATTGAGCACCTGCAGTCTGTTCAGCAATTCGGTAAGCGGTTCTTTATCCTGCAGTGCGCGCAGGCCGGGAGTGTTGGGGCTGCTCACATTTACTACAAAGTAGTCCACTACATCAAACAGCTCTTTGAAACCCTTTTCATAATCATCAGTTGCCTGCTCATTCGGCGTATCCTTATTCTTGCCTATGTTGCCGCCAATGATGATATGTTCTTTACGTTTTTTCAGCCTTTCTGCTGCGGCTGTAGCGCCATCATTATTAAAGCCCATGCGGTTGATGAGTGCCTTATCTGCCGGCAAGCGGAACAAGCGTGGCTTCGGATTTCCCGGCTGCGCACGTGGCGTTACCGTACCTATTTCTATAAAGCCGAAACCAAGACAGGCAAGGGAGTCGGTGAATTTTGCGTCCTTATCGAAACCCGCAGCCAGGCCAACAGGATTAGGGAAGGTGATACCCCACAGTTTACGCTCCAGTGATGGAGATTTGATGGTAAATGTTGCCTTTAGCAAATTGCGCGATGCTGATACGGCATAAGCCGCTGTAAGCCGCTTCATCACCCAATAATGCACTTTTTCGGCATCTACATTGAAAAGAATACTCCTGATTAATGAATACATGATTGCTGCAAATATACTGTGCCGATTCGTGCTAACCCACGTATTTTAACAAAAATTACATCACGAAAATTCATTTAAAATGTAATTTAGCATCCTACTATGCCTGCAAAAGCCTCTCTGTTATTGTTTTTTATGTTTGTGATCCGCCTGGCAGCAGCAGGGCAAACAATAAGGGGAGAGGTGATGGACAATGAAGACCGTAAGCAGCCAATAGCTGATGTGACTATTGAGAATATCTACACTTCGCTTAGTATATCCACCGGTAATACAGGAGCGTTTATTATAGCCGCCACCAGCGGCCAGCTGCTGGAGTTCAAAAAGGACGGGTATAAAACAGTAAGAGTGCGCATACCGCAAGGGTATGTCCCTTCCTATTTCAGGATCATGATGAAGAAGGGATTTTCTGAATTAAAGAACCCGCAGATAGCACAAAGCAACCGGTATAATTACTCCTCAGACAGCACACGCTTTCATGATCTGTACAAGCATGAACTTGACTTCCCTAAAATGTCGGCCTTTGATATGATGGCGAGCCCGTTCTCTGCGCTGAGCAGTAAGAACAGGGAAATATGGCGTTTCCAGGAAGACTATGAGCAGTTTGAACAGGAGAAGTATGTGGATAAGACCTTCAACGAAGCCGTAGTGACCAAGTACACTGGCCTTACCGGCGATAGCCTGCATTACTTCATGAGGCGGTTCCGCCCAAGCTACGAACAGCTAAGGAACATGAATGACTATGCCTTCTTCAATTTCATAAAAATGGGTGCCTACCATTACCGTAATGCTGCAAGACAGAGCAACCCGAGGTAGTTACTTTGGCGTATAGGCAGGAACTTCAACTGGTTTCATTTTCTGCTGATCATTTATATATCGCGGACGAGAAACATTAGGAGGAAAGAAGTATTCACCACAGCAATTTTTCCCACAAGCCCAGCAGGCTTTATGAAATTCTTCCTCCTTCGCTTTACTTGTAAAGTCTGTTTTCTGCTGTTCAGAGAAATAAGGACTGTTCTTTATCCTTTTTACATTCTTTTCCCATTCATTATTTACGGAATCGTTGAATACTACCCACCTTTTATTGTACTCTTTATTTACTGAATCCATATATCGTTCATCGCGATTGAGCGAGTATAGATCGGTAATTGTATTCGTATTGCTTTGAGCAAAACAGTTCAGTTGAAGCAACAACATAAATCCCGAAAAAAGGAGATATTTCATACTATAAAGCTAATCAGAAATGGCCATTGTTTGTTCGTACTCTAAGGTTATAAGTCTACTTCTTATCCAGCCGGGTCATTACAGTTTTTACATTGCCTGCGGAGTCTGTGATGTCGTAATTCAGCATGATCACCTTATCTCTTATCTTATTGCCGTCTATTGTTAATGTTGCTTTACCCTTAACGGTCTCCGTATTAAAAGTAATGGTGTATCTATCGGTCACAAATCCTTTGATGGTATTGGCAGCCCGGTTATCAAAGTTGGTCACAGCTACCTGCGGTGCATCATGGTCAGCTACTATCGATATTGTGAAGTCATCCGGCGAGCTGCCATTATCATTCTGTATCCAGGTACCTACGAATCTGTCCCGCTGATCAAAGCTGCAATCACTGCCCTCAAAACCCGAGGGGCACACGCAGGCATTGTCCATACATACGCCACCATTTTTGCAGGCTACATTTACGTGGCATTTATCGTCAGGCCCGCAAGATGTATAAAAGACAGATGAGCAGGCGATAAACAAGCCAAAAAATAGTGCTGATAAATGTTTTGATAGCGGTTTCATAAAGGTCGTTTTATTCAAATTTAATGAAATATCCGCAGTAAAATTACTTAGGCAGGTATCGGTCCCTGATAATGTCGGTATGGTGTATTACATGGCCCACAATAGCAAAGCCCAACGCCCGGGGGGAAATAATGACATCTCTTGCAGGGCCTGTTCTGTCCAGCATCTCCGGGTGCATACCTTCAAATATGGCTATTGTGCTTTTTCTCAGCATTTCCAGCTCCTGCATTATGTTGGCTGTGTCACGCTGTTCAGCAAAACTGTTACTGATAAAGTCATCTACGCTGTACCCCGGCAGTTGTGCCTGGTCTGCCCTCGATATGCGCATGATACGATAGCAAAAACTACGTTCCGCATCTATCAGGTGTACTAGTACTTCTTTAATGCTCCACTTTCCGGCAGCGTATCTGTGCAGTAATTCTTCCTCGCTAAGGGTATGGACAAACGCCCTGAATGAGGTCCAGTTTTCTTTCAATGCGGTAATGAGGTCTGTATCAGGCGCTTTTGTAACATAGCCATTGTAAAAGCCATAATCCGGATTAACGGGAGGTGTTATCAGCATAAAGTATTTTTTCACAAAACTAAGTAATAGGAATTATCCGCATTGCTAATTGATGTTAATTAGACAGCACAAAAAACATAGATCGCTGGCCAAATTAATGCGTAAAGTAGCCCGGTATGGCAATAGCTGGTCGCTTTGCAATTTTTAATCATTTGATCATCCGTTATAACTCTCCAAAAAAGATATCCACAAATTTCTTCATCCCTGAAACCGTTGTCTCACCTGCATTACAGCTCAGTTTTTGAAGCGCAAATTCTGAAAACTCGTTTTTTTGTTATTAAGCCACTCCTCAATTTTGTAAATGTCTTAAAACTAAATTGTATGAAAAACGAACAAATGCAGGAGGCGCAACGTCTCTACTTTCAGACAGAAATGAATAACACGAAAATAGCAGAAACGATCGGCGTAAGCCGCCGCACACTGCTCTACTGGATAGCAGAGAACAATTGGGAACGCCTTAGAGATTCAGCATCAGCCATGCCTGCACTCATTACAGAGAAAGTGTATCATATCATGGATATGCTCACCGATCAGATTCTGTTACCCGACCGCTGCGGAGCGCCCATCACGAGAGAAGAAGTAGACAACTTACACAAACTTTCCATGACCATTAGGAAAATGAAGGCTCGTGCCACGCTTAATGAAAACATGGAAATGTTTGCCAATTTCACCGACTATCTGCAACTGGCAGACCCCGCATTGGCCGGGCAGATCGCTCCGCACATTGATCTTTATATTACCACTCGGGCCTCCCTCAGCAGTCAACGGCTTACTGAAGAGAAGGTTGCGTCCGTGGAGCGCAAAGCCGATGCTAAATGGGAAAACGCACGTGACGACAGGCAGGAAGCTGAAGCAATGCACTCCTGGGCAGCGCAAAACACTCCTCCAACGGCTCCGATAAGCACAGCCGCCGCTACCTCGCAAGTTCCAAAAGAAAAGTTCGATATCCGTAAGCAGCTCCGCGGTACTTCCACTAAAGGCCCCGGCAAATCATTTCACCAGCAAAAACAAACACATGCGGCATAGGTCTGCGCAAAAAGTGCGCAATTTTATACCGTGTTTTCATTGATTATCAATACCAAAGTGCGCAAAAAAAATGAAATTGCACACCTGTTCAGTATCAGTGCTTGCTCGATTTCAATGGCACAAAAAAACCACAACAAAATGCTGTGGCTATTAAAAAATGATGTGTTGCTTTATGTTTAAGCTATATTCCTCATGTCATTTTTGGTAAATACATTGTATTGTTCCTTGATCGCTTCGTAAAATGCTTCGACGGTACAGTAGTTCATTGGCTCATTAGAAACGCCGTAAATATTATTATCGACATTGAAATAAGCGATAGCTTTCCTGGGATTGGTGAGCACATGCTGGTCGTTTTCTAAAATGTAGCCCTCTGAAATAATATTGATATTGTCGAGTTCAAATTTGTAACCGCCGTCTTCCTGATTTTTAATCCTGAATTGATACATCTTCCCGTATTTATTGGATATCAACCTGCAAAAACCGAGCAAGAAATGATCTGAACGGTGTGTTTTTCTATAATTTATACTTGGGGGGACGTGAATGATATTGATGTTTTATTGTAATTAATTGAAAATCAAATAATTAATAAAATGGCGAAAAAATAAGTAATTTTTATTTTAATTATAAATTTTAGCATATAACGAAATTTAGAGAGCTATGCTAAGTACGTTATTGGGGAAAAAATTCCCCAATCTTGGCTTTTTCAAATAAAGTACGAGTAAATAATGCTTGAGATAGTTGCTTATTTTTTGGTGCGGATAGCCTTGTAGATTTTGATGGCGCTCATCAGGATAATAACAAAAGCCACCAGGCCGCCAAGCCCCCATACCACGCTAAGGCCTTGTTTCACTACTGCCAGCATAACAATAGCCAGCAGAAAGATAGTGGCTACCTCGTTCCATATGCGTAACTGCGTAGATGAGAACCTGAAGATGCCTTTTGCCTGTTGTTTGTATAAGGAATGGAGCGTGAAATGGTAGGCATATAACCCAACCACGAAGCAAAGTTTTATGGTCAGCCAGTTATCAAGTGTGCCATACATATACCACATCCAAGGGCCGAAGATCAAGGTGAGGACTGCAGACGGCCATGTGATACCAAACCACAGCCTGCGTATCATAATATTGAACTGCCGCTGCAGGATGCTTTTCTCCGGTTCCGGCTTTTCATTGGCTTCGGTATTGTAAATGAACAGCCGCACGATATAGAACATACCGCTAAACCAGGTAACTATAAAGATAATGTGAAGCGCCTTTACGTATAAGTAAGTCATGATCGAAGCTCCCGATTAATTCCCGATAAGGTTTACCATCGCTTTTATCCAGCCTGGCTGCACATTCATGCAGGGAATAAAGGTAAATGATTCACCTCCTGCGTTCAAAAAATTCTCTCTTTCCCTCAGTGCTATTTCCTCCAGTGTTTCCAGGCAGTCGCTTACGAATGAAGGACATACTACAAGAAGGTTTTTAATGCCTTCCTGCGGCATCTGCTCCATGCGAAGGGTGGTAGATGGTTTTAGCCATTCAGACCGTCCCAGCTTTGACTGGAAAGAAACACTGTACTGATCTTTAGGAATGCCTAAATATTCAGTAACCAGTTTGGTAGTAGCATAACATTGATGTCTGTAGCAAAAGGCATGAGCAGGGGAGTCTACGCTGCAGCAGTCGGCAGACTTCAAACAATGATTGCCGGTAACATCGCTCTTCTGAATATGACGCTCAGGTATACTGTGATAGCTGAACAGCAGATGTCCTCCATTCAGGTATGGCTTTATACTTTCTGCCAGTGCCGCTATATAACCCGGATCGTTGTAAAACGGTTTTACGAAGCTGATGCGAAAAGGGTATTTTCCTTTCTCATGTACAGTCTTGGCATGTTCCACCGCGGTTTCGTAGCTGGACATAGCATAGTGGGGATATAGCGGCAACAGCACTACTTCTTCCAGTCCGGGATTTGCGGCAAGGATACGGTCGTATGCAGTCTTCATAGTTGGATTGCCATAGCGCATCGCAATTTCAACAGGTTCTTTTACGAGTTGCTGCAGTTCTTTTTGCTGTTTGCGGGTAATGGCAACCAGAGGAGACCCTTCATCCGTCCAAACAGCACTATAGGCCTCTGCTGATTTTGGTGCACGAAAAGGTGTTATGATCCCTTTTACAAGTATGCTGCGCCACAAGTATGGAGTGTCAATGACCCTTTCGTCCATAAGGAACTCCCTCAAGTAGGTTCGCACATCTTTAACCTGTACTGAATCGGGAGACCCCAGATTCATAAGTATAACACCCCGTTTTGTTGTACCAGCCATGTAGTTAATTCTATTATCAGGCTGCAAAGAAACACAACTAAATGAGCTTTTAAACTATTGCTGATGAATATCAGGCACGAAAATGACGCGGTAATGACATTCAGGGTTTAACATTTTTTTATTGTGTAGTATGATGATGTGTATCATTTTTGAGCGTTCTTTGCAACACAATGCGTAAGGTTCTCGCCATAATATTTCTCATCATTTTCTCCTTCCAGGTAATTCCCCTGAAGGCGGTGGGTAAGTTATTGGTTAAGGGACAAACGGAAGAAGAAGTGAAACATGGCTGTGATGATTCAGGTGACTTAGATGGAAAAGCAGGGAAGTATAATGACCTCATCTTTCATAGCACAATGAATTTTTCTTCTGTACGTACTATAGAGAAGGACAAATCTTTTATGGAGCACAGATCCGACGCGCTGCCCTTGTCTCACGTCGCTGAAATTCCATCCCCCCCTCCCAATGCTTAGCCGGGGGCGTTACCTTTAATTTTCACTTACAGAAATTGTAATTAGGAATCGTATGTAGGAGTACGATCGTTCTCAATTTTTTGTTGTCTGCCAAGGTAATCCCATCCTAATTACTTGCAAATTCTCAGCTCTATATCGGAGCATTTTAATCATCCGTTTCAATATTTATTACCCGGGTTATGCTGTTGGCGTAGCTTGTAAACATCAGTTATATGGAGTCTCCATCATATTCAGTCAAGTTCTTAAAAAAGGATTTTCTATCAGGCCTAATTGTATTTTTGATCGCGCTTCCCCTTTGCCTGGGTATTGCCCAGGCATCGCACGCACCATTGTTTGCAGGGGTGGTCTCCGGTATAGTGGGCGGGATCGTTATCGGTTTTTTCAGTTCTTCCCAGCTAAGTGTCAGCGGTCCGGCCGCAGGGCTTACCGCCATTGTCTTAGTGGCTATCGCGCAGCTGAATTCTTTCGATATATTCCTTTGCTCTGTTATTATCGCTGGTGCTATCCAGATATTGTTTGGCTACCTTAAAGCTGGAGGCATAGCTAACTATATTCCAACCAGTGTGCTGGAAGGGATGCTTGCTGGCATAGGCCTTACTATCATCATCAAACAGTTGCCGGATGCGATAGGCTATGCTAAAAATAAAGCGGCAGTGATGGAAGATGCGGAAGATGGTTTCCTGATGAATACGATCACCACGGCAACCCATCATATACAGCCGGGCGCAATTATCATTGCACTAATAGGCCTCATAATACTGATACTATGGCAAACAAAGGCATTTAAGAAAATACAGCTTATTCCCGCCGGCCTTGTAGTAGTGCTGGTTGGTACGATCGTAAACGTATCATACCATATGATGTATCCTGACCTTACATTGGATAGCTCACACCTGGTAAGTCTGCCGGTTGCAGGAAATGTTATGGATTTCCTGCACCAGTTCACGTTTCCCGATCTGAACGGATTTAAATCACTAAAAGTCTGGGAGACGGGAATAGTAATAGCGGCAGTAGCATCTATTGAAACACTGCTGTGTATTGAAGCAACGGATAAACTGGATCCGCTGAAAAGGTATACGCCTACAGACAAAGAACTGCGGGCACAAGGTATCGGCAATATAATCAGCGGCTTTCTGGGTGGCTTACCCATTACATCAGTTATTGTCCGTTCTTCAGCGAATGTGAATGCCGGTGCAAAGACCAAAGCATCTGCAATAATTCATGGTGTTTTGCTATTAGTGTGTGCAGCAAGCATACCCATGCTGTTGAATATGATACCCAAGGCAGCACTTGCAGCCATACTTATATTTACCGGTTACAAGCTATGCAGGCCGTCCGTATTTAAGCATATGTGGCAGGGTGGCTGGACTCAGTTCGTGCCGTTTGCTGCGACGGTCATTGGGGTAGTTTCACTGGACCTCTTAAAGGGTGTTGGTATTGGTATCCTGATCAGCATATTCTACATCCTGCGTCAAAACATAAGGATCCCATTTTACTTCCAGCGCAGCACTTATAGCAACGGCGACCTGATAAAACTAAACCTGGCCCAGGAAGTTTCTTTTCTTAACAAAGCGAGCATTAAAGAAACATTGAATAGCCTGCCGCGTAAAAGTACAGTGATAATAGACGCAACAGATACACAGTATATAGACTTCGATGTGTTAGACCTGATCAACGATTTCTATAATAACACTGCGCCAGACAAAAAAATAAGCATGTCCCTTATTGGATTCAAAAGCAGCTACAAATTGCCGGAAGCAGCAAAGGAACGAAATGTTGTGAATGAGCTGATCAATCACGATGAAGTGCCTAAGCGTTCTGCAGGTAACTATAAAAAACTGTTATTGCAGCTCCAGAAAATTAACCATTCATAATAATAAAAGCCTTGAACTATGCCCAACTCAAAAGATTTAGAAGTTAAAGTAAATACCCCGGCAGAAGCCCTGCAAAAGCTAAAGGAAGGTAATTTTAGATTCATCAATAATATGTTGGTCAACAAAGACCTGCTCTTCCGTGTTATAGAAACAAAGGACGGCCAGGCTCCGTTTGCTGCCATTCTTAGTTGTATGGATTCCCGTGTATCAGCAGAGCTTGTTTTTGACCAGGGATTGGGAGATATATTCAGTATCAGGATAGCCGGAAATATAGTGAGTAATGGCATACTTGGTAGCCTGGAATATGCCACGGCTGTTGCAGGCGCCAAGCTCATCCTTGTGCTGGGCCATACCAACTGCGGGGCGGTAAAAGGCGCTTGCGATCATGTGGAACTGGGGCATTTGTCGGAGCTACTTGGCAATATCAAACCTGCCCTTGAACAAGAAACGGCTACCATACACGACAGGACAAGCAATAATGCGGAATTTGTATATGCGGTGACGAAACTCAATGTTGAGCATTCTGTAAAGGAAATATTAGAACGGAGCAGCATAATAAAGCAACTGGCAGACGAAGGCAAGGTTGCCGTAGTACCTGCGATCTATGATGTAGCTACCGGAAAGGTAACTTTTGCCGGGTTTGATGTATCATAGTTTTCGCATCGGACCACGGCATATTGCTGGGGATGTAATAGGTTTGCTATTGATAGTTACCGTTTTAAAATTTTTTTTTAGTTGTCTTGTTCCGGTTTTCCGTTTTTTAAACTTTCTTTGCAAGAGATGCGTAAATGTCTGGCCGTCATATTTCTTATCATTTTCTCCTTCCAGGTGCTCCCTATGAAGGTGTTAGGAAAGCTATTGGCAAAAGGACAGACCGAGGAGGAAGTGAAAGGCGACAGTGATTGCGACAGCGATAGTGATGGTCTTGATGGTAAAGTATCCAAATACAACGAGTTTATTTTTGAAATTCCCCAGGATTGTTCCGTAGTTTTTTTAGTTAAGAAGATCGTTAATACTATCGTCCATAAATCTGACGATCTGCCGGTATGTTACGTTGCCGAGATCCTTTCCCCTCCACCAAATTGCTAAATTCCAGTTACTGATATCTAAGCAATCACTGCACTTTAATTGTGAAGTTAATGTTGTACATGTATCGCTCCAGATATGCCGGTAGCTATGTTGTTGCCGGGTTTATTCCTTATCCCGAACCTGTACTTCCTTTTTTACTTATTGACTTTAGTTACTCACATGGCATGCATCACAAAGCATACCTGTAATACACATTTTATGGCGTCATCATATTCTTTCCCCACTTTCAAGAAAGATTTTCTAGCAGGACTTATTGTATTTCTTATTGCGCTACCGCTGTGCCTTGGCATAGCCCAGGCATCTCATGCGCCGTTATTTGCTGGTGTGGTTGCCGGTATTGTCGGTGGTATTGTTATTGGTTATTTGAGCGGTTCGCAATTGAGCGTTAGCGGGCCGGCGGCTGGACTAACGGCTATTGTGCTTGTTGCTATCACACAGCTGAACGCATTTGAAATATTTCTTTGCGCGGTGATCATAGCCGGGTGTGTACAGCTGCTGTTTGGTTTTCTGAAAGCGGGTGGAATTGCTAATTATATACCATCTAGCGTGCTGGAAGGTATGCTGGCGGGTATAGGGCTTACGATCATTATCAAACAGTTGCCCGATGCTGTAGGCTTCGCTAAAGGTAAGGCTGCGGTAATGGAAGATGCGGAAGATGGAATTTTCATGAATACCATAACAACAGCTACTCATAACATGGAGCCTGGAGCAGTTATCATTGCCCTTACCGGCTTGATTATTTTGGTTCTGTGGCAAACAAAAGCATTTAAAAAAATACAGTTAGTACCTGCCGGTCTTGTTGTTGTATTGCTTGGCACGCTTATTAATGTCATTTTTCTGGCCAGTGCTCCTGCCCTGGCCTTAGATAGCACGCACCTCGTCAAATTGCCAGTCGCTGCTTCTATAGCAGATTTCTTCAGGCAATTTACACTCCCTGATTTCAATGGCTTCAAACAAGCTAAAGTATGGGAGACGGGTATAGTTATCGCTGTAGTTGCGTCTATTGAGACGTTATTGTGTATAGAGGCTACGGACAAGATGGATCCGATGAAAAGATATACTTCGGCAGACAGGGAGCTTAAAGCACAAGGAATAGGCAATATTGTTAGCGGTTTCTTAGGGGGCTTACCGATAACATCTGTTATAGTACGTTCATCTGCCAACGTAAATTCAGGTGCAAAAACAAAGGCATCAGCTATAATACATGGCGTTCTATTGTTGGTTTGTGCAGCGAGCATACCTGTATTGCTGAATATGATCCCAAAAGCTGCCCTGGCAGCTATCTTGATATTTACCGGCTATAAATTGTGTAAGCCATCTATATTCAAGCATATGTGGCAAGGCGGCTGGACGCAGTTCATTCCTTTTGTTGCCACTGTAGTAGGTGTCGTATCCCTTGATCTCCTGAAAGGTGTAGGAATAGGTATAATAATAAGCATATTCTATATACTTCGTCAGAACATACGGATACCATATTACTACCAACGTAAGGTACTTCGCACTGATGACATTATAAGATTGGATCTGGCACAGGAAGTGTCATTTCTGAATAAGGCAAGCATTAAAGAAACGCTGAACAATCTGCCGGAGGGTAGTAAAGTGATCATTGATGCAAGTCATACTCACTACATAGACTTCGATGTACTTGACCTGATCCGTGATTTTCATGGTTCAAGGGCAAAAGACAAGAATATCACCATGTCGCTTGTTGGTTTCAAGAACGTTTATAAACTGCCGAAAGAGGCTATAGACAACGGACTTATCGACCTGCCTGCTGAAGAAAAAGAAGTGGTAAAAAGTTCGGCTGGCAGGTATACAAGGCTTTTAGCTCAATTGCAAAACAAAAAGTAAAGGAGCATACTATGAACAACGAGACTAACACTATCTCTGCTACTGCAGCAACCGTTGAACAAAATGCGCAAAAGCGTTTTGAAGAAAGACGTGTTTTGCATGAGTTAAAGCATTACCTGCCCTCGCAAACACCGCTTAAGGACTTCATTCATCATAATTCACTGCATGCTTTTCAGCACCTGAAATTCTACGATGCCATATTCAAGGCATCGGCTGCCTTCGGCTACCAGGTTACATTGCAGTTAAGTGAATACCGAAAGCTCTATGAAAACGGACGTATTAGGCCTGAAATACTTGAACGGGTAATCAAAGAAAGAAAGGAAGAGATCAGCATAGAAGAGTGGAAACAGAGAATGCTGACGAAGAAATATAATGACAGCAGCGAGCCCGCTATTGGTAAGTTGCGAGCAAACTGGAAGATAAAGCATCAGACGGATATCGATGCACTGGTGCATCCATTCCTGTTCAGGATATTGACCAGTTATTTCGATCAAGGGATAGCCACCTGGACCTTCCCGGCGGGAAGTGATGGATTGCTAAATGCAATAAAGGCGCTGGAGCAGAATAGCTATACGAGCTTTTTTAAAACCAAAAGAGCAAGGAACATACTGCTTGAAGGAAGCAACAAGATCAGTGACTTGCTGAAAATTGTGGTAGGCAATGAACAGTACTACGAACAGTATTTGTTTGACCAGCAATTCAGCCATAGAGGCTGGTCGGGCATGGTAGCTACCCTTGAAGACCACCCGGAGTCTTTGTATGACAAACGTAGCGTGACGTTTCATGATCTTATAGTATTTGAGTTATTGCTGGAAATAGATGCGCTTGATACTACGTTAGGTAAGGGTTGGGAACCGCTTTGCAATAGCGTTACCAGTGCCCCCCTGGATATTTTCTCGACAGATACAGCAACCGAGCTGACGGAGGTGTTTAAGCTTTGGCAGGATGCTTTTGAATGGAGCTATTATGACAATGTGCTGGCGGGCCTTACCGCTGCAGGGCAAAAAAATAACCTAAAACATACGGGTTCGAGCTTCCAGGCGATGTTTTGTATCGACGAGCGGGAATGCTCGTTGCGCAGGTATATGGAGTTGCTGGATCCTAACTGTGCAACTTTTGGTACGCCGGGTTTCTTTGGTGTTGAATTTTACTTTCAGCCGGAAAAAGCAATGTTTTACGACAAGCTATGTCCCGCGCCCGTCACGCCTAAATATCTTGTAAAGGAAATGGACGTACCTGAAGAACGTCAGCATGAAAAATTGTATTCTAATAAGACAAGTGCTTTATTGCCTGGTTTCGCTCTTTCGTTCCTGTTTGGCGCCTGGTCTGCCATTCAGCTGGTGCTCAATATTTTTCGACCCAAAATGAGTCCGGCAATTTCCAATGCATTCTCTCATATGCATAAGCATTCGGTACTCACTATTGAAAATGTAAATAGTACAGACATTGAGCGGGGCTTACAGATAGGCTTTACTGTAGAAGAAATGACGGTAAGGGTGGAAGGAGTGTTACGTTCCATCGGATTAGTAAAAGATTTTGCGCCTATAGTCTATGTAGTAGCTCATGGTTCTAGCAGCGCGAACAATCCGCATCACGGAGCGCATGACTGCGGAGCGTGCAGCGGAAGGCCCGGATCAGTAAATGCAAGGGTATTGGCTTTTATGGCGAATCACAGAAAGGTGAGGGATATGCTCAAAGAAAAAGGGTTATTTATACCTGACAATACGCAGTTCGTAGGCGCCTTGCACGATACGGCCGGCGATGAAATTGAATTTTATGATGAAGATGTTCTAGCTGGTGCAAACGTGGAGGGGCATAAGAAGAATGTACAACTTTTCGAAAACGCGTTGGACTACAATGCAAAAGAAAGATCAAGAAGATTTGCATCTATCGATACCAAGGGTACTTTAAAACAAGTTAGAAAAGCAATTAAAGACCGGTCTGTTTCTCTTTTCGAGCCACGGCCGGAACTTGGACATGGAACAAATTCCCTGTGCATAGTCGGAGGAAGGGATATGACAAGAGGCTTGTTCCTGGACAGACGAGCGTTTTTAAATTCGTACGATCACAATACGGACCCGGAAGGAATAATACTTTCGAAGATAATGAGGCCATTGGGACCGGTTTGTGGCGGTATCAACCTGGAATATTATTTTTCAAGAGTTGACAACCTCAAATTAGGCGCGGGAACAAAACTGCCACATAACGTGATGGGGTTAATAGGTGTGGCAAATGGCTGTGACGGCGACTTGCTGCCGGGGCTGCCTTTACAAATGATAGAAGTACACGACCCGGTGCGGCTTTTACTTATTGTCGAACATTTTCCTGCAGTGGTCTTGAAAACGATACAAGATGTGCCCGAAATGTATGAGTGGTATATCAATGAGTGGGTACATTTAATAGCGATAGATCCGGAAACAAGGAAACTTCATTACTTTAAGGATGGGGTATTCACAGAGTATAGGCCACTTAAAAA
>Ga0209023_10004267_pt1 | contig 16399 bp, 20 predicted proteins | sample LakOneMetagenome_FD_187468 | JGI IMG/M metagenome (GOLD analysis project Ga0209023, IMG submission 187468) | Freshwater and sediment microbial communities from Lake Erie, Canada (SPAdes) (version 2) | ecosystem: Environmental > Aquatic > Freshwater > Lentic | place: Lake Erie, Canada... | reverse complement strand
TTCTGGACGGGCGTCTCGTCGACCCGTTCTGGCGCGCCTTTGCCGCCCGGGCGCTGCAAATCGCGGCGTGACGCCCGAGAGACAGAGAAGGGCAGGGGGGATTTGGAGCTTGTCCGGGGAGATAGATCGCCCGGCTCGGCTCCGATCCCTTCCCCATACCGGAGACACCCGATGACCCTGAGTGAACCCACCCTCGCGCCCCCGATGGCGCCCTCTACCGTCGACATGGCGCAGATCTTCGCGGCCCATGCCGCGCGCGCGGCCCGGACCCTCGCCCTGCGCCCGGGCAACAAGGACCGCCTCTTCGACGGCCTCACGGCCGCTGGCATCACCCATGTCACTGTCACCTTCGACGGTGCTGGGGACAGTGGCCAGATCGAAAGCATCGGCGCCTGGTCCGGCGAGACTGCGGTCGAGTTTCCCGCGACCGAGATCGAATACGCCGCGCTCACCTGGGATGACCCCGAGGTCGAGATGCGCAACCTGTCACTGGAGGATGTCGTCGAGCAGCTGGCTTACGATTTCCTCTCCGACACCCATGGAGGCTGGGAGAACAACGACGGCGCCTGGGGCGAGTTCTGCTTCGACGCCGCGGCTAGATGCATCCACCTCGAGTTCAACGAGCGCTTCACGTCGTCGGAACTCTACACGCATGATTTTTGAGGAGGCGGCGATGGCACATCCCTATCACCACGCCCTGTCCTCCGTGAAGAAATGGGGCGGCACGGTCGACGATTTCATCGCAGTGCATGCGTGGTTAGATGTTATCTGGACAGGCAAGCGATTTCTTGGCGCTTAGGGTAGCGATAGTCCATAGGAGGGGCCCCGCCGTCCGCACTGCGCGGATCAAAGCGCTGGCGGTGTGGACGGCGAGCAGCATGTGAAGGAAGACCTCGGTTTCATCCCGAGTTTCGCTGACTGGGTGAAGGCCATCCGGCCCGAACCTTGGATGGGCCGGTCGGCGCGGATCTAGGCGCTGGTAGATCCGCATCTCTCCTCGCCCGTGGTCGAGGTCGCCTGACATGACTGACCCGGCCTATCAGCGGTTCGGCCTGCCAGTGACGGCTTCGTCCTACGCCGTTCTGCGGGCGGCGGTCCGGGCGCTTCATCCCGACACGCGCGCCGTTCGCAGCTTCCAGGCTGCGCGCAAGCGCTTCTACCGGCAGATGCTCTGCGCGCATGCCGCGCGACAGGCGGCGGGCGACGATCCGGCCAGCTGATCGCTCCCGACCACCCCCTCATCCCGACATAGCTCCCGGCCATTTGGCCGGGTCTTCCCCATTCAGGAGGTCCCCATGGCGGATTACTTCACCCATTTCTCGTGCCTGCTAGACGTTGGCACCCCCGACAAAGCTACCCGGGCGCTCGGCCTGTTCCAGGGCTTGCGCGAAGCCGATCAGGACGCCGACGAACCGGAGATCGCAGGCTTCGACATCGTGCGCCAGGACGCGCCCGAGGGCAGCAGTCTCTGGATCCATGACGACGAGCACGGCGATGTCGACGCCGTCATCCGCTTCGTTCTGCGCCTTGCGGAAGACCTCGACCTCACCGGCCTCTGGGGATTCCAGTATGCCCTCACCTGCTCCCGACCGCGCCTCGATGCCTTCGGTGGCGGCGCGCATGTCATCGATCTCGGCGCACGCAAATCCGTCGGCTGGACCAGCAGCCAGGAATGGCTGGCCGCTGTGCTGAGCGGGGAGGACGTCGATGCCTGAGATCATCTGCACCACCGTCTACCAGTTCCCCGAACTCTCGGATGCCGCCAAGGAAAAGGCGCGGAGCTGGTATCGCGAGCTTGGCCCCCACGACGATTGGTGGGACGCGGTCTATGACGATTTCCAGCGGGTTTGCGAAATCCTCGGCATCCGCCTGAAGACTACACCCATCCGCCTTATGGGCGGCGGGACGCGGGCCAAGCCCTGCATCTGGTTCTCCGGCTTCTGGAGCCAGGGCGACGGTGCTTGCTTCGAGGGCTACTGGTCTCACGCCAAGGGCGCGGCCGCACGCATCCGGGACTACGCCCCGCAGGACACGACCTTGCATGGCATCGCCGACCGGCTGCAGGCCATCCAGCGGCGGAACTTCTACCAGCTTGCCGCTGAGGTCAGCCATCGTGGCCGCTACTACCACGAATACACCATGTCGATTGACGTCACGCGCGACAGCCCGACCGGGCAGCCGCCGACCAACGACGCCGAGGAGATCGTGATCGAGGCGCTGCGCGATCTCGCCCGCTGGCTCTACCGCCAGCTTGAGACCGAATACGAGCACCTGACCTCGGACGAGGCCATCGAGGAGGGGATCGTCGTCAACGAGTATACGTTCACTGAAGCCGGGCGGCGGTTCGTGTGAGCGCGCACACAGTTCATTTGATCTTTACAATTGGGCCATATGAACTATGTTGAGAACGATGGAGGACGACATGCAAGTCGCAGAGCAAATCCGGGAACCTGCTGAGATCAACTCAGTCGCGTTGAAAGCCTATGCCCGCGTGGCCGACGCTTGGGGTCTCAGCCTCAAGGAAGCGGCTGGCCTTGCTGATATGTCGGAGAGCACATGGAAGCGCGCCAAGAAGCCCGACTTTGCGGGGGAACTAACCAAGGATCAACTGCTGCGGCTCAGTGCTGTGATCGGCATTTACAAGTCGCTCGAGCTCTATTTCTCTGAGCCGCTCGCGCGAAGCTGGTTTACCCGGCCGAACACCGGTCCGCTGTTCGGAGGCAGCCGTCCCGTCGACACTGCCATTGACGGGGGTTTGCCGCAGATCCTGGCGGTGCGGACCTATCTTGATGCGTTGCGTGGTGGGGCATGAAGCAGACCGAGGTTTCTGATCGCGGTCTCGTTCGCCTCCTGCCCGCCACCTACCACAAACCCCCATCGCTGCGCGGTCTTGTCGATTCTGATGACGAGATCGAGATCCTCGCAGAGATCGAGGGTCTGACCAGCGGCCGCCTTCGGGCCGAACGTGGCCGCAATCCCCATCTGGACCCGCGCGAGCTTGCGTGGCAACGCCGGAGCCGTGATCTGCGCATCTATGGCGACAGTCACGTCAACGCCGCCTTCACCTACACCCGCGCCGGCGGAAACCGTTTTAACACCGAGGAGCGCGGTGCCTGGTACTGCGCTTGGGACGTGATGGTGTCCGTCAGCGAAGTGGCGTGGCACCGAACACGCGAACTCGGCTTTACCGGCAGTTTTCATGACAGCGCTCGCTATGTGGAACTGTTGGCGGATTTCATCGGCGTCTTTAGCGACATGACTGACGAGCCGGGCCATCCCGCACTGCATCCGGATCCGGCCGTCGGATATCCCGAGGGCCAAAGCCTTGCCCAACATCTCCGTCGAGCGGGATCACGGGGCCTGATCTACCCCTCGGTCCGGGCGCCTGCGCCGGGTGGGAAATGCTTGGTCTGCTTCGAGCCGCACGCGATCCAGAACGTTCGGCCGGGTGCGTCCTGGGATCTTGTGTGGGATGGGACACCGCACTACTCGATTACAGCCGTCAGCTGACCAGTTGCGGCGCATGCCTTATTGAGGGGTCCGAAGACATGAAACCGGCAAACGACAGCAGCGCGGACGTCACGACCTTGAAGCCATGCGACCATCAGGCATTCTTCGAGGCTTTGGACTCTCCGCCCTCACCGACGGAAGCGCTACGGGCTGCATTTCGCAGGCGGAGGGAGTTCCTTGCTGATCTGGGCGCCAAGGCCGCGAACGTTGGCTGACGGTCGTCATCCTTCGCACTGAATCGCTAGGTCAATAGCGCCTCTTCAGACAATCCCCCATCCGAATACAATGCGCAGTTCATTCAGTTCGAGCTTCCAGTACTAGGGTCAGGACTCGTTCTCTCGTCATAACCAGAACATGACGGTTGCAGCGAGGGCGACGGCGGAGAGGAAGACCTTCGGGCACCTGTCGTAGCGAGTGGCGACCCTGCGCCAGTCCTTCAGACGCCCGAACATGATCTCGATCCGGTTGCGGCGTCTGTAGCGTCGCTTGTCGTGTTTGACGGGCCTGCCACGCGACTTCCGGCCTGGGATGCAGGGCTTTATCCCTTTGTCTTTCAACGCATCTCTGAACCAATCGGCGTCATAGCCCCGGTCGGCCAAGAGCCAGTCCGCTGAAGGCAGGCTGTTCAGAAGCGCGGCCGCGCCTGTATAGTCGCTGACCTGACCTGCCGTCATGAAGAACCGGAGCGGGCGACCCTCAGCGTCGGTGACGGCATGCAACTTGGTGTTCATGCCGCCCTTGGTTCGGCCGATCAGGCGGCCCCTTTGGTCGTTGGGTCCCCCTTTTTCGACCGCAGGCTCGTCGCCGTGCGGTGCGCCTTCAGGTAGGTCGCATCGATCATCACCGTCTTTGGAGCAGCGGCCTCAGAGGCCAGACCATCCATCATCCGGGCGAACACCCCCTTGTCACTCCACCGTTTCCAGCGGTTGTAGAGGGTCTTCGGCGGACCATACTCCCGGGGTGCATCGCACCACCTCAAACCATTGCGATTGATGAAGATTATGCCGCTCAGCACGCGCCGGTCATCGACGCGAGGCTTGCCATGGCTCTTGGGGAAGAAGGGCTGAAGCCGCGCCATCTGCGCCTCGGTCAGCCAGAAAAGGTTGCTCATTGCTCAGTCTCCTTGCGGAGCCTGATGGCGTGGATGCCCCCTCCCGTCAGCGCATCGACATGCCAATGTCGGGCCCTATAGGAGCCAAGAGAGGAGAACTTCCATGTCTGACGTTGCCATCATCGGCCTTGATCTGGCCAAGCGGGTGTTCCAACTGCACGGATCGAAGGCCGACGGCTCAGTTGCATTCCGCCTCAAATTGCCGAGGGCGCGCGTTTTGGACTTCCTCGCATCTCAACCGCGGTGCCTTGTCGCGATGGAGGCTTGTGCCAGCGCCCACGGCTGGGGACGGGAGATCGCCAAGCTTGGCCATTCAGTTCGGCTCATCCCTCCGATCTATGTGAAGCCGTTCGTGAAGCGACAGAAGAACGATGCCACCGATGCGGAGGCAATCGCCGAAGCGGCATCGCGGCCAACCATGCGGTTTGTCGCCGTGAAGTCCCAGGAGCAGCAAGCGCGTGCCATGCTCTTCCGCACCCGAGACCTGCTCGTGCGCCAACGAACCCAACTGATCAACGCGCTGCGCGGCCATCTCGCCGAACATGGTGTCGTTGCGCCAACGGGAGCGGCGTATCTCAATCGCCTGGCCGCAGCGATCAGCGACGACAAGGCCGCCCTGCCGGAACCCGTTCGTGAACTTGGCACTCTCTACCTTGAACAGATCGAGACGCTGAGCGCCCGTGTGGCCGGCCTCGATCGGCAGATGCGAAAGACCGCTGCCGAAGCGGACAGCACCCGCAGGTTACAGACTATGCCAGGGGTCGGGCCGATCACGGCGATGGCGATCGAGACCTTCGCGCCGCCAATGACCGTCTTCTGCAGGTCCCGCGACTTTGCCGCATGGCTCGGTCTCGTCCCGCGGCAGCACTCGACAGGCGGCAAGCAGCGGCTGGGAGCAACATCGAAGATGGGCCAGCGCGACATACGTCGACTGCTCATCACAGGAGCGATGGCGGTCGTGCAACATGCAAGCCGCAAGGGAGCGCCGGACGGCAGCTGGCTCGGCCGAATGCTGGCCCGGAAGCCGCGCATGCTGGTGGCTATCGCGCTCGCCAACAAGATGGCGCGCGGCCTTTGGGCCATGATCACGACAAGCAAGGACTTCAAGAATCCGGCGATGGCCGCAGCTTAAGGGCAGGTCGTGTCGGACACGCGGGGGTGTGAGGAGGTCGACGGACTGTAAGGGCAATCGATCGGCAAGGTCGGGAGCAGACAAAGCAGGGTGATTCAGTGGACCCCGAAGCCCGAGAGTTTGATGTGCCTCTGCTCCGCGCATAGCCATACCGGCCAGCGGCCATGATCAGCGCCGCATCTTCAGGCCTGACACATGAAAGCAACCGATCACATGCTCAAGCTGTCCGAAAACACCTTGCACCAACGGGGGCATCCACACATGAATCACGCCGCAAGCGGATGATCAATGGGTCCTGACCCTAGAGCCGACCGCAACACTAAGTAGAGATCGGCACCCCTACCCGCCATGATCATGTGATCGTGTATTCGCGCCACGGGATCGACCGCAGCGGCACCCGCGACAAAAAGCGGGCGATGTCCGGCCGACCGTAATAGGTGGGCCGACCGCGCCCGTCCTGCGACATCAGCACGACCGGCACGCCGAAGACTGGGCCGAAGCCCCGGATCGCGTCGGCGGCCGCCACGCTGTTCTGCACCACATGGGGTTTCACCACCACGACGGCGAAGGTCTGACCCTGCTCGCGGATCACCGCACCTTGCACACGCATCTGCCTCGCTCCTTCTCTTAGGCTGCCAGCCTGTTGAGCCGACTGTTGATCCATTCCCAAGCCTCCTGAGTCAGCCAGCCCGAATAGTCGCGGGTGACGCCGATCACGAGGACGCGATCGTTCTTGTCGAAGTGGGGGGCCAGCCGGTCCCAGACGCCGCTGGCGTTCAGATTGGTATCGACCAGCCAGGTCGATCCGAGGTAGTGCCACCAGTCCCCGAGGTTCTTGATGGCCTTGTGCAACTCGTCGTAGTTCTGACCCGGCCGTTTCAGGTCGTAGTTGATCGCGTAGATCATTTTTGTTCTCCTGTCGGTATCGCGACGCGGACCGGAAACCGGCCCTGATGCGCCTCGACTCCCTATGCGGACATCGGGGGAGGTCTCGGACATCCGCCGTCTCATGTCCGCGCAGGAGCTGCTCTCCCGCATAGGAGAGCGAAGGGGGATGGAAGGTGTGAGTTTGCAGGAACCCGCGACCGCCAGAAGCAGCGCCGAGATCGTTGAGGCGATCCGAGGCCTTTCTGCCGCCGATTGGGTGCGGCTAAAAAAGGTCGCCGCTTACTATGCGCGCCCCGCCGTTCCTGCCCAAGACCTGCTGCAGGAGGCGTTCGTCCGCGCGCTCGATGGCAGCCGTGTCTGCCCGGCGCATGTGGACGCGGTGCGTTTTTTGGCCGAGGCCATGCGCAGCATCGCCGACGGCGAGCAGGAAAAGGCAGATCGCCGCCCTGCCCTCGTCTCCATCGAGGGCGGAAGCGGCGCTGCGACAGCCATGAGTGTCCCGGACCCTGCGCTGAGTGTGGAGTCCAGGATCGTACAGGCCGAGCAGGACGCGCGGATGCGTGCCGATCTGCTCGCGCTCTTCGAGGACGACTCGGTAGCGAAGGACATTGTGGAAGGCACTATGGAGGGCATGACGGCGGAGGACCTGCGAGAGTTGACCGGTCTCGACAGGACAGCCTACGATTCCAAACGAAAGCTGATCCGCCGTCGGATCGACAAGAGATATCCCGAAGGATGGCAGCCATGACCGGTAAGAACGACAAAGCCGGTCGGCCGATCGACCGGCTGGCAGATGAGTTCGTTGATGACATTCTCAACTTGTCCGACGACGAGGTTCTGGCCGAGTTCCGAGAAGACGGCGGCGATCCCGAAAGGCACGCTGCCAAAATGCGGTCGATGTTCGAAAACAGACTGCTGGCGGCGAACAAGGCACGCATGAACGCGGCGAAGGCCGGTGTTGCTTCCAGCCGTCGAGTTGAAAAAAGACTTTCCGTGCCGGTTGTCGATATCGCCGACGCCCGCGCCCGCCTTCGTGCTTTAATCGCACGCGCAGATAGCATTCCCGGCCTGACGCTTGCGGCGCGCAAGGAAGACGAACTTTCGGATTCCGATGTGGTCGGGATGCTCGAGGAGCTTGCCGAACTGGGCCTGCTGGACGGCGATCAGGACATCGGAAAGACCTGATGCGGCCGTCGCCTGCCGAAACACTGCTCCAGGAGTTGGGCGTTACCGATCCAGCCGAGATAGACCTTGAAGCGGTCGCCTACCATGTCAATGCTAAGGTCCGCTACAGGCGGCTCGACGGTTGCGAAGCCAGGATAGTCGGGACAGCCGACCGCGCGATCATCACGATCAACCAAGATAGCCAGTGGCGCAGAAAGCGGTTTTCCATCGCGCACGAGCTGGGCCACTGGCACCACCATCGAGGCCGTTGCCTCGCCTGCCGGGTCGATGAGTACAGACCAAGGACCGGCGTTTCGCCCGAGCGCATCGCTGATGGATATGCGGCTGATTTGCTTATGCCCGGCTATCTATTCCGACCGCTCGCGCAAGCGCAGAAGAAGCTGAACTTCACGGCGATCAAGGCCTTGGCAGATGCCTTCGATTCTAGCCAGACCGCCACGGCAATACGTCTTGTCGAAACTGATCACACGCCGTCGATGCTGGTTTGCCATGGGCCGAAGGGTAGGAAGTGGTTCGTCCGTTCGCCCAGTGTCCCGGACCGTTGGTTCCCTCAAGACACCCTCGACGCCGAGAGCTACGCCTTTGGTATCCAGTTCGGTCTCGATCCCGACAACCCGATGCTGCGCAAGATCGGGGCGGATGCTTGGTTCGAGCGTGCCGGTTCTGATCGGTTCGAGATTCAGGAGCAGACGATTAGGGTCGGCCCGGAGGAAACCCTTACACTGCTGGTATTCTGCGATGCTGCGATGCTCGAAGAGCAGGACTACCGTGGGTATCGACGGTAGCTATCAGTAAACACACAGAATGCTTTCCAAAAACGGCCGTTTCTGGCCCAGTTTTCGGCTCAGCATGAAATCAATAGCTTAGGCTGGACGCATAGGTTGGTCAGAACCCTTCGGGTTTTGGGAGAGTTCTGTCTCTAGGGTGGCGATTCGCTTCAGGTCACCCGTTCCCGTCGATCCACTTCGACATTAGCCCCTTGTCGCGGAAGCATTCGTCCGGGACGGTGCGTCGTTTGAACCGGGCGAGTTTCTCCGCGAAGGCCACCTGCTTCGAGGTCGGCAGCCGGTCCATGTCGGATACCGGTTTCAGCTGGGCCTGCGCCTCGATCCAGGCACTCAACGACCGGCGATCCTGCTGAACCTCCCAGGGCAGGAGGGTCTGGTTGCGCAGGGCGAGCGACCGCGCATAGGCGATCTGCTTGGGCGTCGCGGGCAAGGCGTATGTGGTGCTGTCCATCGGGAAACTCCCTTGCTGGCTTGGCTATCAATATAGAACATAACAGGAACAAAATCAAGCTGAGCCTCTTGGACGCGTCGGTTCGAGAGGGAGAGGGGGGCTGGGAAAGATCAGGCCTGAGGGTGCCCGAGAGAGGGTGTCCGGGCCTGATCCTGTCCTTCATTTCGGAGCTTCCCGATGACCTATCTCGCGCCAGTTGCGCCTCCCGTTTCCATTCCATCTCGCGATCCCGCGCCCGTGATCCTCGCTGTCGCAGAAGCGCTGCAGCCCGATCTAGCCCAGGGGTTCCAGATCGACGTGCTGCGCCTGCGTCTCGAGATGGAGCGCGCTTTTGGCGGCTCCGATGCCGATGGTGCCTGGGACTGGAAGCTTGCCTACGAGGCGGGCGAGGTGGCGCTCGTCCTCTTCCTGCGGAAATTCGGCCGCGCGCTGCTCGCCCGGGTCGGCTCGCCCGCGGCGCTGCTGCCGATCCTTACCAAGGTGGCGGGCCTTTTGCCCACGCACACGCGGCGCTCGGAGGAAATGGAGCGCTTCCAGCAATTCTCGACGCCGCTGCCCATGGGACTGGCTGCAATGGCAGCAGCCCAGATCACGCCCCGTGACCTCGTCCTCGAGCCCTCGGCCGGGACCGGGCTTCTCGCGATCCTCGCCGAGATCGCTGGCGGCAGCCTCGCGCTAAACGAGTTGGCAGACACCCGCGCCGACCTTCTGCGCCTTCTCTTTCCGGGTCATCCCGTCACTACCTTCGACGCAGCACAGATCGACGATCATCTGGACGCGGGCGTCCGCCCGAGCGTCATCTTGATGAACCCGCCGTTTTCGGCTTTGGCAAATGTCGATGGTCGGACGACCGAGGCGACGGCCCGGCATCTTCGCTCGGCGCTTGCGCGGCTGGCCCCCGGTGGTCGGCTGATCGCTATCACCGGTGCCGGTTTCGCGCCGGATGCGCCCGCCTGGGCGGAAACCTTCGGCCGTCTCACCGAGACGGCGCATCTGGTGTTCACCGGCGCCGTGTTGGGTGCCGCCTTCGCCAAGCACGGCACCAGCTTCGAGACGCGGATTTCGGTCTTCGACAAATGCCGTGGCGGCGAGCGAGGTGGCGTCACGGCTGATCTGGCACGGTCCATCTCGCCCGATGTGGCGCACCTCCTGTCCCGGATTGTGGCCGAGATCCCGCCACGCCTCGAAATGGATGCAGGCGCAGTCGCTTGTTCCCAACCCTTTTCCCCTTTCCGGGGAATCCCTCCGCTTGCGTCCTGCCTTGCCGCTCGACCCTCGCGGTCAACGGCATCGGCCAAGATTGAGGCGCATGTCACCACGCCGGATGCCGAAGACCTCGTCTACACCCTGCGCGAGGCCGCGGACGATCTCGGCGCTGCGCGTCTGTCCGATGCAATCTACGAGACCTTCCGTCTGCAGGCCATCGACATCCCCGGCGCGGCCCCGCACCCGACCAAACTGGTGCAGTCGGCGGCCATGGCGTCCGTTGCGCCCCCCAAACCCTCCTATCGCCCGAAACTCCCCGCCGCCGCCCTGCGCGATGGCCTGCTCTCCGATGCCCAACTTGAGACCGTGATCTACGCGGGTGAGGCGCATGGCGCCTATCTCGCCGGATCGTGGACCGTCGATGAGACCGGCGACATGGTCTCGGCCGCGCGGGACGATGCGGCTGGCGCTATCCGCTTCCGCCGCGGCTTCTTCCTTGGCGATGGCACGGGTGCGGGCAAGGGCCGACAGTCGGCCGGGATCCTGCTCGACAACTGGGCCCAAGGCCGCCGCAAGGCGCTCTGGATTTCAAAGAGCGACAAGCTCTTCGAGGACGCGCAGCGCGACTGGTCGGCGCTCGGCCAGGAGCGGCTGTTGGTGACGCCGCTCTCGCGCTTTGCGCAAGGTCGCGACATCCCGCTCTCCGAGGGCATTCTGTTCACCACCTATGCGACGCTGCGCTCGGCGGAACGCGGCGCCAAGAAGTCCCGCGTCGATCAGATCGTAGACTGGCTCGGGGCGGATTTCGACGGAGTAATCCTGTTCGATGAAAGCCATGCCATGGCCAATGCCGCAGGGTCCAAGGGCGAGCGCGGCGATACTGAGGCCTCGCAGCAGGGCAGGGCGGGCCTGCGCCTGCAGCACAAGCTGCCCAATGCCCGCGTGGTCTACGTCTCTGCCACGGGAGCCACGACCGTCCACAACCTCGCCTATGCGCAGCGCCTCGGGCTTTGGGGCGGAGAGGATTTTCCGTTCGCAACTCGCGCCGAGTTCGTTCAGGCCATCGAAGCGGGCGGCGTCGCTGCGATGGAGGTGTTGGCCCGCGACCTGCGCTCGCTCGGTCTCTACACCGCTCGGTCGCTTTCCTACGACGGCGTCGAATACGAGATGCTGGAACATGCGCTGACCCCCGAGCAACGCGGCATCTACGATGCCTATGCGGGGGCCTTCGCCATCATCCACAACAACCTCGCGGCCGCGATGGAGGCGGCCAATATCACGGGTGAGAATGGCACCTTGAACCGCCATGCCAAATCCGCTGCGCGGTCAGCGTTTGAGTCTGCCAAGCAGCGCTTCTTCGGCCATCTGCTCACTTCTATGAAAACCCCCACCCTCATTTCCAGCATCGACGCTGATCTCGCGGCAGGCCATGCGGCCGTCATCCAGATCGTCTCGACCGGCGAGGCGCTCATGGAACGGCGCCTGTCGGAGATTCCGGCTGACGAATGGAACGATATCCGCGTCGACATCACGCCGCGGGAATATGTCCTGGACTACCTCGCCCACTCCTTCCCGGTGCAGCTCTATGAGCCCTTCACGGACAGCGAGGGAAATTTGTCGTCCCGGCCCGTGGTGCGGGATGGTCAGCCGGTCGAGTGCCGCGAAGCCGCCCGCAGGCGCGATGCGCTGATCGAAAAGCTGGCATCGCTTCCGCCCGTGGCGGGGGCGCTCGACCAGATCGTCCAGCGCTTCGGCACCGATCTTGTGGCCGAGGTCACGGGTCGGTCGCGCCGCATCGTGAGGAAGGGCGAGGGGCACGCTGCGCGCCTTGTCGTGGAAAGCCGGGCGGGGTCTGCCAACCTCGCGGAAACCGCTGCCTTCATGGATGACCAGAAACGCATCCTGATCTTCTCGGATGCAGGCGGCACGGGTCGGAGTTATCACGCCGACCTTGGCGCGAAGAACCAACGACTGCGGGTCCACTACCTGCTGGAACCGGGCTGGAAGGCCGATGCCGCAATCCAAGGCTTGGGCCGCACCAACCGCACGAACCAAGCGCAGCCGCCGCTGTTTCGTCCGGTGGCCACCGACGTGAAGGCGGAGAAACGGTTCCTCTCCACCATCGCGCGCCGTCTCGACACGCTTGGGGCCATCACCCGCGGTCAGCGCCAGACCGGAGGGCAAGGGCTGTTCCGGCCCGAAGACAACCTCGAGTCGCCCTATGCCCGAGACGCGCTGCGCCAGCTTTACCGCCGCATCTATCGCGGCGATGTGGCGGGCTGTTCGCTCGGGGCCTTCGAGGATGCCACCGGCCTCAGCCTGACCGATGATAACGGTCTGAAGGATGACCTGCCCCCGATCACCACTTTCCTCAATCGCCTGCTCGCGCTGACGATCGAAATGCAGGCCGTACTCTTCTCGGCCTTCGAGGACCTCCTCGACCAACGGATCGAGGGCGCCATCGCGGCCGGTGTCTACGACCTCGGGCTCGAGACGCTACGTGCCGAGAGCTTCCGCGTCACGGATGCCCGGGTGATCTACACCCATCCCGGCTCTGGCGCAGAAACCCAGCTTCTCACCATCGCGGAAAAGCGGCGCAATGCTCCGACTTCGCTGACGGATGCGCTCGACTGGCTCGATGACCCTAGGGCAAGGCTTCTGATCAACAGCCGCTCTGGCCGGGCGGCAGTGCAGGTGCCTGCCACCAGCCTGATGTTGGATGACGGCACCATCGAGCCCCGCTTGCGGCTGATCCGGCCAACGGAGGCCAGCACTGTCCCTGCCCGGATGATGGAAGACACCCATTGGCTGGAAGCCGACCGCACGGCCTTCTCCGCAGCCTGGACCGGGGAACTGGCCGAGGTGCCGGAGTTTTCGGAAGCCACGTTGCACATCGCGGCGGGCCTCCTGCTGCCGATCTGGAAGCAGCTCCCCCAGGACGAAACCCGAGTCTACCGCCTGCAGACCGACGACGGTCAGCGCATCATCGGCCGCCGCGTCTCGCCCGCCTGGGTCACAACCAAGCTGGCACGTGACGCGCCGAAGCTATCGGCAGCACAGGTCCATGCTCTCGTTCTGGAGGGCAAGACGGTGGTGCGGTTGGCCGAAGGGATGGAGTTGCACCGGTCCCGCGTCATGGGCGTGAACCGGATCGAGCTGTCGGGCTTCACGGAAGCCGCCAAGGACCGGCTCAAGGCCGATGGCTTCTTCTCGGAGATCATCAGTTGGAAGCTGCGTCTGTTCTGCCCGACCGACCCTACCGGCATCGCGGTACTGGAGCGTCTGCTTGTACGTTGTCCTGTGACGGGACTACATGCACGCGGAGGTTGTTGACCCATGTATTCCGAGATCGAAGATGTGATCCGAGCTTTGGCGGAAAATGCCGAAGGCGTGTGTCGCGCGTACCTTCCCGCCGGGCGGCGGGAGGGGTCCTACTGGATCGTGGGCGATCTGCAGAACAACCCTGGCCGTTCGCTCTTTGTGCGGCTAACCGGGCCTGTGTCGGGGCCGGGCGCGGCTGGCAAGTTCACCGACGGCGCCACGGGCGAGCATGGCGATCTCCTCGACATCATCCGCGAGAGGACCGGGATCTCGCGCTTTCCCGATCTTCTGGCTGAAGCCCGGGCGCATCTGGGCCGTCCGCAGCCGGTCCTCCCGGATGCTCCTGCGCCGAAGAAGGCCAAAGCCTCAGGTGGCACGCCAGCGGCGGCGGCGCGTTTGTTCGCAGCCTCGGTACCGGTCGCTGGCACGCTTGCCGACACCTACCTCCGCTCCCGGGGCCTGACCCGAGGCGGCATGATGAGCGCCCTGCGCTTCCACCCGAAGTGCTGGCATCGGGATGAGGGCCAGACCCGGAGCCTGCCAAGACCGGCGTTGATCGCGGCGGTCACCGATGGGGCAGGGGCCTTGCAGGGCGTGCATCGCACCTGGCTCGCGCCTGACGGACAGGGAAAGGCGGCTGTCGAGACGCAGCGGCGTGCCATGGGTCACCTCCTCGGCAATGCCGTCAGGCTGACCCCGCATGACGACATCCTCGTGGTCGGTGAAGGCATCGAGACCATGCTATCCTTGGTCGAGGCCCTGCCCGGCCTTCCCGTCTGGGCGGCGCTTTCGTCGGGTCACCTCGGAGCAGTGCTGCTGCCGGATGGGCTGCAGCGCCTCTACATCGCCATCGACCGCGATCCCGCCGGGCAACGCGCGGCAGATAGGTTGAGCGCCAGAGCAACCGAGGTCGGGATTGCCGTTCGGGTGGTGGAGCCGCGGCTCGGGGATTTCAACGATGATCTTCGGGCGAACGGCAAGGAGGCGCTGCGCCAGCATCTGGCTTGTCAGATCGGGCTAGAGGAGCGGCATCGCCTGTCAGGCTGATCCGCATCGCGCAAGGGGAGCTCTGTGAGTGCGGCGCAGGGGTCACGGATCCCTGTCATGGCTCTTGATCTTCGCTTTGCCTCTTCCCAGGCAATCTCATCCACCCGTCACCCACACGGCCTTCAAGAGATGGGCAGGCGGCCGTCAAAGGTGCCGCCCCTTCAAGGACGGGGGGCGACTGATTTCCGCCGGCGGGGGCGAGCCCCGCCTTTGCATCGCGAAGCAAATCAGCCGCCCCCCGTCCTCCTCCACATGCGCTCCGGCCCCGAAAGGGGGTGAAGGGGCGTCCCCCGTGACGGCTTTCGCAGCCCATGAAGGCCGCGCGGGATGACGCGCGGACGAGACAGGCCCGGAGGCAAGAAACCGATGACCATCCACACCCACGACGACGCGTATGAACCCGCCCAGACCGCATCCCAGACCGCCCATGCGCTCGACGAGCTGCAGCTCTATGGCTACCGCCCCTTTGACGAGCCCGATCCGCGCCCGATGCCCGATGGGCAGCGCCTCGCGGTCGCCGTCGCCGACATCTTCGATGCCCTCGTCGCGACCCTGGAAGACACCCGCATGGAACCCGACCTCGAAGAGGTGCTCTGGGGCCAGGTCAACCTCTTCCACCGCGCCACGGCCCGGATCGAGCGGTCGCTCGATGAAAACGAACAGGCGCAGCGCCGCCTCCAGCGCGAGCAGGACGGCTCTGAGGTGAAATCGACCGAACTCGAGCGCCTGACGGCCGAAGGCCTGACCCTGATCGAACGGCGCAACTGCATGGACATGATGCGCGATCACGCCGCGACCGAGTTCGTCCATCACACGGGCTCCACCTGGCGCCCCCGCACCGGCTCGATGGTGAACCGCCAGCACATGACCTCAGCCCTGATCGACAGCCGCGACTTCCTGGCCGCCAAGCGCCGCGCGGAAACCGAGGTGATGCTCCCCGCTGGCCCCAAGGTCGCCCTCACCGGTGGGACCGACTTCAACGATCATCGCCTGATCTGGGGCAAGCTCGATCAGGTCCGGACCAAGTATCCCGACATGGTCCTTTTGCACGGGGGAAGCCCCAAGGGCGCAGAGCTCATCGCCGCTAAATGGGCCGAATCCCGCGGCGTGACGCAGGTGGCCTTCAAGCCCGACTGGACCAAGCACGCCAAGGCCGCACCCTTCAAGCGCAACGACGCCATGCTGGATGTCCTGCCCGTGGGCGTCCTCGTCTTCCCAGGCAATGGCATCCAGGAAAACCTCGCCGACAAGGCCAAGAAGCTCGGCATCCCGGTCATGAAGTTCGAGAAGGGGGCGTGAGCCCCATGTTACCTAGTGTTCATTTGCACCAGGCCATCCGGAAGCGCTCCAGCAACCTCAGAAAGCATAAGAAAGGCCGATCCGACTTCTCCGAGTTGCGGCCAGCGGTTGTAGGGACCTATCAGCCATGACTGGCCTAAACCCGGTCGGATAGAGTATCTCTAAACAGAAGGATCCCGTCCGCTGAGATCGAAGAAGACGAGGCCTTTGTACCGCAAGAACCTAAAGGGCAACATGCTGCAATGATGAACGAAATTTTCCAAGGCAGCTTGTTTACCCATGATTTTCTGACGCAGTCGATTTCCGGCAATCCTGATTGGACTCAACTGAGGGATAGCGCGATCGACGAGCTATCGCGCGAACTCCAGGCCATCTTCGCGAAGTTTCCTGTCAACCAGACACCGAACGAGACCCGCACAGAAGACGATCTGATCTGGCCGATCCTGCGTTGCCTGAGATCG
>Ga0209023_10004266_pt1 | contig 16400 bp, 12 predicted proteins | sample LakOneMetagenome_FD_187468 | JGI IMG/M metagenome (GOLD analysis project Ga0209023, IMG submission 187468) | Freshwater and sediment microbial communities from Lake Erie, Canada (SPAdes) (version 2) | ecosystem: Environmental > Aquatic > Freshwater > Lentic | place: Lake Erie, Canada... | reverse complement strand
AGTACCCGTCCACCGGGGCCCAGCGCATCGGCGACATCCGGCGTCGTATCGACGAGATGGTGACCACATACGGCGTCGATCCGTCGAAACTGATGGTCGGCGCCATGAACGCATCCGGGGCCTGCCGAACATGCACCAGCCCGCCGTCGATCTACCGCGACGCCATCGCGCGTGTTCGGTCCGCCCACCCCACCCTCCGGGGCGCGTTTGTCTGGTCGGCGCCGATCGACCGTGAAACCGGCTGGGCGTTCGCACGCGATGTCGGCCCGGTCGTGCTCGCCGCTCGTTCGCCATCCCGCTGAGGAGCGGCGTCAGACGGGTGTTGCCGTGGAGTGGGTGCGTGTTCGGGTTTTGACCAGGTACATCTCGCGGTCGGCCGCATCGATCAACAACGCCGGCACAGCGTCGGCAGATGCCTCGGCGAAGTCGGCGCCGTAGGCGATGCCGATACTCGCGTGGACGGCCACGTGGGCGTCGGCGCCGGTTTGCACGGGAGTGTGGATCGCGTCGGTCAGGCGGAGCGCCATCGACGGGGCATCGCTTCGAGGCATCGGCTGACAGAGGACCACGAACTCGTCGCCACCGAGGCGCGCCACGGTGTCGCCCGGTCGCACCGCGTCGGACATTCGGGCCGCCAACGCGCACAGCACCGCATCACCCACCGAATGCCCGTGGCGATCGTTGATCGGTTTGAAGCCGTCCAGATCGATGAAGAACACCACGATCTGCGTTCGGTCGAATGCGTCCTTGCTGGCGCGCCGAAGGCGCGCCGTCAAGAGCGTGCGGTTGGCAAGACCCGTGAGGGCATCGTGGTGGGCATTGAACGTCAGTCGCGACTCGGCGGCGTCGCGGTCGCGAACGAGGCCGTAGAAGCGCATCAGGATCGCGGCGGTGATTCCCAGGCCGGCGATGACCGTGATCGCCAGATCGGCGCGCGAGGCGCCCGGTGTCATCGCGGCCGAGGTGGTGACCGCACCGAGCGAGATCCCGAGAATTGCGACACGCCAACCACTCATCGACGACCGCCTGTCGTTCGCGGTCGGTGCGCCGGTGCCGATCAGATCCCGTGACGGGTGCATGGCCGCGACAGCCAGGAGAGCGTTCAAGATGAGCAATACGCCGTCGAGATGGTCGGCGACGGTAACGAGCCCAAGGGTCGGCAGCACGGCGAATGCGATGTCGGTGATGACGGTTCCCACGAGGCTCGCGCCGATCAACCGCTGTGCGAGACCCGATCGACCCGGCGTGAGCACAAGCGTCGTCCACAGGGTGATGAGCATCAGATCGCCCGACGGGTATGCGAGCGAGAAGATGAGATCGATCGGGGCCATGTCGGCGGTGATGCTCGGACTCGCGAGTACGCGCCACAGAATCAGCGCGCTTGCGATGGCGACCACGAGCGTGTCCTGGGTGATCTCGCGGCGGAGTGTTCGTGACAGTCCCCGCCGGCGGATCAGCGCAAGGATGGCGAGACTCATCGTCAGATACGAGCCGAGCCAACATGCCTGGGGTGCATAGGTGTACAGCGTCTCGCCAAGTCCTTGTCCCCATCGGTCGAGTGCGTCGCCCGCAAACCACAAGGTGGCGGTGATTGCAAGCCAGGTCCATCCTGATCGCACCCGTGGCGCCACGGTGCTCGCGGTGCGCCAAAGCGTGGTGAGGATGATGCCCAGACCGACCATGTAGGTCGGACCCGCCCACGTGTCGAGCCCGAGGATCGTCGGTGTCGCCAACACGCACACGGCGACGAGGATGAGAAGGCTCTTCACCAGTGGGGTATCGGCAACGGTGCGCCGGTTCCCAAGAGATGCCCGCATGGCTTCACGTGCGCCACGATTTTCGAACGGCGAGGCCGGCCTGTCGATTTCGACGCACCCCGATTGTCTGAGATGCGACGATTGACGACGAAAGGGAGGCACCCCGTGAAATACATCCTTCTGATTCATCAGGGCGACGCGCTTCAGCGTCAGGCCGAGCTGTCCGCAGATGAGCAACAGGCAATCGGCGGCGAGTACTGGGCCATCAACGAAACTCCAGGCGTCACGCCTGGCCAGTGGATGCAACCGCCGGATACGGCAACCACCGTGCGTGTGGAAAACGGTGCGACGTTGACAACGGACGGACCGTTTGTCGAGATCAAGGAGGCTCTTGGTGGATACCTGATCTACGAGGCGGCGGATCTGGATGCGGCCATCGCGCTTGCTGCCAGGATTCCGGCGGCTCGCTTCGGGGGAGCGATCGAGATACGGCCGCTGGTCTCGCAGACGTGACGCTGGAACAGGTCTTCCGTGAGCAGTGGGCACGGGTCCTGGCAGCGCTCATCGGCTTCCTTGGCGACATCGACTGCGCCGAGGAAGCCGCACAGGACGCGTTCGCGGCCGCCGCCGACCACTGGCCACGTGAAGGCTTTCCGGCAAATCCGGGGGCGTGGCTCGTTGCGACGGCGCGCAATTGCGCCATCAATCGGATCCATCGCGATCGGAACTTGGCCCGCAAGCTTCGACAGTTGGAGGTGCCGGCTGTGCTGGAGTCCGGCGTCGATGAAACGCCCTTTCGGGACGAGCGGCTCGAACTGATCTTCATGTGCTGTCACCCGGCGCTCGCCCTGGAGTCCCAAGTTGCGCTCACGCTCCGGACGGTTGGCGGGCTCAGCACTGAGCAAATCGCACGGGCGTTCCTCGTGCCACAAGCGACCTTGGCACAGCGGCTGGTGCGGGCAAAACGCAAGATCCAAAGTGCGGGCATCCCGTTCCGGGTGCCGCCTCAGGACATGATGGCGCAACGTCTCGCAGCGGTCCTCGCCGTCGTTTACCTGATCTTCAACGAGGGCTACTCGCATCGGTCCCAGCTGGTGGATGAGGCTTTGTGGCTTGGACGCGCGCTTGTCGATTTGCTGCCGGCCGAGTCTGAGGTGCTCAGCCTTCAGGCACTGATGCTGATGCACGATGCGCGCCGAGCGGCGCGGTCGCGCGACGGGATGCTGGTCCTGCTCGCCGATCAGGATCGGTCGCTGTGGAATCGTGGCCAGATCGCACTCGGTCGTGCGGTGCTTGCGCGCGCGTCGACGACCGAACATCGTGGCGAGTATTTGGTCCAGGCCGAAATCGCGTCGCTGCACTTGGACGACGTCCGCGATCTGCGACGCATTGCCGACCTGTATGGCGAGTTGTCGCAGATGACGCGATCACCGGTGGTTGAACTCAGTCGTGCGATTGCCGTTGCGGAAGTCGACGGACCGGAAGCGGGTCTCGCCATTCTCAAGGGGATCGTCCTCGACGGCTACCACTACGTTGAGGTTGCGCGCGCAGAGTTTCTGCGGCGCATGGGGCGGCTGAATGAGGCGCGTTTCGCGCTCGATGCGGCACTTTGCAATGTCACCGACGATGCGGAGCGTGACCTCTTACGCCGCCGGATGGACGAGCTGACTTGACTGGCGCCGCCCGGCCCGGCGACAAACGTGTCCCTCTGGTGCCGGGCACCTCATACACAATTCATACCGTTCTCATACCGGGAACCGCCGCCTCGGCTACGTCAGTGCCGCTTCCAACCGATCAAGCTGTGCACGGACGGCCGCCGGCAGGCGATCACCGAACTGCTCCAAATGCTCGCGTACCTGCGGAAGCTCGGCATGTACCGCGTCGCGGTCAACGGTGAGCAACCGTGTCAGCACCGCCAGGTCGATGTCGAGTCCGTCCATATTCAGGGACCCGGGCGCGGGGACGAGGCCGATCGGCGTTTCGACGGCATCGGCGCTGTCGTTGCAGCGGTTGAAGATCCACTCGAGCACCCGACTGTTCTCACCGAACCCGGGCCACATGAACGAGCCGTCCTCGTCCTTGCGGAACCAATTGACGTAGAAGATCCGCGGCAGTTGCGCGCCCGGATGCTCGGCGATCTCCAGCCAATGCGCCATGTAGTCGCCCATGTTGTAGCCGGCAAACGGCAGCTGGGCGAACGGGTCGAACCGCAGCTGACCGACCTGCCCGAATGCGGCGGCGGTCTGCTCGCTGCTCATGGTCGCCCCGAGGAAGACCCCGTGCTCCCAACTGAGCGCCTCACGGACGAGCGGCAGCACCGTGGCGCGTCGACCGCCGAACAGGATGGCATCGATCGGCACGCCGGCCGGGTCCTCCCAGTTGGGAGCGATGCACGGCGCCTGCTCGGCGGGCACGGTGAACCGGGAATTCGGGTGTGCGGCCGGGTGGTCCGCCTCCGGTGTCCACTCATCGCCGTGCCAGTCGATCAGGTGCGACGGCGTCTGCGGGGTCATGCCCTCCCACCAGATGTCGCCGTCGTCGGTCAACGCGGTATTGGTGAAAATGGTGTTGTGGTCGATGGCGGCCATCGCGCTCGGGTTGGTGACCACGCTCGTGCCCGGAGCAACCCCGAAGAATCCGGCCTCGGGGTTGATGGCGTACAGGCGGCCGTCGTCGCCGAAGCGCAACCAGGCGATGTCGTCTCCGACGGTCTCGACCGTCCATCCGGGAAGGGTCGGCACCAACATGGCGAGGTTGGTCTTGCCGCACGCCGACGGGAACGCGCCCGTCACGTACTTCACCTCGCCGGTCGGGCTGGTCAACTTCAGGATGAGCATGTGTTCGGCCATCCATCCCTCCTCCCGCGCCAGGACCGACGCGATCCGAAGCGCCAAGCACTTCTTGCCGAGGAGGGCGTTTCCGCCGTAGCCCGATCCGTAGGACCAGATCTCGCGCGTTTCGGGGTAGTGCACGATGTACTTCGTCTCGGCGTTCGTCGGCCACGGCACATCCGCCTGACCGTCGGCGAGCGGTGCCCCGACACTGTGAATGCACGGCACGAAGTCGCCGTCACCCAGCGCGTCGAGCGCGCGTGTGCCCATGCGGGTCATGATGCGCATCGACACCACGACGTAGAGCGAGTCGGTCAGCTCGACGCCGATCTTGGCGCTCGACGATCCGACCGGGCCCATCGAAAATGGCACGACGTACATCGTCCGTCCAGCCATGGAGCCGCTGAACACCCGATGCATCTCCTGACGCATCTCCGCCGGCTCGCGCCAGTTGTTGTTCGGCCCGGCGTCGATCTCATTGGCGCAGCAGATGAACGTGCGGTCCTCGACGCGAGCGACGTCCGACGGGTCCGACAACGCCAGGTAACTGTTGGGACGCTTGGCGTCATCCAATCGGTGGAAGGTGCCATGGTCGACCAGCTGCTGGCACATGCGCTCATACTCCTCGGCGGAGCCGTCACACCACACGACGTCCGTGGGGGTCGTCAGAGCGGCGATCTCGTCCACCCAAGCGATCAACCGTGCGTTCGTGGTCGGATGTGCGTGCGACATCGCTGCCCTCCCGGGGTCGTCGGTGCCATGGCACGTCGGTGTGCTCACGGCGATGGGGCAGACTACCCGCAATCAGGGTTGTCAACCACTGGTGACTGGGCCAAAGACGGCCCCGGCGTTTCCGCCGTGGGCAAAGCCGTACCTGGTTCGGTCATGCGCGAAGCGGCGCCGAGGTGACCTCGTTGAAGGGCGGCAAGGCGTCGACGGGACATGGTTTGCCGAACAAGTAGCCCTGCAGCGAGTCGCAGCCGAGTTCGGCGAGCACCTGCGCCTGTGCGGTGGTCTCCACTCCTTCGGCCACCACATCGAGCCCCAGGTCGTGTCCCAACCGCACCAGTGCGCCGGCGAGCGCCGCGTCACGTTCGACGACGGTGATCTGCCGGACGAAGCGCCGGTCGATTTTGATCTCGTCCACCGGCAGGGTGCGCAGCGTCGAGAGCGGGGCGAAGCCCGTGCCGAAGTCGTCGAGCGCGATTCGAACACCGGTGGTGCGAAGCGCCGCCAGTCGCGCGGCGGCCTCACGTGTCGTCGCGAGTGCGTTTTCGGTGACTTCGAGAGTGAGCGCCCGCGGCGGCAAGCCATGTTGGCGAAGCAAACTCTGCACGCGGTCGGTCAAGCGGGGGTCGGCCAGGTCGCGAGCGGAAATGTTGACCGCCACCCGAACGTTGGGGGCGCGTTCGGCCCACCGTGCCGCATCGGCGATCGCGGTGTCGAGAACCCGGTTGGTCATCTCGCAGACCAGGTCGCTCTCCTCGGCGATCGGCAGAAAGTCGGCGGGCAACAGCACCCCGCGGGTGGGGTGGTGCCAACGCACGAGTGCTTCGACGCCGAGGACGGTGCCCCCGACCGAGCACAGCAGTTGGTAGTGCACCTGGACCCGGCCGTCGGCGATGGCCGCGCCGAGTTCCTGGCGCAGCACGATGCGATCGGGACGACGCACGTCGCCGGCGGACGCGTAGACGGCGACCCCGGCTTTGGTGCGCTTTGCGTGGTACATCGCGACGTCGGCCGCATGAACGAGCACGTCGGGGTCGTCCCCGTGGTCGGGTGCGATGGCAAGGCCGATGCTCGCGGAGATGCGAAGGGCGACACCGTCGACGTTGAATGGCACGGCGAGCGCGTCAAGGATCTTGAATGCGACGCTTTGGGCGGCGTCGGGATTGCGTCCGGGAAGCAGCACGGCGAACTCGTCGCCAGCCAGGCGTGAAACCGTGGCCGATTCGCCGGCCACGCTGGTCAGCCGTTCACCGATCTCGCACAGTGCGCGGTCGCCTGCGCGGTGGCCGAACCCGTCGTTCAGTTCCTTGAATCCGTCGAGGTCCAAGATCATGAGCGACAGGCCGCTCACCCGGTCGGGGATCTCGCTGAGCGTCTGATGCAGGCTCTCGAACAGCAACGTGCGGTTGGCGAGACCGGTCAGCGGGTCGTGTCGCGACTGGTGGTGATGCAGACGGGCGCTTTCGGCGAGTGCGGCCTCGGAGTGGCGTCGCTCCGTGACGTCGCGAATGATCGCGATGTGCGGTGGTCGGCGCTCATACGAGGTGATCGCCGTCGCGCTGACTTCGACAATGCGGTCGCCGCGCCGCTCCTCCCACGTCTCGTCCCCGAGTCGGCCGGACCACCCGGGAATGACGTCGGCTGCCATGGCCCCGATCGTCGTGTGCGCCGGGATGGACAAGAGCTCACTCGCGGCCGGGTTCATCTCGATCACTTGGCCGCGGCCGTTGATGATGACAACGCCGTCGCGCATCGCCTGAACAACCACCTGCGGCGCAACGGGAAGCAGGCCGATCTCGATGTCGAACAGGCCCATGTGCCGGATTCCCCAGATCAGCCCGAACACCGTCACGACGAGCGTGACCGGTGTGGCGTCATATCCGCCGAACTCGTACAGGCGGGTCACGGTGAGGACGTTCGCCACAAGCGGAAGCGACAGGAGTCCGATCAGCAGCACCCCTTGGCGCCGATACCGGCGGCCCGCCTTGAGTGCAGCGCGCGCAAAGATGAACAGGGATGCGGCAATGAGCGCGTATGCGCTCAACGCGCTGACCGGGTACCACGGGCCGTGCACATTGTCGACCGGGCCTTGCCCGTCGGGAATCAGTACCCGCTCGAACATGAGGCCGTCGATGCGACTCCACACGAACACCATTGTGATCGGAATCGGCGCCAACACGATCGCCCAACGAAGCGGTGTCATCCGCGGCTGGCGGGCCAGTTCGGTGGTGCACCACCAAAAGCCGACCGTGACGAACCAGATCGCCGTGAACGTGATGCTGAGTGTCAGATCTTTGACGGATCGGATGGTTGCCAGGGTTTGGACGGTGTTGGACAGGGTCCAAATCACCAGGCCCACGGACATCACCACCAGGCCGCGTCCACCCGGTTGGTGGCGTCGAGGAATCCCAAGCGCAAGCAGCACGCCTGCGGCGATGGCAGCGCACAACAAGATGCCCGCGATGACTGCGTGAACTGTCACGTACCGGTGTCGATTCCCGTTGGGTAGGGGTATTCCTCTCATATCGGCACGGCCCGCCGTATTCAAAACCCCAGATACTGGTGCCGATCTGCGTGGAACTTGTCCCGGGGAGTGGATCGGGACCGCAAATGCCCGTTCCTTGGTTGCGACCGGACCCAACGCCACGATGCGGGCGACGGCCGCGCTCGGGCCCGTTCAGGTCGCGTCCGCGTGCCGCAGATGCCGGGAGGTGGCGCCGTTGCATGTCGCGGTGAACGGCCACGCTTCGGCGGGCCAATCAGGTGGACGTCGGGTCGCCCGAGCGCCGTTCAGTCGGCGCGACGCCCGGGAGGATTGGGGTGGGACGTGGCGACCCGCGTCAGATCGGCTCGCCGCCACGCATGTTGGGGTTGTGACGCATCAGGCGTTCGTCAAGGTCATCCAACGCACGGGCACGGGCGATCGCGGGGCGTGCGCCGACCCGTGCGTAGTGGGCGTCCACCGCCGGGCCGCCGAGCGTCCCGGAGCCGTACGCCTCCCAGCCCTTCAACATGTAGAGGTAGATGTCGGCAACGCTGAACTGGTCGCCCAGGCACCACTCGCGTCCGGTGAGCTGCGCCTCCAGGTACTCGCCGACCTGTGCGAACTTCTCACGACCCTTTGTCTGCACGCCCTCGTAGCCGGCTTCGTCGGCACAGACGAACGACGGCCACAACACCGGGTAGTGGATGTCGTGAACCGAATTTGCCAGGTAAACGACCCAACGAAGCAGATCGCCGCGGGTTGGTGCACCCGCTTGTGGACCGAGGTTGGCTGCGGGGAAGCGCTCGACCAGGTACAGCAGGATGGCCCCGGTCTCGGCGACGGTGATGTCACCGTCGCGGATGGCGGGCACGCGCTTCAGCGGATTGGCTTCCGCGAACCCTGGAAGGTCGCGGTTTCGCGGATGCACGTTGTGGGCCGTGTACTCGATCCCGCCCTCCTCAAGCGCGGCACGCACCGCGAAGCTCGAGGATCCGGTGATTTGGAAGAAGTCGATCATTGGGCGCCCTCGTGTTTCGTCTCGGGATTCGTGGCGGGTGTACGGCTCGGCGGCGCCGCGAGGGCCGTCGCACGGGTATCAGCGAGGTCGCAGCAGACCGTCTGGGCCGCTCCCTCTCGCCGAAACGACACTAGCAATTGTGAAGTCAGGTCGATCGTCCGACCGTGGCTCACTCGGGCTCGCGTGGGCGCATGATGGCCGCCACCGTCCGTTCGGCCGCCTCCAACGCACCTTCGATATGCCCCGGAAACTGCACCGCGGTCTCGGTTGACGACCAGTGCAACCGACCGTCCATCGCGGCCTCCTGGAACAAACGGTGACCGAAGCCGCGGTAGTCGAGCATCGTTTCGACGCCCGGTACCGATGTGAACGGCTCCTGCCGCCAGTCGGCAATGACGACTCCACGTGGCGACGCGGCATGTTCGCCGAACACCTCGACGAGTTGATCCACAACCGCCTGGCGGGTGACCGTGGGCTCCCCGACCTGTGCCGGCGCAACGAAGCCAAAGAGCGCCGCCGGAGATCCATACGGGCCGCACGCGTCGTGGATCTCGCGCATCGGCCCAATCTGGCTGATCACCGACCCTGCGAACCCCATCTCACGCCAAAACGGCAGGTCGTAGCGGATGAGCACCTTCGTCATGGCACCCATCCAAATCGGTGTTCGGGCGGCCAAGGTGGCGAGATCCTCGGACAAAGGTGGCGTGAATGCGATTCCCCGCGCGACGACGGCCGGAGACAGGGCAAGCACGACATGGTCGGCACTGATCGCGTCGTTCGACGTGGTGACCACCAACCGGTCATCGACGGCTGTCACCCCGCGGACGTGGCAGCCCACACGCAGGGTCCCACGCGGAAGCTTCTGCTCCAGTGCGAGCGCCAGCTGGCGGGTTCCGCCACGAATGCGGTTGCACGCGATGTCGATCGGGTTTCCCTGGAGGCGTTCGACGTGGCCGCGCTGATGAAACAGCGCATCCCCGGCGACATGATGTGGATCAACCGTAAGGCCGAGTTCCTGGACGAGGTGCGCCACGCGTGGTTCGTTGTCCCAAAACCACGTCGCCCCCAGATCCAATCCGTCGGGGGTGGACCGCAACCGCCCGCCAACGTGTCCCCGCGCCTCAAGCACCGAGACGCGGCGTCCGCGCTGAACCAACCGATGCGCCACCGCCAGCCCGGCGATGCCTGCGCCGACGATCACCACGTCGACTTTTGTCGCATCCGTCATCGACACAGCCTGCCGTGCGGCGCGGTATTCGCGCCTTCACGCGTGTCACCCCATGGCCACCGCGTGATCAGCCGCGATCGACGTTCCGCGGTGTGGGTGCGGTCCGAACCGGTCTCGTGGTGATGCGGTGACGGGGGCGCGGAGGGACGGCCGGCGGCCGACGTCCGACGTCTCGTCGACGTCGATGACGCAGGCGGCGCCTGGCTAGTCGATCGTCGCAACCCGGCCACGGCCACCTTGCTTGGCCCGGTAGAGGCCCTGATCGGCTTCGTCGATCAGGCGGTGCACGTCGGCCGACTGGCCCGCACTTACGCCGACGCTGATGCCGACACGCAGACCGTCGGCCACTTCGGTCCAATCGGCTTCGCAGGCCACCTCGACGAGTCGCTGCGCCGAGGTCATGGCCTGCTCGGTACCGGCACCGTGCGCCACCACCACGAACTCGTCGCCGCCCAAGCGCACCACGATGTCGCCGGCGCGCACATGACCGTCGAGCAGTCGTCCCACCCGCCGCAGCACCTCGTCGCCAACCATGTGGCCGAAGGCGTCGTTGATCGCTTTGAACTCGTCGATGTCCACAAGCAGCACCGCGACCGCGTCGTGCGAGACGCTGCGAGCGATCGCGGCGAGGTGTCGGGCGAGCGCATGACGGTTGCCGAGTCCGGTCAGCTCGTCGCTGAAAGCGCGCTCGGTCAACTTGGCGTTCTCGATTCGGACGCTCTCGGCTTGGATCCGAGCACGGGCCGCCCCGATCAGGCGTTGGCGCGCATGTCGACGATCCTCGGCCAACACGTGGATGTAGCGCTCGACAGTCGGGTCGGGTGGGGTGCGACGCGCGGCGATGCTCAAGGCATACCCGTGCATCGTTCGAATCATCTCGCCCTCGAGTTCGTCGATGGCCTTCAGCGCGGCGTCGGCCGCCGCGTCCGCGTGCCCCTCGTCGGCCGATCGAATGGCCGTGGCAAGGTATTCGAGCGCCGCCACACCCGGATGATGGGACGTCGCGACGGGGGGTGGGCTGGTCGGCACCGGCCGCCGTGCCAACGCCGAGAGGACGAGCAACTCGGCCCGCTGTCGCTGGATCGCTTCGCCGCCGGCCCCGTCCGAACGAACAAGCGGACGGTCAATCGCCAGCGCGGCGATCGTGGCCGCTGCGTCGCGATGCCCGAGCTCGGCCTGTTCACACGCCAGATCGAGCAACGCCGACACACGGTTTTGCGCGACCTCGCGCGCGGTGATGGCGCCAATCTGCCGGTATCGCTCCGGCATGTTCCTGTCGGCCGCCTCCACCCGGTCGTACATGTCGACCTCCAGCTGCACCGCCGCCGACTGTGCATAGGCCACCGCGCATGCGAAGTATGCGATGCCCCGAAACGGGGAGTCCGGGTCGGCATCGTCGAGTTCGGCGATCGCATGGGCGAGGTTCTCCTCATCCTGTTCCAGATTCACGTCACCGCCGTTCAACGCCGAGCCACGGACGCGGGCCTCGATGGCGGTCGTCATCGCCGCAACCACGGGGTCGCCGAGTCGGTCCGCCAACCGTCGCATCTGTTCCAGCGCAGCGGCGATGCGCGTCGCTTGGGGCAGCGGACTGGTGGCGGCATGGCAGTAGGCCGCGTAGTGGAGCATGAATTCGACGTCCGGCCACCCATGGGCGTCGGCGTCCACGAGTGCCGCACCGAGATCTGGCGGATTGGGCTGAAACTGGATCGCCACGGCTCGCCGGTACGCGTCGATCAGCGCGCCGGTCCGTAGGGGGTCCTCCTCAATCCTGCCGGTCATGCACGTGACCTCCGACGCCTGAGTTGTCAAAAGTCTACGTCTTGCGCATGGTGCAACCTCCAAAAATCGGCATGTCGGAACCCGCGAATTCCATCTGGGAACGCTGCCACGGCCCATGCATGGGCGTTTGCGCCGGGCGTTCGTGCGACCACCACGACCGTGTGCGCTTCTGTCGGCGCGACTTCGGGCGGATGGCGAAATGCGTATGGGCGTGTTCCCGACGACCGATCGGGAACACGCCCACACGCATCGCATGTCAGAACACGCCGGGCAGACTCAGCGGGGCGTTGCGGGCTGCACGTCGGTGAGAATCGTTCCGTCCGCCAGTCGAACGTCGTACGTCAGGTCGGGGCCGACATCGCCCTCGCCGTTCGCCGGGGCCGGAGTGGCGATGGCCGATGCACCGGGCCACCAGGCGACGTAGTGCCCGTTGCTGACCGTGGCAGTCACCGTTGCCGTGCTCGAGTGAACCGTCACCGCCACCACGTCCGCGCCGACCTGACCGTCGGTGAACGACGCCTTCTGCGCATCGCCGAGCTGCGCGAACATGCCTTGCGTGATGCGCGTGGCCGGAGGGATGTACGCGGGACCGGTTGACCCGCCCGCACCAGACTCCACGTGGTCCACACGGCCGGAGCCCGCGACGTTGTGCGCCAGGCATGCGGCCGACGATTGCGGGTTGTCGCGCGCAAACAGCACGGCCACATACTCACCGCGGCGTTCGGCGAGCACCATGGGAATCTGACCGAAGTCGATCGGTCCTCCCCCGTGCCCGAACTGCTCGCGGCACGCGTCCACGATGGCCGGCAAGTCATCCCCCGCGACGGCGGTGGGCGAGGGAGTCCAGCTTGCGTATGCCGCCGTCGGCCCGCTCGGCCCGTTGAACGCGAGCAGTGCCGCGACCGCCGCGGCAGCGGCACCCACCGGCACCAGGGCCAGTTTGCGTCCCGGCAGTCGACGTTTGCGATGTGCCGATTGCGGCGTCGTGGTGATGACGCGCTCAAGAAGCGCCGCCGCATGCGCACGATCCTCGTCGTGGCGAATGCCGTCCGCCGCATCAAGCGCGCGGAGGGTCGTGTCGTAGTGGTGACTCATGATCGTGTCTCCTGGGTTGCGGGGGACGACGTCGCGTGTGGTGCGGGGCGTTCGAGTTCGCTGCGAAGTGCCGTGCGGGCTCGCATCAGGCGCAGCCGAAACGCGGCTGCACTGATCCCGAGCACGTGGCCGGCCTGCGCGGACGTCATGGACTCGAACACGTCGAGTGCGATGACCTCCTGATCGCGCGCTGTCAGACGCCGCCAGGCACGGGCCAGGTCCAGGCGCGCGGCAAGCGCGTCCGACTCGGTCGCGGCCGGCGACTCGGTGGGCGTGGCTTCTGCGAGACGGACGCTGAGCGCCTGTGTTCGGCCGTTGGCCCGGCGGGCGTTCAACATGCAATTTCGTGTGATGCCGAACAACCACGCACGGCGATCGTCGAGGGACTGCGGGGCGTCTGCGAACCGTCGCCAGGCGACGAGAAATGCATCGGCGACCGCGTCTTCGGCTTGGGTCCGCGGCAGTCGCCGTTCGGCGAAGCGCAGGACGTCGTCATAGGTATGTGCGAAGAACGATCGGAACTGTTCCTCGCTGGCTGTGGATTGTGTGTTCACACCCGAGACCTGTCCGGCAGCGGTCCGGGTGTGTCACGCCGCCTCATTGCCGGCCCGCAAGTGCTTGCAGCATGTGTTCGGCGAACGTCGCCCGCTGCGGCTGCGCCATGGGAAACATCGGTGCGAGCAGGATGGTGTCGCCGCTGCACGCTCGCGCTGCGGCGTGGTCGACGGCATCGGCGAGCGTGAGCACCTGAACCGCCGACGCGCATCGGTCCGCAATACGGGCGCCGGCCGTGCCGAAGGCGATGAGATGCGCCGCGCCGCCCGCCTGATCGATCGTCTGCTCGAGCGCGGCGCGTGACGCGGGGTCGGCATGGACCGCGCGTCCGTCGACCTCGGCGTCGCCGCCCGCGATGAGCACGAGCGTGGCCGGATCGCATCGGGTGATCGCTGCACGAGCCTTGTCCGGCGTGGCCGCCATGGCGTCGTCGATCACACGAATCCCGGCGACGGTGCCGACCTCGTCGAATCGGTGCGGCAATCGTGAGGCCCCTGCGATGCCCGCCGCGATCGCATCGGGCGTCGCACCGCACGCGAGCGCAGCTGCACTCGCAGCGACGATTGCGGTGGGGTGCATCCACCGCTGTGGTGGAGCCAGCGTCATCACGGTGTCCGCGACGCCGTTCCAGCGAATGCGAAGCCGACGATCCTCAAGCCATGCTCCCCGTGGCACCGCGGCCGCTGATGAACACCAGACGAGGTCGTCCGACGCCGGCGGGCCGAGGAGTGCTCGCCCGTGGCGGTCGTCGGCGTTCACCACCACCGGCCTGTCGGGCCGCCGCAGAAGGCGGCGTTTGGCCGACACGTATGCCGCGAGCGACCCGTGCAGTTCGATGTGATCGGACCAGAGATTCGTCACCACGGCCACGTCGGGCCCCGGCCACCGGTCCATGTAACACAGGTGCGTGCTCGTCAACTCGGCGACGAGCGGCCCGCCATCGACGAGCACCCCAGGTAGCAGTGACGCATTTGGCCAGGCGTTGGCGGCGCGTCCCTGCGGAGCGATCAGCGGCGCCATCCCGCCGTGCGCCAACATCGCGGCAAGCAGACGCGCCGTCGTGGTCTTGCCCGCCGTGCCGGTGATGGCGACCACGCGCCGCGGGGTGCGCTCGATGATGAGTTCGGCGAGCACGGTGACTCGGACCCCGGCGCGGCGAGCGGCGACCACATGCGGCGCGGTCTCCGCCGTCCACTCGTCCACGACCAGCAATGACGCGTCCAGGAGGCCGCGCAGCCCCGCATCGGTCTGCAGGACCTGCCAGCCGTCGGCGAGAAGCAGGTCGGCGGCAGCCCGGGCATCCGGCCCGGCTGCGACGACGACGGCACGCTGCGCGTGGTTGCCCATCCGGGCAGGTTAGCCGCGTCTGCATCCGCGCGGCTCGACGGGTCAGTACTCCTCGAGGTCCAGATCCAATCCGGCATTGAACCGGTTGATCATGTTGTACAGCGCGACCAGCATGGTGATCTCGACGATCTGCGACTCCGAGAAGTGTCGGCGCAGCGCGGCAAAGGTTTCTTCGGCCACCGCGCCAGGGCTGCGGGTCAGCTCCTCGGCGAACGTCAGGGCGGCGCGCGTGGGATCGTCAAACGGTCCACCCGACGGGTCCGACACGGCGGCGATCTCATCGGCGCTGAAGCCCATCTTCGCCATGATCTGCGTGTGGGCGTGCGTGCAATACGCAGAACGGTTCACCAGCGATACGCGAAGGATGATCCGCTCCTTCATCCGTGCGTCGATCTCGTCGGGTGCCTGCACCGCCGCGACGAACGGCCCGATGGTCGTCACCATCGCCGGCTTGTGGGCCAGCGCCCGATAGATGTTCGTGACCTTGCCGCGCTTTTCACGCATACGGTCGAATGCGACGCGCACGCTCTCGACGGTGGTGGATTCGTCGACATACCCAACTCGCGCCATGGGATCCCCCTTCGGGGTCGATTTCACGTGACGCGCACCGGCGGCGCATCGCGGTTCAGTCCCAGCGACACTAGGAAGCCGGACGTGCGTGGTCAAAGACGTTCTTCGGAACGATTGATAATCTCGGTCAATGGATGTGACCTTGAAGCAGCTTCGCTCGTTCATGGTCGTGGCCGACGAACTCAGCTTTACCAAAGCGGCGGAGCGACTGTTTGTCTCGCAGCCTGCGCTCAGCGTGCAGATCGCCAGTCTGGAGCGTACCGTCGGAGTGCCGCTCTTTCGGCGAACGAGCCGGTCCGTGGAGCTCACCGACGCGGGACGCAGTCTGAGTGAGGATCTGCCCCACGTGTTCGGGGAACTGGATCGCGCGCTCGAGCGCGCTCAACGCATCCATGCACGCGACCGGGTGACGCTGCGGATCGTGTACACGGCGAGCGTGGCCTATCAGTCCCTGCCGCTGCTGCTCGACCGATTGGCCATCGACCACCCCGACGTCCGTGTCATCACCACCCAGGAGTGGAGCACGCAGGCGGTCGATGCGGTTCGCGCCGGCCGGGCCGATGTCGCCCTGGTTCGGGAGTTCACACCGGGCGACGGGTTGGCGGGTGAGGTGATCCGCTTGGAGCCCATCGCCGCCTTCATGAGTCGCACGCACGCGCTGGCGGGCCGTGCCTCCCTGCAGATCGTCGACCTGCGCGACCACGTTCAGGTGGTGGTGCCGGGACGGTTGGCACCGGGATTCCACAGCTTGCTGGGACGCCTGTGCGCCCTGCGGGGGTTTGAGCCGACGGAGGTCGAGATCGAAAGTCCCGACAACCGGGAACCGCTGCTTGCCCATCTGTCACGCCACCCGGAGCACATGTTCGTCGGCCCGGTGTCGATGTCGAATGTGACCTGGGACGGCGTGGTTCAAGTGCCGATCAGCGACGCGGATGCGCGGATGGGCTTGACGCTTGTCTGGCGGTCGGACACGACCTCGTCGATGGTCGACGTTGCGCGTGCC
>Ga0209023_10004264_pt1 | contig 16406 bp, 11 predicted proteins | sample LakOneMetagenome_FD_187468 | JGI IMG/M metagenome (GOLD analysis project Ga0209023, IMG submission 187468) | Freshwater and sediment microbial communities from Lake Erie, Canada (SPAdes) (version 2) | ecosystem: Environmental > Aquatic > Freshwater > Lentic | place: Lake Erie, Canada... | reverse complement strand
AGCATTCCTGCAAATGATAACGGAATTTTTAGTAGTAAGAACAGGACGTTTTATATTCAAAGCTGATTATTACGGTTACTTTTTATCAATGGGACCAGTGATCGTACTTCACCTTATATTACTTATACTTACCTTTAAAAGCAAAGACCCGGTAAAATGGTTCTTGTTTGCTGGATTGATGAGTATACTTTTGTTATGGTGCCTCCCGATAACAGGCATATTTGGCCTGGTCCCTTATAAGGATAACGAATTATTTTTAATACTCATTTTTATACCTGTTTACTTAATCCTTGGAATAACCATAGAAGCTATCTGTTTTTCTTTTGCTTTGTCTTACCGGAGCAAACTGATATTGGTAGAAAAAAACAATATGCAGGAATTGCACAGGCTTCACCTGGAAGAAGCCCTTGAAAAAAGAACATTCGAATTACAGCAACAAAGCAACCTGGTGGAGGCACAGAAAATACAACATATACAATCTGAATTTTATCAAAAGATCGCCGAAACAGAAATGATGGCACTGCGGTCTCAAATGAATCCGCATTTTATTTTTAATTGTTTAAACTCAATTAAACTATATACCACTCAAAATAAAAATGAAGCTGCTGCCGATTATCTCACTAAATTTTCCAGGTTGATACGGATGGCTTTGGAAAACTCCCGCAGCGAAAGGGTAACGCTTAAAACTGAACTGGAAGCATTGGAATTATATATCCAGATGGAAGCTATGCGTTTTAAAGACAAGCTCAAATATGAAATAACCGTAGATAAAAATATCGATAGTTACTTTATAGAAATACCACCGCTGCTTATTCAGCCCTATGTGGAAAATGCCATCTGGCATGGCCTGATGCATAAAGACGAAGGAGGATATGTACATGTAGATGTATCTGTTCTTCCTGATGCACATACACTCGTCATTATAGTAAAAGACAATGGCATTGGCAGAAAAAGATCTGCCGAATTAAGAAGCAGGCCTGCATTGGAACATACTTCTTATGGCACAAAACTTACTTCCGAAAGACTGGAATTAATAAACCAGTTATACAAAACCGGTGCAAGTGTAATAATTGAAGATGTTATTGATAATTTTGGTAGCGTGGCAGGCACATTTGTAACCATTAGAATTCCCTTTGAATGACAAAGATCAGAACTGTTATAATTGATGATGAACCTGATTGCGTAAACCTGTTAAAGTTTGAGCTTAATCAACATTGCCCGCAGATAGAGATCGTGGGAACTTTTAACAGCAGTGTAAAAGCGCTTAATGAAATAGAAATTCTTAAACCGAAATTAGTTTTCCTGGATATTGAAATGCCTGCCATGAATGCGTTTGAATTAATTCAAAAACTAATGCCGGTTGATTTCAATATTATTTTTGTAACGGCTTACAATCAGTTTGCCTTGAAGGCATTTCGTTTTAATGCACTTGATTATTTATTAAAACCATTTGATGTTAATGAGCTGATAGAAGCCGTTGCAAAAGCAGAAAAAAATATACAACCTTCCACGAATCAATTGGCTGCATTACAGCGTGAACTAAAAGGCGAACCGATCTCTAAAATAGCCATACCCGGGCAAAACGGTGTTTCATTTATTGAGATCAATGAGATCTTATATGCTGAATCCAGTAACAATTATACGAAGCTCATTTTATCAAGCAAGCAGCAATATATCATTTCAAAAACTTTGAAAGATGTACAGGATGTTTTGGAAGAACGGAATTTTTTAAGAGTGCACAGACAGTATATCATCAACCTGAATCATGTAAAACAGTTTTTCAGGGGAGATAATATGTATGTAGTAATGAATAATGGTGAAAATATTCCCGTGGCCCGCAGCCAGAAAGATAAGCTGGTTGAAAGGTTTGGCTGGCTTTGATCTTATAATAATAAAAAATCCCGTTCAAAAAAAGAACGGGACTGTTTCCTGTAAATTCTAACTAAACATATTTTATAGTCCGCCACCGCCCGGCATTTCTTTTTTTCTGCGAAGGCTTTCCAGCGAAGGGTCCATTTCAATGGCTTTATCACACATTTGTTGTCCGCGGTCCTTCTCCCCTTTTTTCTGAAAACACAAACCGGCCTGGTACAATGCTTTGCCGTCCTTTGTATCTATTTCCATTAATTTCTGGCAATAAGAAAGTGACCGGTCATATTGTTTCTGCTGGTATAAAATTTCCGACATATCCCTCAGGATATCTTTATTACCGGGTTTTCTTTTCCATATATCAAGCAATAAATTCTCCCCTTTGTCAAACTCGCCGCTGTATAATGATGCATACCCCATATTCTCAATGAAATCATTTGTTTTGTTATAACCATGTGTTGCAGCATCTTCAAAAAATGTAAGGGCATTTTTATAATCACCGAGATTGTAATACAAAAGGCCTAACTCGTACATCCATACATTTTTTGTTTCATCCATCTTTACCGCCTTATTATAATACGGAACGGCTTTTTTATATTCTTCCATATCCAGGTAATTGCGTCCCATCGTATACGTTGCCTCAATGTCGTTGGGATTTTTTTCCAAAGCCTTCACGAGGTATTTTTCTGCATTGGCATAATCTTCCTGCTGGTAATAACTCATGCCAAGTATGCGCTGGCTGTTGCCGCAATCGGGGCATTTTTGCGCAAAATCAATTGCATTGGCAAACTGCCTGTAGTTAAAATATAAACTCATCAATTCAGTGATGGCGGTCTTACCTGTGGGGTTCAATTCATAGGCCTTACTGAAATTTTCCTTTGCCTGGTCGGTCTTTTTCATGGCAAGCATTGTATAGCCGTTCTGCAGGTATGTATCGGTATTTTTCTTGTCAAACTGGATAGATTTTGTGAAAAGCTGCGTAGCTACAAGGTAACGGCCTGCGGCTTTTTCTTCCATGGCTTTGTTGAAATAAAAACGGGAACTGTCAGAATCCTGGGCGCATACAGACATAGCTATGCCGAAGGCCAAAATAGTTAATGGTGCTTTCATAGTGTTTTCGAGGTGTAGGTGTATACTACAGGTTACTGTAATATTATTGCTGATAACGCCGGAATAGCCATATTTATTTCATAGAGCTTTTTCTTTTTATCAACAGGGGTAATAATGAATTCCCTGCTTACATATTCGCCATTTCCCCAATAAGCTATATTATTGCTGTTAAACACTTCCTTCCAGCTTGTTTTGCCTTTCAACTCCAACTTCCATTCAGGATAATTCATCTTTGTAACATTCAGGATAATTACCATATCTTCTGCCCTGTTCCTGCCTTTTCTTTTATACACCATAACGCCTTCATTGCGATGGTTCAGTGAAACCCATTCAAATCCTTTATGGTCAAACTGGTATTCATACATGGCCGGGTTGTTCCTGTATATGAAATTCAGGTCACGCACACAATCCTGCAGTTTATTGTGAGGATCGTGTTGCAATAATTCCCAATCCAGTTCCGATTTATAGTTCCATTCGCTTGTCTGCCCGAATTCATTTCCCATGAAAAGCAATTTGGCACCAGGATGTGTGTACATATAAGTGTACAACAATCGAAGGTTTGCGAATTTTTCCCATTCATTGCCGATCATTTTATAGATCATCGGGCTTTTGCCATGCACTATTTCATCATGACTGATGGGCAGCATGAATTTTTCATCATAGAAATACATCATGCTGAAAGTGAATTTATCCTGCTCATGGATCCTGTCTTCGGGCTTTATTTTAAAATATTTAAAAGTGTCATGCATCCAGCCCATCATCCATTTCATGCCGAAACCAAAACCTCCTTTACTTGTTGGAAGTGTAATTCCCGGCCAATCAGATGCTTCTTCGGCAATTGTCTGTGTATCCGGAAAATCCCTGTACAGCACATTGTTCAGGTCTTTCAGGAAATGTATGGCTTCAATATTTTCGTTGCCACCATATTCATTGGGTTCCCATTCACCTTCCTTTCTTGAAAAATCCAGCCTGATGATCGAATTTACAGCATCAACCCTTAAACCATCGGCATGATATTTCTTTAACCAGAAATGGGCACTGCTTAACAGGAATGAACGTACTTCTCCCCTCTTATAATTAAAAATATAACTGTTCCAATCCGGGTGATAGCCTTTCCGCATGTCTTCATATTCGTAGGTGTATGCGCCATCAAATACATGCAGCCCATGTGCGTCGTGGGGGAAATGTGATGGTACCCAATCCAGGATGACACCAATGCCATTCACATGCAGGCTGTCTACAAGGTGCATGAAGGCTTCGGGTGTGCCAAAACGTGAGGTTGGTGCAAAATAACCTGTTCCCTGGTATCCCCAGCTGCCGTCGTACGGATGTTCCATCACCGGCATAAATTCAACATGGGTAAAACCCATTGCTTTTACATAAGGGACAAGGCGGTCAGCAATTTCTGAATAGCTGTTATAAGCTTCTTCAATGTTTTTTTCAGGGCGCATCCAGCTGGCAAGGTGTACTTCATATACGCTCCAGGGCGCATTGAGAGCATTGTGTTTTTTTCTCGTTGCCATCCAGTCGCCATCGTGCCAGAATTTATCAAATTCCCATGTAATAGAAGCTGTGCCCGGCCTGAATTCGCAGTAATTGGCAAAGGGATCTGATTTGTCCGTTTCAAAATTATTGGGTGCAGAAATATGGTATTTGTATAAAGTGCCTTTAGGAAGCCTCGGGATAAAACCCTCCCAGATACCTGAATGATCCAGCCTTGGATATAACGGATGCAGTTGTTTCTTCCATCCGTTGAATTCACCTACCACTGAAACGGCTGTTGCATGTGGTGCCCACACAGCAAAATAGTACCCATCGGTATTGAGTACACGATATGGATGACTACCGAATTTTTCATAGGCATTGTAATACTGGCCATCCTTGAACTGGCGTATGTCATCTTCATTAAATAGTGAATACACCCACACATGTTTGGTAGTATCAATGAAATTTTCGTCTTCGTATGCCATTTATCAAGTTTTTCGGGGTGATTACAACAAACTCATTTAACGTAACTTTAAGAATTGTTACTTTGCATCAGTGAATTAATTCCTCCAATTTTATTTAATAGAAAACTGTACACCCAAAAACTAACTGCATGTCCAAAAAACTGTTTCTTTTTCTTACCTGTATTTTACTTTCTCAGCTCATTTTTTCTCAGTCAATCGAATTATCAGGTAAAGTTGAAGATACCACGTCCAAACTCTCCGTTAAGAATGCGGTTGTTGCATTATTGTCTTCAGGCGATTCTGTTCTGAGAAAATTTATAAGGACCGGCGACAATGGCGAGTTCAGGTTCAGAAATATGAAGAACGGAAATTATATTTTGATGGTGATGCACCCCCTGTTTGCAGATTATGTTGATAATATTGAAATAAAAGATGTGAGCAGGGAAATGGGTGCAATACCGGTAACCTCTAAAAGCAAATTACTGGCTGCCGTTATTATCCAGAGCGGAAGCCCGATACGCATCAAAGGAGACACAACGATCTACACCGCAGATAGTTTTAAAGTGAGTGCCAATGCCAATGTGGAAGAACTGCTGAAAAAACTGCCCGGCATCCAGGTTGATAAAGACGGTAAAATTAAAGCGATGGGTGAAACTGTTGAAAAGGTATTGGTGGATGGGGAAGAATTCTTTGGTGATGATCCCGGGATGGCCGTAAAAAATCTTAGGGCCGATGCAGTTAAAGAAGTACAGGTATTTGATAAAAAAAGCGACCAGGCAGAATTTACAGGAATTGATGATGGCAATACGAAGAAGACCATCAACCTTAAACTGAAAGAAAATAAAAAGACGGGCTACTTTGGAAAGATCAGCATTTCGGGTGGTTTACAAAAGCATATTGATGACAGGTACAATAATAATTTAATGTTCAGCACCTTCAAGGGTAAACGAAAATTATCTGCTTTTTTACTCAATGGAAATACAGGACAGGATGGATTAAGCTGGCAGGACAATGAAAAATACGGAGGTGAATCTGATAATTACAGCATGAGTATGGATGAAGACGGCGGCATGATGTGGATGTCGAGGGGCGGCGGTTCTGACGAGGAGCCTGAAGTAAATACAGAGAATGGCTATATCAAGAATGTAAATGCCGGTTTGCAGTACAGTAATAAGTGGAATGATAAAACGACACTGAACCTTTCCCCAAAATTCACCAGCCAGATCTACTCAAACAACAAGATCATATATACACAAACACCTGGATTTGATGAATTAAAAAATAAAAATGTGTTGCAAAATAATAATGCAACTGAACAAACAGATGTGAACCGGTATTATTTCAAATTGCGGGGAACATATGATATAAAGTTTGATTCGGTGAACAGCCTCAAGTTAACACTCGGAACGAATTTCTATCATACAGAAAGCGAAATGATCAAAAAAGGAATTACTACTGATGACGAAACGGGCGATCTGAAAAATACCAGCGACAGAAATACCAGGACTAAATCAGACAAAACTGCTTTATCTGCCAATCTGATCTTTAAACACAAATTCAAAAAGGCCAGGAGAACATTGTCTGTAACCGGCGACTGGAACAGTCTTTCAACAGTAGGGAAAAATTATTTACGATCCCATAACCAGACTTATAATGTAATAAACCCGGTGACAGTGGACCTTGACCAGATGAAGGACAATGATAAATCTACTCAGAAAATATTATCAAAGGCTATTTATACAGAACCCCTCGGCAAAAAATTTGCAATGGAGATCGGTTACGAATTCTCTTACAGCAAGGGGCGTAATAACCAGGTGACATACAGTTACTCCCCTGCAACCGGTAAATATGATGTACTGGTAGATACATTGACAAATGATTTTGACCAGGCGATCACAACCCACAAACCATCCTTTAAATTAAATTATGCTGATAAAAAGATCAAGTTCAATTTCGGGTCGGGATTTGGTTTAACACATTTTGACCTTGTTGATAATTCATTCAATAAAGATTACATCCGTAATTATACAAATTTCTTCCCGTCTGCAAGCCTGAATTACGCTTACAAAAGCAGCCGCAATCTAAGGATCTATTACAATGGTAATACTAACCAGCCAACTATCAGTCAACTACAGCCTTTGAGAAACAACACGGATTTTTTTAACCAGGCTATTGGCAATCCCGACCTTAAACCATCATTCAGCAATAACTTTGGAATTTCGCACAATAGCTATGATTTTATAAAAGACAGGTGGCTGTATCAGTCCATCAATTTCACTCAAACAAGCAATGCTATAACCAATAACCGCATTATCAATTTTAATACAGGTCAGATATTCAACAAGCCGATCAATACCAATGGAAATTTTTCTGTGAATATTTATGCAGGTGGCGGCGGTAAAATTAAAAAGATCGATACAAGGATCTATATCAATCCAAATTTCGGGTATTCAAAGTTTGCAGATGTAATCAATGGTATTGTAAGTTATACGCACAATTACAACACCGGCCTGTCAGTTTATTTGCAAAAGGCGAAGGATAAGAAATATGATATTTCATTAAGCAACGAATTCAATTATAACAATAATAAAACCTCGCAGGCCAGTTCAAACATGCATTATTATACAAATACTGTTTCTACGGACATCACTATTTACTTTCATAAAGTATGGTCTATTAATACCGATTTTCAATATAATATCCGCCAGAAAACAGCGCAGTTCCCTAATAACCTCAATACACAGTTATGGAATGCCAGGTTTCAAAAAACATTTAAGAACAATGAGTTTACCGCTTTCATCAAAGTGCGTGATATCCTAAATCAGAATACAGGTATTGAAAGAAGTTTTGAAGGGAATATTTTAAAACAGGAACAAAATGACCGGTTAAAAAGATATTGGCTGGTGGGCTTTTCCTGGGATTTTAAAAACAAAGCATCGAAAGGGGCAAAATAATTTTAATAACAGAAACAGATAACAATGAAAATAAAAATATTTTTCCTGTCAGCATTTTTCTTTTTTGTTCAGCAACTGCATGCACAGCTTTTTGTTGACAAGGCTGTGATTGAATATGAAGTAAAAGTGAATATCAAAAAAACGATGGGCAACAATTCCTGGGAAGAAATGATAAAGGAAAACCTGCCACCATTCAAAACCGGTTATTTCCAATACAGCTTTGCTGATAATAAAAGTATTTACAAATTTGATCACTGGGATACCAAAAAAGTTCCTGAATGGATGAGGAAAAGTGATGAAGAAAATGTGTGGTATTTTGATCACAACAACGGCAGGATCAATATGCAAAAAAATATCTGGGGATCTAATTTTAATGTAGATGATTCAATACCTGTGATTGAATGGAGGCTTACAAACGAAAACAGGGTCATTGCCGGTTACAATTGCCGCAAGGCTGTTGGGAAGATACTGGATAGTGTATATGTATTTGCATTTTATACCAATGAGATCAATATTTCAGGCGGGCCATGCTCTATCAGCGGTTTGCCGGGAATGATACTTGGCATGACCATTCCAAGAATGTATGCATCGTGGATCGCAACAAAAGTAATGGTAGATAAAGTTGATTTGACTGCAATAAAGCCAGTGCCCGCAAAAAAATACTACACTTACAACACGCTTAAAACTACTCTTAAAGAACGTAGCAAGGAATGGATAAACCAGGATGACCCCGATTCTAAAAAATGGGTTGACCAGTTTTACTGGAATACGTTATTGTAAATTTTAAATATTAAACAAAAAATGTAAAATGTAAACGAGATTGAACTTCGGTTTACATTTTACATTCAATATTTTACATTTTATATTACTAGATCACAAATCCGTCCGGCACAATCGCTCCTTTCTTTATCACAACGATCCCGTCTTTAATGGCATACAATGAATGATCAGTATCCTGTAAATGAGCGCCGCCTTTGATGTTTACATTGTTTCCAATGCGGCAATCCTTGTCAACGATCACATTGGTTAAATTACAATTATCGCCAATGCCGATCCTCGGAATTCCCTTTGCATAGTTGTAAGCTATCTCTTCAATGGTTTCATAAAAGTCATTGCCCATGAGGTAACAGCTTACAATATTACTTCCCATACCCACACGGCTGCGTATCCCGATCACACTGTTAACCATACTCGAAGCATGAATGATACATCCTTCTGCCATGATCGTTTGTGTCATGGTAGTTCCGCTTATCTTGGCCGGAGGAAGCATCCTTGCCCGTGAGTAAACCATTTTTTTATTGTCGAATAAATTAAATGGAGGCAGGTCCAGTGTAAGTGCCAGGTTGGCTTCAAAGAATGAATAGATGTTCCCTATATCTGTCCAGTAACCATCATACTGAAAACTTACCACATTGTATTTTTCAATGGCATCAGGAATGATCTCTTTTCCAAAATCAGTGGCATCCTTCTTTTCTTCCTGCAGCAGTTCGAATAATAATTTGCGGTTGAAAATATAGATACCCATCGAAGCAAGGAAGATGCGGCCCTGTTGTCCCATTTCTTCACCTGTATTGCTCACCCATTGTGGCAGCAATTCTTTGCCTGGCTTTTCTATGAAAGATGAGATGCAATTTTTTTCATCTGTTTTTAATATCCCGAATTCGGTGGCTTCCCTTTCTGCCACAGGAATGGTAGCAATGGAAATTTCTGCTCCTGAATTGATATGATTGTCCATCATTTCCCCAAAGTCCATTTGATACAGCTGGTCGCCGCTGAGGATCAATACATATTCAAAATCATTCTTATCAATATGTTTCAGTGATTGCCTCACAGCATCTGCCGTACCCTGGAACCATCCCGGGCTGTCGGGTGTTTGTTCTGCTGCAAGTATGTCAACGAAACCGCTGCTGAAGCCACTGAACTGATAAGTGTTTTTTATATGCTTGTTCAATGATGCCGAATTATATTGTGTAAGCACGAACATGCGGTTGATGTTGCTGTTGATACAATTGGAGATCGGGATATCTACCAACCGGTATTTACCTGCTATCGGTACTGCAGGTTTGCTCCTGGTTGCTGTTAATGGATAAAGCCTGCTTCCAGCACCACCACCTAAAATTACTGCCACAACTTGTTTGCTGATCATAAAATTTGTTTTAGAAGGTAATTGATTTATATAGCTCAATATATCTTGAAGCACTGGTTTCCCAACTGCTGTTGATATTCATCATGCGTTTTCTTATTTCTTCCATTTTCTTTTTGTCTTTATATAATTCCAATGCCCTGTGAATGGAATAAACAATGTCATCAACACTGGCATTGTTAAAACAGATTCCATAGCCACCTTCATCTCCAAAATCGATCACTGTATCTTTTAACCCTCCTGTGCGGCGTACAACCGGAACCGTTCCATATCGCATGGAATAAAGCTGGTTAAGGCCGCAAGGCTCTACCCTGCTTGGCATCAGGATGAAATCAGCACCTGCATACATCTGGTGACTGAGTTTTTCATTGTAACGGATCTGTGTGTTGTAATAGCCGATCCAATTGTGCTGCATTCCCTGCAAAACTGCTTCAATACCCGGATCACCGCTTCCAAGGATCAGGCAACTGAACTTGGTTCCTGCCTGGTCGTAAGCCTGTGTGATGGCCGCTGGTAAAAGATCTGCAGCCTTTTCATGAACCAGCCTGCCAATGAAGATGATCAACGGGTATTGCTGATCAAAATTAAATTCCTTGCAAAGGCTTTTTTTGTTCAGCTCCTTTCCTTCTTTAATATCTTTTACACTGTAGTTGTCGAGAATGTAAGTATCTTTTGCAGGGTCCCATACATCATAGTCAATGCCATTAAGGATGCCGCTGCATTTTCCCATTTCATAATTGAACAAACTTTCGAGGCCGTTGGCTTCGTTCATCAGTTCCTTCATGTAGCCGGGACTGACAGTATTAACCTTGTCGGCAGTTTTGATACCGCATGCCAAAGGATTGATCGTATCATTCCAGTCGAGCAAACCCCATCTCCATGTATCCCACGACGGTATGTAATTAACTTTATCCCATCCCATCCATCCCTGGTATTGTGCGTTGTGTATGGTGAGTACAGTTGGAATACCGCTCAAATGCCTGTATGCAAAACAATGCCTCATCATAAAAGGGATGAGTGCTGTATGGTGATCGTGAACATTGATAACATCGGGCCTGTGCTCCCAACTGCTGAGCCATTCAACCACGGCGATCTGGAATGCTGTGAACCTTTCGGTATCATCGTCATAACTGTAGATCTTTTCACGGTCGAGCAATCCGTTGATATCAACGCAATACAGATCAAAACCGAGTTTGTTTGTCCGTTCCTTGATAATGGTAAAATCAAAATTGTACTGGCCCATTGAGAAGTTCCCTTTATGAACAACTTCCCATTCATTATCATAGAGAAATTTTGTTCGGTGCATGGGCATTACCACTTTGGCAAAGTGACCAAGGTCCTGCTGGTATTTAGGTAATGCACCCACTACGTCTGCAAGGCCACCGGCTTTTGCCATGGGATAACATTCAGCACTTACATGTAAAATTTCCATTCGTTGATTTTAAAAAATTTATCCAATTTAAGAAGGTTATTGATAAGAACAAGCAGTCAAAACTATTTAAACTTATTGAAGCAGTTGATAATTATGTTTAAATTAAAAAACTAATTTTTATTCTCATAAAAATTCTTGTTATTTTCAACATTCAAACTAACGATTATGCCTACAGAACAAAAAGACTATTTAGCAGGAAGTGTAAAACCTGCGGCAATTCCCACAAATTATGGTGCACTGGGTACATTGATAACCGTGTTCTTCTTTTGGGGTTTTATTGCTGCCGGGAACCAGGTGTTCATACCTTTTTGTAAACACTATTTTCATTTAGACCAGTTCCAGAGCCAGCTGATCGATTTTGCATTTTATACTGCCTATTATATAGGGGCATTGGTTTTGTTTGCATATGGTTCTTTTGGCGGCAAGGACCTTGTTGGAAAGTGGGGTTATAAAAGAAGTATTGTTTATGGCCTGCTTTTTTCAGCACTTGGTGCCCTGGCCATGATCGTAGCTGTAGAATACAACACTTTTGCCGGAATGCTTGTTGGATTGTTCATCGTTGCATTGGGATTTTCCCTTCAACAAACAGCCGCACAGCCATTTGCCATTTCACTCGGAGATCCTTCAACAGGTACAAGCCGTGTTAACCTTGGTGGTGGTATCAATTCATTTGGAACAACCATTGGCCCTATTGTAGTTGCCTTTGCATTGTTTGGAACTACTGCAGCTATTACAGATGAAAAGATCGCTTCATTAAGTCTGAGCAAAGTAATTGTGTTATACAGTGGTGTGGGTGCATTGTTTATTTGTGCAGCAGCATTGTTTCATTTTTCAAAGAAGGTGCCTTCAGGTGTAATGGTTGAAAAAACAGAGAAAGCAAACAAAGCACTTTATACATTATTGATCATGACAGGTTTACTGATCATCATGTTTGCCCCCGTTTTCAGCAGTTATAAGGTTGATCTTACCAATGCACCGGATGCAGAAAAACATGCCATGGAATCATACAGGTTAAAATGGCTGTTGGGCGCTTTGGCGATCGTTGTTTTCGGACTGCTTGGTGCTAATATGAGCGCCAAGAAAAAACCAGATGGCTGGGGAGCTATGAAATATCCTCAGCTGGTATTGGGTATGCTTGCCATTTTTGTTTATGTGGGTGTTGAAGTTGCCATTGGAAGTAACCTGAGCGAATTAATGAAACAGACAAATATGGGTGGGTTCCAGTCATCGGAAGCTGCGCCTTATGTTGCCATGTATTGGGGAGGATTGATGATCGGCCGCTGGGCAGGTGCGGTATCCGCATTTAATTTATCCAAGAGCAGGCAGCAATTATTACAATTCATTGTTCCGTTGATTGCCTTTGCCATCATCATTGGTGTTATTACAATCGCACAATATGATGCCAAGCCATTGTATTATTATATTGTATGTGTCATCATCCAGATATTGGCATTTTATATCAGCAAAAATAACCCTGCAAGAACACTGATGATATTTGGCGTATTGGGTATTGCGGCTATGGTCATAGGAACACAAACCGAAGGAACGGTAGCAACGTATGCTTTCTTAAGCGGAGGTTTGTTCTGTTCAATCATGTGGCCATGTATATTCTCATTGTCAATTGCAGGTTTGGGAAAATACACTACACAAGGTTCTGCATTTTTGATCATGATGATCCTCGGTGGTGGTATCATTCCCCCGATCCAGGGTAAACTGGCAGATGTTGTTGGCATACACCAGTCTTACTGGATACCGGTTATCTGTTTTGCGTACCTTGCATTCTTTGCGATTGCTGTTAAAGGTATATTGAAGAACCAGGGCATTGATTATGATGCAACAGAAAATGCTGTCGGACATTAAATTCCAGATAACTTATTCAAAGGTTTATATGAAAGATAAATTTGCAGTTGGGATTGACATTGGCGGTACTACAACCAAATTCGGAATCGTGAACAGCCATGGCGAGATTCTTGAGCAGGATCGCATTCCAAGTAACGAGCATGATGTGGTAGAAGACTTTATTGATGACCTGTATGTGAAACTAATGCCGATGATCGACAGGGCCGGAGGCGTAAAGAATTTTATTGGTATCGGTATGGGTGCACCTAATGGAAATATTTACTCAGGAACGATCGAATATGCGCCCAACCTTAAATGGAAAGGCATCATCCCCATCGCCGACCTTATTTATAAAAAATTCGGTTTAGTTACAAAACTTACCAATGATGCCAATGCAGCGGCCATGGGTGAAATGATGTATGGCGCCTGTAAGAACAGGAAACATTTCATAACAATAACACTGGGAACGGGCGTTGGCAGCGGTATCGTCATTGATGGCAGGATCGTTGTAGGCCACGATGGTTTTGCCGGAGAACTCGGCCACACGATCATCAGGCCCGGCGGAAGGCAACACAAAAGTACCGGGATGCATGGAAGTCTTGAAGCATATGCTTCGGCTACGGGTGTACGTGAAACAGCCATTGAAATGCTCACAAAACATCCTGAAGAACATAGTCTGCTGCGCAACTACAGCATCAACGAACTTACAAGTGAATCAGTGTATGAGTGCGCCATGCAGGGCGACAGTATCGCCAACCAGATATTTGAATTCACCGGGCAGATACTTGGCGAATCACTTGCTAATTTTATCATGTTCTCCTCGCCTGCAGCAATCGTGTTGTTTGGGGGATTAACAAAGGCGGGTAACCTCTTGCTAAATCCAACAAGAAAACATATGGAAGCAAACCTGCTGCCTATTTTCAAAAATAAAGTTGAACTGATATTCAGCCAGCTGAAAGAATCTGATGCTGCTATTTTAGGAGCGAGTGCGCTGGTATGGGAGAGTTGAAAATATAAAATTTTAAATGTAAAATGTGAAAGTAAAGCCTCTTCAAATTCGGAGAGGCTTTACTTTTACATTCAATATTTTACATTTATTATTTTCCTGTTTGCTTTTCAGCTTCCCACTTATTCCTTCCCCATTCCGGTATCACATGTTTTTCGCTGTGATAAGATGAACGAACCAATGGCCCGCTTTCTACATAATCAAGGCCAAGCTGGTAACCGATCTCACGGTATTCAGCAAATTCATCAGGGTGAATAAATCTTGCAACCGGCAAATGATTCTTGGTTGGCTGCAGGTATTGGCCAATGGTAACAACGTCTACCCCACTGTTATTAAGGTCCCGTAAAGTTTGTATCACTTCCTCTTTTGCTTCTCCAAGTCCCAGCATGATACCGCTCTTGGTGCGCATGCCTCCTGCTTTTAATATTTTAAGCGTTTCCATGCTTTGCCAGTATTTGGCCTGGATACGCACTTGCCTTGTAAGCCTTTCTGTAGTTTCAATATTATGGCTCACTACTTCCGGAGCTGCATCAATGATCCGTTGTATATTTTCCTTTTGCGCTTTAAAATCGGGGATCAGGGTTTCCAGTGTTGTTTCGGGATTAAGTGCTTTTACTGCCCTGATGGTATTCTGCCATATAATACTTCCGCCATCTTTCAACTCATCCCTGTCAACCGAAGTAATGACCGCATGTTTCACCTTCATTAAATGAATCGCTTCTGCTACCCTTTGTGGTTCGTCCCAATCAACTTCCTCCGGTTTTCCTGTGGCTACCGCACAAAATCCGCAACTCCTGGTACATATGTTACCAAGTATCATGAAGGTAGCTGTTCCTGCGCCCCAGCATTCGCCCATGTTCGGACAATTGCCGCTTTCGCAGATGGTGTGCAGTTTATGTTGATCAACCAGGTTTCTTACGTGTTTATATTCTTCACCAATGGGAAGTTTTACCCTTAGCCAGTCTGGCTTCTTAAGCTTTTGTTCTATTGTGCCTGTTTCACATGCCATGTCGTAATGTTATTAGAAATGCTTTGCAAAGATAGAAAGATGCAGGATATTGAGCGCTTTTATCAGGAAACAGCGCTGTTATTTCCGTCTTCCGAAAAGAACTGATACATAGGCAGAAAAAAAGAATTGTTTCTCTTTATTAAAAGCGACCTGCGGTATCTTCTTTGTATAAAATTCTCCGGTAAGCCCAACTTCAATAGCAGAAACCATTTCATTGTATTTTCCATAATCAAAACGTACAGCAGGTTTCAGGTATATGCCCGGTGTAACTGAAAGGTATTTCCAGCCGGTACTGAGGCTTGGTCCGCCAACATGTGTTGCAGGTGAAATAAAATCAGCCCTGTCGGTGCTGTCGGGAGAATCGTACCGGATATATACCAATCCGCTGGCCCTTTCAACCTGTACCATGTATGGGCGCAAAAGTCCGGCGATAAAACCGCCGCCAACATTTCCTGTAATGCTTACCCCGTTCTTATTGCCCTTATTGCCCAACAAAAACTGCTTTTGCACTCCAAGTTTTACCGGGTAAAAGAAATTTAGTTTTCCGAATATTTCCGGTGAGGTGTTTTGATAAACTGATTGCTTATTTTCTTTCGGATGTTTGCGTTCGCCTATATCCAGTTGAAACAATAAACCCCGCTTTACAGATTGGGCACGGCCAATTTCCAGGAAACCTCCATAACCGTCGGTGGTCAATTTAACACCAAAAACCGTATGCTTCTTATATTTGATAACACCTTCTTCTTCCTGTTTTATAATCGCATTTATGCGCTGACGGCGCTCTTCCTTTCTTGTAGGTTTTCTTGTTTCCTGTCCGATAACCGGTAATACCATGATGGCAGTTATGGCAATAAAAAATAATTTCTTCATGTATACTGTTTACTTGAGTAAATTTATGCAAAAATACTGTGTTGTACTTCAAGTTAGATTCAATTATAAAAAGAACTGCTGCACAGCTGATTTCCAACCTAAAAATAAACTCATGACTGCTTCTGTTATTTATAAAGGTGATCTGCGCTGCGAATGTACACATGTGCAAAGCGGAACCATCATTGAAACCGATGCTCCTACCGATAACCGGGGCAAGGGAGAACG
>Ga0209023_10004262_pt1 | contig 16412 bp, 12 predicted proteins | sample LakOneMetagenome_FD_187468 | JGI IMG/M metagenome (GOLD analysis project Ga0209023, IMG submission 187468) | Freshwater and sediment microbial communities from Lake Erie, Canada (SPAdes) (version 2) | ecosystem: Environmental > Aquatic > Freshwater > Lentic | place: Lake Erie, Canada... | reverse complement strand
ATCGGAACCGTTATCGATGACCAGCTTGTCGTTGACCTTGACGTTGCGCGCCGGCTTCACCGGTTCGCCGTCGATGCGCACGCGGCCGCGATCGACCGCATCGGCCGCCGTCGAACGGGTTTTGAAGAAGCGCGCGGCCCAGAGCCACTTGTCGATGCGTACGTTGTCCATGTCCTACTCGTCCTTATGCATAGCCAATAGCAAAAATTCTCATGGTCAGTTTATACAGAAGGTAGGCCATTTCATAGCGCACACGGCGCGTCCATCCCATCCCCTCGAACTCCTCCATGCGCACGATTTCTCCATCGGCGACGCCGCGCTCGATGTGGGCACGCACGGCGCACGCAAAGGCGGCGTTTTTGACGACGATATTCGCTTCCTGGTTCAGGAACAGCGACAAGCCGTCGCAATTGCTCGAGCCCACCGTCGCCCAGTCGTCGTCGACCACGGCGATCTTCGCGTGCAACTGGGTCTTGCGGTATTCGACGACCTGGATGCCGTCGGCCAGCAGCTTCGGATAAAACGAGCGCGCCACCGCATCCTGCATGCGGAATTCGCCGGTACCGATCAATAAGGTGACCGCGACGCCGCGCCGCGCGGCCTGCGCCAGCGCCTCGCGGAACTTGCGGCCCGGCGCGAAATACGGATTGGCGAGCAGCACGCTTTTCCTGGCCTGGCCGATCGCCTGCAGGTAGGCGCGCTGGATGGTCCGGCGGTTGCGCAGGTTATCGCGTACGACGAAGGCGGCGCGCATCGGGCGCGCGCCCTCGGTCGGCGGCGACTTGCGCGTCTCGCGGTACAGGCCGATCCGGCTGAGGATGTCGAGGCGGCCGGCGCGCATCCACTGGGCTTGCGCCTCGAAGTGGATCTGCGCCACCAGCGGCCCGCGCACGCTCACCGCAAAATCCCAGCGCGGGGCCGGCAGCGGCGTATAGGGCTCGTAGTCGTGCCGCATGTCGTCGTTGATATTGATGCCGCCGACGAAGGCGATCTCGCCGTCGACGACCGTGATCTTGCGGTGCGTGCGCGCGATGCCGCGCTTGAACCAGGGATTGAACACGCGGTAGTAGACGCCGGCCCTGGCAAAGGCTTCGGCGCGGCGGCAGCAGGCGCGGTGGCCGGTGCCGAACCAGTCGACCAGCACGCGCACTTTCAGGCCGCGCTCGGCGGCGCGGATGAGCGCCGCCTCGATGCCGCGCGCGACCTCGTCTTCGGCGAAGATATAGGTCTCGAACAGGATGTCGTGCCTGGCGGCGTCGATCGCCGCGATCATGGCCGGGAACAGCTGTTGCCCGGTTTCCAGCAAGGTGATGTCGTTGTTCGCTACATAAGTAACGCTGCGCATCGTCAGGCCAGCTGCAGTTCGGCGACGATCGGCGCGTGGTCGGACAGCTTGGCCCAGATTGGTCCGGCCATGACCTCGGCAATGTCGATCTTGAAGCCGCGCACGTAGATGCGATCGAGGCGGAACCAGGGCAGTGCAGCCGGGAAGGTGCGTGCCGGCGCCAGGCGCGGACCACGGCCGGCCCAGCCGCGCACCATGTCGCCCAGCGGCGAACTCTTGCCGAGTCCGTCGAAGACTTCGGTCACCCCGAGCGCGTTGCGCAGGCGGTCGCTGAGGGTATTGCGCCAGTCGTTGAAGTCGCCGGCGATGATCACCGGTTCGCCATTCGGCGCGGACTTGTTGACCGCCTCGATCAATTGCTCGGTCTGGCGCCCGCGCCCACCCTCGAACAGCCCCAGGTGCACGACATAGCAATGGACCTTGCCGGCTGGCGTTTCGAGCACGCAGTGCAGGATCCCGCGCTGCTCATAGGCATGGTCGGAAATGTCGTGATTATGGCTGTTTTCGATGGGAAAACAGCTGAGCAAGGCATTGCCGTGGTGGCCGTGGTCATAGACCGCATTCATGCCATAGGCGGAATGCGCATTGTGCGATTCGCCGGCAAAGTATTCATGCTGTGCTGTTTCCGGCCAAACACGCGTTTCACGCTTGTGCTGGCCGTAACGCGCATGGTGGCGGTCATGCCGCCCCTGCACTTCCTGCAGGAACACGATATCGGCGTGGAATTCGGCAATCGCCTTCTTCAGCGCCAGCACCCGGGGGGTACTGCGCAGCGAGGTGACACCTTTATGGATATTGTAGGTTGCGACACGAATCTTCATGGGAACATTCTAACCCCATCAGTCCGTGTTCATTTTTATAAGCTTTGTCAATCGTGCGGCGCGGGGTGTCTGGCGTCTGGGAGCCGTCACCCCGTCATGACTTATTCAAAGGCGGGGGCCGCTTCCCAATTCTTGCGCAATGCAAGATTACGCAGCGCAGCCGCATTGTCCGCTTCGGACAAGGGAACGGAAACCAGGCGCGGGCCGGACAGGCGCAGCCCGCAGAGCAGGTCGATGTAGAAACAGTCATCATCGACGCTCACTGCTTTCACTTTTTCCTCGTGCTTCAGTTCGAATTGTTCCATGCGTTTTCTCTCCCAGAATCCCGTGTGGTTTAACGTGTTGCAGTTCAGTTCGCTTGATGCGAATTGCTGACGATAGGCGACTAGTTTCCGATTGTCAAACGCAGATTCTATTGTGCGCTACCTAACATAACAAATTTCCTTCAGTAATTTTTCCTCAGAGAACTTGTTTCGATATGTAACAGGAAATGTTTCCGCACATAATTTGTTGGGGCTTCACCGGAAATTGTATCTATTTGTATGCAAGTTAGCCGAGGTTTCCCGACAGTCCAACGAACTTTCACTGAGTCATCAAATAGTTTTGGTCACAGGAAACGCGTTTTTATGCCAAATGCCTGGTTTTTGTACGTCTTCATGAAGGGAGCGTGTAGGACAAAGAGAGGGGTACCGTTGTATTCGCGCCTACAAACAAAAAAAGCTTGACTTGTCAATTTTCAATTTAAGCCGTGTCAAACCCGGTTCAAGCACGCCGATTTGCTACCTCAATGCAAAACGCCGCACCTCGTTCAAAGTGCGGCGCAGCAATGGAATTTCCAATTATTAATAAAAAGGCTGTCCCGGCGGGAGCCGACAATCCGCCCCGTTTCAGACGTTACGCATCTGCGCCTGCGTCACATTACTACCCGGCTCCACGCTTTGCGTCAGCCAGACATTGCCGCCGATCGTCGACCCGGCGCCAACCGTAATGCGTCCTAAAATCGTGGCGCCGGCGTAGATCACGACATCGTCCTCGACGATCGGATGGCGCGGCGCCCCCTTCACCAGCGCCCCGCTCTCGTCCGTCGGGAAGCGCCGCGCCCCCAGCGTGACCGCCTGGTACAGGCGTACGTGGCGGCCGATGATCGCGGTTTCTCCGATCACGACGCCGGTGCCGTGGTCGATGAAGAAGCTGGCGCCGATCTGCGCGGCCGGGTGGATGTCGATGCCGGTCAGCGTGTGGGCGATGTCGGCGCCCAGGCGCGCCAGGAAGGGCACGCCGAGGCGGTGCAGGCGTTGCGCGATGCGGTGGTAGAGCACCGCGATCGTGCCCGGATAGCACAGCATGATTTCGGCCACCGAACTGGCGGCCGGATCGCCGGCCAGCGCCGCCTGCACGTCGGACACGATCAGGGCGCGCACCTCGGGCAGGCCGGCCGCAAACTTGCGCGTGATGCTGCGCGCCCGCTCGGCCAATTCAGGCTCGGCGATGTTCTCCAACTCGGGATTGAAGCGCAGCGCGCGCCGCACCTGTTCGACCAGCCGGTCGAGTGCGACGTTCAAGGTGTCGCCGACGAAAAAGTCGATGCTTTCATCGTTCAGGTCCGGACGGCCGTAGTGCGTCGGGAACAGCGCCGCACATACTCCCTCGATGACCTGGCGCAGCACCTCGCGCGACGGCAGCTCGCGCACGCGTCCCTGGTGCCGGATGTTGTGGGTCGATTCGCGCGAGGTGCGTAGCGCATCGATGATGGGGCCGAGATGCCAATGGCTGGAGCCGGCCCGCTCCGTGTCGTAGTTGTCCATTTGACCAGACTACTCGAAGGCGGGCCGAACACGAACGATTTAAATCACACTTCCTTATATGCGGTGTTCGTGTCGGCAGCGCCGCCTTGCGATGCACCCCGCGGGAAGAAGCGCTCGCGCAGCGACCCCAGCAGCGACCAGCCCAGTCCGGCCACGGCCAGCGTCATGATGGTCCCGACCAGTCCGTTGTTCCAGAAAATCCCCAGACCGCCGCGCGAGGCCAGCATGCTCTGGCGGAAGGCGTCCTCGGCCCGGTCCCCCAGCACCAACGCCAGCACCAGCGGCGCCAGCGGGTAGTCCAGTTTCTTGAACACATAGCCGACGATGCCGAAGGCCAGCATCAGCCAGATGTCGAACTGCGCGTTATGCACCGTGAAGGCGCCGATCGCGCACACCACCAGGATGGCCGGAGCGATGATCGAGAACGGAATGCGCAGGATGGCGGCGAACAGCGGCACCGTCGCCAGCACGATGATCAGCCCCGAGATATTGCCCAGGTACATGCTGGCAATCAGCCCCCACACGAAATCCTTCTGCTCGACGAACAGCAGCGGGCCGGGCTGCAGGCCCCAGATCATCAGGCCGCCCAGCAGCACCGCCGCGGTGGCCGAGCCCGGGATGCCGAGCGCCAGCATCGGCAGCAAGGCGCTGGTGCCGGCCGCATGCGCCGCCGTTTCCGGCGCCAGCACGCCGGCGACGTTGCCCTTGCCGAAGCTGTCCTGGTCGCGGGAAAACTTCTTGGCCACGCCATAGCCCATGAACGAGGCGGCCGTGGCGCCGCCCGGGGTAATCCCCATCCAGCAGCCGATCGCCGACGAACGCAGCAAGGTGCCGAAGTGGCGCGGCATCGTGGCCCAGGTCCTGAACACCACTTTCAGGTCGATCTTGCCGTTCTTGCCGCGGAAGGCCAGGCCCTCCTCGATGGTCATCAGGATTTCGCTGATGCCGAACAGGCCGATCACCGCCACCAGGAAGTCGAAGCCGCGCAGCAGTACCGGGGCGCCGAAGGTCATGCGCAACTGGCCGGAAATGGTATCGAGGCCGACCGCCGCCAGCACGAAGCCGGTACACATGGCGATCACGATCTTCGCCTTCGCTTCCTTGCCCATGCCAATGAAACTGGCAAACGTCAGGAAATACACCGCAAAGAATTCGGGCGGCCCGAAGCGCAGCGCGAACTTGGCCACCAGCGGCGCCAGGAAGGTGATCATCAGCACGCCCACCAGGGCGCCGATGAAGGAGCCGGTAAACGCGCTGGTCAGCGCTTCGCCCGCCCTGCCCTGCTGCGCCATCGGGTATCCGTCGAAGGTAGTGGCCACCGACCACGCCTCGCCCGGAATATTGAACAGGATCGAGGTGATGGCGCCGCCGAACAGCGCCCCCCAGTAGATGCACGAGAGCAGGATGATGGCCGAGGTCGGGTTCATCGTGAAGGTCAGCGGCAGCAGGATCGCCACGCCGTTCGGGCCGCCGAGCCCGGGCAGCACCCCGACCACGATGCCGAGCAGGATGCCAATGATCATCAGCCCGCTGTTATGCCACGAGAGGACGGTCGAAAAACCCTGGAGCAAGGCGTTGAAGTCATCCATGTGCGACTCCGATCAGTAACCGAACAATTGTTCGAGCGGGCCCTTGGGGAGCGGCACCGTGAACATGATTTCAAAAATCCAGAACAGGACCAGGCTGACGCTTACCCCCGTGATGGCCGAGCGGTACCAGGTAAATTTGCCGACCAGCCACATGAAGATGCCGATGAACAGGGCCGAGGCCACGTAGACGCCGATGAACTGGAGCGCTGCGATATACAGGATGAGCGGCAGCAGCACGGTGGCCACCAGCTTGAGCTGCTCGCGCTCGATGAAGGCCGAGCGGTCGTTCTTGCGCAGCGCCTGGATGATGACCACGATGCTGGCCAACAGGATGGCGACGCCCATGCGCAGCGGGAAATAACCGGCCTGCGGGCCATCCTCGGCCCAGCCGGCGCCGAGCTGGTAGTTGCTCACGATGGCCAGCATTGCGAACGCGGCGACCACGATGCCGACCGCGATCTCCGCGGTCCGCTTGGTGACGACGGTCGCCGATGGCGCCACGCTGCCGTGTATTTCTTCCTGGGTGCTCATGGGCCTCGCCTTACGGTGCCATGAAACCAGCTGATTTCATGATCTGGCGGTGGGCCTGTTCATCCTTGCCCAGATAGGTGCGCAACTCCTCGCCCACCATCACGGTCGACTTCAGGGCGTTCTTGGTGACGTACTCTTTCCACTCGGGCGTCGCCACCACCTTCTGCAGCAAGTCGGTGTAGTACTTGGTCACCTCCGGCGCCACCTTGCCCGGCAACATGAAGACGCGCAGCATCTGGTACTGCACGTCCAGCCCCTTTTCCTTGCAGGTCGGCACGTCGGCCCAGCTCTGGGTCTCGGTCACCTTCTCCGTATACGTGCTGCGTTTATCCGCGAACAGGCAGAGCGCGCGGTGCTGGCCGGCGCGCCATTGGGAGATCGATTCGGACGGATTGTTCGGGTTCGAATCGATATGCTTGCCCGACAGTTGGGTGGCCGCCTCGCCGCCGCCCTTGTACGGGATGTACACGAACTTCACGCCCGCCGCTTTTTCCACCATCGCCGTGATGATGTGGTCTTCGCGCTTGGAGCTGGTGCCGCCCATCTTGAAGGTCGACGGTTTCTTTTTCACGTCGGCCAGGTACTCGCCCGGCGTCTTGTAGGGCGACTCGCTGTTCACCCACAGGATGAATTCGTCCTGCGCCACCATCGCCACCGGCGTCAGGTCGCGCCAGTTGAAGGGCAGTCCGGTGGCCAGCGGCACCGTGTACAGGCCGGACGAGGAGACGACGATCCGGTGCGCGTCGCCCGGCGTGCTCTTGATGTCGAGCAGGCCTTCGGCGCCGCTGGCGCCGGCCTTGTTCTGCACCACGATCGGCTGGCTCATCAGCTTGTGCTTGGCGATGATGCCCTGGATGGCGCGCGCCATGTTATCGGTGGCGCCGCCGGCGCTGAAGGGCACGATGAATTCGACCGATTTCGTGGGCGCCCAGTCGGCCGCGGCCGCGTGACCCATGCCGAGGGCCAAACAAGTGATGGCGAGCGAATGCGTGAGTTTGAAATTGTTCATGAACTGTCTCCTGTCCGGCGGTGGCCGTTTGTTTTTGTCGAGATGCCAGTAATGCTGCTTATGCCGCCTGTTGCAGGGCGGCGCCCGGCAAGGTTTCCTGCAGCGAGCGCATCGCCGCCGCCACGCCGCCCGCCTGGTGCGGCACCCCGGCCAGCGCCAGGCCCATCTCCACCCCGGCCAGCGTGCCCATCAGCGTCAGGTCGTTGAAGTCGCCCAGGTGCCCGATGCGAAATACCCAACCGCTCAGCTTGCTCAAGCCCTGGCCGAGCGACATGTTGAAATTCGTCAGGATCAGCTTGCGCAGCGTATCGGCGTTGTGGCGTTCGCCGTTGGTGCCCTGGGGCATGACCACTGCCGTCAGCACGCCGCTGTATTCCGCCGGGTTCTGGCACAGGATCTCGAGGCCCCAGGCGCGCACGCACTGGCGCGTTGCCTCGGCATGGCGCTGGTGGCGCGCGAACACGTTCTGCATGCCTTCCTCCAGCAGCATGTCGCAGGCTTCCGACAAGCCGTACAACAGGTTCGTTGCCGGGGTGTAGGGCCAGAAGCCGTTCTTGTTGGCTTCGATGATGTCGTCCCAGGCCCAGAAGGCGCGCGGCAGCGTCGCCGTGCGCGAGGCGGCAATCGCTTTCTGCGACACCGCGTTGAAGGACAGGCCAGGCGGCAGCATCAGGCCCTTTTGCGAGCCGGCCACGGTGACGTCCACACCCCATTCGTCGTGGCGGTAATCGAGCGAGCCGAGCGAGGAAATCGTGTCGACCAGCAGCAGCGCCGGGTGGCCGGCCTTGTCGATGGCGCGCCGCACCGCGGCGACATCCGAGGTCACGCCGGTCGAGGTTTCGTTATGCACGACGCACACGGCCTTGATCTGGTGCGTCGTGTCTTCCAGCAGGCGCGCTTCGATGCGGGCCGGGTCGGCGCCGCGGCGCCAGTCGTCGCCGATGAATTCGGGGGTCAAGGACAGCCGCTCGGCCAGCTTCTTCCACAGGGTGGCGAAGTGGCCGGTCTCGTACATCAGCACCGTGTCGCCGGGGGACAGCGTGTTGACCAGCGCCGCCTCCCAGGCCCCGGTGCCGGACGCCGGATAGATCACCACCGGCTGCACGGTCTGGAAGACCTGCCCGATCTGGCCCAGGATTTTCTTGCCGAGCTGCTGGAACTCCGGGCCGCGGTGATCGATGGTGGGGTAGTCCATGGCGCGCAGGATGCGGTCGGGGACATTCGTCGGGCCGGGGATCTGCAGGAAATGCCGTCCGGACGGGTGAGAATTGAGCTTCAAGATTGCAACTCCTTAATGAGGACAACTGAGGGAGCCAACGCAGTCAGAGTAATTCAAGAGACAAGTAAGTTTGCATACAATATACGTAAACGCCGCAGAGTCAAGAAAATATCGTGGTGCGCTGCATCGGCAAAACCCTGAAGAATACGATGCTGCTGAAATAAAATCGTATACAATATATTTCATGATCCACGAACCACTACTCCCCACTCCAGCCCGTGCGGCCGTCATCGACCGCCAGGGCCTGGCTTCCGCCGTCACCGTGCGCCTGCGCGACATGATCATCGAGGGCACCCTGAGCCCCGGCACCCGGCTCAACGAACGGGTGCTGTGCGAACAATTGATGGTCTCGCGCACGCCGCTGCGCGAAGCGTTCAAGGTCCTGGCCGGCGAAGGCCTGATCGAATTGCTGCCCAACCGCGGCGCCCAGGTGGCCGAGATGTCGGTCGCCGACATCGAGCAGACCTTCGAGGTGCTGGGCTCGCTCGAGGCGCTGTCCGGCCAGCTGGCCTGCGAACGCATCCTTGATGCCGAAGTCACCGAGATCCGCGCGCTGCATTACGAAATGCAGGCGGCGCATGCGCGGCGCGACCTGGCGACCTATTACAAGATCAACCACGAAATCCATGACCGCATCAACGCCAGCGCCCGCAACGCGGTGCTGACCACCACCTATTTGCACCTGAACGCGCGCATCCAGAACCTGCGCTTTCGCTCAAACTTCAACCAGGACAAGTGGGATGCGGCGATGAAGGAACACGGCCTGATGCTTGAGGCCCTGGAGCGGCGCGATGGCCCTGCCCTGCGCGCCATCCTCGAACGCCACCTCCTCTCCAAGCGCGACACGGTCGTGGCCGACCTGCGCACATCGAAAGCCACCCAGGAACCCTAGTCCCATGAACGCACCCGCCGCGGCACCGATCAAGCTGAGCGAACAACTCGCTTCCCGAATGAATGGGCAAGGACTGGCAAAGCGGCTGAGTGCCGAAACGGGAGGCGAAGTCTTGTTCGACGCCGCCTCGCGCGGGCGCTATTCCACCGATGCCTCGATCTACCAGGTCGAGCCGGTCGGCGTCTTCGTGCCGCGCAGCGAGCGCGATGTGGAACTGGCGATTGCGATTGCGCGCGAGATGGGCGTGCCGATCCTCTCGCGCGGCGCCGGCACCAGCCAGTGCGGCCAGACGGTGGGTGAAGCGCTGGTCATCGACAACAGCAAATACCTGAACCAGGTCATCGATTTCGACGCGGCCGCCATGACGGTGACGGTGCAGCCGGGGATCGTGCTGGACCACCTGAACGCCTGGCTGAAACCCCACGGCGTCTGGTTCCCGGTCGACGTCAGCACCGCGGCCCAGTGCACCATCGGCGGCATGGCCGGCAACAACTCCTGCGGCTCGCGCTCGCTCGCCTACGGCAACATGGTGCACAACGTGCTGGCGATCGACGCCATCCTGTCGGACGGCACCGAGGCTAGATTCCAGGACGAGCGCGCCATGACCGACGTCCCGGCGCGCGTGCGCGAACTTGTCGCCGGCCTGCGCGCCATCGCCGTACGCGAACACGACGAAATCGAACGCATGGTGCCGAAGGTGATGCGCCGTGTCGGCGGCTACAACATCGACATCTGGCACCCGCAGAGCGAGCGGCCCTATACCGAGGACGGCAGCGTCAACCTGGCCCACCTGCTGGTGGGCAGCGAGGGCACGCTGGCGGTCACCAAACGCGTCACGCTCAAGGTGCTGCCGCTCCCCAGGCATAAAACGCTGGGCGTCATCAACTTCCCCACCTTCCACCAGGCGATGGACATGACGCGCCACATCGTCAAGCTCGATCCGGTCGCGGTGGAGCTGGTCGACCGCACCATGATCGAGCTGGCGCGCGACAACCCGGCCTTCCGCCCGGTGATCGAAAAAGCCCTGATCGGCGCGCCCGACGCCATCCTGCTGGTGGAATTTGCCGGCGAATCGCTGGACGAGCAGCGCGCCGGCCTGGCGCGGCTGGTCGCCCTGATGGCCAGCCTGGGCCTGCCCGGCAGCGTGGTCGAGATGATCGACGCCGGCGCCCAGAAGGCGCTGTGGGAAGTGCGCAAGGCCGGCCTGAACATCATGATGAGCATGCGCGGCGACGGCAAGCCGGTCTCCTTCATCGAAGACTGCGCCGTGCCGCTCGAGCACCTGGCCGAGTACACCAGCAGCCTCACCGAAGTCTTCGCACGCTACGGCACGCGCGGCACCTGGTATGCCCACGCCTCGGTCGGCACCCTGCACGTGCGGCCGATCCTCGACCTGCGCCGCGGCGGCGCCGAAAAGATGCGGGCGATTGCCGAAGAAGCGGGCGCGCTGGTGCGCAAGTACAAGGGCGCCTTCTCGGGCGAGCACGGCGACGGCCTGGTGCGCAGCGAATGGGTGGCCTGGCAGTTCGGCCCGCGCCTGCTCGGCGCTTTCGAAGAGATCAAGCAACTGTTCGATCCGGCCGGCCTGATGAACCCGGGGAAGATCGTGCGCGCCACGCGCATGGACGACACCTCCCTGTTCCGCTACAAGCCGGGCTACCAGCCGATCGCCTTGCAAACGGCGCTGGACTGGTCGGCCTGGGACGTGCAGGTCGATCCGGTGACCGAGCAAAGCACGGCTCCCGGCGCCGGCGGCGACCCGGCCGGCGGCTTCGCCAAGGCGGTCGACATGTGCAACAACAACGGCCATTGCCGCAAGTTCGACGCCGGCACCATGTGCCCGAGCTACCGCGTCACGAAGGACGAGCAGCACCTGACCCGCGGGCGCGCCAACACCCTGCGCCTGGCCCTGTCCGGCCAGCTGGGCGCAGACGGTTTTACCTCCGAGGCGATGCGCGACACCCTGGATCTGTGCGTCAGCTGCAAGGGCTGCAAGCGCGACTGCCCTACCGGTGTCGACATGGCGCGCATGAAAACCGAATTCCTGTATCACTGGCAGAAAAAACACGGCCTCTCCTTCAAGAGCAAACTGATCGCCAACCTGCCGCGCTGGGCGCCATGGGCGGCGCGCCTGCCCTGGCTGGCCAACCTGCGCGACACGCTGCCGGGCGCGGCCCGCTTGTCCGAGAAGCTGTTCGGCCTGTCGGCGAAGCGCTCGCTGCCGGGCTGGCGCAGCGACACCTTCATGGCGGGCATGGTTGCTCCCGTCCTCGCCCCCGAACAGGCCGATGTCGTCCTGTTTGCCGACACCTTCAACAATTACTTCGAGAGCGAGAATGCCGCGGCCGCGTTGATGGTGCTGCGGGCGGCCGGCTACAAGGTGCACGTGGCGCGCCCGGCGGCGCTTGACGCCGAGCCGCAGCGTCCCCTGTGCTGTGGCCGCACCTATCTCGCCAGCGGCCTGGTCGACCAGGCCAAGGCGGAAGCGCGCCGCGTGGTGGAAGCGATGCGCCCCTTCGTGGCGCGCGGCGTGCCGGTGGTCGGGCTCGAGCCCTCCTGCCTGCTGACCCTGCGCGACGAATTCCTCGCAATGGGACTGGGCCGGGACGCCGAGGCACTCGGTGCGCAGGCCTTGCTGTTCGAGGAATTCCTGGCGCGCGAGCACGCGGCCGGCAAGCTGAAGCTGGCCTTGAACGCCCTGCCGGAATCGCGCGCCCTGCTGCACGGTCACTGCCACCAGAAGGCCTTCGATGCGGTGCGGCCGGTGCAGACCGTGCTTGGCCTGATCCCCGGCTTGAAAGTGGAGCTGATCGAATCGAGCTGCTGCGGCATGGCGGGCAGCTTCGGCTATGAAGCGAAGCACTACGCCGTGTCGATGCAGATGGCCGAGCTGTCCCTGCTGCCGGCGGTGCGCGCCGCCGGCGCCGACACCGTACTCGTTGCGGACGGCACCAGTTGCCGCCACCAGATCGCCGACGGCGCCCAGCGCGAAGCCGTCCACGTGGCGCGCGTGCTGGCACGCGCCTTGTCGTAATTGTAGGGTGGGCTCTTGAGCCCACGCGGAACGGCGATTATTGTTGGCGGCGATCGCGGCTAGCAATGTGCACGCTTCACGCGTGGGCTCAAGAGCCCACCCTACGTCCAACCTGAAAGGACATGATGAGCGAACAGAATGGCAAGGTCCACCTGACGATTCACGATGGCGTCGCCGCCATCCTGATCGACCGCCCCCAGGCGCGCAACGCGATGACCTGGGCGATGTATGAAGAGCTGGGCGCGATCTGCACCCGCATCGCCGCCGACCCGTCGATCCGGGTGGCGACGATCCGCGGCGCCGGCGGCGAGGCCTTCGTGGCCGGCACCGACATCGAGCAGTTCAGCACATTCAAAGGCGGCGACGACGGCATCGCCTACGAACAAGCCATCGACGAGCGCGTGGGCCAGGTCGAAAGCCTGCCGATGCCGACCATCGCCATCGTCGAAGGCTGGGCCATCGGCGGCGGCCTGGCGCTCAGCGCCGCCTGCGACTTCCGCATCGCGACCCCGAGCGCATCCTTCGGCGTGCCGATCGCACGCACGCTCGGCAACTGCCTGTCGATGAAGAACATGGCGCGGGTCGTCGCCGCAGTCGGCGTGCCGACGGCAAAACGCCTCTTGCTGCTGGCCGAGACCATCAGCGCGGCCGAGGGCCTGGCCTGCGGCTTCGTCACCAGGGTCGCCGAACCCGACGCACTGGAGGCGGAAGTGGCCGGCATGTGCAAGCGCCTCGCCGGCCATGCGCCGGTGACGATGCGGGTGTCGAAGGAAGCCATCCGGCGCCTAGTCAATGCCGGCCTGCCGGACGGCGAAGACCTGATCCGCGCCGCCTACGGCAGCGGCGACTTTAAACGGGGGGTGAACGCCTTCCTCGACAAGCAGCGCCCACAGTGGACGGGAACCTGATGGATAAACCAACACACACCGGCCCGCTGGCCGGCATGCGCGTCCTCGAACTGGCGCAGATCATGGCCGGACCCACCTGCGGCATGATGCTGGCCGATATGGGCGCCGACGTCATCAAGGTCGAGAAGCTGCCCGGCGGCGACGATGCGCGCGCCTACCGCGAGCCGCGCGTGAACGGCGTCTCGGCGCCCTTCATGATCCTGAACCGCAACAAGCGCGGCATTGCACTGAACCTGAAGCACGCCCAGGGCCGCGACATCCTGCTGCGCATGGTGAAGGAGGCCGACGTCCTGACCGAAAACTACCGCCGCGGCACCCTCGAAAAACTGGGACTTGGCTACGACGTACTGAGCAAAGTGAACCCGGGCCTGATCTACTGCGCGGTGTCCGGTTACGGACGCGATGGCCCGGATGGCGACAAGCCGGGCTTCGACCTGATCGCACAGGGCTTCTCCGGCCTGATGTCGATCACCGGCGAACCGGGCGGCCCGCCGGTCAAGACCGGCAACTCGATCGCCGACACCAATGCCGGCATCCTCGCCATGGCCGGCATCACCGCCGCCTATGTCCACAAGCTCAAAACCGGCGAAGGCCAGGTGGTCGACACCTCGCTGATCGAGGCGGCCCTGCAGCAGACCTACTGGCAGGCGGCGATCTATTTCGCGACGGGAGAATCGTCGGGCCCGACCGGCTCCGCCCATTTACTCACCGCCCCCTACCAGGCTTTTCAGGCCAGCGACGGCTGGATCAACATCGGCGGCGCCAACCAGGGCAACTGGGAGCGTATCGCGCTGGCACTCGGGCAGCCGGGCTGGCGCGAGGATCCGCGCTTCGCGACCAATTCGAAGCGCATGGAAAACCGCGAGGCGCTGGTAGCGATGATGAGCGAGATCGTGGCCACCCGTACCAAGGCCGAGTGGATCGCCATCCTCGATGAGGCAGGCGTGCCGGTGGGGCCGGTGCACACGATCGGCGAGGCGCTTACCCATCCGCAAACGCTGGCGCGCGGGATGGTGGTGGACCTGGTGCATCCGCAGGCCGGCGCTACGAAGGCGCTCGGCTGCCCCATCCATTTTTCGAAGACGGAGACGCGCATCGACCGGCCGGCGCCAATGCTGGGCGAGCACTCGCGCGAGCTGCTGCGCGAGTACGGCTACAGCGATGCCGACATCGATGGGTTCGTGGAGGCGGGGGTGATCGAGGAGGCGACACATACGACCAAAGTCCTATAGACCCGCCAAAATCCGAGGCCTACGCTGGTTCCGGGTTTGGCCGCTTGCCACCCTGCCTTGTTCCGCGACGCTCGAAGCAGCACGGGTTTCGGCGCGTCGTCAATTGTCCGGCGCTCCCCGGTGCACATGCATCGTCGCGGCAATGAACTTGACGGCCCATGTCGCTGTCCCTCCGCCTCCCCTGATCGCTGAGCTCCACGAACGCATGCCGAGAAAGCACTTGCGCCGTGGGCGGCTGCAAGCGCTTTCCACGACGAGGAGAGCGACTCTAGTCGAGCTAACAGTGCGTAGAAGTGTCCAATTATGATCATGGAGAACACGATGGGCACGGGACAGGCCGCCAGGCTGCTGGGGGCCACAGTCAAGACGCTGCAGCGCTTGGAGCGCGGCGGCAAGCTCGTCCCGGCCGCGCGCATCGCCAGCAACTGGCGCCGGTATCACCAATTTGCAATGGCTCGCCACCAGCGCCCTCGCGGCGCGCCCGGCGCTACCCGAGGCGAGCCCCGCGGCAACGCCGGGCACTGCCGCCGGCCCGGTGCCGGCGGCAGACGGGAAAGTCACGCCTGTCAGGCACGAGCACGGTCAGCAGGACGGCTCGGGGCAGGAAGAGAACGGTGAACACTTTTGTTCACGTTTTCGATAGCAGACAAGGGAGAACACCATGGACGTCAAGGTCGATTTCAAGCTGCAGCATCAGAAAACGACGGGGGCCTGGCGCATGTTCCTGCCGGGTGTCTGGCAGGACCGCATCAACCTGCGCGATTTCATCCAGCACAACTACACACCCTACGAAGGGGACGGCAGCTTCCTGGCCGGCCCCACCGAGCGCACCACGGCCCTGTGGCAGAAGCTGGTGCCGCTGCTTGCCGAGGAACGTGAAAAAGGCGTCCTCGACGTCTCGCAGGTGCCCTCGAGCATCCTGGCGCACGCGCCGGGATACATCGACAAGGACAACGAGATCATCGTCGGCTTGCAGACCGAGGCGCCGCTCAAGCGCGCCATCATGCCCTTCGGCGGCTGGCGCGTGGTCGAGGCCGGCCTGAAAGCCTACGGCTACACGCCCGACCCGCTGCTGTCCGAGATCTTTACCAAATACCGCAAGACCCACAACGACGGCGTGTTCGACGCCTACACGCCGGCGATCCGGCGCGCCCGCTCCTCGCATATCGTCACCGGCCTGCCCGACGCCTATGGGCGCGGCCGCATCATCGGCGACTACCGCCGGGTGGCGCTGTACGGCGTCGACTTCCTGATCAAGGACAAGGAGCGCGAAAAGGCCGAACTGGACGACCGCCATTCGACCGAGGAGGTGATCCGCCTGCGCGAGGAACTGGCCGAACAGATCCGCTCGCTCGAGGAACTCAAGGAGATGGCGCTGCGCTACGGCCATGACATTTCGGCGCCGGCCCAGAACGCGCGCGAGGCCGTGCAGTGGACCTATTTCGGCTACCTGGGCGCGATCAAGCAGCAGAACGGCGCGGCGATGTCGGCCGGCCGGCTGTCGAGTTTCTTCGACGTCTACTTCGAACGCGACCTGCGCGACGGCACGCTCACCGAGCAGCAGGCCCAGGAGATCATCGACGACCTGGTCATCAAATGGCGCATCGTGCGTTTCCTGCGCGCGCCCGAATACAACGCGCTGTTCTCGGGCGACCCGGTGTGGGTCACCGAGACCCTGGGCGGCATGGGCGAGGACGGCCGCACGCTGGTGACGAAAACGGCCTTCCGCATGCTGCAGACGCTGTACAACCTGGGCCCGGCGCCGGAGCCGAACCTCACCGTGTTCTGGTCGCTGCGCCTGCCCAAGGGCTTCAAGCAGTTCGCCATCAAGACCTCGATCGACACCAGCTCGATCCAGTACGAGTCCGACGACCTGATGCGCCCGAAATGGGGCGACGACTGCGCCATCGCCTGCTGTGTGTCGGCCATGCGGGTGGGCAAGCAGATGCAGTTCTTCGGCGCCCGCG
>Ga0209023_10004261_pt1 | contig 16414 bp, 12 predicted proteins | sample LakOneMetagenome_FD_187468 | JGI IMG/M metagenome (GOLD analysis project Ga0209023, IMG submission 187468) | Freshwater and sediment microbial communities from Lake Erie, Canada (SPAdes) (version 2) | ecosystem: Environmental > Aquatic > Freshwater > Lentic | place: Lake Erie, Canada... | reverse complement strand
CGATGGCGTCGGCGTCTATCGGCTGTCCCTCGTCTCCTTCCCTGTGTACTTCCAGTGCAAGCGTTATCGAGGCTCCGTCTCAGCCGGTGCCGTCCGCGACTTCCGAGGCGCGATGGCAGGCCGGGGCGAGAAGGGCCTGCTCATCACGACGGGCACGTTCACCCGGGAAGCCCGTGAAGAGGCCTCGCGCGATGGGGCTCCTCCGGTGGAACTGGTCAGTGGTGACGACCTGAGTGACCTGCTCAAAGAGTATGACCTTGGTATCCGCACGACCCAGGTGGTGGTCGAGCGAGTCGAGGTTCTCGTCGACTTCTTCGATCAGTTCTAGGTGCATCACGACGATGACGCCTGCTTCGTCGGAACCTGCACACCCAGCCCAACCGTCGGCTGCTTGTGCCTGGCACTTCGAGACGGAAGTTGAGGAACCGCGATGACAAAGCAAGGCGGATCGCTGAGCCGAGGGCGGCGGCGACGGGATGAGGTTCCGGACATCCCTGACAGCGCAGACCTGAACGGCATCGAGCGCACCGCACAGGCCGCCCTGCGCACGCTCGTGGAGAAAGCCGGCGGTCGCTTCGACAGCCCGTCAGCCACGCGCATCCCGGCCGGCCACGTCAGCGTCCTTGCCGATCTGCTCGACCGCTGGGGCCGGGACAACGCCGAGCAACGAGCCGAGGGCCTCTACTTCTCCGGCCGGCCGGGTCTCTGGCATTCTCTCGACCGGCTCTATCCCTTGCAGGATCCGAACCGGTGGGACGCGCTCCGCATGGCCGTCATCATCGAGCTGGAGGATCGCGGGTGGCGCCGCGTCACGCCACCGCGAGGAACCGCCTTCTACCTGCCTGAGCGCTGAGGCTCACAGAAGATTCGGTCCTCGCGTGTCGAGGTTCCATGATCTTCGACGGATCGAGAAATGACCGTCTGCGCCCGATATGGTCGCGGCGCCGGAGGCCCCGGCGGAGCAACGCGGGAGTGGGACAGCATGCCGTTCGACAGCCCGGACGTGAACCTCGGGGAGCTGCTCAAGGACGTCCACAGCGGGACGACGCAGCTGCCTGACTTCCAGCGCCCGTGGAAGTGGGACACCGACAGGATTCAGGGGCTGCTGGCGAGCATCTCGCTCGGTTATCCCGTGGGCGTGGTCATGATGCTCGAGGTCGGCGGGAACGAGGTCCGCTTCCAACCGCGACTGATCGCCGGGGCTCCCGAACCGCCGGCGCAATCGCCCACGCTGCTCATCCTCGATGGCCAACAGCGGCTGACCTCCTTGTACCAGTCCCTGTTCTCCGGTCAGGTCGTCGATACCGCTGATCCTCGGGGCAAGAAGCTCAAGCGCTGGTACTACCTCGACATGGCGATGGCCCTTGACTCGGAAGGTGACCGCGAGGAAGCAATCGTCGCGGTGCCCGAGGATCGACTCGTCAAGGAGAACTTCGACCGAGACGTCAAGGCGGACTACTCGACCATCGAGCTCGAGTGCGCAGCGGAGATGTTTCCGCTCTCGATCTTGTTCGACGGCCCGGCTGTCGACCGGTGGATGGTGGCGTACCTGCAACTCGACGCGGCAGACATGGCGCCCCGCCTCGAGCGTTGGAGTGCCTTCAAAGATCGGGTGCTCTCGAACATCACCGGTTACACGGTGCCCGTGATCATTTTGAAGAAGGACACGCCCAAGGAGGCCGTGTGCACCGTCTTCGAGAAGGTCAACACCGGTGGTGTCGTCTTGAACGTCTTCGAGTTGCTCACCGCCACATTTGCCGCTGACGACTTCCGATTGGCGGAGGACTGGAAGAACCGCAAGGCGATCTTGAACAGCAAGGCGGTGCTGCACTCGTTCGAGGGCGTCGACTTCCTCCAGGTCATCTCGCTGCTGGCCACGCGCGCCAAGCGCGAGGCGCATCTCGCCTCGGGTGGGGACCACTCGTCTGCACCCGGCATCGGGTGCAAGCGGAAGGACGTGCTCCGCCTCACGCTCAAGGACTACGAGGCCTGGGCCGACGAAGCGCAGGCGGCTCTCCTCCGGGTCGCCCAGTTCCTCTCGAACGAACGCATCTTCCGCGCCAACGATCTTCCGTACAAGACCCAGCTGGTTCCGCTGGCGGCCTTGCACGTCGTCCTCGGGCCGAAAGCGGATACCCACGGCGTTCGCGACCTCCTGCGACGCTGGTACTGGTGCGGCGTGTTCGGCGAGCTCTACGGAGGGAGCGTCGAGACCCGCTTCGCGCTCGACGTAGCGGATGTCCCTGCCTGGGTCGCAGCTGACGGAGACAACGAGACGCTGCCCCGCACGGTCGAGGCCGCCAACTTCGCGCCCAACCGGCTTCTCACGCTGCGGACTCGCAACAGCGCGGCCTACAAAGGTCTCTACGCCCTGCTCATGCATGGCTGCCGTGACTGGATGTTCGACAAGACGATCGACTTCGCCTCGTTCTTCGACGAGTCGATTGACATCCACCACATCTTCCCGAAGGCGTGGTGTGCGAAGAACGAGATCGACGACGGCCGGCGCGAGAGCATCGTGAACAAGACCGCACTCGCAGCGTCGACCAACCGGACCATCGGTGGTCGTGCGCCAGCGCTCTACCTCGAGACGGTCCAGACACATGCGAAGGTGGCCCCGGATGATCTCGACAAGATCCTGGCGAGTCACCACATCGACGCGGCCCACCTCCGGTCGAACGACTTCGACGCGTTCTTCTCGGCGCGGACTGCTGCGTTGGTCAGTCTGATCGCGTCGGCGACCGGTAAGGAGATCACAGTCGCCGATGCCGGTTCGGTGGAAACGGCAGAGCAGTTCGAGGACGAGGCGGCCGACCTCGAGGAGACCGACGAAGGTGGTGAGGCGGCCTAGGTTCGGCCGACGGAGACCATGGCGGACTTCTTGGCGGTGCTGTCCCAGGTTCATCGTGACAATTGGGCCATTTGCAAACGGGACGAGCTCTGGGGTGCGGGCCGCTCTGGTGTCGGTGCCGCTCACGCGAAGAAGGTGGCGCCCGCTGATCGGCTGTTCGTGTGGGCAGCGGGCGAAGGACTCCTCGCAACCGCCGAGATCACGGGGCGAGCCCGGAGGGTTCGGTCAGCGTCCGAGGTCCCGTGGCCCGATCCAGACCGCTACGGCTGGGTCTTTCCTATCCGAGTGGTAGCCGAGCTCGACGTCGCCTACGTGGACGAGTTCAGGGACGGCCGGGGCGGGAATCGCACGTCTCGACGCCTTGGGCTGAAGGGTTGGCAGGTGCAGTCGGGTTTCGCCGAGCTCGAGGATCCGCAGGGCGCGGCATGTGCCGCCGTCTTCCGCCTCGGTCAGCAAGACGCGGAGGTCGCCGAGGCGATCCATCCGGCACGGCGTGAGGGGGCGGCGGCCGCGGTGTTCCTCGGCGCCGATTCGGATGTGGCCACTGCATTGCTCACGCTCTATCGCCAGCGTGACCTGTGCGCCGTCGGTGAAACTCCTCGTGGTCGGAGAGGAAGTCCACCGCGAGGCTGTTCACACGGAGCTGGGACGGGAACCCTTCATCGAGCTGGTCGACTGTGTGCGGTTCTGCACGCGGTCCGAGCTCGCGGACGAGCTCCGGCAACAACTCGGGGAACCTCGGTGAACCGTGCCGACAGCACGCTCGCCCAGTCGAACGGTGGCTGGGGGTGACCCGAGTTGCCTGGACCGAGCGGAGCCCACGACCCGGGTGGGACGTGAGCTACACGCTCCTCGGAGGGCGCTGGCGTACCGACGACCTGTTCACCCACGTCGACCCGGCCCAGGCGAGTCGCGTGCGCCGTTTCACCTCGCAGGCGTTCGTCGCGTGCTCTGAACGTGGAAGCTCGGCCAGCCCCGATGTGGCGTACTGGGCGGCCGTGTGTACGAAGCTCCTCCAGAGAGGCACCAACCCGACCGTCTCGCCACGTGCGGAGGAGCTCATCGGAGGGGCGCCAGCTGTCGGCTGGTCCGGTATGCCGATAGTGGCGGGGGACGCCATCCTCCACGCCGTGAGCGAAGACGTCAGCTGGACGCTAGACCCCTCGATCGCGCTTCATCCCATGTGGGAGAAACCGTTCGTGGAAGCCGTCGGACGGGCGTGGCCGGACCTGCTGCGTTGGATCACGCCGCAAGCACCGCTGGAAGCACTCGCCGGCGAGCGAGGTACCACGAGTCGATGGGTGGACTTCCTTCTCTGGCATCCTCTCGGAGCGCCGCTCGTCATCGAGATCGACGGCAGTGGGCACGACCGCCAGCGAGGCGTGGATCACGACCGGGACCAGTTGCTCGACGCAGCCCGAGTCGAGATCCTGCGATTGACGGGCCGGGAGGCTCTCGACCACGAGGTTGTGGCCGCCAAGCTCTCGCAGGCGTGCCCGACATCCGAAGCCGAGCGGGATGGGCCTGCCCATCAGGAGCTTCGCCGGGCGATGTTCGGTGCCGCGTCGCTCAACCGGTTCGGCTTCGCGGTGATCGAGGCCGTCTTGCGCGGGTTCGTCAAGCCTCGAGCCGCTTGGGCGGTTGACCTCGACGACCCCCTCGGCGTGGTCGAGTCGGCGGCCGGGGCCACGCTCGACTTGCTCGCCGCGGTCGATGACCTCTGGGGGACAGGCATCGTCCCTAACGAGGTGCAGGTCGGAACAACCGTGTGGCGACGGCACGCATCGCGGTTCGAGCGAGCGGACACCGTGGCGCCCCCGACCAACGCCGACGTGCGAATCGTTCTGGACCCAGACCGGCCTGCGCACGCGGTACTTCCCCGCGCAGGACGGCCCAGCGTCGTGATCCGGCACGCATTCCTGCCCGGCAAGTTCACATGGGTGCCGGCTCAGTCGATCGAGCGCCGGAACCTGGGCTCCGGAGCTCCGGATGGCCAGCTCAGGGTCTTCTTGTCCGATCTCTTCGGCCTGACGGGCTTTCGAGACGGGCAACTGCCTCCGATCGAGCGCGCGCTCGGAGGCGGCGATTGCACCGTCATGCTCCCGACCGGCGCGGGCAAAAGCCTCATCTACCAGCTCGCCTCGCTGCTTCGACCGGGCATTGCTGTCATCGTCGACCCGATCGTCTCGCTGGTCGATGATCAGGCCCGGCGACTGCGAGATGAGGGCATCGACCGGGTGTCGGCGCTGCACGCCGCGTCGATCAAGCGGGCGACATCGAGGGAGGCGGTGTACGAGGCCGTCGCTTCGGGCGACTCGCTCTTCGTGTTCCTCACCCCGGAGCGCCTGCAGATCCAGAGCTTCCGGGAGTACCTCGGCGGCGCGGCCGACGAGCAACTGGTCAATCTGGCGGTCGTCGATGAGGCGCACTGCGTGTCGGAATGGGGGCACGACTTCCGCACGTCGTACCTCCGGCTCGGGCGCAACCTTCGCTACCTCTGCCGCAGCACTGATGACGTGCCACCTCCGATCCTGGCACTGACCGGGACGGCCTCGCCTGCGGTCCTGCGTGATGTGCTCCGCGAGCTCGACATCGACCCTAGCGAGGAGGGCGCGCTACAGCGGCCGGCCACCTTCGACCGGCCGAACCTCCACTTTCGGGTCGTCGGCGACTTGCCGTCGATGCAGCGCAGCAACCTTCGGCACCTCCTGTCAGAGGATCTTCCGTCGGTGCTCGAGACCGAACCGACTGAACTGTTCCGAGCGGCTGAGCGCAGCACGGCCTCAGGCATCGTCTTCGTCCCCCACACGAACGGCAAGCACGGCGTGGTGGCGACCCGGAAGCTGATCCGGGACTCCCTGTCGAGCATCGGGATCGCGACCGAGATCGAGATCTACTCCGGGCAGTGCCCCCGCGACTTCGACGACAAGACGTGGGACGATCGAAAGCGCGATGCGGCCAACCGGTTCAAGGCGAACGACGCGCCAGTTCTCGTGTCCACCAAGGCGTTCGGTATGGGGATCGACAAGCCCAACATCCGGTACACCATCCACCTCGGCTTCCCGTCGTCGATTGAGGCCTTCGCGCAGGAAGCCGGGCGGGCCGGGCGTGACGGCGAACGGTCCGAGTGCGTGCTGCTCGCTGCGGAGCCTGATCCGCAACGAGCGCAACAGCTGCTCGACCTACGCCTCGGCCGCGAGGATCGTCGGGCCGCGTACGCGACGGAGAGTGCGCGACGAGCGGATGACGATCTCGCCCACCAGCTCTTCTTCCTCTACGGCTCGTTCCCCAGCGTCGAAGAGGAGCAGGTGACCTCGGCCGCCGTGCTCGACGAGATCTGGCGTTCCGCGCAGCCGGGGTCAGTCGTCGCCATCCCACGGGAGCTTCGGGGTGCCGCTGCAGCGGCCTCACCGGCCACCAGCGCCGCCCAGAGGGAGAAGGCCCTCTACCGGCTGTCGACGCTCGGGGTCGTGGACGACTACACGATCGACTACGGCGGCAACTCGCTAACGGTCTACCTGGACTACTTCGATCGAGAGAGTCTCGACACCGCGCTCAGGCAGTACGCGCACCGCATCGAGCCCGGTCGGCTCGCCGTCCATGAGGGGGCAATCGAGTCGAGCCCTGAGGACCTCGCGGACCGGGTGCGCCACCACCTCGGGATCGAGATCGAGATGCTGTACCGCGTCATCGAACCGGCACGGGTGCGAGCTCTCGATGAGATGTATCGCCTCACGATCGGCGACCCATCCGGCGAGGACATCAGACGCCGGATCAACGCGTACCTCGGAGATGGTCCGCTGGCTGCCATCCTCCCCTCGCTGATCGGGGGAGCCGAACGGATCTCGGTCGACGAAGTGATTCGCGCTCTCGAGACCGTGCCGCCGGTGGACCCCTTCGAGTGGGCGGGCGCCACGGCTCGGCAGTTGGAGGACACCCCGGAACACCCGATCGCGCTGGTCGCGAGCGGGCTGGCGCAGGCGTGGCTTCCGAACGGCGACCCAGAGCGCTTCCAGGACCTCCTGAGCACGGCGCTCAGCGGCCTGCCGTCGTACGACGTGGGAACGGAGGACACGTCGCGCTTGTTCCTCTGGGTCCTGGAGCAGCTCCGCACGCAGATGGGTGGCCGGCGCCGCACATGGTGCGCGGTGGCGTGGCTCGCTGCGCCCGACGAGCTCTCGGGCGTCGAATCCGTCCGCAGGGAGGAGGGCCGCATCCTTGCCGGCGCCGACCCATCGTCGCCCGAGGTGCGAGTCGTGCTGGACCGGCTCCTGAGGCAAGACTCGGAAGCTGTCAGCCGGTTCGTGCTGGCCCAAGTGGGGGAGTGATGGATGGCTGAGTCCAACCGCGCGTCGGAGGTCGACGAGCTCGTGAGCCGCTTCTCGGACGCGGAGCAGGCGCTGCGGACCATGCTCGACGGCGCACAACGCCTCTCGACCGCGCGGGATGAGCTCTCTGGCGCCCGTGAAGACATGAGCCGGACGCAGGCCGAAGCGCTCGACCGACTCGAGCAAGCTCGTCGGACAATTCGGGAGGAGATGGAGGCGGCGGACGAGCAGTCACTGGAGCGACTCGAGGCGACGGTCGCCGCGGTCGAGCGCAGGCTCGAGGAGACCGAACGACAGGTCCTCGGGCGCTTCGACGGCGCTGAGCGGTCACTCGAGGCATCCCAGAAGGCGCTGGCCGACACGACCAGCGGCGTCTACGGACTGACCACCGAGTTCAAGGACATCGCCCGCGACATGAAGGATGCGGCGATCGCGTTGCGCGCCCTCAACCCCGAGAAGCTCGATGCGAGGCTCGACGAGCTCTCCTGCCAACTCCAGACGGTCGCCTCGGCTACGGACGGGCTCGATGCGCAGCAGCGCAGGGCCCAGACCCTGCTCTACGTGCTGCTCGCCGCCGTCGTCCTGGTTGGCATCCTCGTCGTCGCCGTACGGTGATGCCTCGACCTCGGCGTGGTCCGCGAACGGGCGCACGGTGTGCGAATCGCGTTCTGCCCGTCAGAGGTAGCCCTGGCCCATTGCCGTGGCCGGGGTTCCACGGAGCAGCTCGAACGTGCGCCAGAGGTCAGGCGACTCGTCGCGGTCGAGGGCGTCGAGCAAGGCGAGGTTGCCCAGGTTGGTGATGTCCGCCAGGGTCCAGCCCTCGGTTGCTGCCGTGAGGTCGATCAGCTGCGCCAGCGGTGCGCCGATGGCCATGGCGATGTCAGCGAGCACGGCGGCTCGAGCCTCGGGCGACGCGTCGCCGATCTCGATGGTCACGTCGAAGCGGCCGGGTCGTTCGGAGAGCGCAGCGTCGAGGGCTTCGGCGTGGTTGGTGGTCGCGATCGTGAACACCCCCTCGACGGTCGCCGGCCCGTCGAGTCGTGACAGAAGCTCGCCGAGGGCATCGGCGCCGCAGTCGAACCTCGAACGGATGGTCACGTCGAGGTCGTCGAGGACGAGCAGGCAGGGCGTGTCGGCGGCGACGAGCTCGTACAGCTGGAGCAGGAGCGAGGTCGAGCCGAACATCGCCGGCGTCGCCACGACCACTGTGGCCTTGCCCCGCACCTCGGCCTGCACCCACCGGGCGGCCCACGTCTTGCCGCCGCCGGGAGGTCCCTGGAGCAGCACTCCGCGGCTCGACACCCGGTGGCGGATCTCGTCGAAGCGCAGCAGGGGGGTGACGAGGTTTCGGCGCAGCTGGTCGGCGGTCGAGGCCGTGAGGTGGATCCGATCCGCACACACGGGCTCGAGGTGCACGTAGCCGTCACGCTCGAGGGGATCGAAGCGGATGGCCTGGCGGCGCCAGGCCGAGCTTCGGCCCCGCATCGCGTTGAGCACCTCGTCGGTGAGCGTGTCGCGGATGCCTTCATCGGCGCACGTGACCATCAGCCGCGCGCAACCGGGGTCGACTTCGATCCACAGCAGTGCCGGTACGGACCCGCGGCGGAGGGCGAAGCGCGCCCCGGCGCACGGGGTCCTGACGGTTTCGGCGTACCCGGTGGCGACGGGGGACCGGAGTGGCGGGATGCGCTTCTCCTTGCTGTCGAAGCAGCGCACCTCGTCGGCCCCGAGATCGTCCAGCGCGAGACGCAGCGACGTCAGCTCGAAGGATGGAACGTCGACTGCGTCGATCCGGCCCTCGTACCAGTCGTCGTCGTCGGGGACATCGAGAAGCTCGCGGATCCACCGCTCGAAGTCGGTGAGCGGGGGTGGCAGGTACGCGGCGTTCATGCCGCCACCTGCCCGGGGCCGGTGAGCTCCCGGACTTCGGCAACCGCCTCGTCACGGTCGAGGTAGATCACGGCGTCGACGCGATGGGCAAGCGCCCGGGAGAGCTTTCCCCGGCCGATGACCGCCACGGTGGTGAGGCCGGCGGCCTTGGCTCGGGCGGCGAGCACGGCGAAGTGGTGATCGCCGCTGCCGATCACGAGGGTGGTGAAGCGTTCGTGCAGGACACGCTCGTCGATGGCGGCAACGAGAGCGTTGTCGGCGCCGTCGGGACCGTAGCCAACCACGAGGCGACAGTGCGGCAACGCCCGGGCGGCGGCCAGCGCACCGCTCTTGTCGCATCCGACGATGGCCAGGTCTCGGCGCGACAACCGCACCGCGGCGCGGTAACGGTCGGCGGCGGCGCCGTACAACGCTCCGTCTGCGCGACCGGCGATGTTCTCGATGTCGATGATATGGAAGCAGCGGCCGAAGCCGAGCGGCGAGACGGGATGTTGAGGAAGCGCAAGCGGTGAGGTCATGAGGACAGGCTGCCCCAATCTCAACGGCATTTCAAGTACTAACAGTACATGACCGTAATTTGCATGTCAATTGGCTACGCAATTTGATAGCAAATCAGGCTGTGACCTGGGTGTTCGCGCCAAACCGGGAGCCGGTGGCGGGCCCTTCGAGCGCTCCAAGAAGACTCCTGGTGCCAGCCGTCGCGCGGCTCGCCTGCCTGTGACACGGCTGCGCGCGGGGCAGGGGCGGACCGGGCGCAGCCACTGCGATGGAGGCGGTCCGGCCCGACGCCCGGCTGAGGTGCTCTGATCGGGACGCTCGCTCGAACTCGCCACCAGCTCATCAGGTGGCACGACTCCGGAGGAAGGCCCGCCAGTCGTCGCGCTTGTCGGCGATCTCGATCATCTCGAACAGCAGGTCGAGGTCGTCGCTGACGCTGCGCCAGTAGGGCTTCGGATGATGCTTCAGGCCGTAGGACAGGAGGTCCACCGATTCGAGAGCCGTGGCCAGCGCATCGGGCTCCGTACTGTGGCCAGCGCCGACCATTCGTTCGGTTGCGAAGCGAAGGTGTGTGCAGAGCACGAACTGGAGCAGCGGCATGGTCATCTCGGCCAGCTTCAGGTCGAACTGGTGCTCGAGTCTGAAACGCTCGGGGTCGCCGTCACGATGATCGGCCCGGATCAGGGCCTCGAGGGCGTTGAACGAGTTCGAGTGTGCGAACACGGACATCACGGAGTAGTTCGTGTCCCATTCGAGCCGAAGTTCATCGCGCAAGAAGTTGGTGAGCTTGAATTGTCTCATCCCCTTCGGCGCCTTGTACCCCAGGGCGCTGTACGCGTCGTCCGGGTGACAGGAAATGAAGAGCAACCGGACGAAGGTCTCGTAGAGACCCCGAACCAGGGTGATGCTGTCTTCGTAGTAGCCGCGCGCCAGCCGCTCGAGCGCCGAGTAGAACGTCTTCACGTTCTTCGCGAGCAGCACGTACTGGACGTAGCGGTGCGGTGGCCACGTCGAGCGGTCGATGAAGTTGAGGTCGTCGATCAGCATGGCGAGGGCCGTGAACTCCACCTCGAACTGGTCGACGAAGCGCCCGTAGTCGCTGTTGAACTGGGCGAAGTGCTCGTGCTCGAGCTGCGTCAGGTCGAGCACGAGGGCGCTCGGGATGCGAGCCGCGACCCACGCGTCGGCCCACGCCTTCACCTCGTCATCGCTATTGAACTGCGTCACCGGTCGAGCATGACAGGCCGTGGGTCGACAGGCTGCGGCGTATCCAGCGGCCGCCGGTCGTCGACTGCTGACGCCTCGTTGTCGATGACCCAGTGCTCGCGGCTGATATGAGCTGTTCAGCAGTCGATGGTCACCGATGACCGGGGCCGCAGTTACGTGTCGATCCGAACCCGGTACCGTCCTCGCCCGACTCGCTCGAGGTCGTTGTACGTGGTGGCGTGGTGGGTGGGAGCGTCGGCACATATGCGAGAGGTGATCTCCGTTCGGATCGTTCGAGCGGGGAACCGCTCCGTGACCGCAAGCACCTCCTGAACTACTTCGACGGGTGCGAAGACCGTGCGTTGCTCGCGGAGCTCGAGGCGGCGGAACGCGGCGAGAATCTCGTCTCGGCAGTTGCCGTCGCCGACGCCCGCAACGCGCGGCGGCGGTGGTGATTCGGTGCCAGCGATAGGGTCCGAGGAGAGGTCGGGTGCACCGGCGACCGCCCGGTGAGGCAGGGCGAGTGTCACCGCGCCGCTGTCGCTGACGAAGTAGACGCCGAAGCCGAGCAGGTCGAACGAGACCGTGGTGCGCCGCACGAGCTTCTCGTACGTCCCGAATCGGGGGAAGCAGATTGCGATCTCAGCGTCTGGGCGCTTGTCTCGGAGCAACATCATTCCGAGCAGCGCGTGCGAGAACCACTGCCGCGCCTGCGCCGCCGGTTGGGTCGGTTTCGGCTGGCCACGCTTTGGCCCGTGGTCATAGGTGGTGTTCGGGTAGCCCTTGACTTCGATCGCCAACCACCGGTTGGCCTTTGTGGCGAGCAGGTCAATCCCCGGTGCCTTCGATTCCGTGTCAGCTGCCTCGCGTACGTCCCAGCCCTCGATCTCGAGCTGCGCCGAAAGCGCATCCTGCACATGTCCTTCCCAAAACCAGGGTCGGTCGCCGAACGCATCAGTCACGCCAGGACACTACGCACGAAGTGTCACGGGCGTTCGTCTTGAAGGCGGATCGCAGTTCGCGACCTTCGCAGCTGGCCGCACTGCCGGAGGCGTCATCCTCTCCGCCTTCGGGGGGTGACGGGCTGCATTGTCGGTCGTCGGGGTCGGCGGGCAGTGGCGGATCGCTGATTACAAGGTGATAATTACGAACGTGTCGGTTTTGACGAAGAAGCGCGATACCTTGACTTCGCCACATGCTCCGTCGGTCTCGATGGGTGAGCGGCGGGCGGTTCGCCCCGGGGGGCCGGGCTGCATCAGGCGAGGCGATGACGACAACGACGTCGGTGTCACACCAGCCAACTGACTGGTCGTCTCACGCCCGATGCCCAGGGTTGCGAGGCCGGACATCGGAGGTGGGCTATGGCTGAATGGGAACTCCCGAGCCGAGGGGTGGTGTTCTGGCCTGTCGGGAACGGCGACAGCACCACGATCGTCGTGGACGAGGACACGGTCATCCAGGTGGACTTGTGCCAGTACGACGAGTCCCGTGAGGACGATGATCCGCGGGTCCCGGTCGTTGACCGGCTCGCGGAGGTGCTCCCTCGTGCCGACGACGGGAAGACCCCGCGGCTGACGGTCCTAGCGATCTCCCACCACGATCGTGATCACTGCAGCGGGTTCGACGAGATGTGCGGCGACGGCTTCCAGGTCGACGAGATGTGGCTGACGCTCCGCTCTTTCGTCGAGGACAAGAACGGCGACGGCCTCAGCGCCGAGGGCCAGATGGTCTACGACGAGGCCAAGCGCCGCCGTGACGTCGAGATCACGGCCTCGACGAACAACAAGCGCGCCCCAGTCGGTGACCGGCTCCGGATCATCGGACGTGAGGATCTGCTCAACGACGACGACTGGAAGGACTTCCCGGTCGGGCTTGTAACCCGGGCCGGAAATCTCATCCCGTGCATCAACGACGAGGACCGGTCCGACGTGATCGACGTGTTCATTCACACGCCGTTCCACGAGCCCGAAGGTGACGACGACCGGAACTCCTCCAGCCTCGGGATGCGGGTCACCCTCAAGGACGGGGACTGCGAGAGGAAGTTCCTCCTTCTCGGGGACCTCGACCACGCGAAGGTCGAGGCGTTCGTCGAGAAGTCCATCGACCGCGGCAACGAGGAACACCTCCCATGGGACTACCTCCTCGCACCCCACCACGGGTCCCGGAACGCGGTCATGGAGAAGAAGAACGGCAACACCTGGGTCAAGGCGGATGCATACGCCGACCTGGAAAAGCACATGGAGGCCGGCGCGCAGATCATCATTAGCGCACGCTCCATCGACGACGTCGGCAGCGAGGACACTGACCCGCCCCACCAGGAGGCCATTGACGCGTACAAGGAAATGGCCGGGACCGACAAGGTCCTCCTCACCGCGGACTACGCAAAGGGCAACGACAGTGAGCCGGTTGTGATCGAAGTGACCACCGAATCATGCGGGGAGTGCCGCGAGTCCAAGCGAGCGTGGCGGGCCCGGGTTGGCTCTATGGCGGCCCTCAGTGGCGACACGATCCGCAAGGGCGAGTCCCAGGGCGCATCTGGACGACAGGAGTACGCCTGACCGTGGAGGAGGTACCGTTCTGGCAGGATCGCCTGGCCGGTACGGCGAGAGCGTTCGAGGCTGACCTTGAGGTCCGCGGGTTCGTCCGCGAGGACGACGGGTGGCTGCGGGGCCCGATACCCGCGCAGTCCGCTACCGGTCTTGTGGGGGAGCCGTTTCGGATTGCGTTGCCGAGCACGTTCCCGTTTTCCCCGCCTGTGGTCGCCTTCCCGAGTCCGCCCGACGTGCTGACCTGGCACCTCAGCCCTGGCGGCCACCTGTGCCTGTTCCGGTCCTCGAACGACCCCGACCGGCCATGGGAGACCGTGGACGGGTTGTTCGAGCGGGTGGCGGACTGGGTCAACCAGAACGCGATCGGCTGGCCGGATGACCCGGGCGACCCGGACCTACACCGATACTTCGACCGCCACATCGAATACCTCGTGTCCTACAACAGCGGCGAGCACGCGACGGGCCCACTGATCCGCACGGAGCGCAACGGTAACGAGTGGATTCACCTCAGCCCGAGCCAGGAGAACCGCAAGGCCCGGCGGAAAGACTCGGGGATGTGGTTCCACGGCGTTGACCTCGGGCTCCTCGAGCACCCGATCTGGAACTGGTCCACCCTCGTGAAGGCCCTCCCCGACGACGACCGCGAGGACATCAGGGCGCTCGGGACCTCCAGCAAGGGCATTCTCCTCGTGCACTACGCCCGAAACGGGACTGAGGGAACCCGAAACGCAGCGATCGCCCTTTTCATCCAACCGCCTGCCCCGGTCAAGGCGAAGCACAGCGGCCGGGTCACCACGCCCCCGACACTCGCCCCGGACGCGGAGTCGTCGGTCACCGCACTCGAAATCACCGACGAGTCGCTGGACGCCCGCTGGTTCCGGGCCGGGCCTGATGCCGAGCGAATGAAGTGCAAACACGTCGGGGTGATTGGCTGCGGCGCCGTGGGGTCCTTCACCGTGGACCTGTTGGCGCGCAGTGGCATCGGCGAGTTCACCCTCATCGACCCTGAACGCCTTGTACCAGGCAACTGCGTCCGCCACCTCGCCGACCTTCGCCACGTGCCCCGCCACAAGGTCGACGCCGTCCGCGACATCCTCGTCGAACGTGACCTCGTCGCCCCTGAGCGAATCCACACCGTCGCGGAGCATTTGACGGCCCAGACGGCCATCAACTTGTTGATGAACAGCGACCTCGTCGTTGACGCCACTGCGAATGCCGCGGTCGGCGGGCTGCTCCGGGACCTTGCCCATCAGGTTGGCAACGTCACCTTCTTGAAGGTCGCGCTCCATCGCGAAGGGGCGATGGTCCGGGTGGACCGTTTTGGGGTCGGCACCAGTGACATGGACCAGCGCCCGCCGTTCATCGGCGCGCTGCCGACGGACGGCCCGGTGTTCCGGGAAGCTGGATGCGGTGACCCCGTCTCCTCAACTCCTCCTGCCTCGGTCCTCCACGCTGCGTCTATGGCGTGCCGAGCCGCAATCGACACCATGCGCCCGACGAACCAGCGGACCCTCCCCGACTCCCTTGTTGAGGTGCTCGCCGCGCAGCCCGACGCTCCATGGGATCGTGCTGGACTCATCTCGTGACCGAACCCGTCCAGCATCCTCGGATCCTGCTGTCGGAGCCCGCTTTGAAGCACACGATGGCGTGCGCGGACAGGACCGGGCGCCACGAGACCGGCGGTGTACTCCTCGGGTTCCGTTCCGGCTCTGACGTCTTCGTCACCGACGCAGTCGAGGTCCCCGCCGAGATCGCAACGAGCGTGCGCTACGTCAGCACCGAGGAGGCCAGGAACGTTGCGATCGCCTCGTTCCTCGACCGGGTCGGTAGTGACCACCCGGTCGGCTACGTCGGAACGTGGCACTCCCACCCGGGGAACTCGAAGGCATCACCGACCGACAAGCGCACTCTTCGCGCCGAAGCGGCGGACGCGCCCGACCTTGTGGTAATGCTGGTGCTATTCCTTGGCGGGGAGAGGTGGCGTCTCGATGGGTTCGTGGCGCATCATCACAAGACGTTGGAATACCGGCGCCCTCATCGGCTTCTCCGGCGCGACCCTTGGGTCACTCCAGCTTCGGTTGTGCCCATCTCCTAGGCGCTACCCGACACCTCCCGGGTAAGGGAACCCGGCAGGCAGGGGCAAAGTCGGCTCCACGAACGAACGGACCGCGGCGTCAGCGGACGCGTACCCCCAGTTCGCGAGCCTGAATTTCACGTCCTGCGGGAGACGCTTGAGCCGAGTCCGCACCGCGGCGAGTTGAGCGATGGCCGCGTCGGCACACGGGAGGGTGCCGGTCGCGGTGTAGTCGGCCATCTTCGTGTTGATCGTCCACAACGCCCCGAGCCGTTGGCCAGTCTGCAACTCGTAGACGAGGCCGCGCTTGCGTTGACGGCCGACCTGTTCGTTCAGTAGGAACGTCGTCCGCATGGACTGCGAGGCGATGTTCGCGCGGAGCCGTTTCGTCGAGGCGAACGGCGCGCCGCCATCGCTTGCGAGGACCGTATGAAAGCTCTTCAGGTTCTCGATGCCGAGGTTGTCGTACACACCGCCATCGGTCAGCCAGAGTCGATCGGGCGGGTTCAGGATCGGGGCGGGAGCAGTCCTGTCAAAGTCAACCAGGGTGCCGGGCACCGGAATCTGCAGCGGTGAAAGGACCGGCGGGAACGCCGCGGACGCGGCGATGACCGTGGCGAGGCTGATGTGTGGATTGACGATCTGGCCGAGCTCCCAGTCTGCGGCGTAGGGCGGGGACCATCGGAACAGGTTGCCGGACTGCATGTTCGTGGTGTTGAACGTGAACCTCGGCCGGTCACCGGGCACGTCGGCCAGCATCTTGTGGTCGAACGACCCGTCGAGGGCGTTCGCAACCTGTGCGGCTCCGGTCGTGCCGGGCAGAAGTCCGAGGATCCCGCTTCGGACGTCGATCGTCCGGTCGGCGATCTTGAACACGTCCTTCTCGACCATATCGAACCCGGCAGCGACGCCCGCACCGTTGAACCTGAGGTCGGGCCACCGGATCGCGAGGACCGCACCGGTGATCGACCCGCCGGACACGGTCGACATCCGGTCCATGACCGACAGCAACCCGAAC
>Ga0209023_10004260_pt1 | contig 16421 bp, 13 predicted proteins | sample LakOneMetagenome_FD_187468 | JGI IMG/M metagenome (GOLD analysis project Ga0209023, IMG submission 187468) | Freshwater and sediment microbial communities from Lake Erie, Canada (SPAdes) (version 2) | ecosystem: Environmental > Aquatic > Freshwater > Lentic | place: Lake Erie, Canada... | reverse complement strand
CTCGCCGATTCGAGCACCACGTCGTGCGCTCCCGCGGCCCGGCGGCGGGTGCGGTCATCGTCGACTCCGTGATCCCGACCGTCGGAGGCGACGAGCCGGTGGCGTGTGTGCTGCTGCTGTGGCGTCATCGGTTCATCACCGACACGTGGGGTTGGGAGATCCCCGGCGGCGGTGTCGACGCGGGGGAGTCGTCGATCGACGGCGCGTGCCGGGAGGCGCTCGAGGAGTCGGGATGGCGCGTCGGCGGCGATGCGGGGACCGTCGAGCACCTCGTCGACTACTTCCCGATGAACGGCCTGGGCGACAACCGCTTCGACCTGTTCCTGGCCCGAGGGGCAGTCCACGAGGGCGACCCGTCGGACCCGTCAGAGTCCGAGCGCGTCGACTGGGTTCCCGTGACCGAGCTCCGCGATCACATCGCGGCGGGCAAGGTGCAGGACGGGTTGAGCCTCAGCGCCCTGCTCTGGTGCGTGGCCTTCGACCTGATCTGACGGTCAGTCGACGCGTGCGGTGCCGGCCTCGGCCAACTGCTTGGCCCACGGGTAGTCGGGCTTGCCGGATGGGGAGCGCACGATCTGGTCGACGACGTGCAGCTCTCGCGGGACCTTGTAGCCGGCGACCAGCGTCCGGGCGTGGTCGGTCAGGTCCTCGAGTGTGGCGGTGTGATCGTCGCGGATCGCCACGATCGCGGCGACGCGTTGGCCCCAGCGCTCGTCGGGGACGCCGACGACCAGGCAGTCGTAGACGGCGGGGTGGCCCTTGAGTGCGGCTTCGACCTCTTCGGGATAGATCTTCTCGCCGCCCGAGTTGATCGAGACCGACCCTCTGCCGAGCATGACGAGGTGGCCGTCGTCGGTCCAGCGGGCGAAGTCGCCGCCCATCGAGTAGCGGTTGCCGTCGCTCGCGGTGACGAACACCTCGGCAGTCTTGGCCGGGTCGTTGTAGTAGCCGAGCGGGATGTTGCCGGTGCGTCCGAGGTACCCGACGGTCGTGTCGCGCTGGGGGATCACGTTGAGCTCCGCGTCGAGCACGGCGACGTCGCGACCGGGGCTCACCGTCGGACCGCCCCCCTCGGCCTTTGCGCCCTTGGCGGCGTAGGTGACGCCGTTGAAGCCGCCTTCGGTGGAACCGATCGAGTCGGTGATGATCAGGTTCGGGAACCGATCGAGGAACCGCTCCTTGACCGACTGGGAGAACAGCGCGGCGCTCGAGCTGACCGAGATCAGACTGGATGCGGCCCAGCGATCGGGGTGGGACTCCAACGACTCGATCATCGGGCGGGCGACCGCGTCGCCAGTGATGATCACCGAGTTGATGCCGTGGGCGTCGACGAGGTCCCACACGCCCTCGGCGTCGAACTTCGACACCAACACGATGGTGGAGCCGATGAACAGCTGGCTGAGCATCGCGATCTGCGCAGCGCCGTGCATGAGCGGCGGGATCACGCCGAAGATCAGCGGTGTCGGCGACGCGGCGGCCATCTCCGCCTTGGTGAACTCCGATGCGACCCGTTCGTTGGTCAGCGCGTCGATGCCCTGACCCAACGCGAAGTAGATGTCCTCGTGTCGCCACATCACGCCCTTGGGCATGCCTGTCGTGCCGCCCGTGTAGATGATGTAGATGTCGTCGTTGGAGCGTTCGCCGAGGTCACGCTCGGGTGAACCCTGAGCGCACGCGTCGTCGAAGCTCGTGGACCCGAGCGCGCTCGTGTCGGCACCGGATCCGTCCTCGATGTGGACGAGCGTGGTCAACGAAGGTGCCTCGTCGATCACCGCGGTCAGACGCGGCGCGTACTCCTGGTCGAACACGCACGCGACCAGGTCGGCGTTCGAGATCAAGTACGCCAGCTCCGCTTCGACGTATCGGTAGTTCACGTTGATGGGAACGGCACGAGCCTTGAGGCTGCCGAGCATCGCGGTGACCCACGGTTCGGAGTTCACGGCGTAGATGCCGACGTGGTCGCCCGGCCGCACGCCCTGGTCCTGGAGGTAGTGGGCGAACTGGTTCGCCCGGGCGTCCAACTCCGCGAACGTCAGCGTCGTCTCGCCGCAGATGAGGGCGATGCGATCGCCGACCACGTCGGCGGTGTGCTCGAAGAGGTCAGCGATGTTGTAGGCCACGGCGGAAAACTAGAACACGTTGCACTCTTCGTGCCTGCTGTCACGTTTGCCGCCGTGCATCGGCTGCCAGCGGTCGTCGCATCGCAGGTCGTCACCGAGCGACGGTGGGTGGGTCGAGCGCTACGAGGAAGCGGGACTGTCGCTCGGCACCGCGCCGTTGAGCTGTACCCGGGCGGCCTTGCGGGTCGACGTGACCGGAGCGGGCGCCTTGACGACGGTCGGGTCGACGGATCCAACCGCCTGCTTGATCTCGTCGAACGCCTCGGTCACGCAGTCGGCGAGGTCCCAGATGTCGGGGACCAGGTCGGTGCAGCCGAGGAAGCCGATGTCGACGCTGTCGCGGTACGACATCACCGTGACGTTCAGCCCGGCGCCGTCCATGATCGGACCCATCGGGTAGGCCGCGACCATCTCCGAACCGGACATGTAGAGCGGGAACGGCGGGCCGGGCACGTTCGAGATGACCAGGTTGTGGATCGGGCGATGTGAGTTCGCCAGGTTCATCGAGCTGTACAGGCGGGCGGCGAGTCCGAACGTGCGAGGCGCGGCCCACTCGGCCCAATCGGTCAGCGTGAGCGCACCGATCGCGTTGTGGTCCTCTTTGGCGCCGACGGTGGAGTTGGCGATCGCGTGGATGCGTTCGAGCGGGTCGTCGATGTCGGTGGCCAGCGAGGTGAAGATGGCCGAGACCTGGTTGCCGGCCTTGTGGCCGTCGCCTCCCGAGACCGACACGGGGCACACGGCGATGAGTGGCTCGTCGGGCAGGGCGTCGGCGTCCTCGAGGTACTTGCGCAACGTGCCGGCACAGAGCGCGAGCACCACGTCGTTGACCTTCACGTCGAGCGCGCTCTTGATCGCCTTGACGTCATCAAGCGGGACCCGGGCGAACGCAACGGAACGGTCCGGTGTGATCGACGCGTTGAACGGCGTGCGTGGCGCGGTCAGCGGGATGGCGCCGTGGCGACGAGCGGGGTTGCGGATGCCGCTGACGATGTTGTTGACCGACCGGGCGGTCCGGCCGATCAGGCCGAACGTGTCGGCATAGACCTTGGCCTTGGAGACCGCTGCGTACGAGAGCAGCTCGATGTCGGTCGGAACGTGCTCGGTGGGGATCTCCTCGACCTCGGACAGGTAGCGGCCGGCCGGATCGAGGTCGAACAGCTCGGTCATGATCTCGGCGCCGGCAGCGCCGTCGACGGCGGAGTGGTGCACCTTGATCACGAAGCCGAAGCGATCGTGCTTGAGGCCTTCGATGACCCACGCCTCCCACAGGGGGCGACTGCGGTCGAGTGGCTCCGACGCGATCTGCCCGGCGATCAGTGCGAGCTCGCGGCGACCGCCGGGTGCCGGACAGACGACGCGGTGCACGTGATCGTCGAGGTTGAAGTCGGGGTCTTCGATCCAGACGGGGTGATGGAACTGGAACGGCACGGCCACGAGCCGACGTCGGAACGGCGGCACGAGCGGCAGGCGCTCTTCGATCGTGGCCTTGATCCGCTCGAAGCTGTACCCGCCCTGGACGCTGGACGCGTCGTAGATCGCGGTCATGGCCACGTGCATGTGGCCCGCTGGGGTCTCCAGATACAGGAACGTTGCATCCATCCCCGACAGTCGTTCCACGAGCTCCCCACCTCCATGACGCCCGCCGCACTCGCGACCGACGTCACATCATCGCCGCTTTCGGCACGCTCTGCTCGTCTGGTTCGTCGCGTGCCGTTGGTCGCTCGGATCGCGGCCCCCGATGGGATCCGGCGCGCCAGGGTCCGAACGCGGATCGGCCCGACCTGGGAGGGCCGATCCGCGTGAGGGGAGGACGGGAGTGTTGGGCAGGGCCGTCTGGCGGTCAGGCCTTGGGGCGGACGGCCTCGACCTCGAGGGTGATCTTCACCTTCTTGCCGACGACCAAGCTGCCGGTCTCGAGCGCCTGGTTCCAGGTGAGGCCGAAGTCGGTGCGGTCGATCTCGGTCTCGGCGGAGAAGGCGATGCGCTCCATGCCGAACGGGTCGTCGAGCGCGCCTTCGAACTCGGTCTCGAGCTCGACGGACCTGGTCACTCCGTGGATCGTGAGGTCGCCGGTGACGATCCACTCCTCGCCGTCCTGGCGCAGGCCGGTGGAGACGAAGGTGAGGGTCGGGTACTGCTCGACGTCGAGGAAGTCGGCGCTGCGGATGTGGGCATCGCGCCCCTCGTCGCGGCTGTTGAACGAGTTGGCGGGGATCGTCACCGAGACGTTCGAGCCCTCGGCGGGGTCGGTGATGTTGATGGCACCCTCGACCTGCTGGAACTCGCCGCGAACCTTGGAGAGGCCGAAGTGCTTCACGGCGAAGCCGACGTGGGTGTGGCTGGCGTCGATGTTGTAGGTACCGGCTGCGGGGAGATCGCTCATCTGGTCTGGCTCCTTGTTGCGTTCCCGGGAGGCTGCGATGAGGTCCGGGAGGGAAGTTGATGTCGTATCAACAACATAGGGAGCAATAGTTGTGTTGTCAATTATTTCTTTAGCAATGATCTCGCGGTACCGTGAGCTCCATGGCTGCCGTCAACGAATCCGACTGCCGATCCGACCGTGAATCCGACCGTGAATCCGACGATCGCATCCACACGTTCGGGCTCCTGCTCGAAGCGCACCAGCGGCTCACCCGCCTGCTCGACGCCGACCTGCAGGGCAGTGACGGCATCAGCCTCCAGACGTTCGAAGTCCTGCTGCGGATCTCGCGGTCGCCCGATGGTCGACTGATCATGAGCGAGCTCGCTGAGCAGGTCGCACTCAGCACTGGGGGCATCACCCGCCTGGCTGACCGGCTGGAGCAGGACGGCCTCGTGGCCCGACAGGCGTGCCCGAGCGACCGTCGGCGCATGTACCTGGTGCTGACGAGCGTCGGTGCCGACGTCCTGGGATCCGCGATCGAACACCATTCGGTCGCGCTCGATGAGCACCTGATGTCGCGGGTGGATCCGACGGATCTGATCGTGTTCGAGCGGGTGCTCGACGCGCTTCGCCGACCGGCTTCCAACGTTGCCGCTGACGCTGTTGGCCGCTGACGCTGTTGGCCGCTGACGCCGCTGGCCGCTGACGCTGCTGAGGGTTCTCGCAGCAGCTGGGAAGGTTCTCTGGTTCCTCTCACCTCGCTCCAAACCATCGGGGGAAGGGTGGGAGCCATGAGCGATCAGGAACCCACCCAGGCGCCGACCCACTGGAACCCCTCGCAGTCGTCCGCCGTGGCACCACCGAGCCCGCCCGGCGTCGGACAATCAGAGAGCGGATCGCTTGGCTCAGAGCCGGTGGTCCGACGGCCACGACCACCGGCGCCGGCCGGGACCCGCCACCGTGCCGCCAAGAGCAGGATCGTGGCAGCGGCAGCGTCCTTCGCCGCACTCGGTGCCATGGTCGGGTACCTCGGCGGTGCGGGGGCAATTGGGACCAACGCCGGTCGTAGCTCGTCGACGACGACCCGGGGCCAGGCCCAGACGCGTGCCGACTCCGGATCGGCGACTGGTGTCGACGGGTCCTGGCGCGGATCTGGGAGCGGTGCCGAAGGTGACGCTGGTGGATCGACAGCCGGCTCGGACAGCTCGACGAACGGGGGCCACTCGAACGGTGATGCGTCGAATGGTGGTACCGCATCCGGCGGCTACTCGAGCGGTGATGCATCGAACGGTGCCTTCTCGCGGGGTGCCGTGCCGGGCGGGTCGGTCGCAGGTGGCACCCAGGGCAGTCCCGCCACCACGACTCGGGGCAGCTGAGCCATGGCCATCCACGCCCCCTCGATCACTGACGGGCAGGCATTCGGTCGATCTGGCGACGCCCTCGGCCTGTCGTCGGCTCCGCTCGTCGTCTCGGAGGTCCGCTTCCGGGTCATGGGCAGCGAGGCGCATGTCGCGGTCGCGGTCGGCGACCCCAGCAGCGAGGGTGGCGACGTCCGATCCGGCGGGAACGACGCTCTACTCGCCGAGCCCGGTTTGGCCCAGCGGTCCGCCGGCGAGCTCGAACGGTCTGCGCTGCTCGACATGGCCGTCGCTCGACTCAATCGGCTCGAGGCGACATGGAGCCGGTTCCGCGTCGACAGCGAGCTCAGCGTCGCGAACGCGAACCCGGGCGAATGGATCGACGTCTCCGACGACACCGTGGCGCTCGTCGACCGGGCACTGATGGCACGTGATGTCACCAGCGGCCGGTTCGACCCGACGTTGCTGGGCGAGGTGGTCGCAGCTGGCTACGACCGTTCACTCGTCGGCGATGGTCGTCTCGGGCCTGGCCCAGCGACGGCCGCCCACGCAGCCCAACCCACCCGGCCCGCCGAGTCGGTCCAGGCAGCCCAAACCGCCCAGTCGGCCCAACCCGCCCGGTCCCTTCGTGTCGATGCGACGAGTCGACGGGACAACCCCGTGGCGCTCGACCGGGCTGGTCGCCGAATGCGCGTCGCCCCTGGGTTCGGCTTCGACCCCGGCGGGATCGCCAAGGGCTTCGCTGCCGACCTGGTCGTCGGCGAGCTGCTCGCGGCCGGCGCCGATGCCGCCTGCGTCAACATCGGCGGGGACCTGCGAGTCGGCGGCGATTTCCCCGGCGGATGGATCGTCGCCATCGAGGATCCGCTGCACCCGGACGGCACGGCGATCGGGCACCTGTCCATCGCTCAGGGCGGTGTCGCCACGTCGAGTCGGTGTCGCCGGCGTTGGACCCGACCCGACGGCAGCGTCGCTCACCACCTGATCGACCCGACCACCGGTGAACCAGCCCTCACCGACGTCCTTGCGGTCACGATCGTCGCCGCACATGGATGGACCGCTGAAGCGCTCGCGACAGCCGTCTTCCTCGCCGGTCTGGACGGGGCTGAACAGGTCGCAGAGTCGGCGGGTGCCACCGGATTGCTCGTCACGACCTCGGGGGTCATCTCGCTGCCCGGTCTCGAGAAGTTCCTCACCGCCTGACCCCTCCCGGTTCTGTTGCGCAGAAGCGCGGAGAACTCCACGGTTCTGCGCAACAGAACAGGGAGGGACGCGGTTGGGTGGAGGTGTGGTAGGCCGAGGCGATGTCGAGCGATGGCACATCTGGCGCCGCAGCAGCGATGGGGGAGCGCGCAGCCGAGCCGCTGTGGACCCCGTCGCCCGAACGAGTGCGGTCCTCGCGCATGCACGAGTTCGCGACGGTGGCCGCCAACTTGTCGACGTCGGGTGAAGGCCAGCCCGAGTCGACCGGTGCCCTCGACGCCGCAGCGCTGCACCGGTGGTCGGTCGAGCACCCCGACACGTTCTGGCGCACGGCGATGACCGAGCTGCTGCCCTCGGTGCCGTTGCACGGTCCGGTCCTGGCGCGTGGCGAGCACATGGCCGACGTGTCGTGGTTCCCCGACGTCCGCTTGAACGTCGCTCGCCAGATCCTCCTCGGTGGCGCCCCCGAGACCACGTTGCTGGTCGCTGTCGACGAACGGGGTCGACGTCGGGAGGTCACCCGAGCCGACGCCCTCGTCGAGGTCGCTCGGATCGCGGCGGCGCTGCGCTCGGCCGGCGTCGGCCAGGGTGATCGCGTCGCTGCGTGGATGCCGAACACCGCCGAGGCCTACCTGCTCATGTTGGGAGCGGCGGCGATCGGTGCGGTCTTCTCGTCGACCTCGCCCGACTTCGGCCCCGATGGGGTGCTCGACCGGTTCGCTCAGATCGACCCGACCGTGCTCGTCGCCGCCGACGGCTACACCTACGGGGGCAAGTCGTTCGACCGGCGGACGGAACTTGCAGCGGTCATCGAAGGGCTCGGAACCGTGCGCCAAGTGGTGGTCGTGCCGTTCCTGGCCGACGACCCCGACCTGTCAGCGCTGCCGTCCGGTGCCGGCCGACGTCCGGTGCTGTGGGCCGACTGGCTCGCGCCGCACGATGGCGAGGTCGCCGACTTCGTGCCGCTGCCGTTCGATCACCCCTGGTACGTGCTCTACAGCTCGGGCACCACGGGGGTTCCCAAGTGCATCGTCCACCGGTGCGGAGGAGTGCTGCTCAACCACATCAAGGAGCAGCAGCTGCATCTGGACGTGCGGCACGGTGACCGTGTCTGTTGGTTCACCACCACCGGATGGATGATGTGGAACTGGCTGGCGTCGGTGCCGGCGTCGGGCGCCTCGATCGTGCTCTACGACGGCAACCCGGCCTTCCCTGGACCTGAGCGGTTGTGGGACCTCGTCGAATCCGAGCGGCTGGACCTGCTGGGCGTGTCGGCGAAGTACCTCGATGCCGTGCGCGCCTCCGGGTACCGACCCGCCGAATCGGCCGACCTGAGCTCGCTGCGGACGTTGGCGTCCACCGGGTCGCCGCTGTCGCCCGAGGGCTTCGACTGGGTCATGGATGCGGTTGGGTCCGGCGCGTCGCCTGACGGGCTGCACCTGGCGTCGATCTCCGGGGGCACCGACCTGTGCGGGTGCTTCGTCGGCGGCGATCCGACGCTGCCGGTCTGGTCCGGCGAGATCCAGGGACCGGGGCTGGGGATGGCGGTCGACGTGTGGACCGACGCCGGGGCTCCTGCCGCGATCGGCGAGCGCGGCGAGCTGGTGTGCACCGAGCCGTTCCCGTCCATGCCGCTGCGCTTCTGGGGCGATGACCCCGACGGCTCCCCCGATGGCCTGGGCCCCAGGTACCGGGCCGCCTACTTCGACCGCTTCGTGGGTGACGACACTGGTGACGACATCGGTGACGTCGTCGGTCACGCCGTCTGGGCGCACGGCGACTTCGCCACGTGGACCGAGCACGGCGGGATGGTCATCCACGGCCGTTCCGACACGACGCTCAATCCGGGCGGGGTGCGCATCGGCACAGCGGAGATCTACCGGCAGGTCGAACAGGTCGACGGCGTCGAGGAGGCGCTGGTCTTCGGTCAACAGGACGGCGACGACGTGCGCATCGTGCTGCTGGTCCGGCTCGCCACATCGCCCGATGGCACCGCAGTGGCGCTGTCCGACGAACTGCAGGCGGAGATCCGTCGGCGCGTTCGGACCGGCTGCACGCCGCGCCACGTGCCGGCGGTGATCGTCGCCGTTGCCGACCTGCCTCGGACCCGCTCGGGCAAGCTCGCCGAACTGGCCGTCGCCGACACCGTCAACGGTCGAGTGGTCCGCAACACCACGGCCCTCGCCAACCCCGAGGTGCTGGCCGACATCGCCGCCGCCGTCCCGTCCCCGTGACGAGGCCGTGACGTTCTGTGTGTTCTGAGTTCGCTCACGCCGAACTGGTTGCACACAAAGCGGGCCCGGCGGCGTTCTGTGTGTTCTGAGTTCGCCCAGGCCGAACTGGTTGCACACAGAACAGGCCGGGCGGCGTTCTGACGTATCGTCGGCTCCTGATCGACCGTTCAGCGGAAGTCGGACGTGGGGGCACTTCGACGTTCGGCTCCGCAACCAGAGGGGGACTCAACCACATGGCCGACGCATCGACGATCGACGCTGCACGCACCGCCGCATTCCAGTTCCAGGGCCAGGACATCCCCTGGCTCGTCGACCACTGGGCTGAGCACCAGCCCGACAAGGCGTTCCTGATCTGGGACCCCAAGGACGGCCCGAACCGCACCTGGACCTACGCCGAGTTCGCCGAAGCCACCAAGCGGGTCGCGGCCGGCTTGGCGGCGCGTGGCGTCGGCGTGGGCGACATGGTCCTGATCCACGCCGAGAACTGCCCCGAAGGCGTCATCGGCTGGTATGCGTGCGCCCGCCTGGGTGCGGTGGCGGTGACCACGAACACCCGCAGCGTTGCGGCCGAGGTGAACTACTTCATCACTCACACCGGCTGCGTCGGAGCGATCACCCAACCGAAGTACGCGGCGCTCGTCGCCGAGGCCGGCCCCGATCTGGGTTGGGTGGTGGTCACCGAGGACAACTCCGGTGTTCCGGCGACCGCCGACGAACTCGACCACGGCCGTGACAGCTGGGACTCGCTGCACAGCGACGCCGCGGACGTGCCCACCAGGCAGCGGGACGCTCTCCTTCCCGCCGGCATCCTCTTCACGTCGGGCACCACCTCCAAACCCAAGGCGGTGGTCCACACCCACGCGAACGCGCTGTGGGCCGCCAAGGTGAACCCGACGAACATCCAGCTCGAAGCCGACGACGTCTACCTGGCGTCGCTGCCGTTCTTCCACGTCAACACCCAGAGCTGGGCGATCTGGTCGATCCTCGGCGTGGGCGGCACCGTCGTGCTCCAGCCCAAGTTCTCGGCGTCGAAGTTCTGGCCGGTCATCGAGCAGCACTCGGTCACCCACATCTCGCTGTTGCCGTTCGTCATCCAGACGGCGTTCGAGCAGGGCATCCCCGAGCAGCACACGGTCAAAGTCGGGGTGTTCGGCCTGATCATGGGGGTCCTCGACCAGATGATGGGCATGAAGGTCGTCGCGGCGTACGGCATGACCGAGCTCGTCACCCACTGCATCCACTCGAACCCGTGGGAGCAATACCCGGAGCTGGCGATGGGCAAGGTGTCGCCGGGCTACGAGATGCTGATCGTCAAGGAGGACGGCGAGCTCGCTCGGATCGGGGAGATGGGCGAGCTGTGGATCCGCGGGGTCCGGGGCGTGTCGGTGTGCCTCGAGTACTTCCACAACGACGCCGCGAACGAGAAGTTCTTCACCGACGACGGATGGGCGCGCACCGGCGACATCGTGATGCTCCTCGACGACGGCAACATCCGCTACTGCGACCGGGACAAGGACGCCCTCAAGGTCGGTGGCGAGAACGTGTCGGCCCGAGAGGTCGAGGACACGATCCGCGCCGCGGGGCTGGCCCTGGTCGACGTCGCCGTGGTGGCGCAGACCCACGAGCGCCTCGACATGGTGCCGGTTGCCTTCGCCATCAAGGCGGATCCGGACCTGGACGAAGATGCGGCGGCTGCGCAGATCATCGAGCACTGCAAGGCCAACGTGGCCGACTTCAAGGTGCCTCGAGCCGTGTACTTCGTCGACGAGTTCCCGACCGCCGAGCTCGGCAAGATCTCCAAGAAGGACCTTCGCGAGCTCGCCGACACCTACGTCGCGACCTGATTCGACCGCGACCTGATTCGACCGCGAGAGGTGTCGCCCTGGGCGGGTCTGAACCGTGCGCTGAGGGCGAAACCTGAGGGCGACGGCCGCTACCGCCGCCAATCCACCGGCGACGGCCGCTACAGCCAAACCACCGCCAAGTCACCTGCGGCGCAGTCAGCCCAGCAGGACGGCGGCGATGGCTTCGGGCACGCTCGTCGGGCCGGCGAGCTCGGTCCAGCGTGCACCGAGCGCGTCGGCGAACGCAGCGGCATCCGCGGTGTCGCCGGCAGGGGCCAGCACCGCGAGCTCGTGAGTGCCTGCAACGTGCGGGAGCGGGTCACCGCCGGCGGTGACCCGACAGTCCGACATGAGCAGCGTGACGCGGTGACCGGCGGTCGACCTGCTCAGTTGAGCGGCCGCGGTTCGAAGGGCTTGCGCGAGGTCGGTGACGCCGAAACCCCGGAGCCGCAACAGGTCCGTGACGACGTCGTCAGGCGATCGGACCTGATCCTGGGACTTGAGCACCACGGCGTCCTCCGCGAACGCGACGACCGAACAGTCGAGCGGCGCCCGGAACATGACAGACGCTGCCGCCACCGCCGCAGCCGCCAGGCGATCACCTGCCATCGAACCGGACCGATCGACGAGCAGGCACACCGCAGTGGCCGGACGTTGCCATGCATGGACCTGGAGACCGTCGGTGCGGTCGCCGCTCGTCGACACGCCGGAACGCAGCGCGACGACGGCGTCGAGCGACGCGTCGAGGTCGATGTCGCCGTCAGCGTCGCGCAGCGGCACCCGGCGCAGCCGGCCGACGCCTCGACGGTCCAAGTGCCCGATCCGGCCGAGCTCGACCACCAGCCGCCCGGCCATCTGCTGGGCCAGCGCTCGCAGCCGTTCGTCGGTGGCGCCGGTCAGCTCGGCGAGCAGGGCCAACGTCTCGTCGGGGTCCGCGTCCATGGCCTCGGCGACCGCATCGGGATCCAGCACCCCCACCTCGGGTGACAGCTCCTCGAAGTGCCGGTTGCGGGCGAGATCTCGCCGGGACGTCGTACGCCGGCTGGCCTCGGCGACGGCCTCTTGGGCTGCTTGGCCCTCCTTGACGTCATCGTCGCTGTCAGCACGCCCCCCACCGGGTGGCGGGGTCAGGCTTTTCCCGGCGACCCGGGCCCACCGGTCCCATCGTTGCGTTGCTCGTCGGAGTCGCTTCCGGAGCCGTTGTCATCGGGGGCGGAGAAGTGGCGCTCCCACAACTCGGCAACGACGTCTTCGGCGGTACGAGCCGATCCCTCCCGGAGTCGGACGCGACCCGACAGCGCCAGCATCGCGGCGTCGAGGGTGACGTCGGGGTCGGTCACCGGTCGGGCACGGAGTGCCGCGAGCTGTTCGGCGACGAGCACGAAGTCGATCGCGCCTCGAACTGACGAGCCGGTTCGCAGATCGCCGTGGTCGCGACTGTCTCGGACCATCGCGACGGCATGGAACACGCCGTCGGACCCGATCGTGTGCGCTGCGTCGGGTGCCGCGCCGCTCACGATCCGGGCTTCGTCCTCGGCGTCCTGATACCCCATGGCCAGGCGGCACACCCGGTCGTAGACCGCGGATGCGATGCGAGCGGTGCCGATCGCGTCGAACGGGTTCATGGCGGCGACAAGACGGAATCCCGGCGCCGCGAGGACGTGGCCCAGCCGGGGGACGTGCAGCTCGCCTTCGCTCATCACCGTGATGAGCACGTTCAGGGTCTCTTCGGGGATGCGGTTGATCTCCTCGACGTAGAGCAGCGATCCGTCGCGCAGGGCGGAGACGAGCGGGCCGTCGACGAACACCTCGGGGGAGTACCCCTCGCTCAGCACCGCGGCGGGGTCGAACGTGCCGACGAGCCGAGCAGGAGTGAGCTCGGCGTTGCCCTCGACGAACTCGAAGCCGACCCCGGATTCCTGGGCGACCGCTCGCAGCACCGTCGACTTGCCGGTGCCAGGTGGACCTTCCAAGAGCAGGTGTCGGTCCGCTCCGAGCGCGGCCACCACCGCTTCCAGCTCGCGTCGCCGCCCCACGACGCGAGTGGTGAGGCGGCGGAGCAGCTCCCGACCCGTCGGAGCCGGATCTCGATGCGGTTCGGCGACGGTCACGTGAAGTCGAGGACCCCGCGGATGTTCTTGCCGTCGCGCAGGTCCTGATAGCCCTTGTTCACGTCGTCGAGCGGGTAGCGGTTGGTGATCAGCTCATCGAGCTTGAGGTCACCCTCCCGGTACATCGAGAGCAGCGCGGGGATGTCGTAGCGGGGGTTGCCCGAACCGAAGATCGTGCCCTTGATCTCCTTGTTCATCATCGAGAGCATGAACAGGTTGAGTGCAGCGTCGGTCTGGAGCATGTTGCCGATGGCGGTGACGACCAGGGTGCCGCCCTTGGACGTGAGTCCGAGTGCCGGCTCGATCATGTCGCCGGTGACCACGCCGGGGACCAGGATCACGGCGTCGCACATGTCGCCCCAGGTGAGGTCGGGCACGGCGAGCTGCGCCTCTTCGATGGAGCTGTAGGTGTGCGTGGCGCCCATCTCCATGGCCTTCTCGCGCTTGAACTCCACTGGGTCGATGGCGATCACGCGCTTGGCGCCGGCCATGCGGGCGCCTTGCACCGCGTTGATCCCGACGCCGCCGATGCCGATGACCGCGACGGTGTCGCCGGGCTTGACGTCGGCCCGGTGCACCGCGGAGCCCCAGCCGGTGGCGACGCCGCAGGACACGAGGGCGGCGACGTCGAGCGGCAGGTCGGGCTCGATCTTGACCAGCGAGTCCTGGCTGACGAGCAGCTTCTCGGAGAACGTGCCGACCTGAGCGAACCGGGCGGCCTCGACGTCGCCGATGCGGTGCGAGACGTCGCCCGGCTCACGGGTGATCATCTGGAGGTCGAACAGCTTCGCTCCGAGGTCGCAGATGTACTGACGGCCGCTGGAGCACCACTTGCAGCGCCCGCAGCTGGGTACGAACGACATGGCGACGTGGTCGCCGGGGGCGACGTTCGTGACGTCGGTGCCGACGGCCTCGACCACGCCGGAGCCTTCGTGGCCGCCGACGAACGGGAAGTGGGGAACCAACATGTCGCCTTGCACGACGTGCTCGTCGGAATGGCACATGCCGGCATACGCCGTCGTGACCAGGACTTCTCCAGGACCCGGGTCGTCGAGGACCATCTCCTCGATCTTCCAGTCCTCGTGATGGCCCCACAGGACCGCGGCACGGGTGGTCGTCGGCATCTGGCTGTCCCCCTGGATCAGTGGCGGACCGACGGCCCCCCCATCGATGGGCGACTCTACCGTCGAGGAGCCGCAGCGCGTCCCGCGGAACCATGGGCGAAGCGTCGCTACCGATGGCGTGCTCAGTCGGAGCGGGCAGGGTTGGGTGGCAAGCGTTGTGACCCCGGTGGCCGATTGCTGCGGCGATACAGGCGATGCAAGCGCTGCAATCGCTGCGGTGAGACGTTCGCGTTCGGGCCGGTACGCTTCGAGCCGAACCGTCGACCCACCGAGGAGCCAACGATGTCGATCGACACCACCGCACCGGACGCCGAGATGACCCACGCGACCGAGGCCGAGATCATCGGCGACGTCGCCGTCGTCGTCGAGGCCCCGCTCGTTGCCGAGGAGCTCCTCGTCGAAGAGGTCTCGATCGACGGGATGTGCGGCGTCTACTGATGACGACGCACATGGCGAGCTTGGCGACCGTTCCGGGGGCGATCGCGTCCGATCAGTCGCAGCGTCGTCCGTGAGCGCCGTCGCGCTCGATGATCGCCTGCGGTTGCACTCCAGCGTCTCGCTGCGCCCGGAGCGCTTCGGCGCGCTCGCCTACAGCTTCACCACTCGCAAGCTGTCGTTCCTAAAGCACCCGGACCTGGTGCGTGTCGTGGAGTCGCTCGACGGCACACGCACCGTCGGCCAGGCCATCGGCGCCGTCGGGATCGATACCACGAGGTCCTCATCGTTCCTCGCGGCGCTCGCCACGCTGGTGGACTCCGAGATGCTCGAACCCGTTCCGTCCGAGCCTGTCCAGCCGACGCTCCACGACGCCACGCCCACGGTGGAGGACCCCACATGAAGATCGCCCCACCGCAGCTGACCATCCAACCGCCGACGGCGACCCGCCCGCTCGTCGAAGAGTTCAAGGAGGGTCTGGACGCACCGATCTGCCTGACGTGGGAGCTCACCTATGCATGCAACCTGAGCTGTGTGCACTGCCTGTCGAGCTCGGGTCGTCGTGACCCTCGTGAGCTGAGCACCGATGAGTGCTTCGCAGTGATCGACGAGCTCCAGCGGCTCAAGGTCTTCTACGTCAACATCGGTGGCGGCGAACCGATGCTGCGATCGGACTTCTTCCCGATCGTCGAGTACGCCGTTGGCCACCAGGTGGGCGTGAAGTTCTCCACCAACGGCACGTTCATCGACGCCGCAGCCGCCCGACGCCTCGCCGCGATGGACTACATGGACATCCAGCTGTCGATCGACGGGGCAGACGCGTCGGTCAACGACGTCGTCAGAGGCGAGGGCTCGTTCGCTGCGGCGCGACGGGCCATGGATCACCTCGCTGACGCGGACTTCGGCCCGTTCAAGATCAGCTTGGTCGTGACCCGCCACAACGTCGATCAGCTCGACGAGTTCAAGGCCCTCGCGGACTCGTACGGCGCCCAGCTGCGCGTGACCCGCCTGCGCCCATCGGGGCGCGGCGCCGACACCTGGCACGAGTTGCACCCGACCCAGGCCCAGCAGCGCGACCTGTACCACTGGCTGCTCGGGCGCAACGACGTCCTCACCGGCGACTCGTTCTTCCACCTGTCCGCCCTCGGTGACCCGTTGCCCGGGCTCAACCTGTGCGGGGCCGGCAGGGTGGTGTGCCTGATCGACCCGGTTGGCGACGTGTACGCGTGTCCGTTCGTCATCCACGACGAGTTCCTGGCCGGCAACGTCCGCGACGCCGGTGGGTTCACCAGCGTCTGGCGCGAGTCGGACCTCTTCTCGTCGCTCCGTGAGCCCGACAACCCCGGCGCGTGTGCCAGCTGCGGCAGCTACGACGCGTGCCAGGGCGGGTGCATGGCGTCGAAGTTCTTCGTCGGACTCGAGCTGACCGATCCCGATCCCGAGTGCGTCCTCGGCAACGCCGAACCGCTGCTCGCTGCGATCGGGGCCCGCACTGCGTCGGGCGTGCACGAGGTGCCGACCTCCAGCGTCGACCACTCGCGGCCCGGCGTGCCGGTGCCGTCGCCGGTCTCGTTCAAGCCGACGCGCCGCGCCCGCGCCTGAGCTGACTTGACCAGATCGGTCGAGA
>Ga0209023_10004259_pt1 | contig 16426 bp, 19 predicted proteins | sample LakOneMetagenome_FD_187468 | JGI IMG/M metagenome (GOLD analysis project Ga0209023, IMG submission 187468) | Freshwater and sediment microbial communities from Lake Erie, Canada (SPAdes) (version 2) | ecosystem: Environmental > Aquatic > Freshwater > Lentic | place: Lake Erie, Canada... | reverse complement strand
GTATAAGACTTGCCGGGGTGCAAAGGTAAGGTAAATTTTCGTTTAAGTGAACTGATTTAAAGGTTTTCCTTACATAATTTAAAACATAAAGCCATCCCTGTAGGAGATGGCTTTATGTTTAAGTATTCTTATGAATATCCAGTATTACAGGATCGTCTTTTTTACGTCTTCTAGTATATCCAGTGTCTGCTCTTTGCTGTTGCCTTCTGCATACACGCGCAGCAGTGGTTCTGTACCTGAAGCACGCAGCATGATCCAGCCGCCGTTATCAAGATGGTATTTGATGCCATCAATAGTTTCCACTCGGTTGTAGCTATACTTACCGAATTTATCGTAACCGCCATCTGCTGCTTTCTTTATGATGGCTTCTTTCTTATCATTAGGTATGGTAAGGTCGTTGCGCTCATATACAAAGCGGCCAACGATGTCATACACTTCATCGCACAGCTCTTTCAGCGTCTTACCTGTTTTGGTCATGAATTCATACAAGGCCAATCCATCGTAAATGCCGTCACGTTCGGGTATGTGGCCCTTCACAGCTATACCGCCGCTTTCTTCGCCGCCTACCAGCACATCGTCAGTCACCATTATCTCACTGATGTACTTGAATCCAATAGCGGTTACTTCGCAAGTCAGGCCATAATGCTCGCACAGCTTCTTTACACGATCTGTTACTGAGAATGCGATAACCACTTTGCCGGTCATGTTCTTGTACTTGAACAGGTAGTGTATCAGCAGCAGTATGATGTTATGCGCATCCACAAAGTTGCCATCACCATCATACAGTCCTATACGGTCTGCATCACCATCCGTAGCCAGTCCTATTTTTATTTCAGGTGTAGAAGCCACAGTTTTTGCCAGCTCCTGCAGATTTTTGTCCAATGGCTCAGGTGCTTGTCCGTGGAAGCCCGGGTTGTTATCACAATGTAGCAAAACAGCTCCCGGCAACAGCCTGCGGATCACATTCTGGCCTGCGCCAAACATAGCATCATAAGCCATTTTGAATGGAGACCTTGACAATTCATCGAAATCAAATTTAGTTTTCAGGTATTCTACGTACAGATCTTCCAGGTTGATATACTCCAACAGGCCCTTCTCAGCAAAGTACTCCAGTGATTGGGTTGGTACTTCCACCTCGTCTGGTATCATAGCCTCTACTGCTGCTATGTCCCTGGGGCTGGATGGGCCGCCATGTGCGCCTTTTAGCTTATATCCGTTGTATGATGGCGGATTGTGGGATGCAGTAATAACCACACCCTGCTGCGCTTCCAGCTTCAAAACACCCAACGATATCATTGGGGTGCTTATGAAACCCTTAGCCAGCAATACCTTTACTCCGTTAGCACACAATACTTTAGCAGCAGTAGCTGCGAATAATTCGCCACCAAAGCGGCAATCATGGCCTACAACTACTTTAGGTGTTTTGTTCTGGGCCAATAACCAATCTGCCTGCCCTTTGGCTACACGTGCTACATTATATACCGTAAACTCCTGCGCTATTATGGCACGCCATCCGTCGGTGCCAAACTTGATCTTTTCTGTTGTCATGATTTTTTAAACTATAATAAGTACAGATAGTTAAATATTGTGAAGCGCAAATTTATAAAACGTTTTGTACCGATAAGCTATTTAATTTTACAAAAAGAATTATACCGTCATGTCCACAGTACTAAAGTCAATTGATCCCACAACAGGAAAGGAAATAGCTACATATGAGGCGTATAGTGAAAAGAAGGTAGAGGCTTCATTGAAACTAGCTGCGAAAACATTTGAAGATTGGCGTAAAGAGCCGTTTGCGAAAAGGGCTGCACTACTGAAGAATATAGCTAAAGAACTGCGTAAGGATAAAGATAAATTAGTGAAACTGGCGGCCAAGGAAATGGGCAAGCCGGCGGCGCAAGGGTATTACGAAGTAGAGAAATGTGCAAGTACTCTTGAGTTTTACGCAAGAGAGGGGGCTAAATTTCTTGCCGATCAGGTGGTGAAGACCGATGCCCGTAAAAGTTATGTGTCTTTCAGGCCATTGGGTGTGGTGCTTGCGATAATGCCGTGGAACTTTCCCTACTGGCAGTTGTTCAGGGCTATGGCACCAACAGTAATGGCCGGTAACGTTATGTTACTAAAACACGCTTCCAACGTGAGTGGTTGTGCCCTTGCTATAGAACAGGTTATCAGGAAAGCAGGCGCGCCCAAAGGACTGATGCAAACATTACTGATACCATCATCTTCAGTTGAAGCGCTTATTGACGACAGCAGGGTAGCGGCAGTAACGCTCACTGGCAGTACGGCTGCGGGTAGTAAGGTAGCGGAAGCTGCAGGAAGGAATTTAAAGAAAGTAGTATTAGAACTGGGCGGCAGCGATCCGTATGTGATACTTGCTGATGCCGATATGGATAAAGCCATAGAAATTGCAGTAAGAGGCAGGCTGGTAAATACGGGACAGAGCTGCATAGCTGCAAAACGATTCGTGGTCGTGAAGTCGGTAAGAAAAGAGTTTGAACGCCGTTTCACTGAACAAATGAAGCTGGCTACCTGGGGCGACCCGATGGATGACAAAAACAAGATAGGCCCTATGGCGCGGCATGATCTTCGTGATCAGTTGCATGAGCAGGTTGAAAAGAGCATAGCCAAGGGTGCAAAGCTGCTCTGCGGCGGGTTTATACCTGCTGCTCCGGGTGCGTTTTATCCGCCAAGTGTGCTTACTAACGTCAAGAAAGGTATGCCGGCATATGATGAAGAATTGTTCGGCCCGGTTGGTGCTATTATAGAAGCTAAGGACGAAGCGGATGCAATGCGCATAGCTAATGACAGCATATACGGCCTTGGCGGAGGTATCATTTCAAAGAATAGGGCAAGAGCTGAAAAGCTTGCAAATGAAGAGTTGAACGCCGGCAGTTGTTTTGTGAATGACTTCGTGCATTCTGATCAACGTTTGCCTTTTGGTGGGGTAAAGAATAGTGGGTACGGCAGGGAACTAGGCTCATTTGGTATACATGAGTTTGTGAACATCAAAACTGTGTACGTGAAGTAAACGTAAGTAATATGGGCGATAATGCCCTGTTCTATAATTTGATTACTTATGCGCACAGGCAAATTTTTGATCTTTTCAATACCCTGCATTGCAGTATTCTTAAGTCTTATTACTTTACAGGCTTGTGCGCAAGCATCAAAGTCTAAAAAATCGAATAAAATGTACACATACTTAGCACTCGGCGATTCCTACACGATAGGCGAACAAGTGCCTTTGCACGACAACTTTCCGTACCAAACGGTAAAACTACTAAATGAAAAAAAAGTGGAGACAGCGGAGCCTGTTATTATAGCCACTACCGGCTGGACAACTGATGAACTGGCTGCATCTATACAGGAGCATAACATACAGGATAAGTTCTCCTTCGTGTCATTACTTATTGGGGTCAACAACCAATACAGGGGCAGAAGTGTTGATAATTACAAAGAGGAATTTGCCTGGTTGCTTAACCAGGCTATCGGATATGTAGACGGTAAAGCGGAGCACGTGTTTGTACTCTCTATACCTGACTGGGGCGCAACTCCGTATGCCGAAGGCCGCGACAGGGCGAAAGTAGCAACAGAGATAGATGCATATAATGCCGCCTGCAAGGAAATAGCGCTGGTGCACAAATGCCAGTACATTGAGATCACTGCCAGCACACGGGAAAATGCAACCAACAAGGACTTCATGGCCGGAGATGGGCTGCATCCATCCGGTAAGGAATATACAATTTGGTCAGAGAGACTTGCTGATGCCGTGGCTAAAACCTTGAAGAAATAATGAACCTCGATAAGTTGCGTGAATTGTGTCTTTCCATGCCTGGTGCCACAGAGGGTATCAAATGGGAAGACCATATCTGCTTTATGGTGGCTGAAAAGATGTTTTGTATCACCGGTGAGTTTGGCGGAGCCAGTATAAAGGTGACTCCTGAAGATTTTGAAGAATTGACCGAACGAGATGGTATAGTGCCGCAGCCTTATATGGCCCGGAATATGTGGGTGAATGTGCAGGAGTTTCATAAGCTCAAGCCTAAAGAGTGGGAGCACTATGTACGTCAGTCCTATGAACTCATTAGGTCGAAACTGCCCAGGAAGGTACAGAACAGCCTCTCCTGATAAAAAATCAGTAAAAGTCTGAACAAGAATAATTTAAAACCCTTTCCTTGGGAAAATTATTTTGTTATATTTGTCCAAACATTCTTTATGAAATATAGAGTTATTCTATTTGTTTTATCTTTTGCCATACTTTCACAACAAGCCCAGGCGCAGTTAAAGCAGATCATTACTATAGCCGGCAATGGTGAAACAGGGTATGGTATTGGTGGAACAGGAGTTGCGGACGGTGTTCCTAGTGTAAGCACATCACTCAGTGCACCACTTGGTGTAACAGTTGATATTTTTGGGAATGTGTATATTCTGGATGCTTTTAATATGCGTATCCGTAAAGTATCGGCAGGTATCATCACTACTTACGCCGGCAAGGGTACTGAAGGGTATAGCGGCGATGGTTCTATTGCAAACAGTGCGCAGGTGATACCTTCAGGTATTGCTTTGGATAAACATGGTAATTTGTACATTTCTGACGCCAGCTATTCTGTTATACGCAAAGTGAACACCCTCGGTATCATCTCTACTATTGCAGGTACTGGTACTTTTGGCCATACAGGCGATGGCGGACCGGCTACTGCGGCTCGCATAGGCAAACCACATGGCATATTTGTAGACACAGCAGATAACATATTCTTTGCTGACGCAGGAAATAGTGAAGTACGCATGATCACGAAAAAGGGTATCATATCTACTGTTGCAGGTAACGGAACCCCGGGATATAGCGGTGATGGTTTTTCTGCCACTGCAGCGCAGTTAGATTCTCCCTATAGTGTTGCCGTTGACCGTGTGGGCAATATTTTTATCAGCGATTTTTTCAATGATGTGATCCGCAAGGTGGATAAAGAAACCGGTGAGATCAGTACTTATGCAGGCCAGTTCCAGATATATAACTATTCCGGCGACAACGGTATGGCTACGGATGCAACACTGAATAATCCACGTGGTATTGCCATCGATAGCACAGGCAATCTGTTCATAGCTGATGCGGAGAACAATGTTATCCGTATGGTTGATGTTACAGGTAAAATAACAACTGTAGTAGGTAATGGTACGCTTGGTTTTGGCGGCGACGGCAGCTATGCACTTGGCTGCAACCTGCATAATCCATATGGAGTATCAGTAGATCAGGTAGGTTCCATCTATGTTGCTGATGCCAACAATCAGCGTGTCCGCAAAGCATATAGCACTAAGGTTGCGGTAAATAATGTTGAAGTTAACTCCGGCATACAGGTCTATCCTAATCCGGCTACAGATGCTGTTGTCGTTACAGGACTTACAAAGGCAGATAAAGTAAACATTAGTGACCTTGCAGGTCGCTCTGTAACAGGAGTCTGGACTGTGAAGAATGACGGTAAGCAAACATTTGACATCAGCAATATCGCTCCCGGTATTTACATGCTCCAGGTGGCTGATGCTACAGGCAACAAAAAAGCAACTTTAAAAGTCATCAAGGATTAATCCTTCGATTTTGCATAATTAAAAATGCCCCGGTTTTACCGGGGCATTTTTAATTTATCGATCTCGGATAACTATCCTATAGAAACAAGTTCAAGGTCAAATATCAGGTCCTGCCCTGCAAGAGGGTGGTTGCCGTCAAGCATTACTGTGTTTTCATTTACTGCAGTGATCAGCACAGGAAATACATTGCCTGCATTGTCGCCCATTTGCAGTTCCATTCCAACTTCTGGTTTCATATCTGCAGGGAAGTCGCTGATAGGATACTCCATTCTCATGTCATCGCTTGCATGGCCATACGCGTCATGCACGGGGATGTGTACTGTCTTCTTTTCCCCTGGCTTCATTCCTATAACGGCGTCATCAAATCCTTTGATCACCTGGCCGCTGCCTGCGGTGAACTCAAGAGGCTCACGGCCCTCAGAGCTGTCAAAAGTAGAGTTGTCTGTTAATTTTCCATGGTAATGAACAGCTACCTTATCGCCTTTTTTTACTTCTTGCATATATTTCGTTTAAAATAAATAAAGTGTGCAAGTTACGGGAATATAATAAATGAGCAGTTATCTTTATGAAAAATAACGAAATTATATGCGGCATTTGCTGTTGTGTGGCATCTGGCTTTTACTATTGGTACAGCCTCCGCGTTGCCAGGCAAGGGATATTTATGATAATTCGATCAAGCCGGCCGATTCAAAACCCGGTATCTACCTTCCTTTATTAGCTGGCAAAAGGGTAGCGCTTATCATCAATCAGACTTCAATTGTGGATGGCAAGTCGTTGTTAGACATACTATTAAGTCGAAAAATAAATGTAGTAAAGATATTTGTGCCGGAGCATGGTTTCAGGGGCAATGAGGATGCAGGTGCCAAAATTGAAAATGCAGTAGATAGTGCAACAGGTATTCCCGTCATTTCTCTTTATGGTAAACACAAAAAGCCGGAGAAAGAAGACCTGGTTGATGTAGATGTAATGGTTTATGATTTGCAGGATGTAGGCGTCCGTTTTTATACGTACATTTCTACCCTGGAGTATTGCATGGAAGCATGCGCACAAAACCACAAAAAGATCATTGTCTTAGACCGGCCAAACCCGAATGGTTTTTATGTGGATGGACCAGTACTTGAAAAGGAAAATAGTTCATTTGTAGGCATGCAGCAAGTTCCAATAGTGTATGGCATGACCGCCGCGGAATATGCGAAAATGCTTGTAGGGGAGCATTGGTTCGCAAATGCCGCTGACTTGGATCTGCAAGTAGTGAAATGCATCAATTATACGCACCAGAAAAAATACAAATTGCCGGTAGCGCCGTCGCCAAATCTGAGGACTATGGCCGCTGTGTATGCTTACCCTTCTCTTTGTTTGTTTGAAGGGACGGTTGTGAGTGTAGGCAGGGGCACTGAGTTGCCGTTTCAGCAATATGGCTGCCCGGAACTGGAAGGTAAATTCAGTTATTCATTTACTCCGAAAAGTGGCCCAGGTGCGAAAAGCCCTCCTTTCGAGAATAAAACATGTTACGGAGCACTGGTTGGCATTACCGAAGAAGAAGTGCTGAATAAGTTGAACAACAAACTATGCATCAAATGGCTCTCGGGTGCTTACCGTGCTTACCCTGATAAAGACAAATTCTTTACATCGTTCTTCACTAAATTATCTGGTACGACCAAACTAAAAGAGTCAGTGAAGAATAATGAAACTGAAGAACAGATACGTAAAAGCTGGAAGCCGGCTATTGACGCATTCAAAAAGATTCGTAAGAAGTACTTACTCTATCCGGATTTCAATTAAACGACTTGCTAGGAATATATTCTTTGGAATCAATATAAATACGTGAGTAGTTTGTGTTTTTTTGAAATAAATATCCTAATTTGTACCATAATTCCGAACCTAAATTCATAGATATGAAAAAAATAACCCTTACTTGTGCGATGATATTAGCAGTTTCTGCTGGTGTATTTGCTCAAAATTCTACTACACCTGCGCAGTTGGCTGAAATAAAAGCTAAGAGCATGAAGCAGGAATACTACATGTCTGACGCTCAATATAAACAGTCATTAGCGATAGAAACTGACTTTTATACTCAAACTATGCATTCTGATGGAACAAGGCCTTCTGCTGATGAAATGAAAGTGATCAATGAGCAAAGGGATGCAAAGTATAGAAAATTATTGCCTGTAGACCAATATGCAAAATACGATGCGGTGAAAAAGAGAACTGCTCCCCATAACGTAGGTATCGCTCAGCCGGCAGCAGGTCAGCCAGCCCAGGTAGCGCACTAATTTCATATAGCTCAATAAAAAAAGCAGCCTGCATCATCCGATGCAGGCTGCTTTTTTTATACTAGTATTAAATTGTGCTATTTTCTGTAACTCAGGTCTTTTACCAGCTCATCAGGCAACTGTGGTAATTCATGACGAGGTAATAAGAATGAAGTAAGCTCGGCTAATTCTTTGAACACATAATGACTGTCAGCAGCCCCTTTCAGATATTCGGCGCCAGAGCTGCCACCTGTACCAACGCGCTTGCCAATAGTACGTTGCACCATATGGATATGCCTGTGCCGCCACATAGAAAGAGACTCATCTATCTCCAGTAGTGTACTCAGCAATTCGTAAGGTAATTGCAGTAAAGGGTGATCACGATACAGCATAATGAATAAAGCATTTCTGCTTGCTGCAGCGCTGAATGCTCTTCCCTCAGGATACGCTGCATCATCAATAAATATCGCATCGAATATTCTCAGGTTTTGCTGCTCTGCTTCGGAAAGCCCGCTGGCATATACTTCCCTGTATTTTTTCCAGAAGCTACTGTCTGCTTCCTGCTCCCAGTATGCGCTATTGGTCACAAACGGCATACGCTCCAGCCAATGGTTGATGAGCACCAGTAGTGATTGTTCTTTCTCTGCATTCTTTACCCGCTCCACATCTGCTGTTGTCAGCTGAGAGAGGTAGTATGCTTTACCATGACGCTGCTCGTAGTTAAGGCCCAGGCTTGCTTCCACCATTTTGAACTGAATGCTCTGGAAGCCTGATGCAGGGCGTAGCAGATCACGGAAATCAAGGAAGTCAAGTGGGGTCATGGTTTCCAGAACGCCCATCTGTAATACAGCCACTTCCATGATGCTGCATATGCGTTTCAGGCGATGTACACTGTTATATATATCAGGTGCATTGTTCTCTATATTGGGCTGCTTGAAGATATTTCTTACAATATCCAGTTCATGTAGTATTTGCTTGAACCAAAGCTCATACGTCTGGTGAATAATGATGAACAACATCTCATCATTGGCCTTTATTCCTTCTTTTTCACTTTCAGGTAGCTGTGCATTAAGTATCTTATCTAGCTGCAGGTATTCACTGTAATAGACCGGTTTGCGTTCCTTCTTTTCCATGCGGTTAAATTACTAAAAGTTAGTGAAGTAGAAATATATCTGAGATAATCGCAGGTATTACAAACAGAAAACCCCGGAATTCCGGGGTTTTCTGTTTGTAATCAAGTATGATTAGTCTTGTGGTTTTTCAAGTATTTTAAAGAACTGGTCCATCTGAGGCAGGATAACTATCCTTGTCCTTCTGTTAGTAGCCCTTCCTTCGTCGCTGGTGTTAGACGTCAGCGGCATAAATTCACCCCTGCCGGCAGCAGTCATACGTGCCGGTGGTACATGGTATTTGTTATTCAGTATGCGCACAACAGAAGTAGCGCGTTTTACGCTAAGATCCCAGTTGTCCACCAGTAGGCCTTTAGAGAAAGCAACATTATCTGTATGGCCTTCTACCATGAATTCTACATCAGGCTGGCTGATCAATACTTTTGCTACCTTACCCAGTATTTCCTGTGCACGCTCGGTTACATCCCAGCTGCCGCTTTTGAACAACAGTTTATCAGAGATGTCTACATATACAACACCCTTGTCCACTTTTATGTTCACGTCTTTGTCATCAAGGTTGCCTATTGCGCTCTTCAGGTTGATCATAAGCGCCATATTCATAGAATCCTTACGGTTAAGCGCAGCCTGCAGTCTGCCTATATAAGCATCTTTAACGCCAATGTTGTCCAAAGACTTATTGATGCTGGTTGCCTGTGCTCCTGTTATTACAGACAGATCATCCATGTGTTTCTGAAGCTTGTCGTTTGCAGCTTTAAGGTCTGACAACTGCTCCTGTAGCGATTTGATCCTGTTTTGGTTATCGGCCCTGTTTTCCTGGCACTTTGCAAGATCTAACTGCATAGCTCTGTGTGCACTATCCAATGAATTGTATTTGGACTCGGCTCTTTTCAATTTTTTGGTTGAAGAGCAGGATACGATCATTAATGATGATATGCCTAAAACAGCTACTTGTTTAAAATTCATAAAAGTTGTGTTTGGTTAAAATAATTATACTGCAAAACTATCTATCAATTCCTTAAGAAAACCTTAATTAAGAACTGATTATCAAAATAACGGAACATTTTCTTATTTATTTTATATAAACGGTAAAAAGTAATGGCATAGTAATTGAATTTCCTTGTTGATATTTGTGCTAAAATTGAAGATCAGGCTCCTTTAAAGCAAATTGTATGAAAAGTGAATATCTGCCAATTGTAAGCGTTCAGGCTATCAGCAGTGCAAAGGCATCAGGAAATACGGAGGAAATGTATGATGCCCTGGTTCAGCCCCTGCACGAAGAATTATACAGGCAGCGCACTTTTGAGTTCATTGACAGCTTGTCTGACGGGCAGCAATTACTCCTTGCGTATGACTATATGCGGATGCAGGTAGGGCAGGGTGGCTTTATACAGTTCATACAGAACGGCTACATCGGGTTATTACCCTCCATGATAGAGCAATTATATACACTAAACCTACCTGCAATGGCTAAGGTGCTGGACGATGTATTGAAAGTGTATGTGCTCAACCGCGACTTGCTAAATAAACAAACTACAGTAGAGGAGTTTGCTAAGCTATATGACGAACTTAAAGAGTTCGAAGTCATCGATGAACAATTCAATCAGCTGAACGAGCAAACGATCAAACAGATACTGGATTATGCCTATTCGCACCTCGATGAATTTGTAACTGCCGTAATGTAGTACTTGCCTTTTTCTATTTTAGTAAGGCCGGTGTGCCTAGCGCCTCATCGGGATTTTTTAAAGCCTGGTAACCAGCTAAAGTGCTGGCAAATAAGGTCCATGCCGTTAGTGGCAGGTAGGTCATCGATACTTTCTTATCCACTTTGTTCGCGATCATCAGGCTGGCGGTTGCAAAAACAGCATCACTTATTGTCCAGATGGCTGCCAGAACCGTGCTTTTCTTGCGGAAGTAGACATAGTTGAAAGAAAAGAACACAACCCAGATCATCGCCTGCAATAGAAGGAGTTTTTTCTTTTCAGGCATGTTTGGGTCTGTATATATCTTCCGTAATCCCAAAAGCAGGAAGAAGTTGTTTATCGTCCATGCCGGGGCAAAGAGCCACGCAGGTGGTGCCCAGGGGGCTTGTTTAAGTTTGTTTGTGTATATCTTTTGCTGGTCTGTATCAGATCCTCCGGCAAGTTTTCCAAGAAATGATACTGCAACTGACAGAAGGGCTATCTGCCACCATTTAAGTTTATTGGCTATTGTCTTTGCTCTGCTGATTGTGTATTGTTCCATAGATCCGGATTTTTCAAGATAAGTTTAAAATATCGTGCCGAAAAGAGGCGCTATTTTTTGGCCATGTCTGCGCGCAGCCTGCCTGTTATTTCAAGTATTCGATTGTTCATATAGCTAAGCGCGGCCTGCCTGTAGGGCTTTGTCCACTTAGGTTTTGCCTGTGTGTATAATTCTTCACTGTACATGTCTGAGTAGTAAAATTTCTCCCTGTTCTCAAAACCGTAGATGCTGTCTATGCTATAAGTATAGACGCCTTTTGTGGCCACTATAGTAGCGGTAAAGAAGATGTCCTGTGGTTGAATTTCCTTTTCATGTTTGCCCACATGTATGATACCTGCGCCGGATAGTCTGCCCGCACCTGCATCATTTATGCTCAGCCTGTTATCTGCACTCTGGAAATTTCGTTTGTACCATTGTAGGCCGTTATTAAACAACAGTTCCTTGCTGTAAGAAGGATCGAGGGCTACTGATGCAGTATAAACAATGTTGCTGCCGGTACGCGGCAGTTTGGGCACTTTGGTTTTATTGTATTTCACTTGGCTGTGAGCCGGAGTAAGGTTGCAGAGTAGGAAGCAAAGTAAAACGACGTTTTTCATTGTTTATAGCTGAGCCTTTATTTGATCAACGGGTTCGGAAACTGTTTTCGATAAGGGCGCTTTTTAGTGAGCGTATATTATGTGTAATAGTTTCGCGTATTTCGCTTTTGCTCCAGTTTTGCTTGCAGGCAACAGCAGTGCTTTTTATTTCGATGAGGTCTTCCTTTACAGTTATTATTCCTTCATACAAATACGCCGCCATACCAACAATTACCAGTTTTACAATGAACGGACCCATTAATAGCATCATATATGCGTTATGAAAAATGGTGTAGTCGAAGTCGAAAAGGTATTTCAGGCTTACGGTTAAAAAGTGTTCAAGGTGTTTCTTATACATGGCAAACTGTTTTCTGATAGCTACATTTTAAAAACCATGCCACACCTTATTATCCCTTTATTAACCGGTATTTCGCAGTGTCTCTGCAAACTAAGACCGGCCGGAAGTCGTATATTTGGTATATCTGAGCATCTATGAAGAGACTTGCTGTATATGTGTTTTGCCTGTTATTTCCTGCTATGGTGTTTTCGCAGGATAGGGGCAAGTATGCCGTAAAGGACAGCGTTTCCTTAAATCCATTGACTGGAACATTCGCGACGGTGATCGCTGCGCCTCGTAATAATGTGCAAGCCATTCCCCGTAATTTCTATACACAACATCTTGGGTTCTTTTGCCGGCAGGAGCTGAAGATGCAGCAGGTGCATGTTCCGGTTACGTTCCGCCTGGGTAGTATGGAGTATTGTAATTATCTGGAACAGAAGCCCGGATACAGGTGATAAGCGATAAGTTACATGTTTAGTTGTTTCAGTATTACCGGTGGTACTTCCATCCCCTTTTGCCTCATTTTCCTCACCTGGTCTTGTGCTTTGCCCATTTGATGGGTATCCATATAGAGGAGCATCAGGTTATTCTCCGCCGATTTATTAGAAGGGTCATTCTTTAAGAATTGCTCCAGGTAGCTAATGGCGCTGAGTAGATCGTTTTTTTTCATGGCTACATAAGCCAATAAGAAGTCGCATTGATAGTAGCCTGATATTTCTTTTTCAGCAAGCAGGTATGGCTCTGATGCAAGCACCGAATCCTTTTTTTGCAGTGCTTCTGCAAGGTAGAAGTTCACATACTTTTCCCTCGGGTTCAACTGATAAGCTTTCCTGAACAGCGATTCAGAACGGGCCACCTGGTCCTTGGGCAGCCGCTCGCCCAGCATTACGTTGGCAAATGCAGAGTTAGGCGACGTTTTCACCGCAGACTCCCAGAAGGTAACAGGGTCTGAAAAGTTTTGTTGGTGCATGAAATTCAGTATTGCCAGTACGCCGCAAATGATCACCCCTGTTATGTAAACACTTTTGTCACTGAGCTTAGTGGCAAATAATGCGGACTGAGACAGTACGATGAGCATGCCGATCATAGGCAGATAAAGCCTGTGCTCAAAGGTTTGGCTGTTCAGCTTCATGGGCACAAGCAGGGCTGGCATGAGGAAGAGCAGGAATACTGCAAAGCCACTTATTATGATACGATTGTTTCTATCCTTATTCAACCACAGGATAGCTGCGAGCAGCACTATAGCGCCGACACCGTAGTAGTAAACGGTATCTTCCTGTATAGGAAATACACTCTGGTTAAAAGGTAAAAATATTTTCCCGGTGTATTGAATGATGACCGGCAATCTATGTATGAAGTCTGTAAATGACTGAGTGCCTATTCCTGCTGCCTCAATAGAGGTCATAGATCTTGCTGTAAACCAAACTACAAAGCAGCCGATCCACACCCCGTACAATGCAATATTGTGTTTGTCGCGCCAGTTTTTCTGCAGGGCAAATACAATAAGCACGAATGCCGCAGGCGCTGCGAATACCGCAGTCTCTTTTGTGAAGAATGCAAGTAACAGCCATACAGCAGATAGCAATAATGACTTTGACCTGCCGCTGTTGCTATAGTCTATGCAAGCGCTTAAAAAGGCCAGAACGAATATGGCCAGCATAGTATCATTCCTGCCGGGTATCCACGCTACTGCCTGTGATAGCACCGGATGCACCGCGAATAGGAGCGATAGCACAAGTGCATGCACTTCCTTTATCTTTAGTCTAAGGAACAGCCTGTAGAGCAAAACTACAGCCGTCACATGCAGTAACACATTAACAAAATGGTATCCGAACGGCTCCATGCCGCTTACCTGGAAGTTGAGTATCATGGCATCCAGGAACAGGGGGCGGTAGTAGGGGTCCTTCACGGCATCGAACAATCCTCGGCCGAATGAAGTGACGAGATTGTGGATGTCATCATTATAATTTGCGAAGTTGCGGATGAATATGGTATCATCTAGCTCGGTGAACTTCATGAACAGGGAAGGGATGTAGATGGCAAAAGCCACTAAGGCCAGCAGCAGGATAGGGTAGCGGATAACAAAACCTGCCGCTACTTTTTCTTGCGGTATTGCTTTATGGTCGTTTTGTGTAACAGGTGTTTTTTGCGCCGGTTTCTTCTGTTTACTGCTCACAGTATATAATTGAAAGACTTCAAAGGGCTAACCAGCATTTGAAGTAAATGCAGGTTAGCCCTTTCAATATCGGAATGCTTAGTGCTGATCTATATCTTCATGCGTGCCGTGCTCATGTAGCATGCTTTTCGCTTTATTGACATCTTCTTCAGTGCCGTGCGCTATCACGATGAATTTGCCTTCTTCCAGTGCATCGTGGTATTTTTTTAGGTTCTCGTCTTTTACACCTACAGTAGCCAGGGCAGAAGCAATGCCGCCGCCTATCAGTCCGAAATCAAAGCCTGCAATGGCGCCTACCAGTGCACCTGCACCGTACAGGAAGCCAAGGCCAGGAATAGCAAACACGCCTACGCCTGCCAGTACACCCAAGGTCGTGCCTAGCGCAGTGCCGACACCAAGGCCCGCTACTTTAATAGGGCTTTTAGGGGTAATGTGCATTTCATTGTCTACTGTTTCAGTTTCAGCCTTACCCATAATGGATAGCTGCGAGACAGGGTAGTTTGCTTCTTTTAGTTTTACTACTGCTTCTACCGCCAGGTCGTGGTTATCGTAGATGCCTATGGTTGCGTTCATCATATGTGTTTCTATAAAGTTAGAGAATTTAGCAAATGGTAAATATAATACAGGCACAAAAGTGCACCGCCGTAAAGTTAAAAAAATATATGATTGTTGCGGCAAAAAGAAAATAGCCTGTTTTACAGAAGGCTGTTTTCTTTAGGTGTTGCTATATATATCATTTATGCGAATGCCAAGAGATGCCTGTGCCCCAGCCTAAAGCCAGATCGGATGCTGCAAACTGATAACCATATGTTCGTTAACCAAGCACCCTATGTCTCAATTTAGTAGGAGCAGTATTTCATGATGCGTATTTTGCAGTGGCACGGTATTGGGACTTAATACTTGTCAGCATGCTTTAACATGCGAACCCATATTTATGAGCTATAAGAAACTGATCATTATCGTCCTTGTTGCTTTAATGCCATTGGGCAGTTATGCGCAGAAGGGTGCTCTAGGGCATAAACCTCACAAAGGGGTAAAGGCTAAAACCACAAAGATGCCAAACTGGGCCGCCGCTCACCATTATGATGCTACCACCCATGCCTACTTCCCGGACTACTATACCTACTACGACCCGAACAGGGGAGGGTATGTATATTGGAAAAACGGCAGCTATACCTTTACCCCTGCCTTACCTCCATTTATGGAAAATGCGGACCTGGCCAAATCCCGTGTACAAATAATTAAGGGCCTCAGCCTGGACCTGCACCCTGAACGCAACTATCCGCACTATATGAAATTATACCCTGCGGTAGATGCCAATGATGGGAAAGTGCCGGTTCCTAGGTAAAAACCCCTCCGCCCCTAAAGGGGGACTTTCAATATATCATGGAATCGACCATGTCTGCTTCAATTCCGACAATTGCGGTTTGCGGAAATAAAATGCTGATTTTGGATAAGTGTTGATAATCAACGTTTTATTTTGCGGAAATTGCGGGATTGTTGCGGGAAATTGCATTGAACCGTAGTTTTGCTGTGGCAATTTACAGTTCCTAAAATGCCAGTTGGTAAAATCCCGTCCGACCTCATCCATTTCCAACAATTGCGGTTTGCAGGAATAAAACGCAATTTTCGATTAGTGTTGATAATCAACGTTTTATTTTGCGGGAATTGCGAAATTGCTTCCGGTTATTGCGGGAAACTGCTGCTTTCCGTGATACTCTGAACGGCGTTTGCGGGACTAGTTTTTTCTTTTTCTTTTTCTTTTGCACACTATTGTTGCTCACCTTGCAATTGATAATCAGCTACTTAAGTTGAATTGAGTATATTTTCTTGCTCACTTCTTGCTCATTTTTTGCTCAAAAGTTGCTCATTTCCTGCTCTGTCTCGTCCTTGTCTCGTCCTGAAATTACTTTACACCTTGGTTAGATAATCCTACATTTTTCCTACAGGAGCATAAGCCCATATTTAGCGCTACAAATTTAATCAACAAGGAATTTATAAACAAGAACAAAAATCTATGATAGCACGAAAAGCGCTATATCATGAAAATTTCTTTGCCCGACTGGTAAGGTTTTGGGCTGATTTTAGCTTTGTATATGGGAGTGATTTTCCTTTCTTATTCTAACAACTGA
>Ga0209023_10004258_pt1 | contig 16428 bp, 14 predicted proteins | sample LakOneMetagenome_FD_187468 | JGI IMG/M metagenome (GOLD analysis project Ga0209023, IMG submission 187468) | Freshwater and sediment microbial communities from Lake Erie, Canada (SPAdes) (version 2) | ecosystem: Environmental > Aquatic > Freshwater > Lentic | place: Lake Erie, Canada... | reverse complement strand
GGTGGTGCCGTTCAGGCGCAGCTCGATGTCCGGGTTGGCGTCGAGGAAGCCGCGCAGGCGCGGCAACAGCCACTTCGTCGCCAGCGTTGGGGTCGCACGCACGGTCAGGATGGAGCGCGAACGAAAGCCGCGGATGCGCTGGGTCGCCTCCGAGATGTGCTCGACCTGGTCGCCGATCATCTCGAAATAGCGCTCGCCCGCCTCGGTCAGCACGATGCCGCGGCCGGCCTTGGTCAGTAGCGTCGTGCCCAGGTGCACCTCCAGCGTCTGGATCTGCTGGCTGACGGCCGACGGCGTCACATAGAGCTCGGCCGCCGCCTTGGACAGGCTGCCCGAGCGGGCCACGGCATGGAACACGACGATCGCGCGCAGCGGCAGGGACATGGTCGGATTCGTTAGAGGCGCTTCACGGTGGGGAAGAATAACTCAATGGCACTTCAATGAGCACTCTTCTATCCTCTGCCTCGTGGATCGGTTCGCTCGAAGCCTCGCAGAAGGCCACACCCCGCCAGCCTAAAAGTGCCACGCTCACGCCCCAGCCTGGAGACAAGAGATCATGACGACATCGAAGCCGCGCATCGGCATTTCGCGCCGCACCTTGCTGCAATCCGCCGGGGCGCTGCCCCTGTTCTCGATCGGCACGCGGTCGGCCCATGCCGCGGAGTTCACCTACAAGCTCGCGACCGGCCAATCGCTGACGCAACCGATCAATCCGCGCCTGAAGCAGGCCTGCGATCGCATCCTCGAAGCGAGCGCGGGCAAGCTCGAGATCAAGTTCTTTCCCGCCAGCCAGCTCGGTTCGGACACTGACCTGCTGAGCCAGGTCCGCTCCGGCGGCGTCGAGTTCCTGAACATCTCGGGCTCGGTGCTGTCGACCGTGGTGCCCGGCGCGGCACTGACGAACGTCGGCTTCGCGTTCAGCGGCTACGAGCAGGTCTGGCACGGCCTCGACGGCGAGCTCGGCAAGAACATCCGCGGCCAGATCGAGAAGTCCGGCTTCATCGCGGTGTCGAAGGCATCGGACAACGGCTTCCGCCAGATCACGTCGTCGTCCAAGGCGATCAAGTCGGCGGCCGATCTGCAGGGTTACCGCATCCGCGTGCCGGTCTCGCCGATCTTCACGTCGCTGTTCAAGGCACTCGGCGCGACGCCGACCTCGATCAACTTCAACGAGCTGTACACCGCGCTGCAGACCAAGCTCGTCGACGGCCAGGAGAACGGCCTGGTCGCGATCGAGTCGGGCAAGCTCTACGAAGTGCAGAAGTACGTGTCGCAGACCAATCACATCTGGGACCCGTTCTGGCTGCTCGGCAATCGCCGCGCGTACGCGGCGCTGCCGGACCCGCTGAAGGAGATCGTGCGCCGCGAGTTCGATCGCGCCAGCATGGAGCAGCGCGCCGACGTCGAGCGACTGAACGCCTCGCTGAAGGACCAGCTCGTCGGCAAGGGGCTCACGTTCGAGAACGTCGATCGCGCCGGCTTCCGCACGGCGCTCGCCAAGGCGGGCTTCTACAAGGAATGGCGCGAGAAGTTTGGCGCCGAGAACTGGGCCGCGCTCGAGTCCATCGTGGGGCAGTTGTCGTGAGCGCGGCCGGCGCGCACATCGTGCTGGACGCCGAAGAGGAACTCGTCGCGCCGCACGAGGACGCGCCGGAGTTCAGCGCCGAACAGTGGCTGCGGCGCGGCGTCGAATGGCTGGCGGCCGGCGTCGTCGTCGCCGAGGTCGCGATCCTGCTGTCGGGGATCGTCGCGCGTGCGGTGTTCAATCGCCCGATCATCTGGTCGGACGAGCTCGCCTCGATCCTGTTCCTGTGGCTGGCGATGCTGGGCAGCGCACTCGCGGTGCAGCGCGGCAGCCACATGCGCCTGACGTTCTTCATCTCGATGGTCGGCCCGCGTGCGCAGCGCTGGGCCGAGACGCTCGCGGTCGGCGCGACGCTGGCATTTCTCGGCCTGGCACTGCACCCGTCGTACGAGTACCTGCAGGACCAGGCCTTCGTCGAGACGCCGGCGCTGGGCTGGTCCGGGACGGTTCGCGCGATGGCGATCCCGATCGGCTTCGTCGTCGCCTTTGCGAGCTGTCTGCTGCGGCTCGTGCACCACAGCTGGCGCGATGTCGTCGGCGTGCTGGCGGTCGTCGCGGTGGTGGCGCTGGGCTGCTACGTCGGCGCGCCGACCCTGAAGGCGATGGGGCAGGGCGCGTTGCTGGTCTTCTTCATCGGCCTGCTGGGCGCGGCGGTGATGTCCGGCGTGCCGATCGCGTTCGCGTTCTCGCTCGCCACCGCGGCCTACCTGACGACGTGCACGTCGACGCCGCTGGCCGTCGTCGTCGGGCGCATGGATGAAGGCATGAGCACGTTGATCTTGCTGGCCGTGCCGATGTTCGTGCTGCTCGGGCAGCTCGTGCACGGCACCGGGCTGGCGCGCGTGATGGTCGAGTTCCTCGCCGCGCTGCTCGGCCATGTGCGTGCCGGCATGTCGTACGTGCTGCTCGGCGCGATGCTGCTCGTCTCGGGCATCTCCGGCTCCAAGACCGCCGACATGGCGGCGGTCGCGCCGGTGCTGTTCCCCGAGATGCGCAAGCGCGGCATGAAGGATGGCGAACTCGTGTCGCTGCTCGCCGCATCGGGGGCGATGAGCGAGACCATCCCGCCGTCGATCGTGCTGATCGCGATCGCATCGGTCACCGGCATCTCGATCGCGGCGCTGTTCACTGCGGGCATCCTGCCGGCGATCGTGCTGGCCGTCGTGCTGGGCATCGTCGCGCGCTGGCGCGCGGGGCGCGAAGAGGGCGCGGGCTCGGTCCAGCGTGCGCCGTTCAGCGTCGTGCGCAAGACGTTCTTCATCGCGCTGCCGGCCTTGCTGCTGCCCTTCGTGATCCGCAGTGCGGTGGTCGAGGGCATCGCCACCGCGACGGAGGTGTCGACCATCGGCATCGCCTATGCGGTCGTCACCGGTCTGCTGATCTACCGCGGCGGCCTGCGCTGGAAGGCCGTCGTCCCGATGCTGGTGCAGACGGCGTCGCTGTCGGGCGCGATCCTGTTCATCGTCGGCGCGGCCAGCGCGATGGGCTGGGCGTTGACGCAGTCCGGCTTCTCGCACGATTTGGCGGTGAAGATGGCCGCCGTCCCGGGGGGCGCGACCGGCTTCATGCTGATCTCGATCGTCGCGTTCATCGTGCTCGGCAGCGTGTTGGAAGGAATCCCGGCGATCGTGCTGTTCGGGCCACTGTTGTTCCCGATCGCGCACCAGCTCGGCATCCACGAAGTCCACTACGCGATGGTCGTGATCCTCGCGATGGGCCTGGGCCTGTTCGCGCCGCCGTTCGGCCTGTGCTACTACGCGGCCTGCATCATCGGGCAGGTGCCGTCCGAGGCCGGCATGAAGCGCATCTGGCTCTATCTGGGCGTGTTGCTGCTCGGACTGATCGCGATCGCGTTCATTCCGTGGATCTCGATCGGCTTTCTCTGACGCGGCGGGTGGTCAAGGCGGCGTGATCGGCGCCGGCGGGGCGCGTCGGCCGTCGCTAGAATCGCGCGACCCGATCGAGATCGACATCGCAGCCATGACCCAGTCGTCGCCCAGACCCGCGCCCGAATTGGCGATTCAGGCCTTGCGCGCGCAGATGCAGGAAAAGCGCAGGATCCGCAACTCGCAGCCCGCGCCGCTGGATGAAGCGGTGGACGCCGGCGACACGCCGGCGGCGGTCCCGTCGGGCTTTCGCGATACGTTGTGGGGCGACGACGGATCGACCCCGTCCGACTCCGACCTTCATCGTTAGTTGACCGGCGCGACGCGCCGCGAGCGAGAACTCCGCCGCATCGGCGGATTCCTACGACAGCTCGGCCGGCTTGCCGATGGCTGCCGAAGCGCGCCTGCGCGATCCTGCGAACTCTCGAAATTCTCAGGAGACCCATCGTGCTTTACACCATCGCATTGATCCTGCTCGTCCTCTGGGTGCTCGGCCTGGTGACGTCGTTCACCGCCGGCGGCCTGCTGCACCTGCTGCTGGTGCTGGCGGTGGTCGCCGTGGTCTATCAGTTGATCACCGGCCGCAGCCCGGGCTGACGCGGGGACGTCCAGCAGATGGCACCGCCTGCGTCGTTGCAGCCCCTGTCGAAAGCGCCTACCGGCATCCTCGGCCTCGATCAGATCACCGAAGGCGGCCTGCCCGTGGGTCGCCCGACGCTGGTGTGCGGCGCGGCCGGCTGCGGCAAGACGATGCTCGCGGCCGAGTTCCTGGTGCGCGGCGCGCTGCAGTTCGGCGAGCCCGGCGTCTTCATGATGTTCGAGGAGACGTCGGAGGAGCTCGCCGCCAACGTCGCCTCGCTGGGCTGGGACCTGCACAAGCTGCAGCGCCAGCGCAAGGTCGCGCTCGACTACGTGCGCGTCGAGCGCAGCGAGATCGAGGAGACCGGCGAATACGACCTCGACGGCCTGTTCATCCGCCTCGGCCATGCGATCGACTCGATCGGCGCGAAGCGGGTCGTGCTGGACACCGTCGAGGCGCTGTTCGCCGGCGTCCCGAATCACGCCATCCTGCGCGCTGAACTGCGGCGCCTGTTCCGTTGGCTGAAGGACAAGGGCGTCACCGCGGTGATCACTGGCGAGCGCGGCGAGAGCACCTTCACCCGCTACGGTCTGGAAGAGTACGTGGCCGATTGCGTGATCCTGCTCGACCATCGCATCGCCGATCAGATCTCGACACGCCGCCTGCGCGTCGTCAAGTACCGCGGCTCGTCCCACGGCACGAACGAGTACCCCTTCCTGATCGGCTCGCGCGGGATCTCGGTGCTGCCGATCACGTCGTTGTCGCTGGATCACGTCGCATCCACCCGGCGCATCTCGACCGGTGTCGACGGCCTCGACGAGATGCTGGGCGCGGGCGCATATCGCGGCAGCAGCATTCTGGTCTCGGGTGCGCCGGGGACGGGCAAGAGCAGCATCGCGGCCAGCTTCGTCGACGCGGCCTGCGAGCGCGGCGAACGGGCGCTGCTGTTTGCCTACGAGGAGTCCGCGAGTCAGCTGCTGCGCAACATGAAGTCGATCGGCATCGATCTGCAGCGTTGGGTGAAGAAGGGTCTGCTGACGATCGAGTCGAGCCGTCCGACGCTGTATGGGCTCGAACAGCATCTCGTCCACATCTACGAGTTGGTGAATCGGCACCGGCCCGCGGTCGTCGCGATCGATCCGATCAGCAACCTCACCGGCGAGGGCGAGAACGCCGGGCTGCGCTCGATGCTGATGCGTTTGATCGACTTCCTGAAGACCGCCGGCACGACGGCGATGTACACCCAGCTGACGGCCGACGCGGCCGCCGCGCTCGCGAGTTCGGAGGTCGGCGTGTCGTCGCTGATGGACACCTGGCTGCTGCTGGCCAACGTGGCCTACAACGGCGAGCGCACGCGCACGCTGCAGGTGTTGAAGTCGCGCGGCATGCCGCACTCGAACCAGGTGCGCGAGTTCCTGTTCTCCGACCGCGGCGTCGGCCTGGTCGAGGTCTACCTGCATGGCGGCCAGGTGCTGACCGGCACCGCGCGGATCGCGCACGAGGCGCAGGTCCACGCGGCGGCCGAACTCCGCGGCCAGGATCACGAGCGCCGCCTGCGCGACCTGGCGACGCGCCGCAAGGCGCTGGATGCGCAGATCGCGGCGATGAACAGCGAAGCCGACGAGCGCGCCGGTGACGTGCGGTTCGCGATCGCGCGCGAGTCGCTCGACGCCGATGGCACGGCGTCGCGCTCCAGGCGCATCGCCGCGGAGCGCGGCGCGTCCGGTGCGCCGTCGCCGCGCAAGGCGCGAGGGTGAGATGGGCATGGCATCGACCCGGCGCCCCCGCCCTCGCACCAGCCTCGCGGTGACCAAGCCCGAGTGGCAGCTCAAGCTCTACGTGGCCGGCTCCACCGCGCGTTCGGCGGCGGCGCTGAACAACCTGCGACGCCTGTGCGAGAACCATCTCGCGGGCCGCTACAGCATCGAGGTCGTCGACCTGCTGGCCAATCCGCGCCTGGCGGCGGACGACCAGATCCTCGCGGTGCCGACCCTGGTGCGCAAGCTGCCCGAACCGATACGCAAGATCATCGGCGACTTGTCCAATGAAGAGCGCGTCCTCGTCGGACTCGACGTGAAGGCGGTGGGCTAGATGGCGCGGTCGCCCGCCGACCTTGCGGGAACGACGCCTGACGAGCACGGCACCCAAGAGCACTACTACCGTCTCTACGTCAGCTCGGCCTCGCCCGTCTCGTCGCGCGCGATCGTCAACGCGCGCCGGGTCTTCGAGGAGATGCTGCATGGCCAGCACCGCCTGCACGTGCTGAACATCGCGGAACACGTCGAGTCGGCACGCGCCGACCAGATCGTCGCGTCGCCGACGCTGATCCGGATCTCGCCGCTGCCGCAGCGGCGCTTCATCGGCGACCTGTCGGACACCGAGAGGCTGCGACGTTCGCTGCTGGCGGTCGTGCCGGTCGTGCCGGTCGATCCGTCGGAGCGGTTGCCATGAGCAAGGCCGATCGTCAGCTGGCGGCCGAGAACGCGGCGTTGCGGTTTCGCCTGCAGGAACTCGAAGACACGATCAACTCGATCCACAACGGCGACGTCGACGCGTTGATCGTCAACGACGAGATCTACACGCTGGAGAGTGCGCACGCCGCGACCAATCGCCTACGCCAGAGCGTGCTCGCGCACATGAAGGACGCGGTCTTCGCCTTCGACCTCGACGACAACATCATCTACGTCAACGCCGCGGCCGAGCGGCGCTACGGCGTCGTCTCCGCCGAGGTGCTGGGCCGGGCGCGGCGCGACATCTACCTCGAGACCCCGGCGAGCCCGCTCGACCTCCAAGCGCTGGACGATCGCGCGCCGAGCGCGCGGCGCGCCGCCGTCGTCTGCGTGCATCGCCTGTCGAACGGCGCGGAGATCCACGTCGAGGCGATCGTGTCCGAGCTGACCGACGGCAACGGGCAGGCGATCGGGACACTGGCAGTGATCCGCGACGTGACGCAGCGTTGGCGCTCCGAATTGCGTCGCGATGCCCTGGCCACGCTCAGCGATGCGTTCCGCGACCTCGACTGCGACTTCGGATTCGAGGCCGCGCGCGTCCTCGGCGAGTGCCTCGAGGTGGGTCGCGTGGGCTACGGCACGATCGACCCACGCGCCGAGACCCTGATGGTCGCGCGCGACTGGACGGCGCCGGGCGTCCCGACGCAGGCCGGAACGCTCGCGCTGCGCGACGACGGCTCGTGCATCGACAGCCTGAAGCGCGACGAGTTCGTCAGCATCGCCGACGTCCGGCTCGATCCGCGCACGGCGCCGGCGGCCGCGAGCCTCGAAGGGCGCGGCGTGCGTTCGCTCGTGAACGTGCCGGTGGTCGAACGTGGCCGGCTGGTGGCGGTGCTGTACGTCCATCACGCCAGCGTGCGCGACTGGTCGCGCGAAGACCTGGGCTTCATCCGCGACGTGGCCGAGCGCATCCGCGTCGCGACCGAACGCAGCCGCAGCGCGTGGGCGCTGCAGGAGAGCGAGAGGCGCCTGCGCGAGATCAACGAGAACCTCGAGGCGACGGTGCAGGCGCGCACGCGCGAGCTGATGGCCGCCGAGCATGCGCTGCGCCAGGCACAGAAGATGGAAGCGGTGGGCCAACTCACCGGCGGCATCGCGCACGACTTCAACAACCTGCTGGCGAGCATGAGCGTGAGCCTGCAGGTGCTGCAGGCGCGCATGAAGCAAGGGCGGGTCGAAGGTGCCGAGCGCTACGTCGCGACCGGCCTGGAGTCGGTCCGGCGCGCCGCGGCGCTGACCCAGCGGCTGCTCGCGTTCGCGCGCCGCCAGACGCTCGATCCGCGGCCCACCGACATCAACCGCCTCGTCGCGGGCATGGAGGACATGATCCGCCGCACGATGGGTCCCGCGGTGAAGGTGCACGTCGATCAGGGCCGCGGACTCTGGGCGACGAGAGTCGACGCCTCGCAGCTGGAGAACTCGCTGCTGAACCTGTGCATCAACGCGCGTGACGCGATGCCCGGCGGCGGGCGACTGACGATCGCGACCGCGAACGACACGCTCGACGAGCGCGCCGCGGCCGAGCACGAACTGACGCCGGGCGAGTACCTCGTGCTGTCCGTCTCCGACACCGGCACGGGCATGCCCGACCACGTGATCAAGCGCGTCTTCGATCCGTTCTTCACGACCAAGCCGCTCGGGCAGGGGACGGGCCTGGGCCTGTCGATGGTGTACGGCTTCGTGCGGCAGTCCGGCGGGCAGGTGCAGGTCAGCTCCGAACTCGGCCGGGGGACGACGATGCGCCTGATCCTGCCGCGCTTCGTCGGGCCGGTGGACCGCGATGAGGATGCGGTCCTGTCGGATCGACTCGAACCCGGCGACGGCGAGACCGTGCTGATCATCGAGGACGAGCAGACGATCCGCGTGCTGATGGCCGAAGTGCTCGAAGAGGCCGGCTACCGGACGCTGACTGCGCGCGATGGCCAGGCCGGCCTGCGCCTGCTGCAGTCCGATCGGCGGATCGACTGCCTCGTCACCGACGTCGGCCTGCCGGGCGGACTCAACGGCCGCCAGGTGGCGGACGCGGCGCGCGTCGCGCGGCCGACGCTGCGCGTGCTGTTCGTGACCGGCTATGCCGAGAGCGCGGCGATCGGCGACGGCCACCTCGAGCCCGGCATGTCGATCCTGACCAAGCCGTTCGACATCGCCGTGCTCGCGCGCAAGGTGCGCGATCTCGCGCTCAGCGACCGAACAGGCCCTTCACGACGCCGCCCAGTCCCTTGACCACACCGGACAGGCTGACGCCCAGACTCTCCGCCATGCCGGAGGCGATCCGCGTCGCGAGGTTCTCGTTGAGCGAGAACGACGGGTCGTCGAGCCGACCTTCGAGGACGAACTTGACGTCCAGGCGTCCCTTCTCCGTCATCGCGGCGAGCACCGCGTTGCGCGGCACGCCGGCAAACGTACCCAGCGGTCCGCCGCTGGAGAGTTCGAGGTTCGCCAGCGTCAGCCGGCCTGGCGCGTGCAGCCGGTTGCGCACCACGGCGGCGTGCAGGTCCAGGTCGAGCGCACCACGGCGGATGCCGGCCTCCGAAACCTTCAGAAGATACGGCTGCAACGCCACCATGTCGACGCCGCTGAAGCGCAAGCGCAGGTCGGCGTCGCGGGTCGCCTCGGTGTAGCTGCCGTCGATCGCGATCCGGCCGTCGCGTTGCGGCCCCTTGAACACGCCGGCAACCTTGACCCCCATCGGTTGATCGAGTGCCGGCAGCACCAGCGGGCCGACCTCGGCATCGAGCTGCGCGATGCGCAACTGCAGCGCCGGCTGGCGCACCGAGGCGTCGAAGAAGTCGATGCGCGCGTCGTCGAGCGCCACCTGCGCGATGTCGAGCTGCGGCATCGGCGAGGCCGTGGGGTCCGCGGCTGCGCGCGCCTTCGGCGCCGTGGTCTCGAGCAGCGCGGGCAGCAGGTGCGTCTTGCCGTCGCGCGTGCGCAGTGCCGACAGGTAGCCACCTTCGACACGCACGCGCGCGATGCGCCACGGCCCGCCGAAGAGACTGCGCAGGTCGGGCGTGACGCGCACGCGTTGCGCACGCAGTTCGTCGTCCACCGGCCAGCCGGGTGCGCCCTTGATGCGCAGGTCGAGCACGTCCAGGCCGGTCCAGCCGGCACGGATCGCGCCGATGCTCGCGCGCGGACCCAATGCGCTCTCGACGCGCGTCTGGAGCTGGCGCACCGCGAGGTGCAGGCCAGCGATGACCATCAGGGCGAGGAGAAGGGTGACGCCCGCGGCAATGGCGAGGCGGCGGCGTGCGGGCGGCATGGGAGGAGCGTCGATCGAGGGCGATGCCGATCGTAGCGAAGCCCGGCGGTCTGGCCGCTGCGCCGGCCGTGCAGAATTGGCGCCCTTGCACCGATCCCGGATCGCGATCATGTTTCCACTTGATACCTTGGGCGCTTACCTCGTGGCGACGCTGCTCGTCGTGCTCGCGCCCGGCCCCGACAACATCCTCGCGATCAGTCGCGGGCTGAGCCAGGGGCGCGCCGCGGCGGCGCTGTCCTCGATCGGCGCGGGCCTGGGCATCATGGTGCACACGCTGGCCGCGACGCTCGGCTTGACGCTGTTGATCCAGACCTCCCCGACCGCGTTCTGGATCATCAAGATCGCGGGCGCGGCCTACCTGCTCTGGCTCGGGTTCAAGGCGCTGACCGCCCGCAACCTGGTCTCGTTCGCGCCGGCCGCGCGGCAGCCGCTCGCGCGCGTGTTCGTCACCGGGCTGCTGTCGAACGTGCTCAATCCCAAGCCCGGGCTGTTCGTGCTCGCGTTCATTCCGCAGTTCGTCAGCGCCGCGCGCGGCGCGGTGTCGACGCAGATGCTGGTCTACGGCGCGATCTTCGCGGTGCTGACCGCGCTGATCTTCTCGTTGCTCGGTGGCAGTGCGGCGCGGCTGTCGCGCTGGCTCGCGGCGCGGCCGCGCGCGACCAGCGCGCTGAACGTCGGTGCCGGCCTCACGTTCGTCGTCTCGGGCGTGTCGATCCTCGCGTTGGGGAACCGGCGTTGACGCGATGAGCGCGCTGACCAGGGCGGCGCTGTGGATGGCCGGCTGGCTGTCGCTGATGGTCGTGATCGCGGTCGCGGGCCGCGAGGCGACGCACGAGCTCGCGGTGTTCCAGATCATGCTGATGCGCTCATGCATCGGGCTGGTGATGCTGGTTCCGCTGGTGCAGCGCACGGGCGGCTACGGCGCGATGCGCAGCGCGCGCCTCGGCCAGCACGTGCTGCGCAACAGCGTGCACTACGCGGCCCAGTATTCGTGGTTCGTGGCGCTGACGCTGATCCCGCTCGCGCAAGTGGTCGCGATCGAGTTCACGATGCCGATCTGGACCGTGTTGCTGGCCGCCGCCTTCCTCGGCGAGCGTCTGACGCCGTCCAAGCTCGTCGCGGTGACGATCGGCCTGGCCGGCGTCGCGCTGATCGTGCGGCCCGCGTCCGGTGCGATCAGCGTCGGGCAGCTGATCGCGCTCGGCGCCGCGCTGGGGTTCGCGGTGTCGGTCACGATGACCAAGTCGCTGACGCGCACCGACGGGTCGGTCGCGATCATCTTCTGGATGCTGGTCGTGCAATCCGTGCTCGGCCTGCTGCCGGCACTGGCGGTGTGGCGCTGGCCATCGGCCGCAACCTGGGGCTGGGTGCTGGTGATCGCGTTCTGCGGCACGTTCTCGCACTACTGCATGGCCTGCGCGCTGCGCCACGCCGATGCGACCGCGGTCGTGCCGCTGGACTTCATCCGTGTGCCCCTCACCGCGCTCGCCGGCTGGCTCGTCTACGCCGAACGCGTCGATCTGTGGACCGTGATCGGCGCGGCGCTGATCCTGGCCGGCAACGCGGTGAACCTGCTCGGCCTGCGGCGCCCCGCCGTCGGGGCGCGCTCCTGACCGCGGCGCTCGAACGCCACGTATTTGCAACTCACGACGCTAGAGCCGCAGCGTGCCGTCGTTGCCGAGCGCCTTATAGATCGCGACGAGCCTGACGCGCAAGCGCGTGCCGCTGTCCGCCTGCGCCTGGTGCGCAACGGCGCTGGCCTGCAGCGCGTCCAGCACCGGCACGTAGTCGGTCATGCCCTTGTCGTATTGGGCCTGCGCGAGCGCGAGCGTCTCGTCGCTGAGCGCGACCTTCGCCTCCAGCGTCTGGCGCTGCCGGAGCTCGCCGGCATACGCACTCATCGCATCGTCGACCTCATGCCAGGCGCGCAGCACCGTCTGCTGGAATGCGACCGCGGCCTCCTGCTGCTGCAGTTCGCGCAGCGTGATGGTCGCGCGGCGTCGACCCTGATCGAAGATCGGCACCGACAGCGACGGGCCGATCGACCACTGGCGCGCGCCCCATTGCCCGAGCTGCTGTTCGCGCAAGGTCTCGATGCCGAAGGTCGCACCGATCGTGAGCCGCGGATAGAGATCGGCGACCGCGACGCCGACGCTGGCGGTGGCCGCAGCGAGCCGGGCTTCGGCGACGCCGACATCGGGACGCTGTCGCACCAGGTCGGCGGGCACGCCGAGCGCGATCACGGGCGGCGGTGCGTCGACGGCGTCTTGGCCCGCGGCCAGCGCTGCGTTCAGCGCACCCGGATGCTGCCCGCACAGGACCGTCAGCCGATTCGTCGCGGCGGCGGCGTCGAGCGTCAGTGCCTGATCGCGCGCCTGCAGGTCCCGCAGCCGTTGGCGCCGCGCCAGCACCGGCTGTTCGGTCGACAGGCCGCCGCGGTACTGCGCCGTCAGCAGCTCCTCGGCCTCCTCTGCCGCGCGCCGCTCGCGCGCGAGCAAGGCCTGCTGCGCCTGGATGCCGCGCAGTTGGTGGTAGGCGCGCACCACGTCGGCGGCGAGCGTGAGCTGCACCTGCTGCAGCGTCGCCATCGACTCCTCGCTCTGCGCCGCGGCGGCCTCGACGCTGCGGCGCACGCGGCCCCAGAGATCGAACTCCCACGACGCGTCGAAGCCGGCCTGATAGACGGTGTAGGGGCTGCTGAGGAAAGAGAGCAGTTGATCGCGCGTCGCGCCGGTCGGCGCGATCGCATCGACCAGCCGCGTGCTGCTGCCGCTGTCGCTCAGGCGCTGGCGCGAGACGGCAGCGCGCGCGTTGACCTGCGGGCCGCGCTGCGCGCTGGCGGTCGCTTCCAGCGCGCGAGCCTGCAGCACGCGCAGGCTGGCGGCGGCGAGGTCCTGATTGTCTCGGGCAGCGAGCGTGAGCAACTCGCGCAACGTCGCGTCGCCGAGCGTGGCCCAGCGCTCCTGCGTCGCGAGGGCGGCGCCGTCGGTCGCGGCAAGCTGCAGCGAGGCATCGCCGCCATGCCATGCGCTCCACGTCGGCGGCATCGGCGCCGTCGGCGCCTGATGCGCCGGGTCGACCGCGGCGCAGCCGCTCAGCACGGCACTCACCGTGATCAGGGTGATCCGCGCGATCGATGCACGACGCGGCATGCGGAGCAGTGCGGGGAGGTTCGTCTTCATGGCGTTCCGATCAAGGGGTTCGTCCGTCGATCCTCAGGCGAGCCGATGCCTGAACATCCAGGCGGCGGCCGGCATCGTCAGCGCGGCGATCACCAGCAGCGGCACCACGTCGCCCGCGAGGTCGGCCAGGCCGACGCCTTCGAGGTAGATGCGGCGCACGATGTCGATGCCGAAGCGCAGCGGATTGGCGTAGGTCGCGAGCTGCAGCACCTCCGGCATGTTCTGGATCGGCGTCATCAGGCCGGAGAGCAGCATCATCGGCATCAGCAGCACGAAGGTGTAGAGCATCGCCTGCTGCATGTTCAGCGAGACCGCGCTGATCGACAGCCCGAGTCCGACCCCGGCGAGCATGAAGAGCAGCAGCCCGCCGTACAAGTTCGCGAGCGATCCGACCAGCGGCACGTCGAACCAGTGGCGCGTGACGGCAAAGACGATCGAGCTCTGCACCAGGCCGATCAGCATCGGCGGCAACGCCTTGCCGGCCATGATCGCGAGCGGCGACAGCGGCGTCACCAGCAATTGGTCGAACGTTCCTTGCTCGCGCTCGCGCGCCACCGACAGCGCCGCCAGCAGCAGCACCTGGATCATGCTGAGCGAGGCGATCAGCGCCGGCATGAAGTTCCAGCGCGTCTCCAGGTTCGGGTTGAACCAGGCGCGCGTCTCCACCGTCACCGGCGGGCCGGCGAGGCCGAGCCGCCGGCGCAGGTCGCGGTTGAAGTCCGCGACGACCGCGCCGATGTAGCCGGCCGCCGAACCCGCGGTGGTCGAGTTGCGCGCGTCCAGGATCAGCTGCACCGGCGCTGCCTGGCCGGCGAGCAGACGTTGCTCGAAGTCGGCGCCGATGTGCAGCACCAGCAACGCATCGCCGATCTCGACCGTGCGGGCGATCTCCGCGATCGTGCCCGGGCCGGCGACGCGATGGAACACGCCGGTGCCTTCGAGCCGCGCGGCCAGGTCGGCCGAGGAGACGCTGCGGCTTTCGTCGAACAGCGCGTACGGCACGTCGACCAGATCGTAGGTCGCCGCGTAGCCGAACAGCAGGCTCTGCAGGATCACCGGCACGATCAGGATCAGTCGGTTCGCCGGATCCTTCAGCACCGCCAGCAGCTCCTTGCGCACCAGCGCGATGAACGGCGTCAGGGCGTGCATGGTCGCTGTCGCCTCAGGCGATCCGCTTGCGGGTGACGGCGCGCGCCGCCGCCAGCAGCACCACCGCGTACAGCGCGAGCAGCAGCAGCTTGGGCACGACGATGGCCCAGACGTTGCCGGCCAGGAACAGCGTCTTGATGAGCGCGAGGTAGTGCGTGGCCGGCAGCACGTTGGCGACCGCGCGCACGATGACCGGCACGTTGCGCAGGTCGAACAGGAAGCCCGACAGCATCAGCGCCGGCAGAAAGCTCGTCAGCAGCGCGATCTGGCTGGCGAGAAACTGGTTCTTCGTCGCCGACGAGATCAGCAGCCCGGTCCCGAGCGCCACCAGCAGGTACAGCACCGAGGCCAGCACCAGCAGCGCGAGCGAGCCGGCGCGCGGCACCTCGAACAGCCAGCGCGCCGCCAGCAGGCACATCACGAAGCCGAGCATGCCGACGCCGAAGTAGGGCACGATCTTCGCGAGCAGGATCTCCACCGGCCGCACCGGGCTGACGAACAGCGCCTCGAACGTGCCGCGCTCCCATTCGCGCGCGACCACCAGCGACGTGAGGAAGGCGCCGACCAGCGTCATGATCAACACGATCAGACCGGGCACGAGGTACCAGGTGCTGGTGTTGGCGACGTTGAACCAGAAGCGCGGCTCGATCGCCACGCCGGGCGGCGAGGCGGACGCGCCCGGCGCTGCATTGCGCGCCGTGGAGGTCGCGAGCGCGCCGGTCACGTACGACTCGACGGCGCGCGCGGTCGACGCGTCGGCGCCGTTCAGGATCAACTGCGCGCGGGCGTCCGCGGCCGCCAGGCGGCTCGAGAAGTCGCTCGGGATGCGCACGATCGCATCGACGCGATGGTCGCGCAGCAGCGTCTCGGCGTCGTGCATCGAGCGCGTCACGACCGGCTCGATGTACGGCGTGAGCCGCAGCCCGGCGATCGCCTGCTCGACCTGCGGGCTCGCATCTTCGAGCACGAGCGCCACGTGGGTGCGCGTGACGTCGAGCGACAGCCCATAGCCGAACAGCAGGATCAACACCAGCGGCAGCACGAGACCGATCGCGACGTTGCTGCGATCGCGCAGCAACTGGCGCGTCTCCTTCTTCGTCAGCGACCACAGCCGCGAGCGGAAGCTGGTGTGCAGGCGCGAGCCGGCGGCGTCGTTCGGTGTCATGACGCCGTGCCCTGGGCGGCGCGCCGGCGACCGGCTTCGACGATGCCGATGAACGCCTGCTCCATGCCCGGCGCGTTCGCGGCCTGCGTGCGCACTTCGGCCGGGGTGCCGATCGCGAGCAGACGGCCTGCATCCTGGATCACGATGCGGTCGCAGTACTCGGCCTCCTCCATGAAGTGGGTCGTGACGATCACCGAGATGCCGCGCTGCGACAGTCGCGTGATGCGCAGCCAGAACTCGCGGCGCGCGAGCGGATCGGCGCCGCTCGTCGGCTCGTCCAGGAACAGGATCTCCGGCTCGTGGATCAGCGCCGCGGCCATCGACAGCCGCTGCCGGTAGCCGCCGGGGAGTTGCTGTGCGGGCGTGGCGCGGTAGCGCTCGAGCCCGAAGTCGGCAAGCGACGCCTGGACGCGTTGCTGCGCTCGTGGGCCGCTCAATCCGTACGCGCCGGCGAAGAAGCCCAGGTTCTCCAGCACCGACAGGTTGCCGTAGAGCGCGAACTTCTGCGCGACGTAGCCGATGCGACGCCGCGCCGAACCCGGTGCGTGGCGCATGTCGACACCGGCGACGCGCAACTGGCCGCTGGTGGCCGGCAGCAGGCCGCACAACATCCGGAACGTCGTGGTCTTGCCGGCGCCGTTCGGGCCGAGCAGGCCGAAGACCTCGCCGCGCCGAACGCTGAAGCTGGTGTTGGCCACCGCGGTGAAATCACCGAACTTGCGCACCAGATCCCGCACCTCGATCACGGGGGCGTGGTCGTTGGCAGCGTCCGGCGCGGCCGTCGGTGTCGCGCGCGTGTCGGCCGGGGTGGTGCCGGCGGGTGTGGCGTCGACGGCGTCATGCGCCTCACGCAGCAGCACCATGAAGCCGTCCTCGAGGCGTGCCGGCACGGCGCGTACCGCGGCGGCCTCGGCGGGCGGCGCCGCGTCGCGTTGTCGAATGAAGCGCACGCGCCCGCCTTGCGGAACGGCGTCGAGCACCTCGTCGCGCTGGCCGAGCAGGCGCGCCTGCAGCAGCCGGCTCGGTTCGCCCGCGGCCGGCTCGGCGACGAACGTGCGCCCGGTCGCGGCGTCGCGCAGCGCGGCCGGCGTGCCGGAGGCGAGCAGCCA
>Ga0209023_10004257_pt1 | contig 16429 bp, 15 predicted proteins | sample LakOneMetagenome_FD_187468 | JGI IMG/M metagenome (GOLD analysis project Ga0209023, IMG submission 187468) | Freshwater and sediment microbial communities from Lake Erie, Canada (SPAdes) (version 2) | ecosystem: Environmental > Aquatic > Freshwater > Lentic | place: Lake Erie, Canada... | reverse complement strand
TGGCGCGTCCGGTGTCGAACGATCCGCAGCTTGCCAATCTCGCGCCCGCGCTCGACTGGTATCCGACCGGCCGCATCCTTGTCTGGATCGCAGCGTTCGCAACCCTTACCACGGTCAGCGCATTGCTCACGCTCGGTAGCGACGCGGATACGATCAACGCTGCGCTACGCCGTGGCCTGCTGCGCATCATCGGCGGGCGCGGAGCCGTGCCCGCGGGCGAGAGCGAGCGCGTTGTCGACGCGCTGGTGGCTGTGGCGCCGGGCGTGGCGACCATCATCGCGATGATGACACTCACGCTCAATCTGTGGCTCGCCGCCAAAATCACCACGACCTCCGGCCGCCTCAACCGGCCATGGCCCGACCTGCGCACTACCACGCTTCCGCGGTTACTGCTCGGCGTACTTCTGGTCGCGGTTGTGCTCTGCTTCACCGGCGGACTGCTGGCGATCTTGGCGCAGATCGCAAGTTCGGCGCTGCTGATGGCTTATGCCGCCACCGGCTTCGCCGTGCTGCATACGGTAACGCAAACTTTTTCAGGCCGGGCTTTCGTGCTCGGCGCGGCCTATGCCGGCACGCTGTTCATCGGCTGGCCGCTGATTGGAATGATCGGCCTCGGCCTCGCCGATGCTGTTCTTGGAATTCGTCAAGCCTACTGGAACCGGCGCGGGCCACCACCCCTGCCGACGTCCTGATCTTCAACTACAACAAACACTTCAACACGAACTTTAACGGAGAACTCAAATGGAAGTCATTCTGCTGGAACGCGTGGCCAAGCTCGGCCAGATGGGCGATGTGGTCAAAGTGAAGGACGGCTTTGCCCGTAACTTCCTGCTCAAGCGCAACAAGGCCCTGCGCGCGACCAAGGAAAACCGCGAGAAGTACGACGGCATGAAGGCCGATCTCGAGGCCAAGAACATCCAGGCCAAGGGTGAAGCCACCAAGGTCGCCGAGAAGATCGACGGCCGCAACGTCGTCATCATCCGTCAGGCGTCGGAAACCGGCCAGCTCTACGGTTCGGTCTCGGTGCGTGACATCATGAGTGCGCTCGACGCCGACGGCGTTTCGCTGAACCGCTCGCAGGTTCTGCTCGATGCGCCGATCAAGACCATCGGCCAGCACAAGATCACCATCGCCGTGCATCCTGAAGTCGAAGTGCATGTCACCGCGACCGTTGCGCGCTCCGAGGCGGAAGCCGAGCGCATCAATCGCGGCGAAGACGTCAACAGCCGTCAGGAAGATCGCGACGCAGCCGCCGAAGCCATCGCCGCCGCCGGCGAGTTCTTCGATCCGGAAGCGCAGCACGACGACGAAGCCGCTCCGGCTCCTGCCGAAGAGAAGTAAAATACTGGCGCAAGCCGTTACCACATGGCGAAAACCCGGCCTCATCGAGGCCGGGTTTTTGTTTATCAGGCGACAGCGAGCTTGAATGCCCGCACCGCATTGCCGCCGAGGAACAGTGCCCTCGCCTCATCATCCAGCGGCGCGGCGTCGAAACCTTCCAGCGCCTTGCGCGGCGCGATCATCGGCCAGTTGGTGCCGAACATCACCTTCGTACGTCCATGGCCGGCCACGTATTTGACGAGGTTCTCCGGATAGCGATTGAAGGAATAAGCCGAGGTGTCGATGTAGACATTGGGATGTTTGGTGGCGACCGCGATCGCCTCTTCCGTCCACGGATAGCCGATGTGCCCGCCCACGATCACGAGTTCAGGGAAATCCAGCGCGACCTGATCGATGTAGGGAATGGGCCGGCCGACTTCCGAAGGCTTCAGCGGACCTGTGTGACCGATCTGCGTACAGAACGGCACGCCGAGGTCGCAGCACTCGGCAAAGATCGGATAGAACCGCCGATCCGTCGGCGGCACTTCCCAGAGCCAGGGCACCACACGGATGCCTTTGAAGCCGAGCACTTTCACGCAGCGGCGAATTTCGCGAACCGCAGCCATCGGATCTCGAATATCGACCGAACCGATCCCGACAAGACGGTTCGGCGCGACCTTCACCCATCCGGCAACTTCGTCATTGGTGACAAGATTGCCCATCGGCCCGACCCACGCGCTGGTCAAACCGATGTCGACACGCCCTGCGTCCATTGCATTGAGCGTTTCCGACAATGGCCACTGTCCACCGAAATCGTTGCGTGTCCATCGCTTGAGGCTCGCCAGCCACGGCTGCGCCATAAAGCGCTCGGTCGGATGCTGCATCCACGCGTCGACGATCATCGGCAACTCCCTTTATCAGTTGTTGAGATTTTTGGCGGTCAGCGCACGAACGGCACACGCAATCAGTGCGTCGGCATGATCGCGCGGATCGGATGGATCGCGGCCCGACAGCCACGCGCGGCACACGAACTGCGCGGGTCCAATGATCTGGCTGAGAAACAGCGATGCTTTCATCGGCAACAGGTCGCCGCTCGCAACGAGCGGCGCGCGCCAGGCTTCGACGCCTTCCGCAACGGTTGCGTTGCGCGCCATGCGCCCTTCACGCACATCCTGCGCCCACTCGCTGCGTGAAATCTCGAACAGGAAATTGGCTTCGCGGCGATTGTCGACCACCCATGCCAGATGTGTGCGGATCAGACGCGCGATGCCTTCCTCCGCGCCGGGCGGCGGATCGATCACATCGAGCATGGCGATGTGATAGCGCCGCAGAATTTCGAGAAAGAGCGTGCCCGCGAGTTCGCGCTTGGAATTGAAGAAATGGAAGAAGCTGCCGTTGGATGCCCCTGCCCGTTCACGGATCGCGGCAACCGTCGCGCCCTCGAAACCATCCTTGTCAAACACCGCCAACGCCGCCGTCAGCAGATCGTCACGCGCATTGGCCATCGCTGGCTCCTGTGATCTGTGCAGAGCATTACTCTAGAGTAATACTCCAATCAAGGCACAGAGCTGTGCGTAGCCGAGATCACGTCTGAAATGGCAATTACTGGGAGATTGGCGGAACCGGGTTCCCGGCTGGAACCGGCGGCGGACCGGCCGAAACCACCGGCTTGGGCGTCGGTGCAGGCCCGATATCGATGGTCAGAGGGCCCGAAGGAGCTTCTTCCTTCGGAGGCACCACAGCCGCCTCGGCAGGCTTTGCGGCTTCCTTCGGCGCAGGCGTGACAGCAGGCACCGGATCAGGGCGCGTGCCTTCGACCTTGGCTGTCTCGCTCTTGCCGGAATCCTTGGCAGTGTCCTTCGGCTGTTCAGCCTTGTCCGTATCGGGCTTTGCCTCCGGCTTTGCGTCCGGTTTGGCCGCCTCCGACGGCTGCTCGCCCTTCGGCTGCTCGCCGTGACGGGCTTCGTTTTTGGGCGGCAATCCCTTCGCGGCATCGCGCGCCGCCTGCCGGGCTGCGCGCCGCTCCGCTGCCGCCTTCTGACGTGCCTCGCGTGCAGCCTGAGCGTCCGGTCCACCGGGCTGCAATCCATCGGCGTCGGGCTTCGCAGCTTCGCGCGTGGGCTTGCGGCCCTTGGCTGCCTGTTCGGGTCCGGGCTCCGGTTTCGGGCCGCTTTTCGCTTCCTGACCCTGCTTGGTCAGATTGCCTCCGCCCGGCGCGGCATTGGCGGCACCGTTGGACAGGACATAGGCGCTCATGGCGGCGGCCATGTCGGTGCTGGTGGTGTAGTGCTGGCGCAGGAAGCCCGGCAACGATCCGGGCGCGACGCTTTTCAGCAATCCGCGCGAGCTCTTGTGGCACAACGAGCAGGTGCTGGAAAAAATCTGGGAGGGAGGCTTGCCGGCTTCAAGGTTCTGCGCGGTTGCCGGGATCGCCCCGAAACAGCCCAAAGCAAAAACCACCGCCGCCAAAATGAGCGCTCGGCTCAACATCCCGCGTCTCCAGAAATAGCTAGCCGATGGCGGTATCGCCCCACCCTCGGCCTCGCGGTCACCTTTAGCGGATTATGCCGCGAATGGAAGCACCGAGATTTCGCAAGTCTGTGAGCGGGTTATCGGATGGCGTCGCGCCTTGACACCGGCCCGTCACCGATTCTCCAGCAAAAACGCAGATCAGCCTTACAGAGGCCCGGCCTACGTCAAATTACGATTGAAAGCCGGATGGAAATTACCAACATTTATGTGATGTGAGGCACATAGGGTCGTTGGACATGCGTTCGATAGATCGTCTGTTGCGGCATTTTCTGAGCCAGTTCATTCGCCGGGGCTCGATCACATTCACGACCTCAGGCGGCGTGTCCTTCACCTGCGGCGACGGCACGGGCCGACCGGTGTCGGTTCGGTTCCGCACGGCCGAAGCGGAACGGCACCTCTTGCTCGATCCCGAACTGGCCATCGGGGAAATCTATACTGACGGCGACTTCATCGTCGAAAACGGCTCGATCGCGGACCTGCTGGCCATCGCACTCGATCAACCCGACATGCTGCCGCGCTGGTCGAAGGTCCGCTGGTGGTTGCGCTACCTGATCCGGCACTGGCAGCAGTTCAATCCCCCCGCCCGCTCGAAGCAGAACGTCGCCAGTCACTACGATCTCGACGGACGGCTCTATCGCCTCTTCCTCGATGCGGACATGCAGTATAGCTGCGCCTATTTCGAAACACCGGATACCACGCTCGACGATGCGCAACTCGCCAAGAAGCGACACCTCGCAGCCAAGCTGCTGGTCAAGCCGGATCACCGCGTCCTCGACATCGGCTCGGGCTGGGGCGGTCTCGGCATTTATCTTGCGGAAACCGCTGGCGCGAATGTCACCGGCGTCACCCTCTCCGAAGAACAGCTCGGCGTCTCCAACACTCGCGCGGGCGAACTGAACCTCACGGACCGCGCCAAATTCCTGTTGCAGGATTATCGCGACACGCCCGGCCCGTTCGACCGCATCATCTCGGTCGGCATGTTCGAGCACGTCGGGGTCGACTATTATGACACCTACTTTCAGCGCTGCGCCGAACTTCTGACCGACGACGGCGTGATGATGCTGCATTCCATCGGGCGCTCGGAAGGTCCCGGCATCACCAATCCGTGGATCGCGAAATACATCTTCCCCGGCGGCTATATTCCCGCGCTGTCCGAAGTCCTGCCCGCAATCGAGCGCGCCGGACTTCTGGTCGACGACATCGAGATCCTGCGGCTGCACTATGCCGAGACATTGAAAGCCTGGCGCGAACGCTTCCTCGCCCGACGCGAGGAAGCTGCGAAACTTTACGACGAACGCTTCGTGCGGATGTGGGAGTTCTATCTCGCATCATCCGAAATGTCGTTCCGCAAGCAGAACGTGATGGTGTTCCAGATTCAGCTCAGCAAGAAGCAAGGCGTTGTGCCTATCACACGCGATTACATCGCGCGCGAAGAGCGGCGGCTGCGTGAGCTTGAGGCTGCAAAACGCCCGGTTTTCCGGCTCGCAGGCGAATAAATAAATACCAAAGACGGCCGCGCGAATTAACCAACGACTCAATCGCCGATTGCGCGGCTGCGAGCGTTGATGCACGCTTCATCCATGGCCCGGTGGCGGAAAGTCTACGCGGGGGCGCCGCAAACGCTTCACATCCTGGTTCAAATCCAGGCTGGGCCTCCAAATTCCGGAGCGTCTCGCTCCAAGTCTTTGGAAAGGTGGCCGAGTGGCTTAAGGCACCGCTAACGCGGCACACGGGAGACCGTGTCGAAGGTTCGAATCCTCTCCCTTTCCTCCATTTCCTTTTCTATCAAGGTGTTAGGCAGCATCTCCGGAGGCTGGTTTGGCACTTTTGTTTTTATCATGTTGGCCCCGCAGTGACGCGGCCAATGAAAGCCCGGGCGCGTCATTGCGTCTAAGACGCCATTCGGCCTGTCCACATTGACTCCAGGAGTCTCGCGAGGTCCTCCTCTTCCTTCGCGCGACGACTTTGGATCAAACGTCGTTCGCTTTCCGAAAGTGACGGCGACCTCAGCAGACAATTGTAGTGCTCGATAACCTTTCGGTGCCCCCGGACCAGAAAGTCGTGAACGCTGTCAGCCATTATGCGGCCCCGCTATGATGCCGCCTGGGATGCGCTCTCAGGCTTAAACGGCCCAATAGCCAGGGGAAAGGTTTCGCCGGTCAATTCCCTCAGCGCGCTCTGCTCCTCCGATAATCGCTTCAGAATAAAGCTTCGCTCGAGTTCGGTGAGCTCGGTCTTCAGGAGACGACTGTATCTCCGGATGTTGCTGGTGCGAGCGCGTATGCGGGCGAGTTTTCCATCCACCATCATCGTCGACACGATGGGCCTCCATCTTTCCTTTCATCTAAAGCCGGACGGCACCCGTCGGCTGAAGCCGACGGGGACCGCTGTTGATCAAGGACACCGTTTAAGCGGCAACCTTGGCGTCGAGTTGCTGCACGTTTGATGCGCCATTGACGGCGATACGCCGCGGCTTCATGGCCTCCGGAATCTCCCGGACGAGTTCAATGCGCAGAAGCCCATTGTCGAAGGTCGCGTTCCTGACTTCGACATAGTCCGCCAGATTGAACTGCCGGCGGAACTGACGCTCGGAAATCCCCTGGTAGAGATACTGACGCTTCTCGTCGGTCTTGCACCCCTCCACCGTGAGGATGTTTTGTTCAGCAGTGATGCTGATCTCGTCGGGCCGGAATCCCGCAAGAGCAACGGAGATCTGATAGCGATCCTCTCCGAGCTTCTCGATGTTGTAGTGGGGATAATGGGCCTCAGCTTGCTGCTGCGCAGCGTTCACGAGGTCAAAGAGGCGATCGAAACCGATAGATGACCGCCAGAACGGGGTAATGTCGAATGCAGTTCTCATAGCCAAATCCTCCATTGAGCAAGTTGGATACAAGCGGGCCGCCGAACACCCGTCGGTGCCCGTCCTCGCCGAACCCCCGAGGGGCATTCGGGCCGTTTCCGGCGAGAAAAAATTAAAAAAACAAATACGCGTTTCAAGCCCCTCTCTGAAAATTTTTTCAGGACGAAAACGCATTGGTTGAGGACGCATTTTTTTGCCGCCAGGAAATCTTGACGTCCGCCTTGCCCGGCCTAAATCGTTTGGTGCCATCCAAAACTGAAAGGAGAACAGGAGGCGACCATGAGTTCCGAAGTTCGTTCACGTCCCTTCGACATTCATGCAAACTCTCTATTGGCAGCGACCTTCAGTCACCCCGACGAGGTGCTGTCCAGTCCCCTTCTTACCGCCGCAGACAAACGATGCGTTCTCGCGGCCTGGGCATCCGATGCCTTTGCGGTCGAGGACAATCCCTGGCTCCGGCAATTGCCGGGCGCGTCTGATGCCGTTCCCTTGAAAGACATCCTGAGCGCGCTGCGACGCCTGGACGACGAGGATGACGGACCACCGCCGTTCAAAGGAGGCGCGGCGCAACGTGCGGCCCCGCCTCCGACCCGGACCATTGCCCTCGCCTCTTGAGTTTTTAGGGAGCGTAACCCTGCGTTTGCGCAGCGTGTGGAAACGCAAAACGCCGCCTACGAACAGGAGGCGGCGTTTTACTTGGTACGACCGGCTGAGTTCCGGCTTAATCCATATTAAAAGTCAGGAGTTTCAGCTCGCCGGTTCAAGTACGCCCGAAACGGACCGGCGGAAGTCGCGTCATTGCGAATGCGCGATCCGATCGCGCGGCGCAAATCAAGCCCCGCCCGCGGTTTCTTTCCGGCAATGAACAGTGGGGATAGTTTGGATGGAGCATTCCGTCTGCGACTCTGAAAGTATTAGGTAACAGTCCGCTTTGTGCGACCGCCTTGCCCCACTTTCATCCGATTAGAAGATCATTAAACCTCTATGGCGATTACCGATTCGAACATTATCAAGCTCGCGCCGGACGCCGGCTCGCCGGCTTACCGGGTTGCGCCTCATAATATCGAGGCCGAACAGGGACTTCTCGGCGCCATTCTGGTCAACAATGACGCGTTCTACCGGGTTTCGGATTTTCTTGAGCCGAAGCATTTCTTCGAGCCGATCCATCAGCTCATTTTCGAGACCTCGGCCAGCCTGATCCGTGCCGGCAAAATCGCGACACCTGTCACGCTAAAAACATTTGTTCCCGCCGAAACCGACCTCGGCGGTATCACGGTCGCGCAATACCTCGCCCGCCTCGCCGCCGAAGCCACCACCATCATCAACGCACAGGACTACGGACGCACCGTCTATGATCTCTCGATCCGGCGCGACCTGATCCGCGTCGGCGAGGACATGGTCAATGTCGCGTTCGACGCGCCGGTGGATTTCGCGCCCCGCGCGCAGATCGAGGACGCCGAAAAGAAACTCTACGACCTCGCTGAGTCCGGCCGCTACGATGGCGGCTTCCAGAAGTTCTCGCAGGCGCTGACCGTTGCGGTCGACATGGCCGCGGCCGCTTACAGCCGCGATGGCAACCTGTCGGGCCTCGCATCCGGCCTGCGCGACATGGACATCAAGATGGGCGGCCTGCAGCCGTCCGACCTGATCGTCCTCGCCGGCCGCCCGGCCATGGGCAAGACCGCGCTGGCCACCAACATCGCGTTCAATATCGCGCAGAAGTGGCGCGGCGAAATTCAGCCGGACGGCCAGATGAAATCCGTCGACGGCGGCGTGGTCGGCTTCTTCTCGCTCGAAATGTCGGCCGAACAGCTCGCCACGCGTATTCTCGCCGAACGCACCGGCATCTCTTCAAGTTCGATCCGCCGCGGCGGCATCAGCGAAGCCGACTTCGACAAAATCCGCGACCACTCCATCGAGATGCAGAACCTGCCGTTCTATGTCGATGACAGCGGCGGCCTGTCGATCTCGCAGCTTACCGCGCGTGCGCGGCGGCTGAAACGGCAGAAGGGTCTCGATCTACTGATCATCGACTACATCCAGCTTCTGTCAGGTTCTGGCCGCCGGTCCGACAACCGCGTGCAGGAAATCACCGAAATCACCACCGGCCTCAAAGCGCTGGCCAAGGAGCTGAGCGTTCCGATCATCGCGCTGTCACAGCTCTCGCGTCAGGTCGAAAGCCGAGACGACAAGCGCCCACAGCTCTCCGACCTGCGTGAATCGGGATCGATCGAACAGGACGCCGACGTGGTGCTGTTCGTCTATCGCGAGGAATACTATCTGCAGAGCAAGGAGCCGCGCCCCGGCACACCCGAGCACGAGAAGTGGCAGCTCGACATGTCGCTGGTGCACGGAAAAGCCGAAGTCATCATCGGCAAGCAGCGTCACGGCCCCACCGGCACCATCAATCTGCAGTTCGACGCCAGCGTCACGCGCTTCGGCGATCTAGCGCCGGATGCACAGTTGCCCGAACGATTTGGCTGATCGGCTGTACGTCCACGCGCAAAGAGTGTGCTAGTGTGCGGTTCAATGTTTGAATCACACGCTGCGGATCTCTGTCTAAGCCAATGACACCTGCTTCTGATCTCAAGTCTTCCGGCAACATCATCCCGGCTGATGCGCCCCTGCCCGCGAGCGCAACCGGCCTGCTCACCATCGACCTTGATGCCATCGTCGCAAACTGGCGCAAGCTGTCCAGCCAGGCTGTGCCCGCCGATTGCGCCGCCGTGGTGAAAGCCGACGCCTACGGCTGCGGCATCACGCAAGTCACCCGCGCGCTGGCGAAAGCCGGCTGCCGGACCTTTTTCGTCGCCACCCTCGACGAAGCGCGCGCCGTGCGCGATGTCACGCCGACGTCGGCGATCTATGTGCTGGACGGATTCTTCCCCGGCGCCGGTGACCAGTACGCGAAGTACGACTGCCGCCCTGTGATCGGCGACTCCACCGAACTCGCCGAATGGGATGCCTTCCGCACCACCAGCGGCTGGGACGGACAGGCGGCGATCCATGTCGACACCGGCATGAACCGTCTTGGCTTCCGCGTTCAGGAGGCACAGGCGCTGCTGCCGCGGATCAAAAACGGCAATCACGGCATTTCACTCGTGATGAGTCATCTGGTCAGCGCCGAATTGCTGAACGATCCGTCAAACGGGCGGCAGGTCGCGGCATTCCGCGAAATCGCCTCGCAGTTTTCCGGCGTCCCCGCTTCGCTGGCAAATTCATCCGGCATTTTTCTCGGGCCGCAATTTCATTTCGATGTGGTGCGCCCCGGTGCGGCGCTCTATGGCGTCAATCCGACGCCGGAAGCCGATACGCCGATGCAGCCGGTGGTCGATCTCAAGGTGCGCGTGGCGCAGGTCCGCAACGTCGAGAAAGGCGAGCATGTCGGTTACGGCGGCACATGGACCGCGCGGCAACCGACAAAGCTCGCGATTGTCACCGCGGGTTACGCTGATGGGTATTTCCGCGCGGCAGGCAGCATCGACAACATGCGCAGCGCGGAGGCGATGGTCGCAGGCAAGCGTTGTCCGGTTGCGGGCCGCATCTCGATGGACCTGATGGCGATCGACATCACCGCACTGCCCCCCGGCGCGACACGCCGCGGCGCGCTGGTTTCGCTGCTCAACAACGAGATCACCGTGGATGAACTCGCGCATCACTTCGGCACCATCGGCTATGAGGTGCTGACGAGCCTCGGCAAGCGTTATGTGCGCGCATATAAAGGCGGCTAGTAGGTTCAAATAAGAAGAAGGACAGTTCAATGCCCGACGTTACAGACTTCGCACCCGGAAATTACAAGTTCATCGTCTCGCCCGGCGGCCCGTTCTCAAGCGGCGTCGCGGCGTTGCCCGGATATGCGCTGCGCCGCGTGCGCTTCATGCGCCCGATTCCGATGGCGGATGGTTTTGCCTTCATCAAGAAACATCTGGAGCGCGAGGGCCGCCCCGTTACCGCGCTGGCTGCCTGTGAATTGCGCTCGCCTGCGGCGATGACCGGCGAACAGTTTCAGGCCTTCAACGGCGAATATCTCAAGACGCTGCATCAATGGGGCTGCAAGGCGGGTGACATCAATCCTTTGGCGCGCAGCAACCTTGCGCCGATCACCGAAGTGCCCAGCGAGGCGATGTTCTTTGCTTTCACTTACACGGTGCCCGAAACAGGCGCATCCGGCGACTTCCTCATCTCGGGCAAGCCGGAAATTCGCGATGGAGTCACCACCGACCGCATCGTCGGCGGGCGCGACGTGTCGCTCAAGGGACTGGAAACCAAAGCGCGCTTTGTCATGAATGCAATGCGCGAACGTGTCGCCGCGCTCGGCTGCGACTGGAGCAAAGTCACTGCCGCACAGATTTACACCGTGCACGACATCCGTCCGCTGCTCGACGCGGTGTTTGCCGAAGACAAGGTGAGCCAGATCGGCCTCGCCTGGTATCCGGCATGGCCGCCGGTGATCGGCATGGAATTCGAAGTCGATGTCCGCAGCGTGCGCACCGAACTGGTGATCGACGGGCGCTGAGAGCAAGAAGTACCAGATTGGCGTATGGACTCATTGGCGCGCAGCTAATTCAGATTGATGCGAGTTTGATGAACGCGACTTGTCGCTGGGTCGTCCATGTCACGTTCGCCCCCAAACGGTCATTCGCTCTGCCACCTCATTTCCGCTGAGACGGAACCAGAACGCAAAGCCCGGGCAATCCAATACTGACATATTTTGTCAGGCGTCTGGGATATGATCGGCTTTGACAGGCTCGCACAGGAGGATGTCATGAGCCGCTCCACGCGTCTTCTCGCGCTACTACAGGCATTGCGATGCCGCCGTCAGCCGGTCACTGCCGCGACCCTTGCCCATGAGCTGGAAGTTTCCGAGCGTACGATCTATCGCGACTTATCGGAACTCGCCGCGCAAGGGGCTCCGATCGAGGGCGAAGCCGGCATTGGCTATGTTCTGGGTCCCGGCCTTTTCCTGCCGCCCCTCATGCTGGCCGAGGATGAGACCGAAGCGGTGCTGCTGGGCCTGAGCTACGTCAGCCAGCGCGGTGATGATGTCCTGACCAAGGCGGCACACAATGCTCGTGCCAAAATCTCAGGAGTTCTACCGCCCGCGGTCCAAGCGGCTGCAGTTACGCCGACTGCTATACCGGGACCAGACGGCAAAGCGTTTCCGGAAAACGCCGTGCCGCTCGATCTGTTGCGTTCCGCCATCCGGTCACAGAAGCGTCTGGCCATTAGCTACGTCAATGGCTCGACCGTTCATACCCAACGCGTCATATGGCCAATGCAGCTTAGCTTCATGGACAATGCCAGAGTATTGACCGGCTGGTGCGAGTTGCGAAACGCTTTTCGATTCTTTCGAACCGATCGGATGCTTTCAGCCGAACTGCGGGATCGGTATCCCGGAAGGCGCGCAGACCTCATTCGTGATTTCCAGAAACAGGTTCAAGCTGAACAGCGATCAGAATGACGGGCACACAGATTGCGCCAACTATTCACGAGCAGGCTGCTCCTTCCTGCACAGTCTGGATCGTTCCCCCGTCTGATGTGCATGTCATCGCCCAAACTCTTTTTCGAGCAATGAAACCCGCTCAGGCTGGATGATCGTCTTGTTGAGAAGCGTGATCAGTTGGACGATTTTTCCGCCCTTTAGGACAAAGTAGTTGGTCAGGATCAACGGGCTGGGCAGGTTTGTCTTGTCGAAATCGCCCTCATAGCTTGCATGCAAGATGATTCCGCCCGGATGCTCCCAGGCGCGCGTGGGATGCATCTTCACATTGTCACCGAAGATTTCCTTGTCTGCCCATGCTCGGATAGCATTGTGGCCGAGAAATTCTCGTTGGGCATCGTTCAGAAGTGCATCAGGCGCGAATGTCTCGAGAAAAGCTTTCGGGTCCGGTCGATTGTGAGCCGCGACGTGGTCTGCAATCACCGGCGGGAGATTATTCGTGATATCTTTCATGGTCGGTTCTCCTGTTCAGGGTAACCGACGCTACGATATCGTACTGACAGTTCCTGTCAGGAGTGTTGCGCCTATGCGCCGGCAAGAAGCGCCGTCACCCTTCAAGGCTCGCAAAAGCTCGACCTCTGGATGACGGCATCGCGCCCTATTTCTTGCTCCGCTTCTTCAACACCATGTTGCCGACCAACAGGAATTTCTGCGCGCGTTTTCCGTTGTCGACTTCCGTGGTGTAAATGTTGCCCTTGGAGTCCAGCGCCAGATTGTGAATCCAGTGGAAGTCGCCAGCCATGCGGCCGTTGCGGCCGAAGCGCCCGACGATTTGTCCGTTTTCGCGCTTGAGGGTACGGACCTCGTTGTTGGCGCCGTCGGCGTTGATGAGGAATGTCTGTGCCGGATCGTTCCAGATTTCGAGATCCCACACCGAGCCGTTGGCCAGCGTCTGCTTCTCGATGAACATCTCTTTCACGAACGAGCCGTCCTTCCTGAACACCTGAATGCGGTCGTTCTGCCGGTCGCAGACATAGACCAGCCCGTCCTTCGCAATCCGCACGCAATGCACCGGGTTGGCGAACTGCTGTGACGGCGGTGCGTCCGGATTGTACGCACCCATGCGCTCATCCGTCGGCGGCTTGCCGTAAGCGCCCCACATCCGCTTGAACGCGCCAGTCTCGCTGTCGAACACGATGATGCGATGGTTGTAATAGCCGTCCGCGACGTAAACTTCGTTCGCGGCGATATCGACCGTCATGTTGGCCGGACGTCCGAGGCGCGTCGTATCCTTGCTGTCGGTCTGCGGACCGGGCTTGCCGATCTGCATCACGAACTTGCCCTCGCGGGTGAACTTCAAAATCTGCCCGTCGTTCTCGCCATTGCCCGCGAGCCAGACGAAACCTTTCGCATCGATGTAGATGCCATGCTCGTTGGACGGCCAGTCGTAACCCTCGCCCTTGCCGCCCCACGCCTTGATCAGATTGCCTTCGCCATCGAACTCCATCACCGGCGGCGCGGGCACGCAGCACTTGGTGCGCGGCGGATTGAAGCTCGCGGCCTTCTCATCGTCGGTCAGCGTTTTCGGCCGCTGCACCACCCAGATGTGATCCTGCGCATCGACGGCAACGCCCGCCGCCTGCCCCATGATCCAGTTGTTCGGCAGCGGCTTCGGCCATTGTGCATCGACCTGAAATTTCGGCGCATCGGCGGCATGAACGGCGGTCGAAAGAACGAGGCCGGCAACGGCGGCAATCCATTTCATGGTTTTACTCCCCAGCGCCGCGTCATGCCGGACCGGTCACGCGCGATCATTGTTCTGATGGCGGCAGCATAAGCCGGTGAAACGGTAACCTGCTATCGGCGGCCGCGCGGACATGGGTTGACTTTTTAACGCTTTTTGTGAACAAAAGAGGAACATACGATTCCCGTTGCTCCGACGCTGGCAGGCCCGTTCCATGGCGAAAAACGCCCTCTCCTTTGTCTGCCAGAATTGCGGGGCCGCCTATAACAAGTGGCAGGGCAAGTGCGAGTCCTGCGGCGAGTGGAATACGCTGTCGGAGGAAGACGTCACCGGCGCAACATCGGTGCCAGCCAATCTGCGCGCCAAGCGCAAAGGCCGGCCTTTCGCGCTGGAATCCCTCACCGGCTCGAGTCCGGAAGCGCCGCGTCTCTCATCGGGCATGACCGAACTCGACCGCGTCACCGGCGGCGGCTTTGTGCGCGGCTCGGTGCTGTTGGTTGGTGGCGATCCCGGTATCGGCAAATCGACGCTTCTCACTCAGGCCACAAGCCTGATGGCACGCGCCGGACATCGCGTCGTGTACATCTCCGGCGAAGAAGCCGTGGCGCAGGTGCGCCTGCGCGCCGCACGGCTCGGCCTCGCCGACGCGCCGGTGCAACTGGCTGCCCAGACCTCGGTCGAAGACATCATCGCAACACTGTCGGAAGGTACGCCGCCGCGCCTCGTGGTGATCGACTCCATCCAGACCATGTGGACCGATACGGTGGAATCCGCACCCGGCACGGTGACGCAAGTGCGCGCCTCGGCGCAGGCGCTCATTCGCTTTGCCAAAAAGTCCGGCGCGGCGCTCATTCTCGTCGGCCACGTCACCAAAGACGGCCAGATCGCAGGCCCGCGTGTGGTCGAGCACATGGTCGATGCCGTGATGAGCTTCGAGGGCGAAGGCTCGCAGCAATTCCGCATCCTGCGCGCGGTGAAGAACCGCTTCGGCCCCACCGACGAAATCGGCGTGTTCGAGATGACCGGGCTTGGCCTGCGCGAAGTCTCCAACCCGTCGGAACTGTTCCTCTCCGAGCGCGACCTCGGCAGTCCGGGCACGGCTGTGTTCGCCGGCCTTGAGGGTACGCGCCCGGTGCTGGTGGAATTGCAGGCGCTGGTGGTGCCGACGACCTTGGGCACGCCGCGCCGCGCCGTGGTGGGCTGGGAGTCCAGCCGCCTGTCCATGGTGCTGGCGGTGCTGGAGGCCCATTGCGGCGTGAAGCTGTCGGGCTATGACGTGTACTTCAACGTCGCGGGCGGTCTGCGCATCAACGAGCCTGCGGCCGACATGGCGGCAGCCGCCGCTCTCGTTTCATCGCTTGCCAATGCGCCACTGCCTGTCGATGCGGTCTATTTCGGAGAAATCTCGCTGTCCGGCGCGGTTCGCCCGGTGGCCCAAACGTCCGCGCGGCTCAAGGAAGCCGCCAAGCTCGGCTTTGGCCGCGCAATCCTGCCGGAAACCGCCAGGGGAGACGCCGTCGGTGACGCCGGATTGGCCCTCAACACAGTCGGATCGCTCACTTCGCTAGTGGCGGACATCGCGGCCCGGGGCCGCAAAGCCACAGCACCGGGGAAATCCGCTCCGGAAGGCCGATTCAAGCCCCACGACGAGAGCGCGCGGCGTGACGCCCGTGTGGGCTGACGCTATATAACCGGCGGCTTCACACAGGCTGCGCGCCGCTTTTGCTACGGACCGTTAACCGCAACGGGCGTTCCATAGCTGCGATGCAGTTTTGCCGTTGATGCCGGGCTTTTGCGGGTTCCCGGCCCTTGCGGGACGTGCGATATGGCCGTCAGCTATCCGGGGATCGCGTGCCCCGATTCGCCACTTTGAAACTGAAAGCGGACCTGACCATCCGATGCCGATAACGCTTCTCGACATTATCGTCCTTGCCGTGATGCTGTTGTCGGGCCTTCTGGCGATGATCCGCGGCTTCATGCGCGAAATCCTGTCGATCGCCGCATGGGGCGCAGCCGCCCTGACCACGCTTTACGCCTATCAGAAGCTGCTGCCGACCGCCAAAACCTATTTCAACAACGAGACGGTCGCCGCCGTCGCCGTTGTCGCTGGTGTGTTCATCCTGACCCTGATCGTGGTCTCGATCATCACCGTCCGCATCTCGGATATGATCCTGGACTCCCGGATCGGCGCGCTCGACCGCACGCTCGGCTTCCTGTTCGGCCTCGCGCGCGGCTTGTTGATCATGGTGGTGGCGTTTTTGTTCTTCGCCTGGCTGGTGCCGGACAAACAACAGCCCGATTGGGTCCGTAGTGCCAAGTCCAAGGTGATGTTGCAGGGAACCGGCGATTGGCTGATGGGCCTCTTGCCCGACGACCCCGAGAACACCATCTTGAAGAGGTTCAAGAAAAAGGGCGACGAGGAGCAGACCGATGCTGCTCCCGAACCGCGCACCACGGCAACGGTTGGAAACGACGGCGGGTATGGCAAATCGGCTCGTGACGGGCTGAAACAATTGATCGAAGGCAAACCCGC